>Ga0209706_10000019_pt1 | contig 75824 bp, 64 predicted proteins | sample PPLLaktember2015_6_FD_187263 | JGI IMG/M metagenome (GOLD analysis project Ga0209706, IMG submission 187263) | Freshwater sediment microbial communities from Prairie Pothole Lake near Jamestown, North Dakota, USA - PPLs Lake P8 Core (1) Depth... | ecosystem: Environmental > Aquatic > Freshwater...
GCGCATCGTTCACCGAGATGCGCTCGGTGTCGGTGTCGGCAAACAGGGTCTCGCGGCCGATGGGCGCGGCGCAGATGCGTCCGCGCGCCTCGTCGTCGACCCCCGAGAGGCGGGCAATCACGCGCGGCGCGCGCCGCCCCAGCTGCAGCGCCACCAGCGAGGCGCGTGTGGGATGCATCGGCAGGTGCAGGCGCGAGATGACGTGCGGGCCGTCTTCGGGAAGCCCCCCGTCGAACCAGTAGTCCGGCGGCGGTGCGCCCACACCCGGACCGCTGAGCAGCGACTCTGAGACCGTGGGCACTGCCCCTCCGTCCGCGGATTCGACCCGCAGCCGCAAGGGCAGCGTGTCACCCACGATGATCTGCAATTCGCCATCGATGGCCGCGGGCAGCTCGATGCCCAGGCGCCCCGTGTACTCCAGGCCGGGCAGCTGGCTCCACCGATCGCTTCGCACCGACGTGCATCGGAATGCCGAAACCGCCGCGGACATCACGAAGGGCAAGGGATCGGCGATCGTGAAGCGACGCTCGAAGACGAACCCTGCCAGTTCCAGCTGGCGCCGACCGACCGGCCCGGCCAGCACGGTGCGTCCCTCACCGAACGCGGCTGAGACCACACGCCCTTCCTGGACCGTGCGCCTGGTGCCCTGGCGGTGCGCGGCCCAGGCGGTTACCGCTGAGTCGAGGCGCGTGTCCTCGGCCACGATCACGACCGGCTCGTCGAGCGCCGCGTCCAGCGCGCGCTCCAGCGCGTCGCGGAACCCGCGAGCGTCCCGGCCCATCAACGGTCGCGCCCCCATGACGACGGTCTCGGCCACCAGCACCGTGCCAATCGCCATCGTCGCCAGGCCGGCGAGCCCCTCGCGTGCCACCTGCTGCGACAGCCATGTCAGCCCCACGGCGCCCAGCGGCGTGAGCGCCCACGCGCCGAAGCGCAGCGCTTCGGCCTGCCACTCGGGCCAGCCGGCAATCACGGCCGCCATGAGAACCGCCGACAGGGTTACCGCCCGGCGCCACCATCGCTCGATGCCGGCGAACGCCAGCCCCAACGCCGCCAGCCCGACGCCGAGGTACGACACTCCGGTGGTGAGATCCGCGGCGACGTAACTTCCGGCCGGCATCCAGGGCCGGGAGTCGAAGGCGACGGCGAGGGTCTCCCACACCGTGAGGATGGTGTCGGGCGCGAAGGCGTGCGTGCGCGCGATGTCCGCCATCCAGTGGAAGTGCGCCGCGAAGGCCACGCCGCCCACGGCCAGCGAGGCCGCCGTCCACACGCCTCGCGCGGGTCGCCGTGGTGTGCGCCTCAGCGCCGCGAACACGATGGGCCACGTGACGATGGCGATCCAGTCCCACCAGACGGCGGCGCCCCAGAGCAGGATGGCGGCCAGCGGGTTGAACCACGGTCGCGCCGGGGACACGCGCTGGTGCTCGTCGAAGGCCGCGCCGGCCGCCAGCCACACCAGCCCGACGGCCACCGCCAGGCCCGACACGTGCGACAGCGCCGCGCCGAACGACGCATCGACGAAGAGCGCCGCCACCACGAACAGCGTGGCCAGGGTGCCCGCGCCCGCGAAGATCGCGACACCAGTGGCACCCACGGCAGCGGCCAGCACTGCCAGCAGTCGCCCCCATGCCTGAGTCTCTCCCAGCCACGGCGCATGCAGCACGGGTTCGAGCAGGACCAGTGGCGCGGGATCGACGGCCGAGTAGACCAGTTGATCGCCCAGGGGCGAGACGGGTGGCATCGACGCACGCGGAAACGCCAGCCACCACGCGCCCAGCACAAGCAGGGCCGCCAGCGCCGTGCGGGCGAAGGGGCGAAGGCCGTGAAGCGCCGGCATGGTTCGGCGTATTCTACGCGCGCCCGTTGATGTCGTCCCGATTCGCCCATCTCGTCACCGCGTGCACGCTCGCGGGCCTCGTGCTGTTGCGGGCCTTCCCGTTCGTCTGGTGGCCCGGCACGCATTTCGACTCGGACCAGGCCATCGTCGGATTGATGGCCAAGCACATCAGCGAGCTGCGGGCGTTCCCGCTCTACTACTACGGGCAGAACTACATGCTCGCGGTCGAGGCCTGGATGGCCGCGCCGGTGATGGCCGCCACGTCGGCCTCCGTCACGGCGCTCAAGCTGCCGCTGGTGGCCATCAATGTCGCGACGGTGGTCCTGCTGCTGCGCATCCTCGTGCGCGAGGCCGGTATCGGGCCCGGCGTGGCGGCGATCGCGGTGCTGCCGCTTGCCCTGCCGGCGGCCGGCATGGCGGCGCGGGTCACCGAGGCCAACGGCGGCAACGTGGAGCCCTGGCTCTACGTGCTGCTGCTGTGGATCACGCGCACGCGCCCGTGGCTGTTCGGCACCATCCTCGGCGTGGGCACGTTGCACCGCGAGTTCACGGCGTACGGCGCCGCGGCGCTGCTCGTCATGGACGCCATCGGGCTCGTGAGTGCACCTCGTCTCGTGCGCGACAGTGCCTGGCGCGCCCGGGCGGCGCAGGTGGCACGGCGCTGGGCCATCGCGGGCATCGCCTTCCTGGCGGTTCGCAGCGTGGCGGGCGCGCTGCGCCCGTTCGCCAACGGCCTCGGCCCGGGCACGCGCGGTGACGACCCCGTGCTGGTCGCCACGGTTGTCGACACGCTGGGCGGACGCATCTGCATCGACCCGTCCACCTGGTCCGAACGTGCGCGGCTGCTCGTGGTCGATCACCTGCCGCGGCTCGTCGGCGGCACGCCTGCGCCGCTGGCCGACTACGGCGTGCACACGGGCGTGTACTCGGGCCTGCCGGGACTTGGGCCGTGGGTCGCCGCCATCACCGCCGCAGGCCTTCTCGCAGGGGCCTGGCACTGGATCGCCATGATTCGGGGCACGGGGCACTCGCGCCGCTTCCAGAGCATGGGGCTCGCCGCGGGCCAGGTCGAGAGGCAGTTCCCGGTTCCCGACGCCGCGCCAGCCCCTCCCGACACGCGCAAGCTCGTTCCCGACGGTGGTCAGGTCCCGACTCCCGGCTCCCGACTCCCGAACCCTGACGTGACTCATGTCGGTTCCTACCTCGTCCTGGTCGGAATCATCTCCACCCTCGTCTACGGCTTCCTGACGTGCAGCAGCATCCGCGTCGAGACGATGCGCTACAACCTGCTGGGTGTGTTGATTCCCGTCGGCGCGCTCGTGATGGCCCTGCAGGCCTGGCGGGCGCCCGTCGTGCGCGCGGGACTGGGCGCGGCCGTCGTCCTCTGGTGCGCGCTCAATACCTCGGACGTGATCGCCCTGACGCGCGAGTACGTGAACCGTCGTCCGACGGACGGGCGCCAGGAACTCGCCGACGTGCTCGAGCAGCGCGGCGTCACCATCGCCTGGGCGCAGTTTCGAAACGCGTATCACACGACGTTCCTGGCCGGCGAGCGCGTGCGCGTATCCGCCAGCGACTTCGTGCGCATCCAGGCCTATGCGAACGAGGCGGCGCGGGCGAACGCGCCGACGCTGTCGGAGACGCCCTGCGAAGGGAGCGAAGCGTTGGTGCCCGGTATGTTCCTCTGCCCTGAGCCTCATCCGCCCCGAGTCCCCGATTGACATGGCCACGCGGTTCGTCTATACCAACCCGACGATTGGGTGATTCGGCACCCGGCCTCGCGCCAAGCGCCGATCGGGTCACCTCTTGCACGTTCTGGCGTTCAAGGAGGCTGGTGATGCGACAAGCCCGTTTGCTGGCAGTGCTGGCAGCGCTGCTGTTCTGGCCGATTCTTTCGTCTGCACAGACCGGTTCTACCATCGCCGGCGTCGTCCGCGACTCGTCGGGGGGCGTGCTTCCAGGCGTCACGGTCGAAGCGGCCAGCGCCGCGCTCATCGAGAAGGTGCGGACCGTCGTCACCAGCGATGACGGCCGCTACACCATCGTCAGCCTGCGTCCCGGGACCTACACCGTGACATTCACGCTGCCGGGATTCGGCACGGTCCGCCGCGAGGGCGTCGAGCTGACGTCGGACTTCACGGCCACGGTGAATGCCGAGATGGCGATCGGTGCGCTCGAAGAGAGCATCACCGTGACCAGCGAGTCGCCCATCGTCGACACGCAGGGCGTGACCCAGCGGGTGGTGATGACGCGCGAGGTGCTCGACGTGCTGCCGACGGGGCGCAACATCCAGGCGGTGGGCATCATGATCCCCGGGACGACCATCGCCGTCGGCGGCGGCGGCGCGCTGTCGCGCGATGTGGGCGGGTCGGGATCGCTGCAGCAGTCGCCGCTGCAGTTCCGCGGCTCGGGCGACACCGTGCAGACCATCGAGGGCCTGCGCCTGAACAACCTGTGCGCGCAGGGCGCCTACAGCGGCGTCTACTGGAACGATGCCAGCTTCCAGGAGCTCAGCTACGTCACCGGTGCCGACTCCGCCGAGATGGGCCAGGGCGGCATGCGCGTGAACATGGTGCCGCGCGACGGGGGCAACTCGTTCCGCGGGCAGATCACGGGCAACTTCGCGAACGACAACTTCACGTCGGACAACTGCGAATCGGCCGGCCTCGGCCAGCCCTGCGCGCGCTCCAACCTCACCGGCAGCACGACGTTCAATTCCAACAACCGCCTCACCAACGTCTCGGAGATCCAGGAGGTGTGGGACATCAACCCCTCCATCGGCGGGCCCATCGTCCGGGACCGTTTGTGGTTCCACTACACCTTCCGCCACTGGGGCGTGAACAAGACCGTGCCGGACAGCTACTTCGACGCCAACGACTCGCCGTTCATCTACGAGCCCGACTTCACGCGCAAGGGGGTCGATGACGGACACATCGTGAGCAACGCCGGCCGCATCTCGTGGGCGGCGAGCAGCAAGGACAAGATCTCGGTCTACCACGACAACCAGCGGAAGTACCGCGATCACTGGGGCATCAGCTCGACGATCCCGCCCGAAGCGGCCGGCGTGCAGGTGACGCCCACCAGCTTCGTCAACGTGACGAAGTGGACGCGCACTCATACCAACAGGCTGCTCTTCGAGGGCGGGCTGGGCATCTACAACCAGAACTACACCGAGTTGTACCAGCCGTCGGTTACCGGCAGCGATGAGAAGGTCTTCGACCTCGCGGCGATCAACAACGCGCGGGTCTATAACGTGCTGGACCAGTCGAACAACCGCAACGCCAACGCCTGGCCGAACCCGGCAGATCACTACTCCGAGCTGTACACGTTCATGGGCGCGGCCTCCTACGTCACCGGGGCCCACGCCTTCCGGTTTGGCGCGTCCGTGTCGACGGGCAACTGGCGTCTCACGGAGGCCCGCACCGGCGATATGACGCCGATCACGTACAACGCCGGGCGACCGGTCTCCGCGCAGCTCCGGCTCCCGACCGACCGCCGGAACGGCATCAAGGCCGACACGGGAATCTTCGTGCAGGATCGCTGGACCTTCAGCCGCGTCACGCTGAACCTCGGCCTGCGTTACGACTGGTTCATGGGCGAGACGCGCGAGAGCGAGGTGCTGCCGAGCCGGTTCAACACCGGCACGAAGTTCACGCGCTGCGCCGACGGCCAGAACGACTCGCGTGCGGGCTGCGTGGGCACGGTGCAGGACTGGAAGGACATCTCGCCGCGCATCGGCTTCACGATGGATGTGTTCGGCGACGGGCGGACGGCCCTCAAGGCCAGCGTGGCGCGCTACGTGGCCGGACAGCAGATCGCCGTGGCGAATGCTGCAAACCCGGTCACCGTCCTGGGCCTCACCGACACCCGCCCCTGGACCGACCGCGACGGCAATGGCCTGCCCCTCGACGCCGACGGCAACATCCAGTTCAACGAGCTCGCCCCCTCGGCCTCCACGCCCACGTTCGGTCGCAACGTGTCGACCACGACGACCGACCCCGGTGTGCTGAACGGGTGGGGCAAGCGCGGCTACAACTGGGAGTACACCATCGCGGCCCAGCATCAGATCGCGACCGGCCTGTCGGTGAACGGTGGCTACTATCGGCGCGAATTCGGCAACCAGACCTTCACCGACGACCTGCGCTACGACGCCAGCAGCTACGACTCGTTCTGCATCACGGCGCCGGTGGATCCCGACCTGCCCGGCGGCGGCGGTTACCAGGTGTGCGGCGTGCAGGACCTGAAGCCCTCGGTCTTCGCCCTGAACCTGCCCGCCAACAATCTGATCCGGTTCACAGACGACTTCGGCGGCGTCACCGACGTGTACCAGGGCTTCGACGTGAACGTCGAGAAGCGCTTCCAGGGCGGCGCCTTCCTTCGCGGCGGCATCAACGCCCAGTCGCGCTCGTACAACAACTGCAACCTGATTGCCGCCGGCCTCGATGCGGTGACGGCCGCGGCCGCCCAGGGCACCGAGACCTACGAGGACGGCACCTCGCAGTGCGATCGCCACTACCCGTACCGGCCGGACGCCAAGGTCTCGGGGTCGTACCCGATGCCGTGGGGCCTCCAGCTCTCCGGCACCTACCAGTTCACCCGTGGCGTCCAGAACGGCGGCGCCGGGCCGAGCGTGGGCGCCAGCTGGCCGGTTGTCAGCGCCGTGGCGCGCCCGCAGATTGGCCGCAACTGGACGGGTGTCGCCTTTCGCACCATCCAGCTGATGCGCGAGGGGCTCGACTACGGGGACCACAACCTCAACCAGCTCGACCTGCGCATCGGCAAGCGATTCCGGATGGACCGCGTGGTCGTGCGCCTGGACTTCGATCTCTACAACGTGTTCAACAGCAGCTGGCCCTTCACGATCAGCAACACCTACTCGACCGCGGCCACCGGGCAGTGGCGGCGGCCGACCAACGTGTTGCAGCACCGGTTCTTCAAGCTGGGCGGGCAGTTGAGCTTCTGAAGGACCTACGCTGCGCGGCGGCTCGTGGCAGAATCACGGCGTGTCTTGCCGGCACGCCGTGCTCGCCGCGCTCTTCGCCCTGGTCTCCGTCGCCTCCTCGGACGCGCAGCACCAGCCGTCCCACGCCATTCCCCGCATTCCGCAGGCGCTCATCGAGCGACCCACGGTCGTCCGCGCCGGCGTGGGCACCGCGCACGACGCCGTCCAGACGACGTCGGCCGAGGCCCAGCGGTTCTACGACCAGGGGCTCGCCTATCTCCACTCCTATGTCTGGATCGAGGCCGCCCGGTCGTTTCACCAGGCGCTTCGCGCCGATCCCGAACTGGCCGTTGCGCACGCGGGCCTGAACCTCGCCTACGTCGAGCTGAACAAGCCCGAGGAGGCCCGGGGAGCGCTGGCCACGGCGCGGCGGCTGGCAGAGCGGCTGGCCGGCAGTCGCGCGCGGCACGACCGGCGCCACGTGGAGGTGCGCGCCCTGCAGGCCGCTGCCGAAGCGGCGCCTGCGGACCCCGCGAAGCTGGCGGCCTATCGCACGGCGCTCTGGCAGGCCGGCGAGGACTTCCCGCGCGACGTCGAGTTCCTGTTGCTGCAGGGACTCGCCACCTCGCACGATCCCTCCGAGCGAGGCCAGGGCACCGGCGCCGCGGCGGCGCCCTTCTTCGACCGCGCACGCCAACAGGCGCCAGCGCATCACGGCCCACGCCACTACCTGACGCACGCGCTCGAGAATGCCGGCCGCATCCCCGAGGCGCTCGCGGAAGCTCGCGAGTACGCGAGGCTCGCGCCGGACATCCCCCATGCGCACCACATGCTGGGGCACAACCTGCGCCGCGCGGGCCGGGTGGCCGACGCCATCGCCGAGTTCGAAGCCGCCGACCGGTTGCAGCGCGCCTACTTCACGCGGGAGAACGTGCCGGCCTCCTACGACTGGCATCACCATCACAATCTCGACCTGCTGGCGCAGTCCTACCAGTACGTGGGCCGCATCGCGAAGGCCGAATCGCTGTTCCGGGCTTCGTTCGACTTGCCGTCGAACCTGGTGACGCAGCTGTTCAACAAGCGCGAGTGGCCCGCGTTCCTCCGCGGGCGAGGGCGCCATGCCGAGGCGCTGGCCGCTGCCCGGGTGCTGGTGTCGCACCCCCACCCCCTCGTCCAGGCCACCGGCCACATCGAGGCCGGATTCGCGCACGCCGCTCTCGGCCAGCTGGGCGAGGCGACGTCGTCGTACAACGCCGCGCTCCGGTTGCTGCGCGGGAGCCCGGAAGGGGCCCCCATGGCCGCCGATGCGCTGCTCGCCCTGCAGGGCGAACTGCTCCTGCGCACCGCCGCGCGGGACAAGGGACGGGGGATGCTCGAGCAGGTCGCCGAGCGCGTGCGGGCCCGGCCAGGCCCGGACAACTGGGCGCAGGCGCTGTTCACCCTGGAGGCCATGGGCCGGGTCGCGCGCGAGGTCGGCGACTGGGATCTCGCCAACCGCCTGGCGCGTCACATCTACGACCACGACGCCGGGTACGGGGGCAGTCACTACGCGCTTGGCCTGGTCGCCGAGCGGCAGGCCCGGACCGACGATGCCCGGACAGCCTTCACCGAGGCGGTGAAGCGCTGGTCGGGCGCCGACGCCGCGATGCCCGAGCCGGCGGACGCGCGGAAGCGGCTGGCCACGCTCCGGTGAACGGCCGAACGCGCGGCACGCATCCGGCGTATCCTCCAGTAGCATCCTCACGAAGAAACCGGCATGCCCACCGACGAACAGGCCCGCCTCGCCGCCCTGCGCCGCTATCGCATCCTGGACACCGACCCGGAGCAGGCGTTCGACGACCTCGCCATGCTGGCCTCGCACATCTGCGGCACGCCGATGGCCACCATCACGCTCATCGACGAGAACCGCCAGTGGTTCAAGTCGGAGATCGGCGTGGGCGTCAGGGAAACCGACCGCAGCATCGCCTTCTGCGCGCATGCCATCCAGCACACCGACATCATGGAGGTGCCCGACGCACGCGACGATGCGCGGTTCCGCGACAACCCGATGGTGAAGGGCAAGCCCCATATCCGCTTCTATGCCGGCGCGCCGCTCATTACCCCGGACGGGCACGCCGTGGGCACGCTCTGCGTCGTGGACACCGAGCCGCGGCGCCTGACGCCGGAACAGCGCCGCGCCCTCGACGCCCTGCGCCGCCAGGCCCAGGCGCAGCTGGAGCTGCGGCGGAACCTCACCGAGCTCGAGACGGCGCTCGCCGAACGCGACCGCGCCGAGGCGGAACAGTCCGAGCTGATCGCCGAGCTCCGCGCGTCGCTCGAAAAGGTGGACAAGCTGAGCGCGCTGATGCCCTACTGCTCGACCTGCGAGATGAACATCGTCATCCCGGCCGAGCCTGCGTCCATTCCGAAAGTGAGCGAAGGGGTGAAACAGCTGCTGCAGGGCAAGGGCTGGTCGGAGGAAGAGCTCATACCCATCGAGCTGGCGCTGGACGAGGCGCTGGCCAACGCCATCCGCCATGGCTGCAAGAACGATCCGTCCAAGCAGGTGCAGTGCATCGTCACGTCCGACGCCAGGGGCGAGGTGGTGATCGTCGTGCGCGACCCGGGCCCCGGATTCGACGCCGCGACGGTGCCCAACCCGCTCGAGGGCGACAACGTGCTGAAGCCCAGCGGCCGCGGTGTGTTCCTCATCAACCAGCTGATGGACGAGGTCGGCTTCGAAGAGGGCGGGCGCGTGGTGCAGATGCGGAAGCGCCGTGGCTGACTGGGCCAGCGTTGTCTCTGCGGCGCGACGCTCCGCCGCTCAGGGCAGCGACCACTCCTCCTTCAACCGCTCGTACGCGGCACCGGGCAGCTGCACCAGGACCGGGGTCAGCGTCGGGTCGAGCCACTCCATCACCGTGCGCAGGTTCGCCGCCGGCATTGCCGTGCATCCGGCCGTTCCCCGCGCGCCCTCGCCACCGATGTGCAGGAAGATGCACGAGCCGCGCTTCGCTACGGCCGGCGTGTTGTAGTTGACGACCACTCCCCAGCGATAGGCCTCGCCCACCTCGCGCATCTTCTCCGAGCTCGTCCAGTCCGGCTCCTGCACGCGGCGACGGTCCACGATCTGGTTGTAGACGCCAGACGACGGATCGTCCACGCACTCGATGCCTTCCACGACGGGCAGGTAGGGCAGCTTCAGCCAGGCCGCCTCGGGTGCGGGCGCGAAGCCGAAGGCGCGGCCCAGCGAGAACAGCCCGGCCGGAGCGCGGCCGTCGCCCTCGGCCTTCTGCGGACCCGGCACCACGGGCGAAACCAGGGGATCCCAGGCCGTGCCATTCCGGCCCACGACAATGGTTCCCGCATCGCCCACCGGCCGCCAGGGTTGTCCTGGCTTGTCGCGCTCGAAGCGTCGCAACTGCCCCTGCACGTCGTTCCATCCCGGGGTGACGACGAGGATCAACTGACGGGCACTGGCCAGGAGCGGTGGCGTCTCGGCGCGGACGCCGGCCGTGAACGTCGCGACCAGCGCAGCACCGGCCAACCAGCGGCGTGTGTTCCGGGAAGGTGACATGTCCGCGATTCTAACCGAGGGGCCCGGGGTCGCTCGCGACAGGCATCCCGGATGCGAAGGCCCGGCCCGCGACGCTCACATCTCCTCCGCTCATGCACCATGTGGCGGAAACCGCGCGGCCCTGCGGGCTGAAGTCGCGCAGGTTCTGCGAGCCTGTCGTGCCGAGCCGTTGGCGGCCCTCGTCAGCCGCACCGAACCTCACCCACTCTGCGCCCGAATCCGGTCACTCGGCCGCCTGCGCGATGGCGCGTGGTGACGGCACCGTCCATGCAATGGCGGGGCGTGCGCCCGCGAGGTCCGCGCGCAAGGGAGGATGACACCGTATGGGCAGAGAGCGGGAAATCGCCAACCTCGCCGATCATCTGGCGGCGCTGGAGCGCCGGCTGGGCGAGCGATTCGATGCCGTGCAACGACAAGTCGACGCCCTCGATCGCCGCGTCGAGCACCGGCTGGCCGAGGTGCGGGCCAAGCAGGAGGAGGACCTGATGCTGGCGAAGGCGATGTCGTGCCAGTTGCGAGGCCGCGTGGAGCGCGCGGAACGGCGGGCCTCGCGCGGGGGATAGGACGGCCGCCTGCAAGCTCGCGGTCTCAGAGCCCGCCGTTCAGAGTTGGTCGCTTACTGCGCTTCGCCCATCCGCTCCGCTACCATCCGAAACACCTCGTCCCACGTGTCTGCGCGCGGGCCGGGGAGGTGGCGGTTCGTCGAGCTGGTGAAGACGATGGTCGGATGGCCCTCTCGGCGAAGTTGCTCGATGTTGGTCGGCGAATCCTCTAGGTAGAGGTCCGCGCCGACCGCGGACTTGTCGGCGAGGAAGCACAGATCCCAGTACGGGATGTCGTGTCCGTCCAGCCAGTCCACCGTCTGCTGCACGGCCACGCGGTGGAAGTTCTTGAGGAGCAGGCGGTGCGTGATGATGCGGATCCGCACGCCCATGTCCGAGAGGCGCCTGAGGGCCTGTGGCGCGCCCGGCATGGGCTTCAGCACCCGGAAGAGATCGCGCTGCGTGACGGCGAACTGGTGCAGCTTCGGGTACCCTCCGGGCGCCTGCGCGACGCCCCACTCGGGGAGGTTCCACGACACCTCCGTCCCGAGCGTGTCGGCGCTGACGCCCAGCCACTCGGCCGCGATGGGTCGAAGGCCCCCGTAGAAATCCGCGCAGGTGCCGTCGAGGTCCACGCCCAGCACGAAAGGAGAAGACATGGCGGCATGGTAACCGCACACGCCGCCGCACCTCTACTTCACCGCGGGAACCGCCCCATCGCCACCAGCAGGTCCAGCCGCGCCTGCCGCACGCGATCCTCCGCCTGCGCCACGGCGGTGTCGAGATCGCGGGCCGACCGCTGCGCGTCAATCACCTCGATGTTCGTCGAGGCGCCCGCATCGAAGGCGGTAATCGTGATGCTCAGGACCTCGTTCGCCGCCTGCGCCGCCGCGCGGGCGCTGGCGAGCGCCCGTTCCTGGGACTCGACGGCCGCACGTGCCGTCCGCACTTCCGCGCGTGCCTGCAGGGCCAGTTGCTCCAGGGCGAGTTCGCTGTCGCGCAGGTTGGCCTCTCTCTCCCGCCGCACTCCGCGCCTGAGCCCGCCGTCGTAGACGGGCTGCTCGAGGGCGAGCGTGAGCCGCCAGGTGCCCTTGGGCTGGAACAGCCCCGCCGGCGCCACGTACGTCGGGTCGAACGAGATATTGGCGGTCGGCCACCAGTCGCGCGAGCTTTCCCGCACGATGCGCGCCGAGAGGTCGCGATCCGCGCTGAACAGCCGATAGTCGCTGCGGGACGGCAGCCACGACTCGGGCTCACCGACGATGGGCACCTCGAACGCCGGCTCCCCGGCGGCGTCGCGCGGTCCGTCGGCGTTGATCAGCACGCCCAGCGCCTCCTGCGCTCGCTGGACGTTGAGGCGGAAGATCTCCACCAGGGCCTCTTCGGTCGAGGCGATCTGCGACGCCCGCAGAGCGTTCAGCCGGCTGCCGATGCCGCCCTCGAGCCGCTTCTGGTTGTAGTCGACCTGTGCCCGCGCGGTCTCGAGCGACCGCAGCTGCCCCTCGACCAGGCGCTTCTGGTTGATGACCGCCAGGTACGCCGTGGCGGCCGACACGGCGATCTGCCGCTGGACATCGGCCGTGTCGAGGCGCGCGATCTCGATGCGATCCGCCTGCTGCGCCCGCGCGGCCCAGCGCGACGCCGCCAGGACGGGCATGCCGATGGTGGGCGCCAGCGTCCACTGGTTCTGCGGCTGCACCACCAGGCCGTCGAAGCCGCGGTCGCCATCGAGCGTGCTGTTGATGACCGACACGTTCACGTAGGGCATGGTCGAGGCCCGCACCTGCTGAAGCAGCGCCTCGGCACGCAGCACGTTGTTGGCGACGATCTGGACCGTGTAGTTGCGGTCGATGGCCGCCGCCACCGCCTCCTCGAACGAGACGCGGGGTGGTGGGCCGGCCGGCTGCCCCGGCGCCGCCGGCGGCTGTGGCTGTGCCGCCTGCCCCGCGCTGGAGGCCACCGCCGCCGTGAGCGCGGCTGGCGACAGTGCGCGACCAGGGCCCGTGGTCGAGGGCTGCGCCATCGCCGGCGCGGCCAGCACCACGGCGAGCACGACCACCGCGCCGGCCGTGGCCGCATGGCCCGGCCCGCCCGGACCGATCGCAGGCTCGTCTTCCTCGCCGTGGCCACGCACCTTGCCCGGCGCCACCGTGCGGATGAGGACGTAGAGCACGGGGATGAAGATGACCGACAGGAACGTGGAGGCCAGCATGCCGCCCGCCACCGCCGTGCCCACCGAGTTGCGAGCGGCCGCGCCGGCGCCCGTCGCCAGAGCCAGCGGCAGCACGCCCAGGATGAACGCGAACGACGTCATCAGGATGGGCCGCAGGCGGATGCGTGAGGCCTCCACCGCGGCGTCGATGATCGACAGGCCGCGCGCGCGCATCTGCTCCGCGAACTCCACGATGAGGATGGAGTTCTTCGCGGCCAGGCCGATGAGCAGTACCAGCCCGATCTGGCAGAACACGTCGTTGGCCAGCCCCCGCAGCAGCTGCGCCGAGAGCGCGCCAATGACGGCCAGCGGCACGCCCAGGAGGATGATGAAGGGCAGCACCCAGCTCTCGTACTGCGCGGCCAGCACCAGGTAGACCAGGATCACCGACAGGCCGAAGATGAGGCTGGCCTGCGTGCCGGCCTTGATCTCTTCGAGCGACTGCCCTGCCCACGCAAAGGTGAAGCCCGGTGGCAGGTTCTGGCGCGCCAACTCCTCCATCGTCTGCAAGGCCTGCCCCGAGCTCTGCCCCGGGCCCGGGTTGCCGGTGATCTCGGCCGAGCGGAACAGGTTGAAATGGCTGATCACCTGGGGCGAGACGGTCTCTTTCATCCGCACCACGGTGTCGAGCGGCACCATCTCGCCGCTGCCGGCGCGGGCGTACAGCTGCTTCAGGTCGGACGGGGCGGCCCGGAAGCGCTGGTCGGCCTGGGCGTACACGCGGTAGGCGCGGTTGTTGAAGTCGAAGTCGTTGACGTAGGACGACCCGAGGAACACCTGCAGCGCGTCGGTGACCTCGCGGAGCGGCAGCCCGAGGCTGCGCGCCTTGTCGCGATCGATCTCCACCACCAGCTGCGGGTCGTCCGCGCGGAAGGCGCTGAAGAGCCCCTGCACGCGCCCGCTCTGGTTGCCCGCACCGATCATGCCGAAGGTGGCCTGCGCCAGCCCGCCGATGTCGGCGCTGTTGGTCTGGTCGAGCACCTCGAACTGGAAGCCGCCGAACGTGGACAGCCCCTGGATGGCGGGCGGCGGGAACGCCACGACGATGGCGCCCGGGATCATGAACAGCGGCCCGCTGATGCGGTTCAGCACGGCCCGAAGCGAGTGTTCCGGGCCCTCCCGCTCGGCGTAGTCCTTCAGCCGCGTGAAGATGAGGCCGTTGTTCGGTGCCGCCCCCGCGAAGCTGAAGCCCATGACGGAGAAGGCCGCCTCGATGTCCGGATCGCCGTAGAGGATGGCCTCGGCCTTCTTGGCAATTTCGGTGGTGTACTCGAGCGAGGCGCCCGCCGGCGCCTGCACCACGCAGATGAGGAAGCCCTCGTCCTCTTCGGGCACGAAGGCCGTCGGCACCACCTGCAGCAGCGTGTAGGTGGCCCACAGCGCGCCCGCGAACAGCACCAGCATCGCGTAGCGGAACCGCAGCGCGCCGCGCACCGCCCGCACGTAGAGCCGCGTGCCGCCGTCGATGACGCCATTGACGGCGTTGAAGAATGCGCCGTGGCTGTGGCTCTCCTTGTCGAGCAGCAGCGCCGCGAGCGCCGGCGTCAACGTCACCGCGTTGAACACCGACAGCACCACCGCGAACGCGATGGTGAGCGAGAACTGCTGGTAGAGCCGCCCGGTGACGCCCGGGAAGAGGGCGACCGGCACGAAGACCGCCACCAGCACGATGCCGATGACGACGACGGCGCCGAACACCTCGCGCATGGCGTCGAGGGCCGCCCGCCGCGCAGACTTCTTGTACTCGGTCATGTGCCGCTCGATGTTCTCGATGACCACGATGGCGTCGTCCACGACGATGCCCGTGGCCAGCACGATGCCGAAGAGGGTCAGCGTGTTGATCGAGAAGTCGAACAGCTTGATGAAGGCGAAGGTGCCGACCAGCGACACCGGGATGGTGATGGCCGGAATGATGGTGCTCCGCCAGTTCTGGAGGAACAGGAACATCACGATGATCACCAGCGCGATGGCCTCGGCCAGCGTCTTGAGCACCTCGATGATCGACTCGCGCACGACGCTGACGTTGTCGAACGCCAGACGCCACTCGAGCCCGGGCGGAAAGCTCGGCTCGAGCCTCGCCATCGTCTCCATGACCCCGTCGTACACCTCGAGGGCGTTGGCCGACGGCAGCAGCGCGATGCCCATGCCCGACGCCTCGAGCCCCAGGAACCGGAGGTTCGCCGAGTACTGCTCCGCGCCCAGCTCCACGCGGCCCACGTCGCTCACGCGCACCAGCGCGCCATCGGGGCCGGTTTGCACCACCACGTCCTCGAACTCGGATACCTCGGTGAGGCGGCCGATGGCACGGACGCTCATCGTGAACATCTGGCCGGGCACGGCCGGCTGGTCGCCGAGCGCCCCGGCCGCCACCTGCACGTTCTGCTCGCGCAGCGCGCCCAGCACGTCGCCCGCCGTGAGTCGGCGCGCGGCCAGGCGGCCGGGATCCAGCCACAAGCGCATGGCGTAGCGGCGCTCGCCGAAGATGATGACGTCGCCCACGCCCGGCACGCGCTTGATCGCGTCGCGCACGTAGAGGTCGAGGTAGTTGCTGATGAACTGGTTGGTGTAGCGGTTGTCCTGGCTGAAGAACCCGAGGCCGCCCATGAAACCCGCGGAGACCTTGGTGACCGTGATCCCGTTGGTGCGCACGTCGGCCGGCATGCGGCCGAGCGCCGAGTTGACGCGGTTCTGCACATCCACAGCGGCCAGGTCCTGGTCACGCGAGATGTCGAACGTGACCGTGATCGTCGAAATCCCCGAGTTCGTGGACGAGGAGGTCATGTAGGTCATGCCCTCCACCCCGTTGATGACCTGCTCGAGCGGCGTGGTGACCGCGCTCTCCACCGTCTGGGCGTTGGCGCCCGTGTAGAACGCCGTCACCGACACCGCCGGCGGTGCCAGGTCGGGGTAGCGCGCGATGGGCAGCGTCGGGATGGCGATCGCGCCCGCGAGGATGATGAGCAGCGAGCAGACCGTCGCAAGGACGGGCCGCTTGATGAAGACGTCGGTGAACATGGCTAGGACGCCTTCTTCTCCGCGGGGGCGCCGCCACCCGGGGCGCCCGGAGCGCCCGCGGGCGGTCCGCCGGCCATCACCGGCGCGCCGTCGCCAATCTTCTGGATGCCGCCCGTGATGAGCTGCTCGCCCGCGGCCAGCCCACCCAGCACCTCGTACTCGTTCCCCACGACGTCGCCGAGCGTCACGCCCTTCTGGCGCGCCACGGTCATCTCGCCCTGCTTCTCGATGACGTAGGCGAAGAACTGGCCGTTGATGCGCGTGACCGCCGTCACGGGCACCGTGAGGCCCTGCGTGGTGCGCCACACCAGCTGCACGCGGACGAACTGGTTCGCGCGGAACTCGCCGCGCCCCTCGACGAGGGCCGCCTTCGCCAGCACGGTCTGCGTGGGCTCCACGGTGGGCGATACGTAGGTGATCGTGTTGGTGGCCAGCACCTGGTTCTGGTCGTCCACGATGCGGATGGGCAGGCCGACCACCAGCCCCGGTGCCTGTGACACCGGTACGTTCACGTAGATTTCCAGCACGTCGTTCTCGTCCACGGTGGTGAGCACCATGGTCTTGGTCACGCGGTCGCCCACGCGAACGGGCACGTCACCCACGACGCCGGCGCTGGGGGCCGTCACGCGGTAGTAGCCGAGCTCGGCCTTCTGCTGCAGCAGCTGCTGGTCCACGGCCTTCAGCACGGCCTCTGCGGTCTGCTGGGCGGTCTCGGCCTGCTCGAGCTCGCGCTGGCTCACGGCGCCCGCCGCGTACAGCGTCCTGGTTCTCGCGGCATCCTGCCGCGCGTACTCGAGCTCGGCCGCGCGCACGGCGCGTGTGCTCTCGAGCGCCGCCAGACCGGCCTGTTGCGGCGCCGAGTCGATCTCGAAGAGCACGGCGCCCTGCTTGACGGGCTGCCCCGAGCGAACGGCAATTCGGGTGAGGAATCCCTCGACCTGCGGCTGGATGGTGGTGGACCGCCGCGACTTGAGCGTGCCGACATACGCGCTGGTCTGCTCCACCGGCTTCTGGGCCAGGGTGAGCGTTTCGACCGGCATGGGCGGAGGGCCGCCACCCGGCCCTCCTGGGCCGCCCGCGGCGCCGCCCGGGCCGCTGTCGCCACCGCAGGCGGCGGCGAGGGCAACTGTCAGGATCACAAACGTGGAGCGTGGGGACAGGACAGACATGATGGGTTGGACGCCGCCGCAGAGCCTGACGGGTGCCCGGATGCGGGCCGGCGGAAGCGATGATGATAAATGACGGTTCATTTATTGTAAAGTAACGACCATGTCACCGAGGCCCAAGACCGCCTCCGACGCCGTCATCCTCGAAGCCGCCGCCCGGCTCCTCTCCCGTCATGGCCCCGCGCGCCTCCGGCTGGAAGACGTCGCCAGGGAAGTGGGTCTCGCCCCGGCCACGCTGCTGCAGCGCTTCAAGAGCAAGAAGAAGCTGCTGCTGGCCGTCGCCGAGCACGGCATCGCCGGCATGGCCGACTACTTCCGTGAGCATCGACGCCAGGCCGCCTCGCCCCTGCACGCCGTCGCCGCGGTGTCCCAGTGCGTGCGCGACATCGCGGACGACCCCCAACACCTCGCGAACCTCCTGGCCTTCCTCCAGTTGAGCCTCGAGGACCAGGAGTTCCGCGCGTGCGCCGAACGACACGACGCGGCCCTCGAGCGAGAGATGGCCCAGCTTCTGGTCGAGGCGCAGGAACGCGGCGAGGTCATCCCCTGCTGCCCCGAGGCCCTCGCGCGCGGCGTCATCGCCATGGTGCGCGGCTCGCTGCTCACCTGGAACGCCGTGGGCAAGCACACCTCTCCAGAGGCCTGGGTGAAGGCCAACCTCGAGACGCTGCTCGGTCCCTACACCGTGGCCACCACCGGACGCGGCGCCGCCGTCCGCTCGAAACCGCCCGCACCCGCTCCCCTCACGTCGGCCCAGGCCCCGCGCCGCCGGGCGCCCGCCCGCCGCGTTCGCGCGGCGTCATGACCCTCCCCACCGACCTCCTCGGCTTCTCGCGCGGCATGTACAGCAACTGGCTGTGGCACAAGCCGCTGCAGTTGCTCGTGGACGCCGGCGAGGGCCTGCAACTCGCCCTCGGCAGCAGCGTCTTCGCGCCGTCGTGGCTGGCCATCACGCACGGCCATTCGGACCATGTGCTGGGGCTCCCGGGCCTGGTTGCCGCGCGGCGCTTCGGCAAGGGCGCGCAGGACAAGCCCCTGACCATTTTTCACCCCGAGGGGTCACGTGGCGTGCGCGCGCTACGGGATCTGCTGGCGAGCGCCTATGCGGGCGTGGCGTTTCCGTTGACCTGGGTGCCCATGACACCCGGCGCTGTCGCGCCCCTCGGCAAGGGTCGCGCGATCGAGGCGTTTGCCGCCCGGCACACGCCCGGCGACATGGCGCTCGGCTACCGGATCGTCGAGCACCGGCGCCGCCTGAAGCCCGAGTTCGCGTCGCTGCCCCAGGCCGAGATCGAGGCCCGCGCCCGGCAGGGGCTTCGCGACTCCCTGATGGAAGACTCGCGCCACATCGTCTTCGCGCACAGCGGCGACGCCATGCCCGTCTCGCCGGACGAGGTGCGCGGCGCGGATCTGCTGGTCCACGACGCGACGTTCCTGGCCCCCACCGACCGGCGCGAGCCCATTCATGCCACCACCGAGGAGGCGCTCGAGGTCGCCCGCCTGTCCGGGGCGCGCGCCCTGGTGTTACAGCACCTGTCGATTCGTTACGAGCGTCCCGGCGCCGTGGCCACGCTCGCACGCCAGGTCGCCGCGAGCGGTTACGCGGGCCGGGCCTGGCTGCTCGACGAAGGCACGTTCATCGATCTGAACCCGCCTCCGCTCGTGGCCACGGGCGACACGAGCTTCGGCGCGGCAAGCCCGAGAACCTGAGAACCTGAGAACCGCAGAACCCGACAACCCCACCCGCACTACAATTGTCAGTCTATGTCCACGACGCTGACGCGCGCCGACGTGACGCGGATCGCAGAGCTGGCCCGTCTCGAGCTCACCACCGACGAACTGGATCTGTTCACCCGCCAGCTCGGTGACATCCTGGGGTACGTCGAGCAGATCCGCGAGCTCGACACCTCGGGCGTCGCGCCCACGTCGCACGTCCTCAACCTCCCGGTCGAACGCCCCGACGTCATCGTCGAACCGCTGGCGCGGCCCGCGGCGCTGGCCAATGCGCCGGACGCTGCCCCCGAGGCCGGACTGTTCAAGGTGCCACGGGTCATCTGATGGGCGCCCACATCGAGCAGTCGGCCCGCGCCGTCGCGCGGGACGTCGCCACCGGTGCGCGCCCGGCCGCGGAGGTGTGCGAGGCGTTCCTCGACCGCATCCGCTCGGAGGAGCCGCGCATCTGCGCCTTCAACACCGTAGTGCACGAACGGGCCATGGCCCGGGCCACCGCCATCGATGCCGCGCGAACGGCAGGTCAGACGAGCCTCCGCGATCAGCCGCTGCTGGGCGTGCCGGTGGCCGTCAAGGACAACATGTGCACGACGGGCGTCCCCACCACCGCCTCGTCGCGCATCCTGCGCGGCTTCGTGCCGCCCTACTCCGCCACCGTCGTCACGCGGCTCGAAGCCGCGGGCGCGATCGTGATCGGCAAGACCAACCTGGACGAATTCGCGATGGGATCGTCCACCGAGAACTCCGCCGTTGGCCCGACGAAGAACCCGTGGGATGTCTCGCGAACGCCGGGCGGCAGCAGCGGCGGGTCGGCCGCGGCCGTGGCGGCGCGCATGGCACCGGTCGCGCTCGGGTCCGACACCGGCGGCTCCATTCGACAGCCAGCCGCGTTCTGTGGCCTGGTCGGCGTGAAGCCCACCTATGGGCGCGTGTCGAGGTACGGCTTGATGGCCTTCGCCTCGTCCCTGGATCAGATCGGCCCGTTCGCGCACACGGCCGAGGACGCCGCGCTGGTGCTGCAGGCCATCGCGGGCCACGACCCCCACGACGCCACCTCATCGACCGAGAGCGTGCCCGACTTTCTGTCCGGGCTCGACCGCGGCGTCGCCGGGCTGCGCATCGGAGTGCCGCGCGCCTTCGTGGGCGAGGGCGTGGACGCCTCGGTACAGCGCGCGTTTGCCGACGCGCTGGACCGCTGGCGGGCCGCTGGGGCACAGATAGTGGACGTCGAGCTTCCACACGCGCGGTATGCCATCCCGGTCTACTACCTCATCGCCACCGCGGAGGCGTCGTCCAACCTGGCGCGGTACGACGGCGTGCGTTACGGGCACCGCGCGACGCCCGGCCGGGACGATGGCTTGAAGAACATGTACGAGCGCACGCGCGACGAGGGGTTCGGCGCCGAGGTCAAGCGCCGCATCATGCTCGGCACCTATGTCCTCAGCGCGGGCTACTACGATGCCTATTACCTGAAGGCACAGCAGGTGCGCACGCTGCTCAGGCAGGACTACGAGCACGCCTTCGCGTCGTGCGACGTGGTCGCCATGCCCACCACCCCCACGCCGGCGTTCAAGCTCGGCGAGAAGACCGACGACCCGATTCAGATGTACCTGAGCGACGTCTTCACGGTGAGCGCGAACCTCACGGGCCTGCCCGCCATCAGCATCCCGGCCGGGCTCTCACCCGAACGGCTGCCCATCGGCGTCCAGCTCACGGGACGAATGTTCGACGAGGCGACGCTGTTCGCCGCCGCGCACGCCCTGGAGATCTAAGAGAGACCACGAAGGCACGAAGGCATCACGAAGATCGTGCCCGTCGTGATGCCCTCGTGACTTCGTGGTTTCTCGTGACTTGATCAGAGCCTTGAGGCGATTGGCTGTAGGGCGGTCGTACTCGGTGGCGTGCAGCGGTGTGACGGCCACGCACCCCTGCGCGAGGGCCGCGACGTCGGTGGTGAGGTTCGCGTCCTGTTCGGGCTCGCGGTAGTCGTCCCAGAAATAACGGCGGCCACGCGGGTTCTTGTGCTCCACCCACGTCTCGTGGCCGGTCTCCATGCTCTGCGCCGCCACCCGCAGCCCTTTCGGCCTGCCCGTCGGCACGTTGACGTTCAGGAACACCCCCGCCGGCAGGCCGTTGCGCTTCACCATCGCGGCCACCTTTGGCGGTGAACGTCGCCGCCGCGGCGTAGTCGCTCCACCCGTTGGCGATGTCCATCGACGACGCGATGGACGGGATGCCCTGCATCGCCCCTTCCCGTGCCGCGCCGATTTCATCAGAGCCAGCACGCCGATCTTCACGCAGGTAGCCGGCGTGGCGGTCACGGAGCCTGGCCGGAGGCCGGGATGTGAAACAGGAGGAACGCGAGACAGACGAGCGCAGGGCGCACCAGATTGATGGCGCACCATCATACGGCGTGGGCTGCGCTACGCGACGGCGGGAGCTTTGCGGAAGAAGATGGCCCAGAGCATCAGGCCGAGCAGGATGAACGGCACGGCCGGGAGCAGCAGTGCGAACAGCGTGGCGACGACGCCGATGACGGCGACCGCGGCAAGGGCGATGAGGACCACCGGCAGCAGCACGGCGCCGGCCGCCATGCCGACCGCGCCCAGGGTGAGCCATACGGGAATCATCAGGGCCTTGAGCAGCAGCCGGAACGGCAGCAGGATGACCCAGAACACCAGCTTGAGGAGGAAGAAGACGAACCCGAGGACGGCCGCGACGGCGAGGCCGGCAGCCACGAGCCCACCGAAGACCAGCAGTTCGATCATCTCACTGAAGAAGACGAACCATGGCGGGCCCGGGTTCCGCTCGGCCCGTCCCCAATCAGCGGATGTCGAAGACGGCCTTGAAGTCGGGCAGCTGCCAGTCGACCAGGCCCCTACGGACCTCCTGCATCGCCACGCGCTCGGCCTTGATCTTCCGGGCGGTAGGCGCGCCGGGAACCGGGGGGACGGCGGGCGCCACCGGCTGCGACTCTTCGGGCTCGGCCGGCTCGAGGCGCGACTTCGCACCCCGACGAAGCTGCTTGGCACGCAGCGCCGAGACGTCCACGAACAGGAAGCGGCTCTCGATGGGAGGCGCCTTCCGGCGCTCGGCGGCCTGCTCGGATTCGGACTGGTCGTTCTGGGATTCCACGTCGGACATAGCAGACCAGTTTAGCACGGGGATTGCAGAACCTGACACCCGCCGGGCGGGGGGCCGCCCTGATGCGCCGGAGGATCAGGCACCGCCGCCGCCTCAGGCCCGCAGGACGGTCCAGGACTGCGATCGGGCGCATCTACGAGGCCGTCGCGGCCAGGAACGCGCCGATGAACCAGGAGACCAGGCTGACGATCAAGGCGCCAAAGAGGGCCGCCCAGAACGACGCGACGCTGAAGCCCGGCACCAGGGCCGCCGCCAGGGCGAACGCGGCGGCGTTGACGACGAAATAGAAGAGGCCCAGCGTGACCACGGTCAATGGCAGCGTGAGGATGGTCATGACGGGCCGGACGACCGCGTTCACGAAGCCGAGGACGAGCGCCCCGACGGCCAGGGCCACGCCGGACGAGAGGGTGACGCCTGGAATGAGGTAGGCTGCCGCGGCCAGGCCAATCGCCACGACCGCCCAATGGACGAGGAACAGGATCATGTGCCCTCCCAGCGTGCGATCAGACCTTCGGCGACCGCACCACGAATACCGGCCGCGTGCTGGCGGCCATCACCGCTTGCGCCACCGAGCCCAGCACCACCCGGCCCAGGGCCGATCGGCCCTGGGATCCCATCACGATGACATCCGCGCCGAAGCGCTCGGCTTCCTCGCAGATGCCTGGCGCCGCATCCGCCCGCTCGACGACGGCTGTCTCGACCGCGATGCCCAGGGGCCCGGCCTCGGGCGGAATCAGCTCGCGCAGGCGGCGCCCGCACGCCTGCACGTAGCGGCTGTGCCGGGCACTCGGCGCCAGCGTCGACTCGTACTCACTCGCGGAGACGGATCGGGGGGGCGTGACATGAACCAGGCGCACCGTCCCTCCCGATGGCGTCAGCCCGAAGGCATGTGCCACGGCGCGATTGCCCCGCGGCGAGAAGTCCGTGGTAACGAGCACCCGTCGGATGGCCGGCACTGGCGGAAGGCGCCTGCGCACTGCCTGGGCCGGCGCCGTCGCCACGCTCACGGGCGCCTGCCGCAGCACCCCGCGCGACACGGACGACCCCAGCAGCCGGGGCAACCCCTGGTACTGGTGCGTGCCGGTGATGATGAGGTCCGCGCGCGCCTCGCGCGCCATCTCGACGAGCGCGGCATCGGCCTTGCCACCTGCGGGCCGGATCATGACCCCCGCGGGCTCGTCGCCCAGCAGCGCCTGGGCGCGATCTCGTAGCGAGCGCTCAAGGGTTTCCTGGGCGGAGGACAGGCCGGACGCGGACCAGGGCGCATCCGGGTATCCCACGCGCGCCAGGTCGTCGGGCCAGCTGGCCTGGCCCACCGTGACCTCACAGGGCCCGGCCCGCCTCAACTCGCGCACGAGCTCGAAGGCGGCTTCCCCACTCACGGTGAAGTCGAACCCCACGAAAACCCTGAGCGGACGCACCCCGTCGAGCCATGCGCGGAAGGGGGCCGCGTCGCGGACCACGATCGTCGGCACGGGCGCCGACTCCGCTGTGCGTTCGGAGATACTGCCCAGATGGTGACGGCCGCCGCGGCGGCTGCCCATGGATGCCACGATGATCAGCCGAGCCGCCGTTGCGCGCGCGCGCGCCACCAGCACCTCGTCGGCGTGCCCGACGTGCACTTCGTCGACCACCGTCGCGCCGCGCGCCGCGAGTCGCGCGGCCTCGGCGCGCAGGTCGTCGCGCCTGGGTTTCACCAGCGCCTTGATGGCGCGCGAGAGGCGCGCGCCGCTCGCCGGCTCGGCGGCGTGGACGAGCAGCAGGGGACGCTCCAGGGTGGCCGCCAGGGACGCGGCCACGTCCGCGGCCTGCTGGGCCGGCCGCGTGAAGTCGGTGCCGCAGAGGATCACGTCTCGAAGTCGTGCGCTGGCGCTCATAGGTCCCTCAATCGATGCGTCCATCATCCTCGAAGCAGGTAGACCAGGGTGACGGCGACCGCGTAGACGCCGACGATCGCGCCGGTGTCCCATGCCACGACGAACCGCTTGGTCAAGGCCTTGTAGGTGAGTCCTGCCAGAAACAGCGCGTACATCATGACGACGGCCAGCACCGAGACCACGTGGCCGTCGCCCACCGACGCCAGCAGGGGCCCCTGGACATAGAACACGTCGTCCAGGCCGAGAATGAGCAGGTTGAAGAGGTTGCTGCCCAACACATTGGCAATGCCCAGGTCCACCGCGCCGATGCGCACAGCGGTCAGCGACACCACGATCTCGGGCAACGAGGTCGTGACCGCAATGAACAGGCTGCCGACGAACGCCTCGCCGAGCCCGGTTTCCTCCGCCAGCCGGGCGCCCAGCTGGGGCAGCAGAAGTGCAGCACCCACGACGAAGACGGCGGCACTCGCATAGCGCGTCACCGCCACGCGGGTCGGCACGTCCTCGTACTCCAGCTTCTCGGCCACTTCGGCCGTCTCGCGCGCGCGGCGCTGCCGCTCGTGCGTGAAGATGCCCCGCATGGACAGGAAGTAGAGCGTGATCAGGGCAGGCGTGGTGATGCCCACCCACCCGAGACGCGGCATCGCCATACCGCCAGCCAGGCCCATGCCCGCCACGGCGATGAGCAGCAGCCCCAGCGCAATCGACAGCACGTGCCCCTGGTGGGCGCGTGTGTTCAGCGGTTCGGGCTGTATCGCGTCCATCATCGACAGGATCAGCAGGTTGAACATGCAGCTGCCGAGCACGTCGCCCACGGCGATGTCGGGCAACGAGGCGAGCGCCGTGGCCCCGAAGCCGGTGAAGAGCTCCGGCAGGCTGGTGGTGGCCGCGAGCAGCACGACGCCGATCCAGCTGCGGCCAAGGCCGCTCTTCTCGCCAATCACGTCGCCGTAGCGCGCCAGCTGCGTGCCAGCGGCCACGATGACGAGGGCTGTCAACAGGAACAGGAACCAGGTCATGCCCCGCCTCGAGCGCGATGGTTCTTCCACACCAGGCGCGACCAGACCTCGGCCAGTCCCCACGACAGCAACGCGCCGCCACCGACCAGGGCCCAGAGTTCCGCCGGAAGCCCTGCGTTGCCGAGTAGCGCCGCGACGAACGGCACGCCGGCCGCGGCGATCTGGATGGCGATGCCGACAGCCACGGCCGCGAACAGGAACCGGTTGGGCAGCGGCTTCGTCCACGTGTGGCGCGACGGATAGGTGAGCAGCAGTTGGCCCACGGCCATGAAGTGGAACGCCACGGCGCGCGCAACGTCGGGCTCGTATCCAAGTCGCGGCACGAGGCCCAGGAGCCCCAGAGCCAGGAGCGCCTTCATCGTGCCCGCCCCGACGATGAACTGCACCGACGGGCGATCGAGCAATGGCGCATTCGGGGGCCGCGGAGGCTCGCGCATGACGCCCGGCGTGCGGTCGAAGGCCAGCGCCAGCGCCGGCAACCCGTCCGTGACCAGGTTGATCCAGAGAATCTGCGCGGCGGTGAGCGGCAGCAAGAGGCCGCCGGACGCGTCCCGCAGGCCGAGCACGAAGGCGAGCACGGCGCCGCCGGAGACGAGGAGCACTTCGGACAGGTTGGTGGAAAACAGGAAGCGCAGGAACTTCTGGATGTTCTCGTAGATCCCGCGCCCTTCCTCGATGGCCCCCACGATGGTGGCGAAGTTGTCGTCGAGCAGGACGAGATCCGACACCTCGCGACTCACGTCCGAGCCGCGCTCACCCATGGCGACACCGACGTCCGATCGCTTCAGCGCCGGGGCGTCGTTCACGCCGTCCCCGGTCATCGCCACGATCTCGCCCTGCGCCTGCAGCGCCTCCACGAGCCTCAGCTTCTGCTCCGGGCGCACCCGCGCGAAGACGTTCACCTCGGCCAGAGCCCGGGTGAGGGCCGCCCCTTCGAAGGCATCCAGGTCCTCGCCGATCAGCACGCGCACGCCTTCGATCCCGACCTTGTGCGCGATGGCGAGGGCCGTGGCGGGATGATCACCCGTGATCATGATCACGCGGATGCCGGCCGCCCGGGCCGTGGCGACCGCGGCGGGCACCTCGGCGCGCGGCGGATCCCAGAAGAGGACGAGGCCCAGTAACCGCAGTTCCTTCTCGGTCTCCCCCGGCGCCCATGCCAGGGCCAGCACGCGCACGCCTTCGTGCGCGTAGGCGTCCGCCTTCTCGCGCCACGACTCGCGCTCACCCGCTGAGAGCCCGCAGCGGTCGAGCAGCACCTCCGGCGCGCCCTTCAGGTAGCTCACCGGCTGGCCGTCGTCGACGACGGTGACGCGCGTGAATTTCCAGGCGCTGTCGAACGGCCGATCGGAGACCACCGCATGCGACCCGCGCACGGCCTCCACGTCGATGCCCTGCGCCGCCGCGTACCGGAGAAGGCCGACATCGAGCGGATCGCCGGCCCCGGTGGCCGGGTCGGCGTCGTTGGCGAGCACGATGGCCGAGAGCGCGCGACCGGGGTCCGGCGTATCGATGGACCTGACGTCCATGCGGCTCTCGGTCAACGTGCCGGTCTTGTCGGTGGCGATGACGGTGACGGACCCGAGCGCCTCGACCGCCGCCAGGCGGCGCACGACCGAACGCTGCCGTGCCATGCGTTCCACGCCGAGCGCGAGGGCCACCGTCAGCACGGCCGGCAGGCCCTCCGGGACGGCGGCCACCGCCAGCGCCACGGCAAAGATCAGCATCTCGCCCGCGCGTTCGACACCTTCGGCGAGGACGCCGAACAGCCCGAGCCCGGCGGCCAGCAGCAACACCCACCGCGCCACCTGCCGGCCGAGCTGATCCACCCGGCGCTCGAGAGGCGTCTTCGTGGCGACGATGTCACCGAGCAGGGTGGCGACGCGTCCCATCGCGCTCGTCGCGCCGGTCCGCGTCACCTCCAGGAACGTTCGGCCACGGACGAGCAACGTGCCGCTGAAGCCCTCGTCGCCGTCCACCTTGTCGATCGGCACCGACTCGCCGGTCAGCATCGCCTCGTCCAGCATCGCGCCGTGGGCGTCGCGCAGGTGTCCGTCTGCCGGCAACCGATCGCCTGCCTCCAGGCGCAGCCAGTCGCCCGGGACCACCTCGGTGCTTGGAACCCGGACGAGCTGGTCGTCGCGCAGCACCCACGCCTGGGCCCCCGCCATGGCCTTCAACCGCGCCAGGGCCGATTCGGACCGCCGCTCCTGATAGAGCCCCAGGGCGGCGTTCAAGAGCAGGATCGTGGCGATGGCTACGGCATCGATCGGCCAGCCGTGCCAGCCCTCGTAGGCCCACAGCCCCAGGTCGAACGCCAGCGCGAATATCAGGATGTAGATGAGCGGGCTCTCGAACTGCCGGAGGAACCGACGCCAGGTCGGCACCGGTGGTTGCTCGGGAAGGGCGTTCGGACCAGCCGTGAGGAGGAGGCTGGCCGCTTGTTCCGAGGAGAGTCCGGGCATGAGGCGACTGCGACCGCGGTGTCACTCCCGACTGTACCCGCGATGGCCCTCGCGGAACAGATCGAAGTGTGGATTTGTGTAGACAACGCATCGGCGGCAGGAGGAGGATAGGAATGGTCGGCGCTGCAGTCCCCCCTTCGCCCGGCCGCGTGCACCCACTCATCCTGTCGTGGAGGCCTCCATGGCCGTCAACTGGAACTCCCCGAAGCCCGCTGCCCCGTCGGCAGACCTGTTCGCGCGCGTGCCCAAGGCCCGTCCAGTCAAGGTGGACACACCCGCGACACCGGTGCCGGCACTCATCGAACAGGTGGCCCGCCGCGTGCGAGCCGAGTACATGGAGATGCCAGGCCTCTGCCTCACACGCGATCAAGCCCGGTGCCTCTGGGGGCTCGACGCCCCAGTGTGCGACCGCGTCCTGTCGCACCTGGTGGCGAGTGGTTTCCTCACCCTCACGGCCCACGCCACCTACGTCCGCGCGGATGGTGGCTAACCGGACGAAGGGTAAGACGAAGGGTAAGAAGTGAAAAAGCCCGGTCGATGCCGGGCTCTTTCACTGTCGGCGTGCGCACGCCGGTCTCTTCACTCTTCTCTTTACTCTTCTCTTTTCACTTCCCTGTTCGGCTGGCGCGGCACGCGCGCAAGCCGTCAGGCGGTCACTTCCACGTTGATGGACCGCGGCTTGGCTTCCTCGCGGAAGGGCAGGCGCACGGTGAGCACCCCGTTCTTGAACTCGGCGCCAATCTTCCCCGTGTCCACCGTCGTCGGCAGCGAGAACGATCGGCTGAAGCTGCCATAGGCCCGCTCGAGGCGGTGGTACTGCTCCTTCTTCACCTCGCTGTCGAGCTTGCGCTCGCCGGTCAGCGTGAGCGTGTTGTTCTCCACGGTCACCGAGACATCTTCCTTCCTCACGTCGGGCAACTCGGCCTTGAGAACCAGTTCCTTCCTCTCGTTCTCGAAGATGTCCACCGCCGGAACCCAGTTGCTGAGCACACCCTCTTCACGCGCGCCATAGGCGTCGCCGAACAGGCGGTTCACGCGGTCCTGCAGGACCGCCAGGTCACGGAACGGGTCGAATCGCGCAATCGCCATTGATCTCATCTCCTTACTTGGTCTCCGCGAACTCCGCATCCACCACTTCGGCGTCCGTGACGTCGGGGCCCGCCTGCGACGCGGGCCCGGATGCGGGCGGCGCCTGCTGCGCCTGGTAGAGCGCCTCGGCCGCGGCGTGCGAAGCCTGCTGCAGCTCGTCGCCCGCGCGGACGATGGCGTCCTTGTCATCGCCCTGGACCGCGGTGCGCGCGGCCTCGAGGGCAGCTTCCACGCGGCCTGTGAGCGCCGCGTCGAACTTGCTCTTGTCCTCGGTGAGGGTCTTCTCCACCGAGTAGACCAGCGCATCCACCTGGTTGCGCGCGTCGATGGTCTCGCGGCGCGCCTGGTCGTCGGCCGCGTGCGACTCGGCGTCCTTCACCATGCGGTCGACCTCGTCCTTGTTGAGGCCGCTCGACCCGCTGATGGTGATGGTCTGCTCCTTGCCCGTGGCCTTGTCCTTCGCCGCTACGTTGACGATGCCGTTCGCGTCGATGTCGAAGGTCACTTCGACTTGCGGCATCCCGCGCGGCGCCGGCGGCAGCCCCACCAGGTGGAAGCGGCCCAGCGTCCGGTTGTCGCGCGCGAACTGCCGCTCGCCCTGCAGCACGTGCACCTCGACCGACGTCTGGCTGTCGGCCGCCGTCGAGAAGATCTCGCTCTTCTTCGTCGGGATGGTGGTGTTGCGCGGGATGAGGGTCGTCATCACGCCGCCAAGCGTCTCGATACCGAGCGAGAGCGGCGTGACGTCCAGCAGGAGGAGGTCCTTGACCTCGCCCGCCAGGACGCCACCCTGGAGCGCCGCGCCAACGGCGACCACTTCATCAGGGTTGACTCCCTTGTGCGGCTCCTTGCCGAACAGTTCCTTCACGACCTGCTGCACGCGCGGCATGCGCGTGGAGCCGCCGACGAGCACCACCTCGTCGATGTCCGAGGGCTTCAGGCCCGCATCGGCGAGAGCCTGCTTCGCGGGCCCGAGCGTCCGCTGGACCAGTGGCTCGACCAGCTGCTCGAGGGTCGCGCGCGTGAGCTTCAGCGCGAAGTGCTTGGGGCCCGAGGCATCCGCCGTGATGAACGGCAGGTTCACCTCGGTCTCCATCACCGACGAGAGCTCGATCTTCGCCCTCTCGGCCGCTTCCTTCAGCCGCTGGAGCGCCATGCGGTCCTTGCCGAGGTCGATGCCCTCGGCCTTCTTGAACTCCGCGATGAGGTGCTCCATCACCGCCTGGTCGAAGTCGTCGCCGCCCAGGTGCGTGTCGCCGTTGGTGGACTTCACCTCCACCACGCCGCCGCCCACCTCGAGGATGGAGATGTCGAACGTGCCTCCGCCGAGGTCGTAGACGGCGATGGTCTCGTCCGACTTCTTGTCGAGGCCGTAGGCCAGCGCCGCCGCCGTGGGCTCGTTCACGATGCGCTGCACGTTGAGGCCGGCAATCTTGCCGGCGTCCTTGGTCGCCTGGCGCTGGGCGTCGTTGAAGTACGCGGGCACGGTGATCACCGCATCGGTGACCTTCTCGCCCAGGTAGTCCTCGGCGGCCTGCTTCAGCTTCGCCAGCACCATCGCGGAAATCTCGGGAGGCGAGTACTGCTTGCCGCGCACGTCAATCCAGGCGTCGCCGTTCGATGCCGCCGCCACCGTGTACGGCACGCGGCGGCTCTCTTCCGAGACCTCACTGAATTTCCGCCCCATGAATCGCTTCACCGAGAACACGGTGTTCTCGGGATTGGTCACGGCCTGGCGCTTGGCCACCTGGCCGACCAGGCGTTCACCATCCTTGGTGATGCCCACCACCGAGGGGGTCGTCCGCGCGCCCTCCTGGTTCACCACCACCGCGGGCTGGCCGTTTTCGATGACCGCCACCACCGAGTTCGTGGTGCCCAGGTCGATGCCGATCACTCTGCTCGTCGCCATTGAATTGCCTCGCCTCCGTATGATGAAAACAGAATAGGCATCAAATGAGTGTCTGTCAAGCAATAAATCTTAGCGTTAATAACTCATATTCACGTCAGCCGACGGCTTTGATGGCCAATGGGAGTAGTCCGCGGACGAGCTCTTGTCCCCCTACTTGACCTGGATGGTCTCCAGGTAGCGGGTCAATGCCGTGATGCGCTGCCGCACGCTGGTCTCGTCGCCCATCACGCGGAACGTGTTCCCCCACGTCGGCATGTCGGTGGAGCCGTGCGCGGGCACGACCGCGCCGAAGTCCAGCACCATCGCAATGCGCTGGGCGGGAAACTGCCCCTTGTTGGCGGCGGACAACCGAGTCAGGTCGGTCGGCTTCACCTTGAGGGTTGCCGCCACCGGACCATCGCCCAGGCCTTTCCGGCCATGACATGCGGCGCAGTAGCCGCGATACAAGCCCGCGCCCTCCTCAACAGGCCCGCGGGCGGCCGCTCCGGCCGGTGACGGACCTTGTGGCGCCGCCAGCGTGACGACGGCGGAGGTGGCCGCGAGCGCCACAGCCACGATCAATGAACTCATTTGGCGAACCAACATCGCACACCCCCGAATCGGCGCGCCGGTGACGGGAATCCGTCCGAGGGCGCGCCTCACAGCCTGTGGGTGCATAAACCCCGCCACGCCGCGCGCGACGCTGCGGACTTGCCGCCGCGGCCACCCGTTCACGGGTGTGCCCGGCGCGCTAGAATCGGGACGATGTCGTACATCGCCTCCCCGCACGACCCGCCCGACCTCGCTCACGAGGTCCGGCGCCTCTTCGAGGACCTGGCCCGCCGGCGGCCTGATCGTCGCCCGTTCGTCTCGGGCGAGTGCTCGCCCACCCTGGACGTGCTCGAAACGGAGGCCACCGTCGAGGTGCTCGTGGACGTGCCCGGCCTCGCGGCCGACGCGCTACGCGTCATGGTCAAGAACGGCGTGGTCCTGATCGTCGGCGAGAAAGAGCGGGCCGAACCCTCGCGGACGCCGACCAGCTACCACCTGGTCGAGCGGGACTTCGGACGTTTCGCACGCGCGGTGCGCATCCACACAGCGGTCGACACCGCGCGAGCCCGCGCGACGCTGGCCCACGGCGAGTTACGCATCGTGCTCCCGCGGATCGACGAACGACGCGGCCGCGAGATCATGGTGCCCGTGGAGCCCGGGGCCGAGGTTTGAAGCTCCTCTTCATCGGCGACATCGTCGGGCGGCCCGGCCGCGATCTGGTGAAGCGCGCCGTGCGGCCGCTAATCCGTGCCCACGCGATTGATCTGGTGGTGGCCAACGGCGAGAATGCGGCGGCGGGCGCGGGCATCACGCGCGACAACGCCGACGAGATCTTCAAAGCCGGCGTCAGCGTCATCACCGGCGGCAATCACATCTGGGACAAGAAGGAGATCATCGAGTACATCGATCGCGAGCCCCGCCTGCTGCGCCCCGCGAATTACCCGCCGGGCACACCCGGCCGCGGCGCCACGCTGGTACGCACTGACGCAGGCACCATGGTCGGCGTGCTGAGCGTGATGGGCCGTGTATTCCTCGCGACCATCGACGACCCCTTCGCCGTGGCCGACCGCGAGGTGGCGGCCCTCCGCGAACAGGGTGCCGACGTGATCCTCGTGGACATGCACGCGGAGACGACGTCCGAGAAGATCGCGCTCTGCTGGTGCCTCGACGGCCGCGTGACGGCGGTTATCGGCACCCACACCCACGTGCAGACCGCGGACGAGCGTATCCTGCCCGGCGGCACGGCCTGCCTCACCGACGCCGGTATGACCGGGCCGCACGACGGTGTCATCGGCATGGATCGCGCCGGGGTGCTCACGCGCTTCCGCACCGGCATGCCGGCACGGTTCGAGCCCGCCTCCGGCGACCCGCGCCTGAACGGCGCCATCGTGACCGCGGATCCTGCCACCGGCCGCGCCACCGCCATCGAACGCCTCAGCCTGAGCGCCGCCGACATCGACGCCCTCGCCGCCCCCGAAGAGGCCGCCGCGCGATGAGCCAGCTCCCCTTCGACGACTTGCCCCCGGCACTGTCGCCGCCGTCGCGCCCAACTGAGCGTGCGGCCCCCTCTCGGCCATCTGCGCCATCTGCGCCATCTGCGCCATCTGCGGCATCTGCGGCATCTGCGGCATCTGCGGCCCCTGCGCCATCTGCGGCCCCATCTGCGTCTGCGGCCCCCTCCACGTCTGTGTCGCGGCGGCGCGTCCTCTCCGTATCTGAGTTGTCGGCCCGCCTCCGCGGCGTCCTCGAGTCCGAGTTCGTCGACCTCTGGGTGGAGGGCGAAATCTCGAACGGCCGCGTCTGGAACTCGGGCCACTTCTACTTCACGCTGAAGGATGCTGGCGCCCAGGTGAAGGGCGTGGTGTTTCGCTCGGCGTTGCGGCTCCTCAAGTTCCGCCCCGAGGACGGGCTTCACGTGGTGGCGCGCGGGCGTATCAGCGTCTACGAGCCCAAGGGTGAGTACCAGCTGGTCTGCGAGCACCTGGAGCCGCAGGGGTACGGCCCACTGCAGCTGGCCTTCGAGCAGCTGAAGAAGAAGCTGGCCGCCGAGGGGCTCTTCGACGAGGCGCGGAAGCGTCCCCTGCCCGCGCTCCCGCGTCGCATCGGCATCGTCACATCCATCGACGGCGCGGCGCTCCGCGACATCGTGCGCGTGCTGCGCCGCCGGTACCCGAATGCGCACCTGGTCATCGCGCCCACCCGCGTGCAGGGCGACGGAGCGGCGGGCGACATCGCCCGCGCGCTGCGCCTGGTCAACCGCATCGAAGACGTGGACGTGATCATCGTGGGCCGCGGCGGCGGGGCGCTGGAGGATCTGTGGGCCTTCAACGAAGAGGCCGTGGCGCGTGCGATTGCCTGCTCTCCGGTCCCCGTCATTTCCGCGGTCGGCCACGAGACCGACTTCACCATTGCCGATTTCGCCGCGGACCTGCGCGCCCCCACGCCGTCGGCCGCCGCCGAACTCGTGGTGCGGAGGAAAGACGAGTTCCAGGCGCACATCGACCGGCTCGAGCAGCGACTCGGGGGGGCGGTTCGCGGCCGGCTCCGCCGAATGGAGTCGAGCCTGAACGGCCTGCTGGCGCGTCCGGGGTACGCAGGCCTGCCGGGACGGCTGGCGTGGCGCGCCCGGCACGTGTCTGAGCTCTCGGCCAGCCTGTCGGCCATCGCGCGCGAGGGCCTCGAACGCCGTCGGCGGCGCGTCGAGGGGCTCCGCCGGGGACTGGGACAGTTCGACCCACGCCATCGCCTGGGCCGGGTGCGCGCGACGTTGATCACCGGGCGCGGAAGGCTGGACGCGGTGATGGCCCGTCACCTGCACCGCCTGCAGTCGCGTTTCAGGGCCACGGCCGCGCGGCTCGATGGGCTGAGCCCGCTGGCCGTCCTGGGACGCGGTTACGCGGTGTGTTGGGACGGCGATCGCAAGAGGGTGGTGCGCGACGCAGGCTCCGTCTCGCCGGGCGACCCCATCCGCGTCACTCTCGAACGCGGCGAGATCCGGGCGCGGGTCACGGACTCGTAGGCCGCGATACAATCGAAGCGCGCGTCCATGGACCCCACCATCAAGGACTTCGAAGCCGCGATCGCGGAGCTCGAGGGCATCGTCAGGAAGCTCGAAGAAGGTGACCTGCCCCTCGAGACCTCGCTCGAGCTGTACGAGCGCGGCGTGACGCTCTCACGCTACTGCCACGGCCGGCTGGAAGCGGCCGAGCGCCGCATCGAGGTGCTCAACGAGCGGGGCGAGGCACGCCCTGCGTCGCCGGCGCTCGGGCTGGATCGCGACGACGAGGCCTAGCCGCACGGTGACGCTGGCCAATTACCTCGAGGCGCGCCGCGCGGATGTCGAGGCCGCGCTCATCGAGGCGCTGCCCGCGCCTCCCCGTTGCCCCCCCATCATCTTCGAGGCCATGCGCTACTCGCTGCTCGGCGGGGGCAAGCGCCTCAGGCCCATCCTGGTGCTGGCCGGCTGCGAGGCCGTGCGGCCGGGATCCTCCGCCACCGTGAACGCGCTCGCCATGCCGGCCGCGTGCGCCGTGGAGATGATCCACACCTACTCGCTCATCCATGACGACCTGCCGGCGATGGACGACGACTCGCTGCGGCGCGGACGGCCCACATCGCACGTCGTGTACGGCCAGGGCATGGCCATCCTGGCGGGCGACGGGTTGCAGGCGGAGGCATTTGCGCTGCTGGCGCGTCGCCCGGAGACCACCGACCACGACCTGGCGTCGCGCAAGCTGCGGGCGCTCGAGGTGATCGCCGAAGCGGCGGGCGCGGCCGGCATGGTAGGGGGCCAGGCTCTCGATCTCGACGCCGCCCCCTCGCGCCGTCACCCCGGTGGGACAGGTGAAGGCCAGGCGCGTCCGATGATGGATGCTGCCGCGCTCACCGATATGCACGCGCGCAAGACCGGTGCCCTGATCCGCGCATCGGTGCTGGCGGGTGCCATCATGGGCGGCGCGGACACCCGCGTGCTGCAGGCGCTGGATCGCTACGCTCGCGAGATCGGCCTCGCCTTCCAGATCGTGGACGACATCCTCGATGTGGAGGGCGCCTCCGCCGATCTCGGCAAGACAGCCGGCAAGGATGCGGCGTCGGGCAAGCCCACGTACGTGGCGCTGTACGGGCTGGACGAGTCGAAGGCCCGTGCGGCCCGGTGCCTCTGGCAGGCCGAGGCCGCGCTCGCCGAGGTCGGGTTGACCGGCACGCCCCTCGCGGGCATCGCGCGCTGGATCGTCGAGCGGCGGACATGACCACGCGCATGCGGCTCGATGCCCTGCTGGTACAGAAGGGGCTGGTCGAGTCCCGCGAGAAGGCCCGCGCGCTCATCCTGGCCGGCCAGGTGGACGTGAACGGCCGCGGCGCGCAGAAGGCCGGTACGATGGTGGACGTCGCCTCCGATGTCCGCGTCATGGGCCCCGAACATCCCTGGGCGAGCCGCGGCGGCATCAAGCTCGCGCACGCCCTCGACGCGTTCGGCATCGACGTCACAGGCGCCCTGGCTCTCGACATCGGCGCGTCCACCGGTGGCTTCACCGATGTGTTGCTGCAGCGGGGCGCACGGCGGGTCATCGCCCTCGACGTCGGACACGGGCAGCTGCACTGGAAGCTCCGCACCGATTCGCGCGTCACGGTCATCGAGGGCGCGAACGCGCGGCACCTGATGCGGGCCGATCTGCCCGACATCGGCGAGGGCGTCGACTTCGTCTCCATCGACGTCTCGTTCATCTCGCTCGCGCTCATCTTCCCGGTGCTGCCGGCACTCCTGGCGCCTGGCGCCCGCATCGTGGCGCTGGTCAAGCCGCAGTTCGAGGCGGGACGGCGCGACGTGGGGAAGAAGGGCGTCGTGTCCGACCCCGCCGTGCACCACCGTGTCGTCGCGGAGGTGACCGCCGCGGCGGCTGCAGTAGGATTGGAGCGGCTTGCGCTCGTCGACTCGCCCATCACCGGCGCGCAAGGCAACCAGGAGTTCCTGATGCTCCTCGAGGCACGCCCGTGAGAATCGGCATCGTCACCAAGCCGGAGCTGCCCGACGCCGCCGAGACCCTGGTGGCGCTCGAGTCGTGGCTCTCCGCGCGGGGCGTGGACGCGTGCTGGTCGCCCGACGCGGCGGCCGCGCTGCCGCCGGGCTCCCGCCGTATCGTGGACCGCGACCGGCTGCCTGCGGAGGTGGACCTGGTGCTGGTGCTCGGCGGAGACGGCACGCTGCTGGCCATGGCCAATCGCATCGCGGCCGCCGAGCGCGACATCCCCATCCTCGGCGTCAACTTCGGCTCGCTCGGTTTCCTCACCGAGATCACGAGGCCCGAGCTGTTCGCGTCGCTCCAGGCCGTCATCGGCGGCGAGGCGACACACGACGAGCGCATGATGCTGCGGGCCACCGTGGCGGGGGACCCGCAGCCCCTCATCGCCCTCAACGACGTGGTCTTCACGCGCACGGCGCTCTCGCGCATGGTGGACGTGTCGGTCTGGGTCGGCGACCAGTTCCTGACCACCGTGAAGGCGGATGGCCTCATCGTTGCCAGCCCCACCGGATCAACCGCCTACAACCTCTCGGCCGGCGGCCCGATTGTCCACCCGGCCATGGATGCGCTGGTCATCACGCCCATCGCTCCGCACGCGCTGACGAATCGCCCGATCGTCATTCCCGCAGAACGCGACGTCCGCGTGGTGGCCACCGGTACCAATGCGGGCGACGAGATCTACGTCACGTTCGACGGGCAGACCGGTTTCCCGCTGGGTCCCGACCGCGCCGTCACCATCTCGCGCGCGCCCCGGGCCCTTCGCCTCGTGCGCGCCTCGAACCGAAGTTACTTCGAGGTGCTCAGGCAGAAGCTGCGGTGGAACGAGCGGTAGATCGGATCGGGAGTCGGGAATCGGGAGTCGGGAGTCGCGGGAGTCGGGACCGCGAGCCGGCTCGCCGGATCGATCGCGGGTGGACGGGTCAGGTCGGGCGGCTTCCTCGCGCGTCACGCGGTGGAGCGCGAGCGCACGAAGGGCTCGCTCGGTGGCTCGTACCGGGCGCGGATGACCTGGCTGATCGCCTCTGCGGCCTCCCTCGCGCTCTGGCCGTTCTCGGCCCGCTCCTCGATACTCCGCACCCGGGCGGCCAGCGGGCCATCACGAAAGACGTGCTCGATCCACCGGGAAAGATCGTGGCGCTGCAGGTGCCCCTGCAGCACCGCGGGCGGCTGGGTGTCGAGCAGCGACATGAATTCTTTCATCGAGCGCGCGCGCGGCCGTGCCCGCGCACCCTCACCGAAGACGAACGCCTGCGCATCCGCGATGGCCATGTCGAGATACTTGGACCGGTGCCGCACGTGCTCGGTCAGCCGCGGCGCCACCGTGAACCGCACCACCTCGCCGTGCGCTTCGTCCGCGCCCGGAAGCAGAGCCGCCTCGTCTGGCGCCAGGCGCGCCAGCATCGATCCCGAAAGCGGCCGGACCGACGCCGGGCAGCACATGCCCCCGAGGGTCTCCACTTCCTGCGCGTCCGACTCGCGGCACATGATGGCCACCGTGTCCTGGGGAAGGCGCGCGTCGGGCGAGATGGTCGAGAGCCTGTAGGTGACAATGATGTAGCCGGCCAGTTCCGGGTCGATCAAGTGGTTGGACCCCTCGGGCCCCAGGAAGTAGTGAGCCTCGTCGAGCAGGATCTTGTGCGGCAGCCCGGTGCGGCGGCGCAGCGTGTTCAACAGCGGCAGGACGCCGCGCACGTAGGTCACCTTGTCCCGATGCGGGGTTTTGCTGAGGTCGATGACGACGCTCACGTCGGGATACTCGAGCGTGCGCATCAGCTCGCGCGCGGTGGGCAGCGCATCCTCCCCGCCGAGCACCACGACACCAGGCAGGGTCCGGAGCGAGACGTAGTCCCCTTCGGGATCGATGGCGCAGAGGCAGTAGCCCTGGAGCACGAGCTGCTCGCACAGCAACCCCGCCAGCGCGGACTTCCCGGACCCAGGCTCTCCGCCGATGAGGATGGTCCGCCCACGGAGGGCCAGACGCACGGGCGCCCCCCTGCGGGTGTGGCCCAGCAGCATCGAGCGCCGCCCCATCTGCGCGGCTGAGAGGCGGGTCTGTCGGGACGTGCGATCGAGGTATTGCGCGACCGCGTCGGGCCCGCGGCCCTCGATGACCTCGTCGGCCACCGCCATCAGGGCCGGGCTGCCCCAGCCCACCGCAACGCCTACCTCGCACGCATCGAGCATGTCGTGGTCGTTCTCGGCGTCGCCGATGGCAATGGTGTTGTGCAGGGACACGCGGATGGACCGCAGCGCTTCGCGCAGGCCGGTGGACTTGGCCACGGCTGGCGGCAGCACCATGAGGCGCCCGCGATTGAAGGCCAGCACCAGCGGCAGCTGCAGGTGGCGCAGGATGTCGAGCACGACCGGCGCGGTGCCGGCGTCGGTCTCGACGATCGACGAGCCCACCACGAACGGCACATTCCGGCTCTTCAGCTCGTCGAGAAACGCCGGCGTCGGCGGATGCGACAGCACGGCCCGACGCCCGCGAGCGGGGAACTCCAGCACCGCGCCATTCTCGCCGACAATCGCATCGAACATCTTCAGCTCGCCGGCGCACGCGTGCAGGTCGTCCAGGCGACGGCCGGTCGCCATCACCATCACGAGCCCGCGACGCCGCGCGTCGGCGATGGCGTCGGCCACGTTCGGCGGCAGGCGGCCGTTGAACGTGAGCGTGCCGTCGAAGTCCAGGGCAAATGCCGATAGCTTCACGGGGGGGCCCCGTTCGTTTCAGGCCGGCAGGGCCGGCGCCAGCGCGTCGGGCTGGACGAAGTCACGTTCGGGCGACCGCACGGTCAGCACCGGACACGGCGCCCGGCGCACCACGCGTTCCGCCACGCTGCCCATCAGCAGGTGCTCGATGGCCCCGCGGCCATGTGTGCCCATGACAATGAGGTCGATGTGATTGGCTTGCGCGTACTCGAGGATGTCCGAGGCCGCGGCCGGCGCCTGGCGAACCACCTCGACCACTGGCAGCGTCTTGCGATCGTCGTCGGCGAGGGCGGCGGCCATCTGGCGCTGGCCCACCTCCATCAGCCCCTTCTCCACCTGCTGGACGGCAGGCATCGGCACCTCGGCCCCGCCCGGGAGCATCACGCTCTCCACCGAGTGCAGCACGTGCAGGGTGGCGCCGAACTGCCTGGCGAAGTGCCGGCCGTACACGAGGGCCACTTGCGAGGGTGGGCCGAAGTCCGTGGGAACCAGGATGTTCTTGAGCGCGATCATCAGCGTGTCCTCCATCCGCGGCCGACACCCGAGCGGAGAGTGCCTCCGCAAGGCGGATGCCGGCCCGGCTCAAACAGCGTCTACACGCAAACACGGCCACGACCGCGCGCTGACGGCAAACCGGCGCACCGCAACTGGCTGCTGCCGGATTCCCGTCCCGTCTCCCAGGCCACGGGCCCGGCTACCAGGCCCCGCCCGAGCCGTGCTGCTTGCGGTGCGGAACCCGCTTCTTCAGGATGGGCCGGGCCGCGCGCGTCGGTTTCCGGCCGGCGCCCCGCCCCACCAGGTCGAGCAGATCGCTCACCGTGACGATGCCAACGACCTTGCCGCGCTGCGTGACGACCAGCGAGCCGATCGCTCGACCCCGCATCAAGTTGGCGGCGCGGGTCATCAGCACGTTGGGACCCACGGTGACGACGTGGGTCTGCATCACGGCGCCGACGTTCTTGCCGCCGCGACGTCCCGTGGTGACCTCTTCCGGCAGATCGCGCGCGGAGACCAGGCCTTCGAGGACGCCGTCGCGCATCACCACCAGGTGGTGAATGCCTTTCGAGCGCATGAGTTGCGCGGCCGTCGCCGCAGGCGTCTGCGGCTCAACGGTCGCGATGTTCTCGCTCATTACCTCAAATACCCTCATGACTGCCTCCCTGGCGTCTCTCTGCCACCGCTAGGTACGGTGCAAACCGTCTGCCAGCCCACCCGGTGGGTGGTCCGCCCTATCGTGACCGGCGCTCGCGGAAGTACCGCACCTGCCACTCCTGCACATTGCGGTTGTGCTCGGCCAGCGTGTCGGCGAACACATGTGAGCCGTCGTTGCGGCTGACAAAATACAGGTGCCGGACGTCGGCCGGGCGAATTGTCGCTTCGATGGAGGCCAGGCCCGGCGACGCGATGGGGCCCGGTGGCAGTCCGGCGTAGCGATAGGTGTTGTAGGGCGAGTCGAACTGCAGGTCGTCCCTCGAGAGGTTGCCGTCGTACCGACCCGCCTGCCGCAGCGCGTAGATCACGGTCGGATCGGCCTGCATGCTCATCCCAATCGCCATGCGGTTCCGGTACACGGCGGCCACCAGGGGCCGCTCCTCGGGGCGCGCGGTCTCCTTCTCGACCAGCGACGCCAGCGTCACCACCTGTCGCGTCGTCAGACCCGCCCGCGCGGCCTCGGCCTGCAACCCGTCGGTGTAGAGCTTGCGGAAGAGGCCCACCATCTGCGCCACCAGTTCGTCGGCGCTGGTGCCCCTCGGCAAGGCGTACGTTTCGGGGAACAGGTAGCCCTCGAGGTCTCGCGCCGCTTGATCGAGATCCGCGATGAGCGCCCGGTTCTTCGCCGCCCGCTCGAACTCCGCGGCCGGCCCGAACCCGCGCTCCTCGAACACGGCGGCCATCTCGGCGATCAGCAGGCCTTCGCGAAAGGTGACGAGGCGCTTGTAGACGTCGCCGCGCGTCAGTCGATCGACGACCTCCACCGCGCTCAGCGGACGATCGAATCGGTATTCACCCGCCTTCAGGTCGCGGGCGCGGCCGGTTACCCACAACGCGGCGCGGAAGGTGTTGGCGTCCCGCACCACGCCTGCCTCGGCGAGCCGGGCGCCGATGCCGATCGCGCCGGTGCCAGTTGGGATGTCCACGAACTGCTCGGGGCTCTCGAAGCCGCGAAACGGCTCGTGCACGCGTGCGTACACCATCCACGCGGCGCCGGCGGCGGCGACACCGAGGACCAAGACGAGAATCAAGAGTCGCTTGACGACACGCATGGGTCAGGATCGGTGATCGAGATAGTCCTGCAGGATGACGGCGGCAGCGGCCGCGTCGAGTTTCTTCTTCCGCGCGCGCCAGTCGCGTTCGCCGCGTTCGGTGAGGCGCAGCTCGGCCTCGAGGCTCGACAGCCGCTCGTCCTGCAGCACGACGCGCACGCCCGTTCGCGCCTCGAGCGCCCGCGCGAACACCTCGACGCGCGGCGTCTGGTCGTTGGGCGTGCCATCGAGGCGACGCGGCCAACCCACCACCACCGCATCGAGCCCATCGTCTTCGGCGCGGAGGCGTTCCACGCTGTCGGCGATCGTCCGCAGGGTTTCGGCTTCCGAGGGCGTCCGCTCGACCAGCCGCCACGGCGACGCCAGCGTGCCGGTGGCATCGCTCAGCGCGAGGCCGATGCGGCGCGCACCGTAGTCGATGCCCAGCACCCTCACCTGGCCAGTATAAGATGCGCGGCGTGCGGAGCTTATGCCTGGCCGCGGCCCTGCTGGCCGCCGTGGCGTGCGCGCCGACGCCGGGCACGACCACAGCACGGCTGGTCGTCCTCGCGGTGGACGGCATGGACCCCGAGATCACGGAGCGGCTGATCCGGCAGGGCCGCACGCCTCAACTCGCCGAACTGGCCCGCGTGTCGGGCGTGACGCGCGTCCTCTCCACGGCCGGCGCCGAGCCGGCCTCGGCGTGGGCCTCGTTCGCCACGGGAGTCAATGCGGGCAGGCACGGCATCTTCGATCTCGTCGCGCCCGACCCGGTGACGGGCCGGCCACAGGCCGCGACACTCGAGCCGCGCGCGTCTGCACGGTGGCTGGGACGCTGGTGGTCCGAAGGCGCGGCGTATCGTCCCGTGCTCGAAGCCGAGCCGTTCTGGACACGCCTCGGACGCTCCGGGGCGCGTGCGCGTGTCCTGTTCGTGCCCGGCACCTTTCCTCCCGAAGATGTCCCGGGTGGCACGCTCATCGCCGGCACCCCGTTACCGGATTGGGGCGGCGGCTTCGGCTCCGGCTACACGTGGCTGGCCTCCGACGTACCGCCCGGGCAGGCAGGGCCGACACGCTATGGCGGGCGGGTCGAACGCCTCACTTTCTCGCGCAACATCGCGCGGGCCACGCTCGTCGGTATCCGCGCACCCGAACGGGTCGATCTGCCGCTCACCATCACGTGGAATCCCGAGGAGCGCAGCGCCAACATCGACCTCGGCGATCAGTCCGTGTACCTCGCCGAAGGACAACGCAGCCGGTGGCTCGAGATCTCGGTCCGCTTGAACCTGCTGACACGAATCCGCGGACTGGTGCAGTTGCACCTCGTGAAGGCCGGCAACGACGTGCAGGTCTACGTGTCGCCCATCCAGTGGCACCCCGACGCGCCACCGTCCAGTATTTCTTCGCCCGCTGCGGCAGCCGGGAGGTTGTTCGATCGCCTGGGCCCGTATCGGACGCTGGTGTGGCCCGAGGCCGGGTGGGCACTGGCGGATGGATGGCTGTCGGAGGCCTCGTTCCTTGCGGCGCAGGACGACACCTTCTCCGATCGGGCCGAGGCGCTGTTGAACCGCGTGGACTCGGCGGACTGGAACGTGATCGTGGCCGGCATCGAGAGCCTCGACACGACGGGACGGCTGATGTGGCGCTTCATCGACCCCGGCCACGCCGCCCACGACAGCGCGCTGGCGCCGAAGTTCGGGGACGCCATCGACGGCATGTACATGCGTCTCGACGACCTCGTGGGGCAGATCCGTGCGCGCCTGCCCGAGGGCGCCGCCCTCGCCGTGGTGTCGCCGTACGGCCTCTACACGGCGCGGCACGTGGTGGACCTGAACCGGTGGCTGGCCAACGAAGCGCTGCTCGCCTGGCACGCTCCGCCCAGTCCCGTCACGCTGGCCGCGTTGGCCGACCCCTCCGTGTGGGACGACACGATCGACTGGACGAGGACGACGGCGCGGGCGATGGGGGCCGGGCACATCTACATCAACGTGCGCGGGCGGAACCCGGGCGGGATTGTCGAGCCGGGCGCGGCTTACGATGCCGTAGTGCAGCAGCTACGCGAGCGGCTCGAGTTGCTGACCGATCCCATCTCGGGACGGCGGGTCGTCGCGCGCGTGCGCGTCGGCCGCGAGCTGTTCGAAGGCCCGCAGGCCGCCCGGGCGCCGGACCTGGTGGTCACTTTCTCGCCCGGCTATCGCGTGAGCTGGGACAGCATGCTGGGGGGCGCCGCGTCGGTCGTCATCGAGCGCAACCGCGAGCGGTGGAGCGCGGAACACGCCTCGGTTGACGAACGCACCGTGCCAGGCGTGTGGCTCTCGTCGGTGGCCCTGTCGGCCTCGGAAATCGGACTGCTCGACGTCGCCCCGACGATCCTGGAGTACTTTGGCCAGGCACGACCCGAGGGACTCGACGGTGTGTCGCGCCTGGCTGCCCCAAAGCCGCGTCCGCCCGGTTAGCTCGCCGCCGCCACCGCGCCGGCCAGGAAATCGCGAAGGTAGAAGGCCACGACGGCGCCGCTGGCGACAAGGGCGAGCATGCGCACGACCGCGTGACTGGTCCCCAGCACGCGCTGGGTGATGATCTGCACAGGCTGCCACTCGATGAAGAACACCAGATACGAGAGTGCCATGCCGACCGGGATCCCGAGCCGCGGGACGAGCAGCATCGGCAGGATGGTCAGGGTGAACACCCCTCCGAGCCAGGTACTGACCGTCAGCCAGAGCAGTTCTGCCCGGGTAATGGTCACCGGGGCCGATTTCGGGGGCGTCTCCATCAACCGATCTTACAATTGCGGCACGATGCGTCGGCGCATTCTGGTTGTCGGCCTGGCCGCCCTGGTAACGGCAGGTGGTGGCACGACCCCGGCTGTCGGGCAGGCGCCAGCTGCGGGCCAGGCTGTCGAGGGTGGGCAGGCGCCGGCGGCCGGGGCGAGGACCCTGGCCGCTCGGGCGGCCGAGCGGATCCGGACCCTGCAGAAGGAGGCCGACGAACTGGCGGCCCGCGCGCGGACGCTCTTCAACGATCTCCGCAAGCTCGAATTGGAACGCGCGATTGCGCAGGAACAGGTGGCTGCCGCGGACGCTCAGTTGGTGCAGGTCACCGCGGACCGGGACGCCGCCGCCCGGCGCGTCGAGGACCTCGAGGCCGAGCGTGTCGCCAACACGCCGGGCCTGGAAGAGCGGCTGGTGTCCATCTACAAGCGCGGTCGCGGTGGGTACGCGCGGCTGCTGCTCTCCTCGGACGACCCGCGCGCGTTCGGCCGTTTGACGCGCGGTGTCGCCGCCATTGCCACGCTCGACCGTGTCCGCGTTGACACGCACCGGCGGACCCTCGCGGCCGAACGGACCGCCCTGGCCGACCTGGAGGCGCGACGGACCGAGGTCGCCAGCCTGCAACAGACGGCTGCCGAGGCGCGGGCCGCGCTGGACAAGACCGTAAAGGCCCGGAACGCCGCCATCGACGCGCTCGACGCGCGCCGCGACCTCGCGGCCCAGTATGTCGCCGAGCTGCAGCAGGCGCAGGCGGCGCTGCAGCAGGCAGTCGGCACGCTGGGCGAGACGCCCGCGGACCTGCCCTTCGAACCGTTTCGGGGCACCCTCGACTGGCCCCTGAAGGGACGCGTCGCCTCCCGTTTCGGGCGCAGCATCGACAGCCGATTCGGCACAGCGATCGTCCGAAACGGTATCGAGATCACGGCGGAGGAGGGGACCCAGGTTCGGGCCGTGCACGGCGGCCGGGTGGCCTATGCGGCGCCCTTCGCCGGCTTTGGCACGCTGGTCATCGTCGATCACGGCTCAGGTTCGTTCACGCTCTACGGGCACCTGGGCGAAGCTCTGGTGCAGCGGGACACGCGGATTTCTCGCGGGGGCGTCGTTGGCCGGGTCGGACTGGCGCCGGCGGGCACCGCTGCGCTCTATTTCGAGGTGCGCGTCGACGGCCGGCCCGTCGATCCCCTACAATGGCTCAGGAGCTCACCATGAACCGACGCGGCCGCCTCATCGTGCTCGCTCTGTCCATCCCCATCGTCGTGTTTGCGGCGGTTGGCGGCTTCATGAGCAGGGCCATGGCGGCGCGGGAGGAGAGCTACCAGCACCTCCGCATCTTCGAGGACGTCGTCACCCTCATCTCCAACAACTACGTCGAGGACGTCGACGTGAACAAGGTCATGCACGGGGCCATGCATGGCCTGGCCGACGGCCTGGACCCCGATACGGCGTACCTGGACGTCACGCAGGTGCAGGCATTCGAGAAGAACGACGGGCTGCCCGAGGGCCAGACCGGGCTCGAGCTCACCCGACAGTATTACCTGCGCGTCATCTCGGCGCGGGACGGGTCGCCGGCGGCGCGTGCCGGCCTGCAGCCCGGTGATTACATCAGGGCCATCGACGGCCAGTCGACGCGCGACACGTCGGTCTTCGAGGGCGCGCGGATCCTCCGTGGAAAGCCGGGGACCAGCGTGCGCCTGACCGTGCTTCGTGGCAACGCGGCAGAGCCGCATGAGATCGACCTGACCCGCGAGACACTGCCTGCCCTGACCGTGAAGGGGCGCATGGCCGCGCCCGGCACCGGATATCTGCGCGTGCCCGAGTTCGGGCGCGCCACCGCAGCGCAGATTCGGACCGAAGGCGCCGCGCTGCAGAAGGCGGGTGCCACGCGGCTGGTCATCGACGTGCGCGGCAACGCGTTCGGCGACACGGAGACAGGCCTCGAGGCCGCGCGCGTCTTTGTGTCGGACGGCACGCTCGCCTTCCGCCAGGATCGCGGCAAGGACAAGGAACCGATTGCCGCGGCCAGCGGCGACGGCGCGCTGACGCTGCCGGCCGTGGTGCTCACCGACAACGGCACCGCGGGGGCGGCCGAGCTCTTCGCCGGCGCCCTCCAGGGCAACCGCCGCGCGCAGATCGTGGGCGAGCGCACGCCGGGCCGCGCCGGGAAGCAGAAACTGGTGAAGCTGCCCGATGGGAGTGGCCTGCTGCTCACCCACCTCTATTACCTCCTGCCCGGCGGCGGCGCGATCAACGAAAAGGGGCTCGTGCCCGACATCGCAGTGGAACAGCCCACGATTGAGTTCGGCCAGCCACCGCCCGCCACCGATGCCATCCTCGAGAAGGCGCTCGAGACCATCGCCGAGAAGAAGGCGGCGTAAGGGCGTCTGCTATACTTGCGGTTCCGGCACGCCGGTACGCCAGACGGTTTAGGCGCGTAGCTCAGTTGGTTAGAGCGCCTGCTTGACACGCAGGAGGTCGGCAGTTCGAGTCTGCCCGTGCCTACCAACCTTCGCTCACGATTCAGGCGAAGGTTGCCCACCGAAGCGCATGGCGCGAAGGTGGGCTGCACCTCGCCGGCAGCCCGACATCATCTCCATGTCTCAGATCACCGTCACGCTCCCGGACGGCTCCCAGAAGCAGGTGGAGTCCGGATCCCCCGTCCTGTCCGTCGCCGCCGGCATTTCGCCCCGCCTCGCCGATGCCGCGCTGGCCGCTTTCGTCGGCGACCGCATGGTGGACCTGAGTTACCCGCTCACCGAGGACGCCACCGTCCGCATCGTCACGACCAAGAGCCCCGAGGCGCTCGAGCTCTATCGACACTCCACGGCCCACCTGCTCGCCGCGGCCGTCACCGCGCTCTTCCCGAAGGTGCAGTGCGGCATCGGGCCGCCCATCGACGAGGGCTTCTTCTACGACTTCGTCGTCGAACGCCCGTTCGTGCCCGAGGACCTCGCCGCCATCGAGGCGAAGATGCGCGAGATGGCGGCGGCCGACCTGGCGTACGAGCGCCAGATGTGGCCGCGCGACGAGGCCATCGACTTCTTCCGGAAGCGCGGCGAGCCCCTGAAGGTGCAGCTCATCGAAGAGAAGACGGCCGGGCAGTCGCACGTGTCGTGCTACACCATCAGGGATCGCGACACCTTCGTGGACTTCTGCGTCGGGCCGCACGTCCCCAGCACCGGCAAGCTCAAGGCCTTCAAGCTGACGACGACGTCGAACGCCTACTGGAAGGGCGACGCCCACAATCAGCCCATGCAGCGCGTCTACGGCACGGCGTTCTTCTCGCAGAAGGAGCTGGACGAGCACGTCGCACGCCTCGAGGAAGCGAAGAAGCGGGATCACCGCCGTCTGGGCAAGGAGCTCGGCCTCTTCACGTTTCACCCCTGGGCGCCGGGGGCGACCTTCTGGCTGGCCAAGGGCGCCACGCTCTACAACACGCTCGCCGACTACATGCGCGAGGTCCTGATCCCGGCGGGTTATGTCGAGGTCAAGACGCCAATCGTCTACAACCGGGCGCTGTGGGAGACGTCCGGGCACTGGTCGCACTACCGCGAGAACATGTTCCTCGTCGAGTCGAAGGACGGCGAGGAGATGGGCCTGAAGGCCATGAACTGCCCCGGCCACTTCCTGCTGTTTGCGAGCCAGATGCACAGCTACAAGGAGCTGCCGGTCCGCTACCACGAGCAGACCCCGCTCCACCGCAACGAAGCGTCCGGGGTGCTGGGCGGGCTCACGCGCGTTCGCCAGTTCTCGCAGGACGATGGGCACTGTTTCGTGGCCGAGGACCAGATCGCCGCCGAAGTCGAGGCCCTGTTGAGGCTCATCCAGCGGGTCTATCGCGACGTCGGCATGGAGTACTCGGCAAAGCTCTCGACCCGTCCGGAGCAGTTCCTGGGCGAGGTATCGACGTGGGACCACGCCGAGGCCGCGTTGCGCCAGGCCCTCGACCAGGCCGAGCAGCCCTATGTCCTCAATGCCGGCGACGGCGCCTTCTACGGCCCGAAGATCGATTTCGACATCACTGACGCCCTCGGCCGCAAGTGGCAGTGCGGCACGATCCAGCTCGACTACCAGATGCCCCAGCGCTTCGACCTGAAGTACGTCGGAGCGGACAACGCCGAGCACCGGCCGGTGGTGATTCACCGGGCAATCTTCGGCAGTTTCGAGCGGTTCATCGCCATCCTGATCGAGCATTTCGCGGGCGCCTTTCCTCTCTGGCTGGCGCCCGTGCAGGTGACGGTGCTGCCCATTGCGGACCGCCACCTGGACTATGCACGGGAGGTGCGGTCCACGCTCGCAGCCGCGGGCCTGCGGGCCATCGTGGACGATCGCCAGGAGAAGGTGAACCTGAAGATCCGGGAGGCGCAGCTGCAGAAGGTGCCCTACATGCTGGTGGTCGGCGACCGCGAGGCGGCCGAACGGGCCGTGGCGGTCCGCAGCCGGGCGAAAGGTGACCTGGGCGCCCGCCCCCTGGACACATTCCTCGCCGATGCCCTTGCCGAGGTCGGCTCGAAGCAGTTATCCTAGGAGTCTTTGCCGATGATGGAGGACCACTATCGCCTTCGATCGTAACCGCACAGGCCGCCGGGACGACCGGCTCCGCATCAACGAGCGCATTCGCGTGCGCGAAATCCGTGTCATCGACGACGCCGGAGAACAGCTGGGCATCATGCCGCCCCCGCAGGCGCTGGCCATTGCGCGCCAGAAGGGGCTCGACCTGGTGGAGATCTCACCCACCGCTGTGCCGCCCGTTTGCCGGATCATGGATTACGGCAAGTACCAGTACCAGGAGCAGAAGCGGAGCCGCGAGGCCAAGAAGCATCAGAAGGTGATCCTGGTCAAGGAGATCAAGTTCCGTCCCAAAGTGGACGAACACGACTACCAGTTCAAGAAGCACCACATCGAGCGCTTCCTGGCCGAGGGCGACAAGGTGAAGGCGACGGTGTTCTTCCGCGGGCGCGAGATGGCGCATCCGGAAATCGGGCACCGGATCCTGATGCGGTTGCTCGAGGAACTGGCCGACGTGGCGCAGCCGGAAACGATGCCACGCCAGGAAGGCAACCAGATGCACACCATCCTCGCCGCGAAGAAGGGTGCGTCGCCGAGGAAGGCTCCGCCACCGAGGGCCGAAGCCGAGGAAGTGAAGAGCTGAGATCATGAAGCTGAAGACACATCGTGGAGCCGCCAAGCGGTTCAAGAAGACCGGCACCGGGAAGATCACCCGCGCTTCGGCGTTCAAGCGCCACATCCTGACCAGCAAGACCACCAAGCGGAAGCGGCACATGCGCGGCACTGCGGTGGTGGCCGAGGCCGACTCGCCGAAGCTGCACAGGATGCTGCCATACAAGTAGAAAGACACAAGGCAGGGTGCGCCGCGGCTCGCGTCATGGGGCCTTTCAGCCGCGGCATCACGCACCTGGTCACGACGAGCCGTCGCTGACCGCAAGTTCCGCCATCGGCGGACCCCCATTCGCGAACTGGAGCCATCATGCCTCGCGTCAAGCGTGGAGTCGTCCGACGTCAGAAGCGCAAGAAGCTGTCGAAGCTCACGAAGGGCTACTTCCAGAACAAGAGCAAGCTGTACAAGTTCATGCGGGAGGCCGCGGAGAAGGCGGGCGTGTACGCCTACGTCGGCCGCAAGCGCAAGAAGCGCGACTACCGCAGCCTCTGGGTCGTGCGCATCAACGCCGCCGCGCGGGAGAACGGCACCACCTACAGTGTCTTCATGCGCGGGCTGAAGGCCGCCGGCATCGAGCTGGATCGCAAGAGCCTGGCCGAACTGGCCGCCCGCGAGCCTGCCGCATTCACGGCGCTGGTGAACAAGGTCAAGGTGGCCACGGCCTAGAGAGTCCTGGGGGCTTGGGGCCTGGGTCCTGTGGTGAAGCCCTGCGGCCCGCCGCCTAGGTTCGCAGCCCAAGTCCCAAGACCCAAGACTCAAGTCCCAGCACCCTTCGGGCCTCGAGAGACGATCTCGAGGCCCTTTCGGTATCATCACCGCGATGACCATCGACCCCGCTATTGGCCCGGAGCGTGCCCGGGCCCTCTTCGACGAGGAACTTGCGGCGATCGGCTCCGGCGCCGCCCTGCAGGAGTTGCGCAATCGCTGGATTGCGCGCAGCGGCAGCTGGGTGGCGGCCTTCATGGAGCTGATTGCCCGGGCCACGCCCGAGCAGAAGAAGGCCCTCGGCCGCGGCGCCAACGAGTTGAAGAAGCACGTGGAGGCCGCGCTCGCGGAGCGCGAGCAGGCGCTGGCGGCCACTCGCCGGCCGGCGGGCGCGGTGGACATCACGCTGCCCGGCCGCGCGCCGAACCTGGGCCATCGCCATCCCCTCAGCCTGATTCGCGAGGAGGTGGGCGGCATCTTCACGCGCCTCGGCTACCAGGTGCTCGAGGGGCCCGAGATCGAAGACGACTACCACAACTTCGAGGCCCTCAACATGCCCGCGGAACACCCCGCGCGCGACATGCAGGACACGTTGTACCTGGCCGCCCCGCTGATGCCCGCGTCGTACGACCCGCCAACGCGCGGCCTGGCGCCACGGGCGCCGCAGCCGCTCACGCTGCTGCGCACGCACACGTCGGCGATGCAGATCCGGCAGATGGAGCGGCACGATCCCCCGGTGCGGCTGGTGGCCATCGGCCCGGTCTATCGCCGCGACAACCTGGACCTCACTCACACGCCGATGTTCCACCAGGTCGAGGGGCTGGTCGTGGGACGTGGGGTGACGCTCGCGGACCTGAAAGGCACGCTCACGTCCATGGCCGCGGCGCTCTTCGGCCCTTCGACTCGCGGTGACGAGAACGCTCGCTCAGGGCAGGCACCGCTCGTGCGCTTCAGGCCAAGCTTCTTCCCTTACACCGAACCCAGCGCCGAGGTGGACATCCGCTGCATTCGCTGCGATGGCGAGGGCTGCCCCATGTGCAAGCGCACGGGCTGGCTCGAAATCCTGGGCAGCGGCATGGTGCACCCGGCCGTCTTCGAGTACGTCGGCTATGACCCGAACGAGGTGACCGGCTTCGCGTTCGGGATGGGCATCGAGCGCGTGGCGCTGCTCAAGTGGGGCGTCGAGGACATCCGCCTCTTCTACGAGAACGACCTGCGCTTCCTGGAGCAATTCGGCCGATGAAGGTGCTGCTCTCCTGGGTTCGTGAGTTCGTCGAGATCGACGAGCCGGCCGAGGCCATCGGCCGCAAGCTGTCGCTGCGGGGCCTCGCGCTCGAGGGCCTCGAGCCGATGGGAACGGATGCGCTGCTGGACTTCGACGTGACGGCCAACCGGCCGGACTGCCTGTCGATGGCCGGTATCGCGCGCGAGATCGCGGTCGTGTACGGCCGGCCGTTTCGCGCGCCGCGCGCCGCGTGGCCCGACGCCGGGGCATCACCTTCGTCGGCCGCGGCCCCGCCCATCCGCATCTCCATCGAGGCGCCGGACCTGTGCGCGCGCTACGTGGGCGCGGTGGCCGACGTCATCATCGCACCCTCCCCCGCCTGGATGGCCGACCGGCTGAGCGCCTGCGGGGTACGACCCATCAGCAACGTGGTGGACATCACCAACTATGTGCTGCTCGAGCTCGGGCAGCCGATGCACGCGTTCGACCACGCCCGGCTCGCGGGCCCGGCTATCGTGGTGCGCCGCGCGCGAGCCGGCGAAACGCTGACGACGCTGGACGGCAAGGCGCGCGCCCTCTCCACCGACATGCTGGTCATCGCCGACGCCGAGCGCCCGAGCGCCATCGGCGGGGTGATGGGCGGCGCCGAGTCCGAAGTGTCGTCCTCCACGCGCCGCATCGTGTTCGAGTCGGCCTGGTTCAAGCCGCAGTCGGTGCGCGCGACCAGCCGGGCGCTGGGCCTGCGCACCGAGGCCTCGATGCGCTTCGAGCGTGGCGCCGACCTCACCGCGCCGGCCGTGGCCATGGCGCGCGCCTGCGAACTGCTGGCGCAGCTGGGCGCCGGCACCGCGGGCCCGCTCGTCGACGTCTACCCCGCCCGGCACCAGCCGGCCACGCTGTTCCTGGCCCAGCCGCGCGTGGAGGGCCTGCTCGGCATGCACGTCCCGGACGGCGAGATCGAGCGCATCCTCGACGCGCTCGGCTTCGGTGTCGAGCGCGCGCCCGGTGGGTGGTCGGTCATCGTCCCCGGCTGGCGCGTGGACATGCACCGCGACGTGGATCTCATCGAGGAGATCGGCCGGCACCACGGCTTCGAGCACCTGCCGGCCACCTTCCCGGGCGTGCAACAGGCGCCGGCGCCATCCGATCCGCGCATCGAGCGTGATCAACGCGCGCGGCGCGTGGCCCTGGCCGCCGGGTTCTCGGAGGCCATCAGCTTCGCCTTCATCGAGGCGCGGCACGCGGAACCGTTCCAGGCCGGCGATGCCGCCGTCGCGCTGGCCAACCCTCTCTCCGAGAAGTTCGCGGTGATGCGCCCGAGCCTCGTGCCGGGACTGGTGGAGGCGGTCAGCCACAACCGGCGGCACGGCCGTCGCGACATCCAGCTCTTCGAGATCGGCACGCGCTTCTCCCCGCGCGGTGAAACCCGCGCGCTCGGCCTGGCCTGGACCGGCCTGGCCACGCCCGACCACTGGAGCGGCGGGCGGCGGGACGTGGACTTCTTCGACATCAAGGGCGTGGTCGAGCAACTCGCGTCGCTTTTCGAGGTGGAGCTCACGCCGCTGGTCCCACCGGCCGGTTCGGTGGCCGAGGCCGTCCTCGTGCCCGGCCGCGCGGCGGTCCTCGCCACGGGCAATCGCATCGTCGGATGGCTGGGCCAGCTGCAGTCGACCGTGGGTGACGCCCACGAATTGCCGGCCAACGACGTGCTGTACGTCGCCGAGTGCGACCTCGATGCGCTGTCGGCAGCGGGCGCCGGCGCCGCGCGCCGGACGAAGCCACTGCCGCGGTTCCCCGCGGCGGTGCGCGACATCGCGATGCTCGTCGACGACTCCTTGTCTGCCGCGACGGTTCGTGGCACCATTCGGTCCAAAGCACCTTCCACGCTGGTGAGCGCGATCGAGTTCGATCGATACCAGGGGAAGGGCATCCCCGAGGGCAAGGTGAGCCTGGCGTTGCGCCTGACGTTCCAGTCGCTCGAGCGCACGCTCACCGATGCCGAGGTCGAGGCGGCAACCAGCGCCGTCGTAGACGTGCTGGCCTCGGAACTGGGAGCGATCAGGCGGTAGGGGTTGTCGCCCCTCGATGACACTCGGGGCGACCCCGGGCCTGTCGAGGGGTGGGGTTCTGGGGTGTTGTAAGGTTTCGGGAACGAGGTGGACGTGGCCACGAAGAGCGCAGCGGGACTCGAGCCGATCGATCGGCTCGAAGAGAAGATCAAGACCCTGGTGAGCCTGATTGGGCGGCTCAAGAACGAGCAGTCCCGGGTCAGCGACGAGAACGCCCGCCTGCAGCGCGAGATGGACGCGCTGAAGGCCAGGGTGGCCGAGGCCGAGGGCACGTCCGCCGAGGCCGTGACGCTGCGCGAAGAGCGCGACCAGATTCGGGCGCGTGTCACCGAGATGCTGCAGCAACTGGATGGACTCAATCTCTAACCGGGTCGGCGCTCCGCCGCTGCTCCGCCACCACGGCCACGCCTGAGGGCGCATCATGCGGGAGCTCAAAGTCGTCACCGTCGAGATTCAGGGCCAGCAATACCCGATCAAGACCAGCCTCGACGCCAGCTACGTGCAGCGTCTGGCCGCGCACGTCGACTCGCGGCTGCGCAAGGCCGCCCTGGCCGCGCCGTCGGCCGACACGGTCGGGCTGGCCATCCTCACCGCGCTCAACATCACCGATGAGTACTTCCGGGCCCGCGATCAGCAGGCGGCCGACTCGGGCAGCCTCGCCGAGCGCACGGCCGCGCTCGAGCGCATCGTCGATCAGGCGCTGGCCCTGGCCGACTGAGGTGACGGACGGGGCCCCGCTCACATGACGGGACCCATACCCCTCCTGTTGGCTCTGGTGGCCGCGGCGATCGGCGTCGCGCAACCGGCGCCCGACCGCGTCCTGTTCATCGGCAACAGCCTCACCTACGCCAACGATCTGCCGGCCATCGTGTCGGCCATCGGCCAGGTCGAAGGCCATCCCATCACCTGCGAGGTCGTCGCGTCTGCGAACTTCAGTCTCGAAGACCATTGGCAACGCGGCGAGGCCCGCGCCGCCATCGCTCGCGGCGGCTGGACGACCGTCGTCCTGCAGCAGGGCCCTTCCGCGCTGATGGAATCCCGGGCCCTGCTCGTCGAGTACACGAAGCGCTTCGATCGTGACATTCGAAAGACCGGAGCCTCCACGGCGCTCTACATGGTCTGGCCGTCGCGCCAGCGGCGGAGCGACTTCGCGGCCTCGAGCGGATCGTACGCCGCGGCTGCCAGGGCGGTGGGCGGCCGGTTGCTGCCGGTCGGGGATGCCTGGCGCGAGGCCTGGCGGCTGGACGGGCGGCTGGCGCTCTACGGCCCGGACGGGTTTCACCCCTCGATTCTCGGCAGCGCCCTGGCCGGTCTGGTCATCTTCGAGGGCCTGACGGGCCGGCCCGCGCGAGGGCTGCCGCCCGGTGTCCGGTCTGCGGACCATGAGACGGCGCTCCTGCTGAAGGCGGCCGCGGCCGTGATTGGTCGCCAGCCCTGATTCGTCCGATCTTCGCTTGCCGGACGAACAATCCTTGACCCAGCCCCACCCGGGCCCTAAGATCGGGGCAGTCCTGCGTTGTTCGTGATGGTTTTCCGGAGGCTTGTCTGAGCCAACGTTAAAACCAAGCGAGTTGCGACAGTCGCGTGGTGTGCATGCCTCCGTCGAGAGGAAGCCTGAAGCGCGGCTCTTACAGCGGCTCCACCTGCTCTTGCAGGTTCAGCAACCCTCCCCACACGGCAAGGCGGGACACCCTTTCGTGACGGTATCGGATCTCGGCGAACATGCCCTGCTGGCGCGCATCCTCGCGCGCCTTCCCCGGCCGGGGGCACACATCCTGGTCGGGCCGGGCGACGATGCCGCGGTGATCGAGACGGGCCGGAACCAACGGCTCGTGGTCACCACCGACGCGCTGGTCGAGCACGTACATTTCTCGCGCGCGTGGGTCCGGCCCGCAGATATCGGGCACAAGGCGTTGGCCGTGAACCTCAGCGACCTGGCCTCCATGGGGGCCACCCCGCGGTGGGCGCTGGTTTCGCTGGCCCTGCCTGACGCTCTCCCCGTAGCAGACGTCGATGAGTTGACGGAAGGCCTGGCCGCCCTCGCCCGGGCGCACGGCGTCTCGATCGCCGGCGGCAACATCACCCGGAGCCCCGCTGGCCTGGTGGTGGATGTCACCGCCGGCGGCGAGGTGGCCTCCCGCCGCTGGCTGACGCGCGGTGGCGGCTATCCGGGCGACGAGTTGTGGCTCAGCGGGACGGTGGGGGCGGCGCGGGCCGGGCTCGAGATGCTGGAAACCGGCGTCCGGTCTCGGGTGACCGGTCTCCGGGACAGCACCGGGCCCTGCATCGACCGGCACGTGCGTCCCGAGGCGCGGGTGCGGCTGGGCATCGCGATGGCGAAGGCGCAGGCGGCGCGAGCAGCCATGGACCTCAGCGACGGCCTTGCCGACGCCGTGCGCCAGGTGGCCACGGCCTGCGGCTGTGGCGCGGTCGTTCAGGGCGAGAACGTGCCCGTGGATGCCGAGGCGCGGCGGTGGTGGGAAGGACGCGGCGTCGACGCACTCGCGAGCGCGGTGGCGGGCGGTGAGGACTACGAGTTGCTCTTCGCGGTCCCGCCACGCCGCGGGGGCCGGTTGCGGAACGTGCGGCGGCAGGTGGCCGCGCCCGCGCTGACGCGAATCGGCGTGTTGACGCGCGACCGCGGGCTGTGGCTCGAGCGCGAGGGCCAGAAGAAACCGTGGCCCGAGGGCTTCGAGCATTTTCGGGGGTGAGAGACATGCAGATCTCACAATCCATCGTGCTGCGCACCCTCGCGGCGCTGACCATCGCCCTGGTCTACGTGTTCCTGTACGAGACCACGATCCGCGACTCGCGCTACGCGGCACGGCAGGCGACCATGGCGGAAACGACGAGCCTGCCGCAGGCGGGGGCGCAGCTGGCCTTCACCGCCACCGCCTATTGCAAGGGCGACACGACGGCCTCGGGTGTCGTCGTGCGCACGGGGATCGCGGCGGCCGATCCGGCCTTGCTGCCCGTGGGGACCGTGGTGCGGGTGGACATGCCGAACCCGCGCTACAGCGGCATCTGGACGATCATGGACACGGGCCCTGCGGTGCAGGGCCGCGTGCTCGATCTGTACCTGTGGAGCTGCCACGAAGCCCTGGCCTTCGGCCGCCGGCCGGTGCGGGTGACAGTGCTCCGCCTCGGGTGGCATCCGCAGATGAGCGCGCCGGGACTGGTCGACCGAGTCTTCCGCCAGCGCGAGGCCGACAAGGCAGCGCCACCTGTGCCCGCCACAGATGGGTCGCTCCCGAAATAGGCATGGATCACGGCGCAGGTTGCCGGCCGGAATCAACGTAGCTGCTGGTATTATCGCGCCTTATGCATGCGCTTTATGTGGTCGTCCCCGTCCTGGGCATACTGGCGATTGCTTATCGGTACTACAGCGCGTTCATCGCCACGCGCATCTGGATGCTGGACGATTCGCGCGTCACGCCCGCCCATACCAACTACGACGGGGCGAACTACTATCCCACCTCTCGATGGGTCCTCTTCGGGCACCACTTCGCGGCCATCACCGGCGCCGGCCCCCTGGTCGGACCGATGCTGGCGGCGCAGTTTGGTTACGCCCCGGGCCTGATCTGGCTGGTGGCCGGGGTGGTGCTCGCCGGGGCGGTCCACGACTCGATGATCCTCTGGGCCTCCACCCGCCGTGGCGGGAGGTCCCTGGCCGACATCGTCAAGGACGAGATCAGCCCCTCCGCCGGTATCGTCGCGTCGATTGCCATCCTCTTCATCCTGATCGTCGCGATTGCCGGCCTGGGCATCAACGTCGTCAACGCGCTGGCGGACAGCGTGTGGGGCACCTTCACCATCGCCATGACGATCCCGCTCGGGATCTTCATGGGCTTCTGGATGTACGTCTGGCGCAAGGGCCGCATCATCGAGGCGACGATCATCGGGGTCATCGGCCTGTTGCTGGCGTTGGTCGGCGGCGAACCGCTGAACCACTCGGAAGGGTGGTTCGCCAGCCTCTTCGACCTGTCGCGCACCGAGATTGTGATTGCGCTCTGTGTCTACGGGTTCGCGGCCTCGGTTCTGCCGGTGTGGCTGCTCCTCTCCCCGCGAGGCTACCTGAGCTCGTTTACGAAGATCGGCACCATCTTCTTCCTGGCCCTCGGCGTGATCTGGGTGAACCCCGAGTTCAAGATGCCCGCCCTGTCCGAGTACGTGAACGGCGGCGGCCCGATCATCCCCGGTCCGCTGTTCCCGTTCTGCTTCATCACCATCGCCTGCGGCGCCATCTCGGGCTTCCACGCGCTCATCAGCTCGGGCACGACCTCGAAGATGATCGACAAGGAGAGCGATATCCGCCCCATCGGCTACGGGGCAATGCTCATCGAGTGCCTGGTGGGCCTGATGGCGCTCGTCGCCGCCAGCGCCATGGAGCCGGGCGACTACTTCGCCATCAACGTGCAGCCCGCCCAGTACGCCAACATGACCTTCCAGGGCGTGCAGATGGCGCCGGTGCACCTGTCCGAAATCGAGGCCTCGGTCGGCGAGACGGTGACGGGCCGCACGGGCGGCGCGGTGTCGCTGGCCGTCGGCATGGCGCAGATCTTCTCGGCGATGCCGGGCATGCAGGGGCTGCTGGCCTACTGGTACCACTTCGCCATCATGTTCGAGGCGCTCTTCATCCTGACGACCATCGACTCGGGCACGCGCGTGGGACGATTCCTGTTGCAGGAGTTCCTCGGAAAGGCTTTTCCGAAGTTCGGCGAGAAGGAGTGGATGCCGGGCGCCATGTTCGCGACGGCGCTGCTCGTGCTCGGCTGGGGCTATTTCATCTACACCGGCGAGATCAACACGATCTGGCCCATGTTCGGCGTGGCCAACCAGTTGCTGGCCTCGGTGGCGCTGGCCGTGGCCACCACCATCCTCATCAACACGGGCAAGACGAGATACACCTGGGTGACGCTGGTGCCGCTGGCGTTCCTCGCCACCAACACGCTCTACGGCGGGTATCTGAACGTGGCCGATAACTTCTGGCCCCTGGCCGTCGGCCCCGACCCGGGCACGCACGTACAGGGCTGGGTGCTCACCCTCTGCACGATCGCCATGATGCTGTGCGCGGTGATCATCCTCGGCCAGGCCATCGCCAAGTGGGTCAGCGTGCTGGGGAGCGGGCGGCAGCTGGCCACTGAGGCTGACCATTGATGATTGGGTGATTGCAGATTGGCGATTCATTGGGGATTCAGGCATGGGCGATTGAGCGATTGATTGAGTAATCGAGGGATTGGGCGAATGCTGCATTCGACGAGGACGACAGCATCCTTCGCCCTCGGTCGGAGCTGGCGCGTGTCCAATCTCCCAATCTCCAATCGCCCAATCTCCAATCGCCCAATCGCCCAATCGCCCAATCAATCGCTCAATCCCCCAATCCCTCAATCCCCCAATCAATCGCTCAATCAACAATCGCCAAATCGCGCAATTCTGGTATCCTGTCCCCCTGTCCGACTCCCACTCGGACGATTCCGGCACCCTCCCCCTGCCGGTAAAGGGCCGCCCGTCAGCGGCCGATAAGGTAATCGGCAACAACATCCGGGGCCGGGTGAACTGCTCATGTCGCAGGGGGGAATCGTGCGGGTACTTGCGTGGTGCCGGACATCGGCAATCGCGGTGGCAATGGTCGGAGCCGGGGCGCTGCCTGCCCTGGCGCAGTACAGCCCGCCCATGGAGGCCGCCGTCGGTGAGGACTATCACGTCGAAGCGTCCTATGGCTGGTGGAACGCCACCCCGAGCCTGATCGTCAACTCCGAGTCGCTGGGCATCCTCGGAACGGACGTGAACCTGGTGGACGATCTGGGCATCACCAAGAAGAACCTGGGGCGGCTGAACGTGGTGCTGCGCCCCGCGACCAAGCACAAGTTCCGGTTCGAATACCTGCCCGTCGAATACCTGACCGACTCGGTCACCCTCCGGCGCGAGTTCGTCTTCAACGGCCAGCGCTACCGGGTGGGCCTGCCCGTCAGCACCACCGCCAGGTACAACACCTACCGCTTCGGCTACGAGTACGACTTCGTCTACCGCAGCCGCGGCTTCGCCGGTGTGCTGCTGGACGCGAAATACACGGACGTGCGCGTGGAACTGCTCAGCCCCATCGGGGAGGAGTTCACCACGGCGGTCGCGCCCATCCCCACCATCGGGTTCGTGGGCCGCGGCTACGTGGCGAAGAACGTCGCCATCGGCGGCGAGATTTCGTTCTTCCGGGTGCCCGACAACCTGAGCGAGGAGTACGACGGCGAGTACACCGACTTCGACCTCTACGGGACGGTGAATTTCACCAACAACGTCGGTGCCACGGTGGGCTATCGGTCGCTGGACGTCTTCTACCGGGCCAACAGCGACCAGGGCTCATTGACGTTCAAGGGGCTGTACTTCACGGGTGTCGTCAGGTTCTAGTGTTCTTTCTCGACCCTCGAGGACCTCGGGGCGACCGGTCTATTGCGGCTTGCGCGCCAGGCAGATCAACGAAGAACCAAATGGCATGTTGAGGGCGCGGAGCGCCACGGCCTCGACGCCCATCGCCAGCGTCAGCGCGCCGTTGACGGGCGCCGGCGGCACGGTGATCTCCCACTCCTCGGCTTCGGCCTCGCCGCCCGGCCGGCGCCAGCGGTGCCCGACCCTGGCCGCCAGCATCAGCGGGAACACCGTGGCATAGGCGAAGGTGAGCCGCTCCACGATCAGCCCCGCCCCCTCGAGCAACTCACGAACCTGTCCTGGACGGTAGCGCCGTATCTCCTCGGCCAGCACCGAGTGGCCGCCGCGCAGCATCTCGAGCGCCGCGAAGTTGAACACCGCGGCGCCCCCCGGCTTCAGGACGCGCGCCATTTCGCGCGCCGCCTGGCGCTCCACCTGGTCCGGCAGCGTCTGGAACACGTCGAACGACGTCACCATGTCGAACGAGCCGGTGGCGAACGGGATGGCGTCGATGCTGGCCTGCGCGATGCGGCGCCGGCCGTGCTCGTGTGCGAACTGCAGGCCGCGCCAGGTGAGATCGAAGCCGTAGACCTCGCCGTGGGGTTCGAGCATCGTGAGGTTCGAGCCCGTTCCGCACCCGCAATCGAGGATGCGCGGACGCGCGGCGCCCGCGGCGGCACGCGCCAGGAACGGCTGCACGAACCAGCGAAATCCGCGGAACCAGAAGTGCGATCGCTCGGCGAGGGATGTGAGTTCGAGAAGGCGATCCATTCAGACGGGCGGGCCGACCGAGCATGCTACCATACGACGCGCATGCGTTACCGGGGGCTCGCCGAGGCCACGGCCGTTGTCCTCGCCGCCGTCGCGCTCACCTCGGTCCTCACCTATCCGCTGGCCTTCAAGATCGACCACGTGGGCCGCGTCAACACCGACGACGGACGGTGGAGCATCTGGGTGGTGTCGTGGGTCGCGCACGCGCTGGGCAACGACCCGGTCGGCGTCTACCAGGCCAACATCTTCTACCCCCAGCGAAACGCCCTGGCCTTCTCGGAGTCGAACCTCGTGGAGGGCGCGCTTGGCGCGCCTGTCTGGGCGCTGACGCGCAATCCCTACACGACGCACAACGCGGTCGCGCTGCTCTCGTTCGTCATCGCGGCCGCCGGTGCGTACTACCTGGTGCGCTACCTCACCGGGAACCGGGGGGCGGCCGCGGTGTCCGCGGTGCTCTTCGCGTTCTGCCCGTTCGCGTTCGCGAGGACCGCGCACATCCAGTTGCTGTTCACCGGCGGCATCCCGTTCTGCCTGCTCGCGTTCCACCGGCTGGTCGACCGCGTCACCGTCGGCCGCGCCGTCACACTGGGCGTGCTGCTGTGGCTGCAGGCGCTGGCCTGCGCGTACTACGGCATCTTCGCGGGGCTGATGGTGGGCCTCGGTACGCTGGTGGTGGCGGCGGCGCGCCGTCGCTGGCGCGACCGCGACTACTGGACGGCCATCGCGCTGGCCGCGTTCGTGGCGGTCGCGCTCACGGTACCCTTCTTTCTCCCCTACCTGGACGTGCAACAGCAGACGGGATTCGCCCGCACGCTGGACGATGCGCGGATGTATTCGGCCGACGCGGGCGCGTGGCTGGCCTCGTCCGCCTGGGCCCACCGGTGGTGGCTGCCGTGGATTGAGCCATTCAACGAGGTGCTCTTCCCGGGCATCGTCACGCTGGTCCTCGGCGCCACCGGCATCGTTCTCGCCGCGCGTAACCGGTTTGCCCGTGAGCTGCTGCTCTTCTACGGGCTGACGGCCGTGCTCGCGTTCTGGCTGTCGTTCGGCCCCGACGCGGGGCTCTATACGCTCTTCCACAACACGATCCCGATCTTCTCCTTCCTCCGCGCCCCGGCGCGCATCGGCATCGTCGTCGTCATGTGCCTGGCGGTGTTCGCAGGCATCGCGGTGCGCGACCTTGTCGCCACGCGGCCGCGCGCGGCGCTCTGGGCGGGTGTGCTGGCCCTCGTCGCGGCCGCGGAGCTGATGCACGCGCCGCTCACCGCCTTTCGCGAGGTCGAGCCGTTTCCCCAAGCCTATCGCACGCTGGCCGTGCAGCCGCCGGGGCCCGTTGCCGAGTTCCCCTACTTCTATCGCCGCGCCGACTTTCCAAGGCACGCCGTCTACATGCTGAACTCCACCACCCACTGGATGCCGCTGGTCAACGGCTACAGCGATCACATCCCGAAGGAGTTCCGCGACCAGGTGGTGGCTCTCAGCACCTTTCCCAGCCGCGCGGCATTCAAGCTCCTGGGAAACGTTGGCGCCCGCTATGCGGTGTTCCATCTCAACATGTACGACCGCCGCTCGCGCGAGCGGCTCCTCGAGCGGCTCGTCACCTACAGTGCCTATCTCCGCCCCCTCGTACAGGAAGGCGACGTGTGGATCTTCGAAATCGTCGGCTTCCCGAACTAGCGCTCTTCGTCGCCGCGGCCATCGTGCACACGTGGCCGCTGGCGAGCGCGCCCGGCACGTGGGGCCGCGTCGACAACGCCGACACGGCCTTGAACGCCTGGGCCATCGCCTGGGTCGGCATGGCGCTCGTTCACGACCCGCTGCAGCTGTTCAACGCCAATATCTTCTATCCCGAGCCCCGGACGCTGGCGTTCTCGGAGGTGATGCTCCCGCAGGCCGTGCTCGGCGCGCCGCTCACCTGGGCCGGATGGGATCCGGTGCTCGTCTACAACCTTCTCGTCATGGCGGGCTTCGCGCTGAGCGGCTGGGCCATGGCATGGGTGGTGTCGCGCTGGACGGGGGATCGGGCCGCCGGCATCGTCGCCGGGCTGGCGTACGCCTTCAACGCGCAGACGCTGGTTCGCTTCGGTCACCTGCAGGCGCTCCACGTGCAGTACTTGCCGCTGGCGCTGGTCGCACTGGACCACCTGCTGAAGACGCCGAGCGCCCGCTGGGCGCTGCTGCTTGCGGCCGCATGCGTCCTGCAGGCGCTGACATCGAACTACCTGCTGGTGATGACGGTCATCGCCATGGCCGCCGCCGTGGCCGTGCGGCCGGAGACGTGGCGGCCCGCGCAGCTCCGCGCCATCGCGCTCACCGGCGTGGTGGCCGCCGCCGCACTGGCGCCGTTCCTCTATCCCTACTGGCTCGCGCACACGCAGCAGGGGCTCGGCCGCACGTTCGACGACGTGGTAATGTACTCGGCCACGTGGCGCGACTGGCTGGCCACGGGCGGCACGTTGCATTACCGCCTCTGGAGCCAACGCTGGTTCGGCGCACCATCGGCGCTCTTTCCCGGCGTGGCCGTCACCCTGCTGGCGCTCGGCGCCATTGCCACCGGGCGCGCCTGGCGCGACCCGCGGGCCCGCATGGCCCTGGCCATCGGCGTGGCTGGCCTGGCGCTGTCGTTCGGCGCCAACCTGCCCGGATACCAGCAGTTGTTCGACGCCCTGCCCATCCTGCAGGGCATTCGCGCGGTGTCGAGGTTCGGCTGGCTCACGCTGTTCGCGCTGCCCGTGCTCGCCGGTGTTGCGCTGTCAGCGCTTCGCGCGCGCGCGTCACAGGCCGCCGGCGCCGCGCTCGCCGTGACCGCCGGGCTGCTGGTCACGGCGGAGGCCCTCCGCGCGCCGATGAGCTTCACAGTGTACGAGGGGATTCCCCGCATCTACGATCGCGTGGCCGCGATGGACGACGTGGTGTTGGCCGAGGTCCCGTTTCCGCCGCGCGAGGCCGTCCAGGGCAACGGACCGAGCGTCCTCTATTCGGCGTGGCACCTCAAGCCGCTTCTCAACGGATACAGCGGGTTCACGCCGGCCAGCTATACCCTGCACGCCGAGGTGATGCGGCTGTTCCCCTCGTCCGACGCGGTTCGATCGCTGCGCGCGATCGGCGTGACCCACGTGCTGGTGCACAAGCGCCGCGTGCCCGCCGACCTGGTCAGCCGCTCGGCCGCGAGCCCGGATCTGACCCTGGTGGCCGACGATGGCGACCAGGTGTTGTACGCGCTCGGCAGCGGAGGGCGCTGATGCGTCGAGCCGCTGCCCTGCTGGCGGCCTTCGTCGCCATGGCCACGCTGCACACCTGGCCGCTGGCCAGCAACATCGCGGGCCTCTCACGGCTCGACAACGACGACACCGGCCTGAACGTCTGGATCATCGCCTGGGTCGCGCACATCCTGCCGCGCGATCCGGCGAACCTCTTCAACGCCCCCATCTTCCATCCCGAACCGCTGACGCTCGCCTACTCGGAACACCTGCTGGTCCCCTCCCTGATGGGCGCCCCGCTCTTCTGGACTGGTGTCTCGCCGACGACGGTCTACAACCTGCTGGTGCTCGCGGGATTCGCGCTCTCGGGCTGGACGATGTGCCTGGTGATGATGCGCTGGACGGGCAGCCTCACGGCCGGCATCGTGTCGGGGCTGCTCTACACCTTCAACGCGCATCAGCTCACGCGCCTCCCGCACGTACAGGCGCTGCACATGGAGTTCGTCCCCCTGGCGCTCTATTCGCTCGATAGAGTGCTCACAGCGGTTCCAGGCACGGAGGTTCAAAGGGCGGAGGTTCAAAGCACGAGGGTTCAAAGCACGAGGGTTCAAAACCCCGCTGTGTCATCCGTGGCATCTGCGGCTCCTTGCTCCTCTGTGTCATCTGTGCCATCTGCGGCTCCCTGCTCCTCTGCGTGCTCTGCGGCAACTCTGGGTCTGGCATCCGCGTATGTCCTGCAGGCTCTGTGTTCGAACTACACGCTCGTCTTCCTCACCGTCGCCTTGCTGGTCGCCGCCGCGGTGCGAGGCGGCGAGTGGATCGGGCCGGCTCGGCGTTCGCGGATGGGCGCGCTGGTGCTGGCCGCTGTCATCGCGGTGGCCGTGCTGGCACCGTTCCTGTGGCCTTACTATCTCGTCAGCCGCGACCAGGGACTGGTTCGTCCGTTGGACGAGGTGCGGCTCTACTCCGCCGGCTGGCTCGACTACCTGGCCACGGCGGGACGGATCCATTACGACTGGTGGAGCTACCGCGTCTTCGAGGGGCGCACGTCACTGTTCCCCGGTGTCGTGGCCATGCTCCTGGCGTTGATTGGCGTGACGGACGCTGGAGCCAGGAAGGATCCGCGCGTCCGGATGACGGCGGCCATCGGTATCCTCGGCGTGGCGCTGTCGTTCGGGCCAGCCCTGCCGGGATACGGCTGGCTCCACGAACACGTGCCGCTGCTGCAGGGCATTCGCAACGCCTCGCGCTGGGGTGTGTTGTTCCTGATGGCGGTAGCGATCCTGGCCGGCTACGGCATTGCCGCGGCCGAACGCCGCGCGGGACGGTCGTCCTACCGGCTCGCCGCCGCGCTGGCCGTGCTTGGACTGGTCACGCTCGAGGCGCTCCGCGCGCCCATGGGGTTTGCCCCGGTGACACCAGTCCCGGCCATCTACGATCGGCTGCGTGAGGCCACGGATGCGGTGGTCGTCGAGTTTCCCCTGTATGCCGGCCCGAGGGTCAGCGAGAACGCGCGATACCTCGTCGCTGCCACGCGCCACTTCCGCCCGTTGGTGAACGGGTACAGCGGGTTCGAGACCGAGGCCTTCCGCGAGCGCGCGGACAGGTGGCGGCAGTTCCCGGCAGACGAGGTCATCAACGAGATGCGCGCGATCGGTGTGACGCACGTGATGGTGCACACGCGCGACCTCGACTCGGAACTCGTGAATGCCTCCGCGCTCAGCGCGCGGCTCGTCCTGCTGGAAGACGATGGCGAGCGACGCCTGTACCGCGTGACCCGCTGACGCGGGTTCACGGGACAGCCTACTTGCCGTAGAGCCGGCGGTAGTCGTCGGCCGTGCCGAGAATGCGCTTCACATAGTTCTGCGTCTCGGGGAACGGAATGTCGTCGATGAACTCGTCCTGCGGCATGCCAGGACGCTCGCGTTGCCATGACGTGACTCGGTGATCACCCGCGTTGTAGGCGGCAAGCGCGTAGTGGACACCACCGAACTTGCGGAGGCTCTCAGCGAAGATGGCCGTGCCCAGCCGCACGTTGGTCTCGGGGTCGGTGAGCCGCGCGGGCGAGAAGCGCGGAATCTTCAGCTTCCTGGCGAACTGCCGGCCGGTGGACGGCAGCACCTGCATCAGCCCCACGGCATTGGCCGACGAGCGGATCACGGGATCGAACGTGGACTCCTGCGCCACGAGCGCGGCCACGAGATAGGGGTCGAGCCCTCGCGCCATCGCGTGCTTCCGGAGCAGCGGCCAGTAGTCGAGCGGGAACACCACTTTCTGGATCTCGATCGGCAGCGATTCGCCGCCCGCGGCCATCCACTGCGGGTAGGCGCGCTTCATCGCGTTGATGCCGGGTCGGAGGTTCCCGAGCCGGTGGTGCACCAGGGCGATGGTGGCGGTCAGCGCGGGAGCATCGCCCCACAGGCGCTGCGCGTAGTGCAACTCGTTGAGGGCCTCCTGGTTCAGGCCCACCGCAATGAGCTGCGCCACCCGATCGACCGTCGGGAACGTCCGTGACGGTTCGACCGGCTGCCGCTCGAACGCCGGCACGATGCGGGCAATCGCCGGCGGGGGCAGGTGCTTCCTCGCCAGCCGGCCATAGTAGCTGTTGTGGTAGTCGGTCGCCGTCAGCACGAGCCGCTCGGTGGCCAGGGCCGGGTTGCCGGCCTCGCGCCACGCTCGACCGCTCCAGAACAGCCAGGAGGGCCGATAGTCGGACCGCGGGAACTGCGCCGCCCCGCGATCGAACAGCGTGGCCGCCTCGGCGTAGCGCCGGGCACGATAGGCCCACCAGCCCGAGCGCCAGTAGGCCCGCTCGGCGTAGCGTCCGGCGGGGTACCGCTCGATCATCACCCGGAACACATCGTCCGCGCGCGTGTCCTCGTCGTCGATGATGAAGTGCGACGCCAGGTTGTTCAGCACTTGTTCCGCGAACGGGCTCTCGCGCCGGTTGTCGGCGAAGCCCCGCGCCTCGCGCTCGTACTCGACCCGCTCGCCCAGGCCGCGGAGCGCCGAGAGGTAGTAGAAGGTCGCTTCGTCCGAGTGCGCGCCCGCCCGCTGGCCCTTCAAGGTGTCGTGCGCCTGCTGGAACTGCCGCAGCTGCACGTCGCACGCGGCGATGCGGACGTGCACGCGGTCGCGCTCGGCGCCGCTGACCGAGTCGTGGGCCCGCTCGTAGGACGCGCGGGCGGCCGGCCAACGCCGTGCCTGGAACAGGGTGTCGGCGCGCTTCACCTCGAGCCCGGCCGGCGGGTCGTCTTCGTCCCAGGCGTTGAGGCGTGTGAGCGCCGTCTCCGCCTCCGTGGATTCGGTGGACAGCGGATAGCCGTAATAGACCCGGCGATAGCCGTCGATTGCTTTCCCGACGTCCCCCGCCTGTTCCGCGGCGGCAGCCAGGCGCGCGAGCGCCACATGTGGTGAGGCCAGCTTGCGCGAGACCAGTGCCTCGTAGATGGCGACGGCGCCGGCGAAATCGAGTTGCGCTTCGCGGGCCTGAGCCCGGCCGAGGGCCGCGTCTTCGGGCAGGTGGCCCTCGATGTCGCGTGTCGCGACGGCGGCAAATGCCGCCTCGGCATCCGCGTACCGCTGCAGGTTCAGCAGCGCACGGCCGGTGTAGAACCGCGCGTAGTCCGCCAGCGACGTCGATGCGAGCGATCCGTGGCTGAGCAGCGGGAGGGCCGCGGCCGCGTTGCCGCCTTCATCCAGCAGGCGCACGCCCTTCACGAAGTTGGCCTGTGCGGGCGTGAGCGAGGCGTCCCGTGCGGGCGCGTGCCACAGGGCCTGCAGATCGGCAGGCACCGGCGGATGGGCCGTGGGACGCAGGCGGACGGGGCTGGCTGCGCCGTTCGCGTGACTTCCGCTCGTGTTGTGTTGCGCCGGCAGGGTCGGGCCGAACGCGAGGGTTACCAGCAGGGCGGCCGCGGCGGCCGCCACCGGTCCCCGGTTCATCCAGCAGCTCCCGAGGTCGCGGCGGTGCGCGCGGCGGCGTGCGTGCCGCTTCTGCGCGTGCCACCCGTGGACGGGCCCGCCGCCTTCTGGGCGGTGAGCGCCTCGAGACATCGGCCGGCGTGGCGCGCCAGCACTTCGATGACCTCGGGCCAGCCGCTCGGCACGGCGTAGCCGTTCGCGTCGCTGGTCACGCCATCGGCGTAGACCACCGCGACGACGCGCCCGCCCACCAGGACGGGGATCGCCATGCCCATGCGGTCCTCCGGCAGGTGCTCGAACCCGGGACCGTCGGCGGCGCCGTTCCGCGTGGTGGCCGCGCGGGCCGACGAGACGGCCATCGCGATCACGCCCGCGTCCTGCAGCGGCAGGTCGATGGACTTGGGCTGCGCGTCACGCGGGCCGAACCCCGAGAGCCGCCAGCCGGTGATGTGATCGCCCTTGAGGACCACGACAGCCGCGCGAGCCGCCTCCCTGGCCGCGGCCAGGGCCAGCGCATCCAGCACCTCGCTGAGCGAGGTGGCGCCGTCCAGCCCCCGGATGCTCTCCACGAGCCTCGTGATGCCGGCCATCTCCTGCTCGCGTTCGGTGACGCGCGCGGCGGCGATGGAGGCCTGCGTCGAGGCGATGGCGCGCGCCTCGGCCTCGGCCACCGCCGTGCGCAGCCGCTCGTCCGCCAGGGCCTCGGCGTCGGCCAACTGCCGCTCAGCCTGATCCTGGATCTCGGCCAGCTGGCGTCCCGCCTCCGCCTCGACCGCATCGCGCAGCTGTTCGGCGAGATGCTCGCGGTGACGCTCCTCGAGCTCGGTCAGCTTGTGCTCGAACTCGGCCTGCAGGCGCTGCTCGGCTTCGCCGACCTGGCGCGTGACTTCGTCGGAGTTGAGGGAAAGGAACTCGGAGACCAGACCTTGAACGGCCTGGTCTACGGACGTGCGAATGCGGTCTTCAAGCGCCATCGTCTCTCTCTTGAAAGGCACAACGTTTCAGAGGACTACGCCCGCGGCTGGGATCGCGCTCGTCCGTTTCTCTGCATTATGGAGAGGGGGATCGGCCAAGTCAAGGCAGACAGGCCTCCACCCTCAAGGAACGCGCGTGCCTGCACGAATCTCGTCAGAACCGCGCACGAGGACCGTGTCCCCTACCGACAGGGCGCCAACCACCTCCGCCTTGTCCCCGCGGACCGCCACGCGCTTCACCGTCACCCACTCGGCCTGTCCGCCCTGGACCCTCACCACGAACGTCCGTTCGGTGGTGGACACCACGGCCGTCGCGGGCACCAGGACGGCGCCCGACTGAGGCGTGACGGGCCAGGTCACCTCGGGGAACATCCCCGGCGCAAGCGCGAGGTCCCCGTTCTCAACGTCGAGCTCGACCGCCATCGTCCGGGTGCGCTGGTCGAGGGATCCTGCCGCGCGCGCCACCGCGCCGCTGAACACGCGAGCGCCGTGAGCCGGCACCCGGAAGTCGAGCCGACGGCCACGCGTGACGCCGCCGGTGTATTGCTCGGGCACGGCCACCGTGAGACGCAGCCGCGTCACGTGCTCGAGCCTGAGCAAGGGACCTGCGGAGGGCCCGACGAGCGCCCCAGGATGCGACATGCGCTCGGTGATCCGCCCGGCAAACGGAGCGGTGACACGGAGGTATCCCTCGAGCGTCTTCACCGCGTCGCGTGATGCCCTGGCGGCGTCCGCGGCCTTCGCTGCCGACTCCACCCGTGCCGTGGCCGCCTTCAAGGCCTCCTCCGCGTGGCGCAACTCGAGTCCCGCGACCGCACCGGCGGTCTCATTCGCGGCCGACAGCCGCTCGAACGTCATGCGGCTGGAGGCCAGATCCGCATCGGCCTCGGCTCTCCGAGCCACAGCGGCCTCGACTCGCGCCTCGGCCTCGGCCACCTGGGCGGCCACTTCGGGGGCCACGAGGGTGGCCAGCACCTGGCCGCGCCGAACGTCCGAGCCACGATCCACTGCCACGCTTTCCACGTAGCCCTGGACGCGGGCCACCAGGGCGACAGACGCGAACGCCTGTAGTTCACCGGGCAGGGCGACGGTCCGCTCTTCCGCGACCATGGTCACGCGCGCGGTCTCGAGCCGGCCCTGGGCTTGCGGCGCGAGTGTGGCCAGCGCGAGGCCACAGGCAATCGCCGCGACGTGGCCTGTTCGATCAGTGCCCTTCATGCAGAACGCTCCCCGGATCCATCGGGTTGAGAGACGGCGACTGGCGCGAGGCGCGCCCCTGTAACAGCGCGTAGAGCGCAGGGACCATCACCAGCGTGGCCACCGTGGCCACCACCAGGCCCCCCACGACCGCGCGGCCGAGCGGCGCGACCTGCGCCCCGCCCTCGCCCAGCCCCAGCGCCATGGGCAGCATGCCCGCGATCATCGCCGAAGCCGTCATGAGCACGGCCCGCAGGCGCTCGGCGCCGGCCGTGCGCGCGGCGTCGACCACGGTGTCACCCTCCCGCCTGCGCTCTTCAGCGAACGCCACGATGAGGATGGCGTTGGCCACGGCGATGCCCATGGCCATGATCGCGCCCATGAACGACTGCACGTTGAGGGTGGTCCCCGTGACGGCAAGCATCGTCACCACGCCGGCGAGGACGGCGGGGACGGTGCCGAGCACCACGACCGCGAGACGGACCGACTGGAAGTAGCCGGCCAGCAACAGGAAGATGGCGACCACGGCCATGGCCAGGCCGACCTGCAGGCCGCGCTCGGTGGTCTCGAAGGGCGGCACCTGGCCGCGAAGGGCCACCGTCACGCCGCGCGGCGGCTCGCCGGCGCGCGCAATGGCGGCCCGCAAGTCGCCGATGGCCTGGCCGATGGCAATGCCGTGCAGGTTGGCCGTCACACTGACCACACGCTGACCGTTGTATCGCTCGATCATCCCCGCGGCCACGCCGGTCTCGATGCGTGCCACGTCGCCTAGCTGAGGGGAGGGCATCCCGTTCACCATCAGCGGCACGGATGCCACGTCCTCCGCCGAGGCCACGAGCGACTGTGGAATCTCCACCTGGATCTGGAACGCGTTGCCGCTGACCGGGTCGCGCCAGTAGTTGGGATCCACGAAGCGACTGGACGATGTCACCATCAGCAGCGACCGGGCGACGTTCGACATCGTGAGGCCGAACTGCCCGGCCCGCTCGCGGTCCACCGTGACATTCAAGGTCGGATAGTCGAGCGGCTGGGCGAACTGGACGTCACGGAGATACGACAGTGCCTCCAGTTCCTTGCGGATCTTCTCCGCGTGCTCGCGGTTCACCTGAAGGTTCGCACCCTGCACGGCGATCTCGACCGGAGTGGCCGCGCCGAAGCTCATCACCTGCGTGACAATGTCGCCGGCTTCGAACGACACGCTCGTGTCGGGGAGAGCCACGGCGAGCCGCGCCCGCAGCCGCTCCTGCAGGGGCTCGCCCCTCACCGGAGCGTCAGGGCCGAGGGCCACCAGCAGCACCGCCTCGTGCGGGCCGCTCGTCCAGAGGTAGACCGTGTTGATGGGATAGCTGGGCGGCTGCACGCCGACGAAGCTGGTGGTGATGGCCACGTGCTCTGCACCCACCTCGGCCTTGATCTCGTCGAGTGCCTTCAGGGCGATGAGCTCGGTACGCTCGATGCGCGTGCCCGTCGGCGCCCGCAGGCGCAGCTGGAACTGCTCGGCCTCGCCAGCCGGGAAGATCTCCGTGCCGAGCCGCGGCCCGATCAGCACGACGACGAGCCCCGCCACGAGCAGGTAGCTGGCTACCATGACCAGCCGACGGTCGAGCACGCGCCCCAGTGCGGCGTGGTACCTGATCTTCAGCCGGTCGAGCCACGTCGCACGCTCGTCGCGCTTCACATGGACGAACCACGCCGCCAGCACCGGCACCAGGGTGCTCGACAGAACGTAGGAGGCCAGCATCGCGAACGCGACGGCCATGGACAGCGGCACGAACAGTTGCCGCGCGACCCCCTGCATGAAGAACGAGGGGACGAACACCGCCACGATGGAGAGCATGGCCAGGAGGCGCGGCACCGACGTGAGGCGGCTGGCCTCGACGATGGCGCGGCCGCGAGACAGCCCGCGCGCCATCTGCGCATGGATTTGCTCGATGGCCACCGTGGCTTCGTCGACGAGCACGCCCACCGCGAGCGCGAGGCCCCCCAGCGTCATGAGATTCAGCGTGTGCCCCGAGAGCCACAGGCACACGGCGGCGGCCATCAGCGCGGTCGGAATGCTGGCTATCACGATCAGGGCGCTCGGCCAGTCGCGCAGGAACAGCAGCACCATCAGGCCGGTCAGCACGGCGCCCAGCACCCCCTCGGTGACGAGGTTGCGGAGCGCGCTGCGCACGAAGCGCGACTGGTCGAACTCCACCCGGATGTCGACGTCCTCGGGCACCGCGGCCTTCATCGCCGGCAGCGCGGCGCGCACCGCCTCGAGCACGGCGAGCGTGCTGGCATCCGACCGCTTCGTGACCGGGATGTAGCCGGTCCGCCGCCCGTTCACGTGCGCGTAGGCCGTGACGATGTCGGTGCCGTTCTCGATGGTGCCGAGATCGCGCAGGTAGACGCTGGCGCCGCTGCCCGGGCGCACGGGCGCATCCATCAGCTCCTGCAGGTTGGGGCCGAGCACCGCATTGGTGGCGGCAATGCGGTTCAGATCCCCGACGCGGACGTTGCCGGATGGGATGACCGTGGACGCCGTCGACACGGCGGCGATGGCCTCCTCCGGCGAAACGCGATAGGACCGCAGCCGGTCCGGATCGAGCCGGATGACGATGGTGCGCTGGTTCCCGCCGAAGGGCGGGGGCGCGGACACGCCCGGCAGCGTGGCGAAGAGCGGCCGGACGCGGTTGAGCGCGATGTCCTGCATCTCGCCCGGTGGACGGTTCTCGCTGGAGAACACGAGCTGGCCGATGGGCACGCTGCCGGCATCGAAACGCGTGATGAACGGCGGCACCGCGCCGGGCGGCATGAACGCGCGGGCGCGGTTCACGTAGCCCACGACCTGCGCCATCGCCTGGTTCATGTCGGTGCCGGGATGGAACACGAGCTTCATCAGGGCCACACCCTGGATGCTCTTCGACTCGATGTGCTCGATGCCGGTGATGTAGAGGAAGTGGTACTCGTAGTAGTAGGTGAGGAACCCGTCCATCTGCGCGGGGTCCATGCCGCCGTAGGGCTGCGCCACGTAGATGGCGGGATCGCCCAGCGTCGGAAAGATGTCCGCCGGCATGCGGGACACGGCCACCGCGCTCGATAGCGCGAGCGTCACCACGAACACGATGACGGTGACAGGGCGGGAGAGCGCGGCGAGGACAAGGCGCATGGCGGAGGTTCGTTACGGCAGCGCGTTCAGAAAGGGCTCGACGCCGCTGCTGGTGGCGGCGGCCACCGCGAGGCGGGCCCGCCAGATGGAGAGCCCGGCGAGCGCGGCATCGATTTCGGCCTGGGCCAGCCGGCGCTGCGCGTCGGCGACGTCGGTCATGGACGACAGTCCCGCCTTGTAACGGGCCGTGGCCTGCGCGCCGACCGCGCGCGCGGCCGCGACGATCACCTGTGCCTGGGCGGCCACCTCGCGCGCGGCCTGCTCGTCCTGGCGGGCCACCTGCAGGCGGCGCGAGAGTTCGCGCGCCGCCTCCTCGCGCCGGGCGGTGGCGGCCTGGAGGCGCAGCTGTTCCACGGTTTCTCGCGCGCCCTTGTTCACCAGATCCATCAGCGGTACCGCCACCGTGACGCCCACCGCCCAGTTGTACCACTCGAGCCCGAGCCCGTCTGCGCCGCTACCCGACGAGTTGTCGTCGAGCACGCCCGTGCCGCGGCCGTAGACCGTGCCCTGCAGCGCGAAGGTCGGATCCGCGGATCGCCGCGCCTCCTGCAGCCGTGCGGCCGCCTCGTCTGCGGTTGCCTGCCGTTCGACCAGCACGGGATGATCCGCGGCAGGTCGCTCGGGCGGAGCCGTGGTCGCGGCAGGCGCGGGCGGCGCCACCAGCGCACCGCTCGCGGCGTCGCCGACATACTGCGCCAGCAGGGCACGTGCGGCATCCCTCGCCCGCCTCGCCAGCACGACCTGCATGGTGGCCGCGGCATGCTCGGCCCGCGCGGTGGCGGCATCGAGACCTGGGCGAATCTCGCCTTTCACGAGCGCTTCCACGACCGACAGGAGGACGGCCGTCCGCGCCTCGGCGGCCTCCGCGGCTTCGAGTGTCTGGTCGGCCGCCAGCACCGACAGGTAGGCGTCGGCCACCGCGACGGCGGTATCGAGCTCGGTCCGCGCCCATACCGCACGCTCGCGCGCCCCGGCATGCTGTGCGGATTCCACGACCGCCGCGCGGCGGCCGAAGTCGAACGGCTGCCACGAGACCAGGGTGCCGAGCGCGGTGCCCCACACGCTGGACGAGGAGTTCTCGGACACGGGCGGGCCCGAGATGGGCGAGATGACACCCTGCGGGAACAGCAGGCCCGACACGTTGTTGTGCGTGGCCCGGTTCACCTGCAGCAGCGCATCGATGTGGGGCCGGTAGCTCTGGCGGGCGATGTCGATGGTGGCGGTGGCGGCGTCGCGGTCGGCGGCCGCCGCGGTGACCACCGGGTCGCGCGCCAGCGCCTGCCGCACCGCCTCGCCCATGGTCAGGCCCGCGGGCTGCGCGCTCGCGACCGCCGAGCCAAGCGCCAGGGCGATGGCCAGCGGCCCGCGGAGGCGCGCGCGCCGTACCAGGATCGGAGCCGGGCGATGCGGCATGCGGGGCGGATGATACCACGGCTATCGTAAATGATTTTCGTAATCGGTTATCGATATTCTCGGCTATCATGGCGCCGCGATGACCGATCCGCTGGCGCGGGAGTTCCTGCTCGCCTTCTGGAAGATCCACATCCTGCACCACGCGGGCGAGGATGGCGGCGTGTACGGGCAGTGGATGCTCGAGGAGCTGGCGCGCCACGGCTATCGCCTCAGCCCGGGGACGCTCTATCCCCTGCTGGCGCGCATGGAGCGCCATGGCTGGCTGCGCTCCTCCGAGCCGAAGCGCGCCACGGCGGCGCGGCGCTACCGCCTCACGCCGGCGGGACGCAAGGTGCTGGCCCGCCTGCGAGAGGCGCTGGACGAGTTGTACGACGAGGTGTCGGCCTAGCGGCCCATCTTCCCGAGCATCCCGAGCACATCGTCGATCATCGAGCCGTCGCGGTTCTGATCGAGCATCGGCGTGAGCATCGACAACAGGCCGCCGCCCGGTGACGCACCACCCAGCGACGCCCCCAGCGGCGAGCCGCCGCCCCGCCGGGCCATGGCCCCCATCATCAGGGCGGCGACGATGGGCAGTGCCTTCTTCAGGAGGCTGGCGTCCAGCCCCGTCTGGCTCGCGGCGCGGGCCGCCACCTGGCGGCTGACGTCCTTGCTGCCGAAGATGTGGCCGAGAATGCCGTTGCCATCGTCGGTGGCGCTGCCGAGGGCGGCGGGGTTGTCGAGGTAGCGCGAGTGCTGACCGCTGGCGAGGGCCCCCACGAGCGATTCGAGGCCGCCGGAGCTCTGCGTGTTGCGCTGGAAGCCGGCGGCCAGCGCCGGAACCAGGGCCGACAGCACGCTCGACGCCTGGTCGTCACCGAGGCCGAGCTGCTGACCCATCTGTTTGACGGCGCCGCCGTTCTGCGCCGCGAGAATGGTTTCGAGGATGTTCATCGCTGCCTCCAGGGCACCTGGAACGATTGGGATCATCTGGATTCTACGCCCTGGCCGCCCGGGGAACGCCCTCCGGCACCATGGATGCTACAATAGAGAGGCGTTGCGACAGCTCGACCGTTCGGGGGCGACTTGGCTTCGACGGGGGTGCGGGATCGCGGAACGCGTGCCGAGGACTCCATCTGGCCCTCGTTAAACCCCGGTGGAAAACAACGTAACTGCGAACGCAGACTACGCTCTCGCTGCTTAAACACCAGTGAGCGGTCGCCCCGGGAAGGCCTGTGGCCCGGGGATGACCGTCATCAAGCAGGCTGGCTGTCACGTGCCGCTCTGACGCGTGACGGTGAGACATATCGGAGATGGCGGCCGGGGCGCTTGGCCCCGTTCCAAACCGGTCGCGACATCAGAATGGGGACACGCACGTAGTGGACTGCGACGACGTATCTTCGGACGCGGGTTCAACTCCCGCCGCCTCCACCATCTTTTCGCGATTTCTCTAAGGAAATCGCCCTCGTCTGAGCCCAGTTCCCGCCGCCTCCACTTCATCCTCCTCCAACGCACGCGGGAACCACCGCGGGCGACTCCTGAGGGTCACGATTTCTGGCCTTTTTTCTCGCGGGACCACCAAGTTAGGGTGCGGGCGCGGGCAACTTTCCCGCCGCCTCCACGACGCGCCCGCGCCTGACGCCGCTTGAAGAGGTCGAAGTTCAGCGAGGAGCAGACAGCCTTGCGCCCTTCGCCAGGCTGAGGGCGGTACCCCCCGCGACGTGTTCCGGCAGTTCGCCCGTGAGCGAGGCGACGTTCTGATATGGAAAGACCCGTGTCAACTCGACGATAGTTCGTCTCCGTCGTTTCTTCGGAAGGCCCGCCCTCGACCTGAGGGC
>Ga0209706_10000021_pt1 | contig 74868 bp, 64 predicted proteins | sample PPLLaktember2015_6_FD_187263 | JGI IMG/M metagenome (GOLD analysis project Ga0209706, IMG submission 187263) | Freshwater sediment microbial communities from Prairie Pothole Lake near Jamestown, North Dakota, USA - PPLs Lake P8 Core (1) Depth... | ecosystem: Environmental > Aquatic > Freshwater...
TCCGGCGGTATGGGAATTCGGACGTCGCGCGCGGTGCAGGTCGAGGCGAACCGGGGCGAGGTGTTGGCCGCCGCGCGGCGGGTCTTCCTCGCGCGCGGCTACGCCGGCGCCACGGTCGACGCGATCGCCGACGCGGCCGGCTTCTCGAAGGGCGTCGTCTACTCCCAGTTCGGCGCCAAGGCCGACCTGTTCCTGGCGCTGCTCGCGCAACGCATCGAGGAGCGCGCCGCGCAGAACCGCGCCCTCGCGGAGCGCCACCGCGGTGCGGACGGCCTGCGAGCCTTGCTCCGAGCGGCGCGCCGCGACAGCGAGACGGAGGCGGGCTGGGGGCTGCTGCTGCTCGAGTTCCGCCTGCACGCGGCGCGCGACCCGAAGCTGAACGCACGCTACGGCGAGGCGCACCAGCGCACGCTGCAGGGCATCGCGCTGCTGTTCGAGCGCTTGTACGCCGAGGCCGGCCTGACGCCCCCGGCGCCGCTTCGCCAGGTCGCGGCGCTGATGCTGGCGTTCGGCAGCGGGCTGCTGCTCGAGCGCGCGGGGGATCCGCGCGCGTTCTCGCAAGCGAACGAGCAGGCGGCGGTCGGTCGCGCGCTGGGCCTGCCCGACGAGGCGTGAGGAGGGCGACTTGAGCGCGCAGACGCCTTTCCCGGACTTTCGCGAGCGGGTGCGCGCGGTGAACGCCGCCGCGCTGCCGGGAGCGCTGGCGCGGCTGCGCTGGAGCCGCACCGAGCTCGAGCGACACCAGCGCGAACGTCTGCGCCGGCTGCTCGCGCGCGCGGCGCAGCGCTCGAGCTTCTATGCGCAGCGCCTGCGTGGCGTCGATGTGGAGGGCTTCGAGCTCGCCGACCTCGCGCGCCTGCCCACGACCTCGAAGGCGGAGCTGATGGAGCGGCTCGACGATGTGTTCACCGATCCGCGCCTGTCGCGCGCCAACGTCGAGGAGGCGCTCGCCGCGACGCGCCACGAGCCGGTGCCGCTCTTCGGCGAGTACATCGCCCAGGCTACGGGCGGGAGCTCCGGGCGCCGCGGCGTGTTCGTGAGCGACGTGGAGACCTACGTCGAGGTCAGCAGCGCGGTGATCCGGCCGACGATCGCGAGCCTCGCGAGCGGCTCGCCACCGCCGCGCTCGGGCAGTTTGACGATCGCCGTGGTCGCGGCCGCCTCACCCGTGCACAGCACCGCGCTGGCGCCGACCCTGAACCCGCGCGGCGCCGGTCCGGTCGCGGCGATCGGCATCCCCGTGACGCTGCCGCTCGAAGAGATCGTGGCTCGCCTGAACGAACTCGTTCCGCACCTCGTGCTCGGCTACCCGACGGTGCTCGCGCGTCTCGCGCGCGAGCGCGTTGCGGGCCGGCTCGAGATCGCGCCGAGCCTGGTGCAGTCGACCAGCGAGACTCTCACCCCCGAGCTGCGCGCCGCGATCCGCTCGGGCTTCGGGGCACCGCTCGTCGACGCCTTTGGCTCGACCGAGGGCCTGATGGGCGTGAGCGCGCCGGACGACCCCGTCTTCGTGTTCAACTCCGACACCTGCCTCGTCGAGCTGGTCGACGCGCACAATCGACCGGTTCCGCCGGGAACCCAGTCGACGCGCGTGCTTCTCACGAATCTGGCCAACCACGTGCAGCCGCTGATCCGCTACGAGCTCGAGGATCGCTTCACGCGTGAGCCCGACGCCGCCGAGCACGGCCACCTGCGCGCCACGGTCGTGGGCCGCGTCGCCGAGCCGCTGCGCTGGGGAGCGCTCGAGGTGCACCCGCTGGTCTTGAGCGCGATGCTGCTCAAGTGGCCCGCGGTGCTCGACTACCAGGTGCGACAGACATCGAACGGCGTCGCGGTCGACGTGCTGGTCGAGCGGCCGACCGAGCTCGGGCCCCTCGCCGCGGCTCTGCGCGCGGCGTTGGCCGCGGCGGGGCTGCGCGATCCGCAGGTGTCGGTCTCCGGGGTCGCACGGCTGGCTCGTCGCGCCGATACGGGCAAGCTGCAGCGCTTCGTGCCGCTCGGAGCCGAAGCCCCGCCCGAGCGCGCGACGTGAGGCGCGCCGCGCACTTGGGCGGTGGACCGGCGGCTCTGTGGGGTATCCGCTGGCCACCAACGGCGACCGGGGCAACGACTATCGGGGCTGGTACAGCTCGAACGAGAGCAATCCGGCGCGCCATGCGCGGCTCGAGGTCGAGTCCATCGACTGAGGCGCGAGCGGGCGCCCCGGACAGGAGGCATTCCGTAGCGACGGCCGCTCTCCTCTGCCCTACCTTGCCGGCGTGAAGTGGATCTTCCGGGGACTGCTCGCGCTGCTCGTCGTCCTCGCCCTCGGCGTGGCGGGCGCCCTCGCGAGCGCGTACCTCTCCCTCGATCGCGGGCACGCCCACAGCGCGCGCACGGCGGCGCTGCCGCGCCTCGCGCCGGGCCAGGCGGATGGGCTGGTACAGATCCCGGCGAACGGGATGATCTTCCGCGCGCGCGTCGCCGGCCTCGGGAACCCGGGCCCCGCGCTGATCCTGCTGCACGGCTTCCCGCAGACGTCCGCGATGTGGGAGCCGCTGATCGGCGCGGCCGCCGCGCAGGGCTACCGCGTGCTCGCCCTCGACCAGCGCGGCTATAGCCCGGGAGCCCGCCCGGAAGGCGTAGACGCCTACGCGGTGCTCGAGCTCGTCGCCGACGTCGTCGCGGTGGCCGACGCCGCCGGGTTCGAGCGCTTCCACCTCGTCGGCCACGACTGGGGCTGCGTCGTCGGCTGGGTGACCGCGATCCGCCATCCCGGGCGCGTCCTGACCTGGTCCGGCCTCTCGATCCCGCATCCCGGCACCTTGCTGAGCGACATCGCGCGCGATCCGCCGACCTACATCCGCATCAACACGGCGCCGCTCGTGCCCGAGACGCTGCTCGCGTTCAACGGCATGGCGCGCCTGCGCGGGATCTACGCGCGCGCCACTCCGGCGCAGCGCGACGAGTACCTCGCGGTGTTCTCGGAGCCCGGGGCGCTGACCGCGGCCCTCGACTGGTACCGCGCGATCGGAGCGAGCCTCGCGTCGGGCGAGGCCGCCTCCGGCCCGGTGAGCACGCCCACGCTCTTCGTCTACGGGAGCCGCGAGTTCTGGGTGAACGAGGACGCCCTCGTGCGCCAGCGCAAGCTGGTGACCGGCCCCTACCGGGAGCTCGAGGTCGACGCCGGGCACTTCGTCCTCGAGGAGCGGCCCGACGAGGTCGTGGCCGCCGTGCTCGAGCACCTCGCGCACCCCCGCTGACCGCGCGGCAGGCGATTCCAGTAGCCGTTCGGCGCCGTGGAGCCTTCCAGCGGCGCGGCGCTCACGCCGCCGGCGAGCGCGACTCCGGCGCGTGGCGCGCCTCGACCCAGCGCCGGTAGCGCGCCGAGGGCACCAGCATCAGCCAGAGCGACACGCAGCTCGCGAGGATCAGCGACGCGGACAGCAGGAGCAGCCACGGCGCGAGGTCCCGGCGCACGGTGAGATCGGTGAGTACGTTAACCACCGGCGCCATCAGCACGAGGCCGAGTCGCGACAAAGAGGCCGCCGCCCAGAGCAGCATGCGCTCGACGGCCATGGGGTCGGCGAGGCCGAGCGCGAGCCGGCGCAGCGCCTGCCGGCGGCCCGCGAGCGCGTCGTGGACCAGCCATACGTCGCAGAGCGCCAGCGCGCCGGCGAGCGGCCAGTAGCTACGGCCGAAGAGTGCGCTGGGGGTCTTCGTGCCGCCCGCCAGCGCGTAGTAGACGAAGCCGGCGCACATGAGCGCGGTTGCCGCGGCGGCGAGCGCCAGGGCGCGGCGCTCGCCGCCGTGGAAGACGAGCGCGTTGAACCCGAGCGCGGCGCCGAGGCCGACGAGCGTCGCGACGTTACCCGCTACGACGAAGGCCTCGAACGCGCCGGGCGAGAGCGGCGAGCTCCCGTAGGCGGACATCGAGGCGATGCCCAGCAGCAGCGAGCCCAGGCCGATCGCGCCGATCAGGTGAACGCCGAGGAGGCCCTCCGGCATCCCGCCACCGGCGCGGACCGAGCGCCGCAGCAGCCGCGCACCGAGCCAGAACGCCGACCCGATCGAGGCCACCTGTGCGATTCCCGCCGCCGCGCCGACCAGGGCATCCATGCGCGCTGTCCCCCCGGCCATCCCATCGGCAGAACGGGTCCCGGCAAAGAGCCGGCGACCCTCAGGGTGCGCCGGACACGCCCGGGGTCGGGCGATCCCAGCCGTGGCGCCAGGGAGCTGGGCCTTCCCGCAGACCGAGAGTCCGAGGCCGATCAGTGCAGCTCGGTCTTGCTCTCCGAGGAGGGCACGCAGAGGCTCACGGCTCTCGAGGTGGTCACTTCCTCGACGAACTCCCCGATCCGGTCGAAGAGCACCATCGTCTCACGGACTCGCGTCGGAGCGAGCTTGAAGCACTCGAGGAACCTCCCCGGGTTCTGGATCGGCCCGTCGATGCTCACGGGGTTGCAGCGCAGCTTCGGCGCGATCACGTCGCTCTCCACGATGCCGAGGTCGTCGGACGCCGCGATCGGCCGGCGTTCGAACTCCGGTCCGAAGCGGTCCGTGTAGGTGTCCTGGTAGCAGACATAGTCGTCGAGGACGGTCGGGAGCTCGCGGGACAATCCCTCCTGGTCCCTCTTCGCGGCCCGGCATACGAGCTTGGACTTCCAGGACGGCGGCGGCGTCTTTTCCGGCTTCACCTTGTAGCAGGCCAGGTGGCCGATCGGGTCGTAGACGGGCCTCGCGTCGTGGCTCGCCGGAGTGCAGGCGAGAGTGGGCTTCCGCAGCTTGAGCTCGTGGGTCGCGGGCTCGAACACGTCACCGGAGACGCTCACGGTGGATCGCTCGAAGTCCGGAGCGTCGAAGCTGCCCTCGTAGCAGAGGTAGGAGCCCGGTGGCGGCGTCACGCAGAGCTCGTGGTTGGACGACGCCCAGCAGGCGGGGTTTCGTCCCAGGTAGGCGGGCAGCGTGTTCACGCGGTTCGTGAGCCGGAGGGGCGCGCCGGCCGGGCCCTCGGGCGGACCTCCGGGAACGAGCGTCGCCTTCTGCCAGCCCCATGCGAGGTCGAAGTAGAGGTCGACGAAGCCGAGCGCAGGCAAGTCCCGCTCCGGCTCGGGCGCGTCGTCGGTGAGCCTTCCCGTCGAGATCTGCGACGGGTCCTCGAAGACGCTCACGTCGAAGGTGCTCGGTGGGATCAGGCAGTCCGGGTAGTCCGGCTGGGCGTGGAACTCGGCCGTGCCGTCGACCTGCAGGGCGACGACCTCCAGGTCGACCTCCCGCGCGGGGCTCGGCTCGGCGCGGCGCACGACCACCGCCCCCCGCGCGGAGACGCTGATCGGACAGATCCCGAACTGCGTGTCGAGGGGGTAGCGGCGGAGCTCGAGGGTCGCTTCGAAGACGTCGTCGCCAGCCGGCGGGAAGGTCGTGTCCGAAGCCGCCGGAAGCTCGCAGCCCGGATCGTCGAGGTCCGCAACGCCGTCGAGGTCGTCGTCCTCTCCGTCGAGGCACGACTGCGAGACGGCCAGGCTCTCGGGCGTGCTGGCCGCGTTGCCGGGGCTCGAGCCGAGAGCGACCTCGAGGGCGTCCACGACGCCGTCCTGGTCGGCGTCTACCGACGCGGGCAGCCCCAGCGCGGGGCGTGCTGCCACGCCGAACGAAAGCACCAGGAGCCACGGCACGAAGCCACAGATTCGCATGGCCTACTCCCCCGGAGCGCCGGAAGTACCCAGCCTCGAACCTTCAGGTCGTTCCCGCCGAGCGCTTTGCAAGGGTCGCGCTCTGCTGCGGGCCGTCCGGGGGCGCCTACCTGGCCGAACGAATCGCTGGCTCGCCCTCAGCCGTAAGCTGATCGACGTAGCGCCCCAGATCCGACTGCAGCAGCCCGCGGGCCGCATGCCTCACGTCGGGCGAGGAGAAGCGGAAGGCAGCGCGATCCAGCAGGTAGTGGATGAAGCCGGTCGCGAAGCCCAGGGCCAGCAGCGCCGGCACGAAGGGCGAGGAGCGCAGCCAGCGCGCCGCATCGCCGAAGATGCGGTCGGCGTAGGCGTACTCGTCGCTCACGGCCTCCACCTCCATCGCCGGCAGCAGCAGGGTGGAGACGACGGCGAGCACGACCAGGACTGCCCAGCTGCGCCGATTGATGGGTGCGAGCAGCCGCTGCCAGGGCGCGCGAGGCGCCTGGGCTCCACCGGAAGCCGCGAGCGAGGCGAGTCCCATCGCGGCGCTCCAATGCTGGACGCTCCACAGCACGATGAACAGGAAGGGGTCGCGCGCGAGGAAGGCGAAGAGCACCATGGCCGATAGGCCGAGGATGTAGGCGACGCGCGGCAGCGATGGGCGCTGCGAGCGAAGCTCGACGATCAGCATCAGGCCGGTCAGGGTCACGACGAAGCCGATGCCGCCATCGCGCAGCGTGCGCGCGAGCACGTCGGCCCGGGCCGCTCCCAGCAGCGGGTCGATCCAGCGGTCCTGGAAGGCGATCGATCCAGCCAGGGCCTCTGCCACCACGACGAAGCCGCCGCCCACGACGAGCGCGAACCACCGATCGAGCCGTCGCGCGATCGCGTCCGACGCCCGTCCCGCGCGCGTGCGGTAGAGGCTGAGCAGCCCGAAGTGCTGCGCGGCAAAATGGTGACTCACCAGCAGGTAGTTCAGGACGGCGAGCCAGACCACGCGCTCGGTCAGCGGCATCGGCAGCACGCTCTCGGGAGCCAGCAGCAGGGCGAAGCAGGCCACGGCGATGGCCACTGGGGCCACTACGAAGCGCAGTCGCTGCGTGGCGAGCAGGGGACGGTAGGCCGGGGTCGCGTAGGCCAGCCAGGCCGACGAGACGCGGTGGCCGAACCAGAGAGGCACCGTGAGCGCGAAGAACAGCCCGTCCACGGGGCTCGCGCGCACGTCGTCATGACCCCGCGCCAGCAGAAGGACCAGGGGCGCCAACCAAAGCGCATTCAGGACCCAGACAAGGTCCCAGGCCGGGCTCTTGATCCAGCGCAGGGCGGGAGAAGACACGCTCGCGCCCTTCAGCCGCGCTGCGCCTTCACGAACGCCGGCCGACCGCAGCACTCCTTCAGCCAGCGCTCCACGTTAGGCGTCCCGGCCAGGCCGAGCTTCGAGAACAGCGCCCACGCGAGCACCGACGCGAGGTTCAGGTCCGCGATCGAGAACGCGTCGCCGAGCAGGAACTTGCGGCCGGCGAGGGCGCCGTCGAGCACGCGCAGCGGCTGCGCCAGCTTCTCCTCGGCCGCCTTCGCCGCCGCCTCGTCGCGCTGCGGCGCGGGCAGGATCGCGCGGTTCAGCAGCACCTGGAGCAGCGACGGCTCGATCTCCGTCATGCCCCAGAAGCTCCACTGGATGGCGCGCGCCTCGTCCGCGAGCGCCTTCGGGTAGAGCCCCTTGGTGTCGTACTTCTTGCCGAGGTAGAGGTTGATCGCCATCGATTCGAACAACGTCACGTCGCCGTCGACCAGCGCCGGGACGCGCTGGTTCGGGTTGATCGCCGCGAACTCGGGCTTCTTCGCGTCGGTCGCGAAGTTCGTCGGCACGAGCTCGTAGGGGACGCCGAGCTCCTCGAGCGCCCAGAGGCAGCGCATCGCTCGCGACTGCCGGATGCCGTAGAGCTTGATCAAGGGGACCTCCAGAATGGGCCCAGAGGGTACCTTCGCGCGACGGGGCATGCCGGCCGGCGTGGTAGGATGCGGCCCACATCGACCCGGGAGCTCACGATGGACCTGCGCCGCTCGCTGCACGCCTCGATCCGCCTCGGCCTCCACGCCTCGGCAGGTCTCGCGCTCGCCGCGTTCGCGGCTGCGCCCGCGCTCGCGGGCGCGTCGCTCCCGACCGTGCCCGGCGCGTCGGTCACCCTCTACGCGACCGTCACGGATCCGACGACGCTCTCCTTCGCCCTCGCCGGCGAGCTCTTCGTCGGGCGCGACGCGTCCGGCTCGGGCGGCGGGAACGGCGACGCGGTGAAGATCCACCGGATCGGCCCCGGCGGATCTCCCGTGGCCGAGTACGGAGAGGCGGGAATCGACGACCCGGACGGCGTGCTGTTCGACGAGTCGGGCGTGGTCTCCGGGACGGTGGGCTCCGTGCTCGTGGCGGGGCAGGTCTTCGGGATGGCGCAGGGCCGGATCAGCGCCGTGCTCCCCGACGAGAACATCGTCGAGGTCGTGCCCCCGACCGCCACGTTCTCCAACCCGGGGAACATGGCCTTCATCCAGTTCGACCACCTCGCGATCGCGGATGCCAGCGACCTCGCCCTCTTCCAGCTGTCCGCGGGCGGAAGCCCCTCGCTCCTGGTCGACACCGCGCCGGCGGCGCCGGTCGACGTCGAGGTCAGCGCCGCGACCAACCTCGTGTACGCCCGTTTCACCGACGGAACCGTGCGCGTGTTCGGCACGGACGGAAGCGTCGTGGACGCCGCCTTCGGAACCGGGCTCGGCGCGAACGGCGCGCTGGCGCTGTCGCCGAGTGCCGACTGGGGCAGCGGAGCCTACGTCGTCGACGGCTCGGGGAACCTGGTGCGGATCGAGGCGAGCGGTCAGGCGCCGGTCGTCGTGGGGAGCGGCTTCGCGAACACCTCCGATCTCGAGTTCGGCCCCGACGGCGCGCTCTACGCCTCGGAGCTCGCGAACGACCGCGTGGTGCGGATCGCGCTGCTCGGGCTCGACGCCTTCCTCTGCTACAAGGCGAAGCCGACGAAGGGCGGCCCGCCCTTCGAGCCGCCGACCGTCCAGCTCGAGGACGAGCTGGGCACGCGGAGCGCCCGGGTCGTGAAGCCGCGCGCGCTCTGCAACCCGGCCGACCGCGCGGGCCTCGGCATCGCCGACGAGGAGAGCCACCTCGCGAGCTTCGGCATCGTCCCGGACCCGAAGCCCCCGAAGGCCCCGGGCCTCCGGGTGGAGAACGCGCTCGGCGCGCTCACGCTCGACGCTACGAAGCTCGACCGCCTGCTCGTCCCGGCGGCGAAGAGCCTCGCCGGGCCCGTCGACCCGCTGGAGTCCACCCAGGTCGGCCACTTCGCCTGCTACAAGGCGAAGGTGTCGAAGGGGACGCCGAAGCTCCCGAAGGGGACGCAGGTCTCCGTCGCCGACCAGTTCGCCGAGGCCCGGACGTTCGACGTGAAGAAGCCGACGCGGGTCTGCCTCGCCGTAGACAAGAACGGCGAGGGCATCCCCCGCCCGGACGACGCGCTCGTCTGCTACAAGGCGAAGCCCGCGAAGGGCCAGCCGAAGCACGCGAAGCGCGCCGGCGTGCACGTGAACCACCCGTTCGGCCCGGCGCAGCTCGACACGGTGAAGGAAGAGGAGCTCTGCCTGCCGTCGAACGTGGGCACGTCGAACTAGCGGCTCAAGGCGCCGTGACGACCAGCGAGTTCGAGAAGTCGACGTAGCTCAGGCGACCGGTCTTGGCCGACAGGCCCGTCGCGCGGCAGTAGGTCAGGAAGCTCGTGGGGAAGCCGTTCACCTCGACGCCGACCGTCGTTCCCGGCTCCAGCGTCGCCTCCTCGGAGGCGTAGACCGTCGCTCCGTCGATCGAGGCGATGATCTCCACGACTACGGCTACGGGCTTCGTGCCCGCATTCAGGGCGCTGCACTGGACCATGCTGCCGAGGTAGACGCGGAGCGGGGCGGTGACGAGGGACTTCGGGCCCGCGCCGGCCTGGCCGGCGACGAGCGCGCATCCGAGGACGAAGAGCAGGACGACTCTGGATCGCACGTGTGTCCACCTCGCGGCGCCGCTCCGGACGGAGCCTGTCCGGACGCGGGCGCAAGCGTCGCACACATCGCGGCCAGGCGTCTACGGAACCTGCGCCGGCCCGGAATCTCGGCGAACCCAGGCCTCCGAGCTAGCGTGAGGCCTGGAGGGCCGTTCCGTGGTGAAGCTCTCGTTCTGCCTGCGCCGACTCCCTCAGCTCTCGCGCCAGGAGTTCCAGCGCTACTGGCGCGAGCAGCACGCGCCCCTCGTGGCCCGCCACCGCGAGGCGCTGCGCATCGAGCGCTACGTCCAGGTGCACACCGCCGACGCGCCGGCCAACGCGCTCCTCCAGGCCAGCCGCGGGGCACCCGAGGCCTTCGACGGCATCGCTGAGCTCTGGTGGCGCAGCGAGGCCGACCTCGCCGAGGCCACGGCCAGCGAGGCCGGGCGCCGCGCCGCGGAGGAGCTGCTCGAGGACGAGCGGCGCTTCATCGACCTCGCGCGCTCGCCGCTCTGGCTCTCGGTCGAGCACGAGATCCTCGCGCCCTCGCGCTGAATGGAGCGCGCTCGGGCGTCCGGCTCGCGCCGGCGACTCTACGCCGAGCGGTGTCGACGAAGCTGACGGAGAAATCCAGCACGGCCTGGTCGAGGTTCACCACGTCCGGCAGCGGTTCGCCGTCCGGAACGTCCGCATCGATCTGGAAGGAGCCCGAAACCGCACCGCCGAGCTGGAAGGTTCCGTCGTCGAGCGGGACCGCAATCGATTCGATCGTTCCGCTGAAGCTCACGTCGTAGATCACGGCGCCGGCCCGCGCCGGGCAGAGCGAGAGGCCCAGGGCCAGACAGGCGATCGCCAGCCTCATCGAGGGCCCTCCACGCCAGTGAGTGTCGAGGAACTTCCCGGCGTTACGGCCCCGCAAAGCCTCTCAGGCCGTCCGCTCGGCTCGGCCCCGCCGCGGCGGGGGGCGCCTCCGACCGTGGGCTGACGGCCTCGCCGGGAGGCGGGTATCTTGCCTCGAACGCGCGCGCCGGAGGATGCCATGCTCGAGCGACACGCCCTGGCCCTCGCTCTGGCCCTCTCGCTCGCCGCGCCGCTCGCGGGCTGCGGCCGGCCCTTCGTCCTGCTCCCCGGCGGCGCCCTCGAGGGCAAGGCCGTGCCCCTCCCCGAGAGCTGGGCCTTCACGGACGAGGTGAACACCATCCAGCTCGAGACGCGCGCCGCCGACCCCTACTCCGTGAACATCTGGGTGATCGCCCTGGGCGAGCACCTCTACGTCCACGCCGGCGCGAACCGCAGCGCCTGGGTCGAGAACCTCGAAGCGGACCCGAAGGTCCGCCTGCGCGTGAACGATTCGATCTACGAGCTCGCGGCCGCGCGGGTCGCGGAGCAGGCGGAGTTCGACCGCTTCAGCGACGCCTACGAGCGCAAGTACGGACGCCGCCCGCGCAACGGGAACGTGACCGAGGCCTACCTCTTCCGGCTCGGACCGCGCTGAGACGCCGGGCGCCCGCGGAGAGCCCATGGCCGAGCCGGTTCGAGAGCCCGTTTCCGACGTCGCCGCGCTCCTGGACTTCTCGCGGCCCGATTTCCTGCGCGACCCGTACCCCACCTACCGCGCGCTGCGAGAGGCGGGGCCGCTGCACCGGGTGGAGGACGGCGCGCTGCGCTTCTGGGCCGTCACGCGCCACGCGGACGTGCTCGCGCTGCTCCGCGACCCGCGCGTCACCGTCGACCGGCTGCCCCAGCTCGGCGGGGACCCCGCTGCCCCGGTCGACTCTGCCACGCTGAACCCGATCGCCCGCGCGCTGCGGACGCTCTCCCGCGTGATGCTGTTCCGCGACCCGCCGGACCACACGCGTCTGCGCGGGCTCGCGAACAAGGCGTTCACGCCGCGCATGGTCGAGGCGCTCCGGCCGCGGATCGCCGCCCTCGTGGGCGAGCTGCTCGCGCCCCTCGAGCCCGGCGCGCGCTTCGACGTCGTGCACGATTTCGCCGAGCCGCTGCCGATCCTGGTGATCGCGGAGCTGCTCGGCCTGCCGGCTGCCGACCGCAAGGAGCTGAAGGGCTGGTCCGACGACCTCGCGGTGCTGCTCGACGGCTCGATCGCGCTGCAGCACCTCGACCGCGGCATCCGCAGCGCGATCGCGGTGCTCGACTACCTGCGCGGGCACCTCGAGGAGCGGCGCCGGAACCCGCGCGAGGACCTGCTGTCGGCGATGCTCGCCGCGCGCGAGCGCGACGAGAACCTGACCGAAGACGAGATCCTCGCGACGGCGCTCCTCGTGATGGGGGCCGGGCACGAGACGACGACGAACCTCGTCGGAAACGCCGTGCTGGCGCTGCTGCGGAATCCGCGCGAGCTCGCGCGGCTGCGGGCGGAGGCCGCGCTGCTGCCCGGCGCGGTCGAGGAGTTCCTGCGCTACGACGCGCCCGTGCAGGGGACGGCGCGCGCGCTGCGCGAGCCGATCGAGATCCACGGCACGCGCATCCCGGCGCGCAACGAGGTGCTGCTGCCGATCGGCTGCGCGAACCGCGACCCCGAGGTGTTCGCCGACCCGGACCGGCTCGACGTCGGGCGCGCCGACGTGCGGCACGCGAGCTTCGGGCACGGCATCCACTTCTGCCTCGGCGCCGGGCTCGCGCGCCTCGAGGCGCAGCTCGCGATCGGCGGCCTCCTCGCGCGCGCGCCGCGCCTCGAGCCGGCGTGCGACGAGGCGCAGCTCGCCTGGCGGCCCGGCTGGCTGCTGCGCGGCCTCACGGCGCTTCCGGTCGTCGCGTAGCGCGCGAGCGCGCCGCCCTACGCCCCGCGCAGCTTCGCCACGTACGTTCCGCGCCGCGTGCGGCCGTCGACCTCGATCTCGAAGCCGATCGCGATCTTGCCCACCAGGGCGCCGCCCTTCGCCAGTCGGAGCTCGATCTTCCCGGGGCCCACGAGGCGGAGCGGTGCGCCGCCCTGGCCGAGCGCTGCGGCGGACTCGGCGAGCAGGTTCGCCAGCGCGTCGCGGGACTCGTCGGCGAGGTGCAGGCGCAGCTTCGAGCCTTTGGCGTTGCGCGCGTCCCAGCCGCCGAGCAGGAGGTGGCCGAGGGGATCGATGCCCTCGAAGGAGCCCTCGCCGAGCCGGAAGGCGAAAGCCGTCTCCCGCTCCTCCTTGCCGAGGCCCGCCACCTGGATCTTCTGCACGCCCTCGAAGACGACCGGCGCGGAGCATGCTTCGCACGTCTCGTCGCCGGGCTGCGGCTCCGTCTCCTCGCCGGGGGCCGGCGGCGGCGCCGTGCTGGCGATCGCTTCGACGAACGCCGCGGGGCGCGCCGGCGCGAAGCCGGGGTCCGGGGCCGGCGCGGGAGCCGCCGCGAAGGCAGCGAGCAGGTCGCCGCCGACCGCCCCGTCGAGCCAGCCGAGCCAGGGCGCGCGGTGCGTCACGAAGTCCGGGCAGCTCGCGCCCGGGTCGTGCAGCGCGAAGAGCGCGCACACGTCGGCGTCGGAGACCCCTTCCGCCTTCATGAGGTCGGCGAGGGCGCCCAGGAAGTTGTCTTCGCGCAGATTGTGGCCGCGGGCGTCCCAGTAGTCGAAGAGCGTCTCCAGCCGCCCGCCGAAGAGCCGCACGGTTTCGTCCGCGAGATCCGAGTCCACCGCGCCGAGATGGCTGAGCCTGAACGAGCCCCGAGGCTCGGTCCAGTGCGAGCCGTCGTTGGGCCCGTGTCCCTGCGGGTGGCCGTCGAAGGCGTCGTGCAGGATGGAGGTCACGCGCGCCACCTGGTCCCGGAAGCTGCTCCGGCCGCTGAAGTTCTCGTCGTAGCAGCGCCCTCCCGCGATGCAGTAGTTGATGCCGTTGTTGCTGTAGACGTCCGACGCGGCCGCGAAGTAGTTGGTGCCGCCTACGATCTGCTCGGTCAGGAAGTCGGCGAAGGCCTCGTTCAGGTAGCTCGCCTCGCTTCCGGCCGACTGGTCGTTCGACGCCTGGATCACGTCCGTCCAGGCCAGCTCGAAGGTGTCGAGGCCCTGGCGCAGCAGCATTTCGCACATCACCGCGTGGCCGTACTCGTGCACCGGGGCGCCGCGCGACCCGCCGTCGTCGGGTCGCAGCACGATGTCGACGGCGGTCAGGAACTCCGTCACCTGCCCGATCCCCGGCAGCATATCGGCGATCAGCCCCAGCATGCTCGGGGCGCGGCCCATGCACGGCGCGAAGGAGCGCGCCTGCACCGCCATCGCATCGGCGAGGCCGCCCACCAGGACCGTGATCTTCGGCATCTCGAAGCCCGCGTGCCGCAGCAGGTAGCGGCGCGCGTCACTCATCGCGGCCAGGGTGTTCAGGTAGTGGTGCCGCACGAAGAGGGTCTCGCGGCGATAGTCCGTCAGCTCGCCGAGGCTCTTGACGCAGATCGTCGTCTCGATCAGGAACTCGGTGAGCTCCGCCGTGTCGTTCTCGACCTGGATGCAGACCTTCGTGTCGGAGTTCTTCGCGACCAGCAGGCTCACGAAGCCCTGCGAGTCCGTGTGGGCGTAGAAGGCAGCGAGGCCCTGCCTCACCTCGACCTTGACGCCCTCGAGCTGGATGGGCTCGCCGCTCCAGCCGCTCCGCATCAGCTCGTCCCGCCCGAACGAACCGTCGGTGTTCAGGAGCTGGATGCGGAGGTCGAGCCGCACCTCGCCCTTGATCAGCCGCTTGATGCGCCCGATGGCGCTGCGCACCTTCTCCACGACGGCGTCGCCGAGCTCGACCGCCCACTTGACGATCTTGCGGGCGATCCAGCCGATGATCTCCTGCCGGGTCTCGCAGACGCGCAGGCCGTCGAGCTCGTAGCAGCGCGGCGTCGCGTTGAACTCGAAGCCCTGCTCGCCGAGATAGGTGTAGTCCAGCACGTGGCGGGTGATGCCGGGCGCGTGGGCCGCGGCGACGGGGATGCGGCGGAACACCAGGGCGCGGATGCCCGGCGCCTCGCCGAGGCCGATCTGCTCGAGCACCCGCACGCGGATCTCGTTGTAGATGTTGCCCGGGACGACGGCGAACACCCAGCGGCCTGCGGGCGCGCACGGCCCATCGGGCAGGATGTCCGCCTCGGGCAGCGTCCCCGGCACCGCGAATGCGACGGGTCCGATCACGCCGCCGGCCGCGCAGTCTCGGGCGATCGCGTGGGAGGGCTCCCAGCCCTCGAGCTCCTCATGGAAGATGGGGTCCGCCTGGACGTGCATGCCCATCGTGCGCAGGGCCTCGACGGCGAACGGATCGCCGCCCTCGATCAGCACGTTCATGTGGTAGAGCGCCGGCGCGTCCTCCGTGCCGGCGTCGAGGGGCTGCGTGTCGCGCCAGTCGAAGAGCCGCAGCACGCGGTCGCTCTCGGCCTGGGAGATGCCGAGGCCCTCGAAGCCCACGCGCCAATCCGTGAACTCGCAGCGCGTGTGGCTCTCGGTCGCGTGCGTGGCGTCGCCGGCGATCTCGATCCGGTAGCAGTAGCGCTGGCCCACCCGGAGGTCCGCGTCCCGGACGATGCTCTCCGTCCCCGCAGTCAGGCTTCCGAAAGCCTGGAAGGTGCCGCCCGGCGCCTGCCGGAAGAGCTGGCTGAGCCGGCCGGCCGGCGGCCGGACAGAGACCTCGATGAAGTCGAAGCCGACCTGGTGGACGTTGATCGGCGGCACCGGGGGCGGAGGCGGCGGCGGGACGGGGTCGACCGGCTCGAGGCCGGGACTGTCGTCGGGCAGCCCGACGTTGCCCTTGTCGAAGAGCGCGTGGCTCGGGGCCGCGACGGCGAGAAGCAGGGCGACGGCGAGGTGGCTGACCTTCACGAGTTCCCTCCGGCTCGGGTCGGGCTCCGCGCCCGTGGAGGGAAGCTTCGGACGTCAGGGGGCGCCCGGGCTGTGAACGGCTTCATAAGACCGAAGGATTCTTGTTGGGGTCTGGCCTCACCGATCGGTGGCCGGGTGGGCATCTGCTTCGTCCGGCTCGCTCGGGGACGACAGCAGGTGCGCGGGAGACCCCGAGAGCAGGAGGCGCGAGAACATCTCGGCGCAGACGAAGAAGCAGCCGCCGACGTCCGCCAGGTAGACGGCCGCGGTCTGCGCGAACCAGCCGAAGGCGTTGAGCAGGGAGGAGAGGGCGATGGCCGAGCCCACCGCGAAGTTGAGCGCGACGAAGCCCCGGCTCACTCCGACGCCGCCGACCATCAGGCGGCGCACCCGGTGCGCGGAGAGGACCATGTAGAAGAGGGAGCCCAGGGCCAGCAGCGCGCTGCAGGAGCGCCAGACCGCGGCCTCGGCGATTCCGAAAGCCAGCACGAAGGGCGGCGCCAGCGAGAGCGACAACGTGAAGAGGCTGAACTCGATCATGAAGCGGAAGCGGAGGCGATCGAGCGGGCGCCACTGGTCGGGCGTCCGCTTGCCGAACGCCGTGACGATCGCCGAGAAGCCCGCGAAGGCGACCGAGACCTGCGCCAGAACCGCGAGCGCTTGCGTAGTCTGCACGTGCCGCTCGGTCTAGGGCTGCCCGCCGGCCTGGCGCGCTGCGCGAGCGTCCTCTCCGCTGAGGCCGAGGGCTCGAGCGACATGGTTCGCGAACGCCGCTTCCCATTCCGCCACGTCCCCGTCGGTCTCGATGACCCGCTGCACCAGCCGCCGGATCTCCTGCCGCTGCTCCTCGTCGAAGCGGTCGCGGATCACGTCCGTGACGTCCGCCAGCTTCACCACCGGCGGGCGGATCTCGTTCGCGCGGTCGAGGAGATCGAGGGCCTCCTTCCTGCTCAGCCCGAACTCCCGCTCGAGCCCCTTCATGATCGTGCGGTGCTCGCGCCAGGCGTAGCTCTCGTCGCCGTACGCGGCTTCTAGCAGCAGGATCGCGGTGGCCGCCTGGAGCTCGAGATCGGCCTGGGCGCCGCTCCGGCTCTGTGCCGGGGCGCCTCGCCTCGCCAGAAATCCCTTCACCTCGTCGAGGAGCCCCATGGCTCTCCTTTCGTGCCGAATGGTCGGGCACGAGTATAGGCGGGCCGGTGGGCTCAAGGGACGCCTCCAGGCGGCCGACCGGAGCCGGCATGGAAGCGCCTGCCACCCCGTTCTGGGCCGCCGCGCTCTTCGCTCTGGGGCTGGGTCTCCGGCTGGCCGCCGGGGGCTCGATCCTGGTGCGTGCGATCCGCCTGCGCGGCGCCGACGGCCTGCGGCGGATCTTCCGCCCCGCCTCTCGGGGCGCGCGGCTCCTCGCGGGGGTGCTCGCCGCGGCGCTCCTGGCGGCGGGAGTGCTGCGGGTCATGTGTCTGGCGCCGGCCGGCGGCCGAGCTGCCGGGCGTTCTCGCGGTGATCGGGGCGACGGGCCTCGTCTCGGCGCTCTCGGTGTACGGCTCCTTCCACACGCCGCAGATCCTCGTGCGGCGCTTCGCGCGCGCGGCCGCACTGCCGGCCTGACTACCGGGGAGGCATGCCGCCCGCGGCACGCCCCCCCCGGTGCAGGTCCTAGAGGTCTCCGCTCAAGAGGTGCGCGAGCGTCAGCGCGCGCGGCGTCAGGTGGCCGACCCCCAGGAGGCTCGACCCGATCGAGCGCGGGTTCAGCCGCACGTAGTTGCCGTCGTTGCCCTCGAGCGTCCAGACCTTGTCGAGGGTCACGTCGTAGGCGACGAACATGGTGCTGTGGTTCGCCTCGCCGTCGCCGTCGGTATCGACGGGGATGTAGTCGGCGCGCTCCGCCACGGTCCTCACCTTCGCGGAGCCCGAGTGGTACTGCGACTCGGTCATGAACCACCACATCACGCCGCCCACCGTGTTGTAGATGCCGATCTGGTAGAACTGCGCGCTCGCCAGCCAGGTGTAGAACTCCGAGCACCAGCGCTCGCCGGTCGCGGCGCCGAAGCGGGTGCCGTCACGCTTCACCGTGCCCCGGTAGCCGATCCGGCCGCGGTTCGACTCGGAGAGCTGGTAGAAGCCGTCGAGCAGGAGATCGAGGCGCGCGTCCTCGAGCTGGCCGTCGCCCTTGGTGGCGCTGTAGTACAACTCGGACTGGACTCCGAGCTCGGTCCAGGTCGTGGTCTTCACGAGCCTGCCTCCGACTAGCGCCTTGCCCGCCGTCGCCTTGTAGAAGTGGAGGCGGGCCTGGTACACGCGTGCGGGCGCGAGGCCGGTCACCGGCGCGTCGAACGCGTAGTCGCTCGGCAGGGTGCCGACCATGCGCTTCGCCGTGCGCGTGGGGAGTGCGGTCGCAGCGAGATCCGCGTACTCGACCTCGTAGGCCAGGGCCGAGCCCTGCGAGAGCAGGAAGGAGCTAGCGATCTTCACGCGGATCGAGAAGCTCGTACTCGTGTTCTGGTTTCCGTTCGGGAAGTAGACGAGCTCCGGCTCGTCCGTCAGGGTGTCGCAGTCCTCGTTCATCAGGTTGAAGGCAAACTCGGGCGCGTTCGGGTGCACGTACATCCGCGTGTCGTCGCAGTCGCCGGCCTTGCGTACGTAGCCGGCCGGGCAGTAGAGCTTCTTGTCCTCGTCGACGGTCTTCACGACCCTCGGCGCGTCTTTGCGCGCGTAGCCGTCGCCGTCGGCGTCGTCGGCCGCCGCGAAGCAGTCGATGTCGACCGTCTCAGCGTCCGCAGCGCGGGGCAGGGTGGCCGCACCGGTCACCAGGATCGCAAGGGTCAGGAAGGCCGGGAGCGAACGAAGCTTCGAATGAGCCATGGGAAGGGACCTCCAAAAGGGTTGGAGGCAGCTTCGCCGCGGGCGCGCCCGGCCACTGTGAAGCGCTCGACAGGAGGAGCGCCGCGGGGACGCGGATCGGAATCAGATCAGAGAAGCGCGCGGGCGGCTAGCGCGCCCTCGTGCGACGCCGAGCGCCGACGCCGGCCCCGAGATGCGCGAGGCGGGCGGTCTCGCCCAGGCAGCGGGCGCAGAGCCCGTGGGTGGTGACGAAGTAATGACCGCTCCAGACCCACAGCGAAACCCCGAGCACCCGTTCGCAGCCGCTGCAGCGACGCAGCGCCAGCGTCCTCGCCAATCGTGTCATGCCCGCGCTCCCCCACGTCTGGATTTTGCAGGAATCGCGCCAAGGCCGGCGAAAGCGCGCGCGCAGCGGGGGTGGCCGGTCCGATCCGCGGGTGTGTCGGCCTGCCCCGTAGCGCCCGGGCGGCGGGGGGCGGAGAGTCCCAGCGGATCCTCGGCCCGACGCGCTCTGGGGGGCTCTCGCCTCCGCCGCTACGGTGTGGGGCCGCGCGCCGGCCCCCCCGATTGTGGCAGGCCGCCGCCGCAAGGGAGCTTTCCATGCGCGAAGAGCCCGTCGACGTCGTCATCGTCGGAGCCGGCGCCGCGGGCGCCGCGCTCGCCTGGCGGCTCGCCGAGACGCGCATGAACGTGCTCTGCCTCGAGCAGGGCGACTGGATGGATCCCTCGCAGTACCCGAGCACGCGGCTCGACTGGGAAATGCGCGCCTTCGGCGACTTCGGCCTCAGCCCGAACTCGCGCGGGCGTCCCGAGGACTACCCGGTGAACGACAGCGAGTCGCCGATCGCGGTGTCGAACTTCAATGCGGTCGGCGGCAGCACGATCCTCTACGCAGCGCACTTCCCGCGCTTCCATCCGTCGGACTTCAAGGTGAAGACGCTGGACGGCGTCGCCGACGACTGGCCCCTCGACTACGCGCGGCTCGAGCCGTACTACGACCAGAACGCCCGGATGATGGGCGTGGCGGGCCTGGCGGGAGACCCCGCCTATCCGGCGAAGGAGCCGCCTCTGCCCCCGGTTCCGCTCGGGAAGCTCGGCGAGACGCTGGCGCGCGGCTTCGACCGGCTCGGCTGGCACTGGTGGCCTTCGGACAGCGCGATCGCGACGCGGCCCTACGAAGGCCGCGCGGCCTGCATCCACCTGGGGCCGTGCCTCTCCGGCTGCGCCCAGGGCGCGAAGGCGAGCACCGATCTCACCTACTGGCCGGTCGCGCTGCGCCGCGGCGTGAGGCTCCAGACGCGCTGCCGCGTGCGCGAGATCACCGTCCGACCGGACGGCATGGCGGACGGCGTGATCTATTTCGACGCCGACGGCGTGGAGCGAAAGCAGCGCGCCGAGATCGTCGTGCTGGCCTGCAACGGCGTCGGCACGCCGCGCCTGCTGCTGAACTCGAAGTCGAGCCTGTTCCCCGACGGCCTCGCCAACCGCAGCGGGCTCGTGGGGCGGAACCTGATGTTCCACCCCTACGCCCTGGTGAGGGGCGTCTTCGAGGAGCCGCTCGAAGGCTACAAGGGGCCGACCGGCTGCTGCATCATGAGCCAGGAGTTCTACGAGACCGACGCCGCCCGCGGCTTCGTGCGCGGCTACTCCTTCGAGATGCTGCGCGGCATGGGGCCGGTCTCGACCGCGCTCTGGGGCCTGTCCTCGGGTCAGGTCGCCTGGGGCTCGGAGCACCACCGGGACTACGCGGCGCTCTTCGACCGCACCGCGGGCATGGTCGCGATCTGCGAGGACCTGCCCGAGCCCGAGAACCGCGTGACCCTCGACCCGGAGCTTACCGACGCGCACGGCATTCCGGCGCCGAAGATCCACTACCGCCTGAGCGAGAACAGCCAGCGCATGCTGGCCCACAGCGTCGAGCGCGCGAAGGAGGCGCTGGAGGCCGCCGGGGCTCGGAAGACCTCGGCCCATGCGCCGCTGCGCGCCGCCGGCTGGCACCTGATGGGGACGGCGCGCATGGGCCGCGACCCGGAGCGCTCGGTGGTGAACGAGTGGGGCCGCTGCCACGACGTGCGGAACCTCTTCATCGTGGACGGCAGCCTCTTCGTCACCGCCGCGGCGGTGAACCCGACGAACACGCTCCAGGCCCTCGCGCTCTACGTCGGGGACACCATGCACAAGAACCTCTCCAACCTCTTCGACTGAGGAGCGCACGGTGAGCCAGCCCGTCTTCACCGCCGACGAAGCGCACGCGCTGGCCCGCGTGCTCGACGCGGTCCTCCCGCCGAGCGAAGACGGGCGGCTGCCCGGGGCCGGCGCCCTCGGCATCGCCGGCGCCATCGAAGGCGCCGTGCGCCGGTCGCCCGATCTCGGGGTGGCGCTCCGCGCGGGCCTCGCCGCCCTCGAGACCCTCGCGCGCCATCGCGGGCCGGGCGGCTTCGAGGCGCTGGCCCCGCCCGAGCGCGAGGCCGCGCTCCGCGAGCTCGCGGCGGAGCAGCCGGGCTTCCTGCCGGGCCTGCTGTTCCACGCCTACGCGGCCTACTACCAGCACCCGCGCGTGCTCGAGGGCCTCGGCCTCGAGCCCCGCCCGCCGCACCCGAAGGGCTACGAGATGCGGGAGAGCGATCTCGCGCTGCTCGACGCGGTCCGCCGCCGGCCGGCGCTCCATCGGAAGTGCTGATGGTCCCCGGGGAGCGCTACCGAGGACCCACCCGCTCGGCGAGCCGCTTCGCGAAGCGCTCGCCGTCGATCACGGCGCGCTCGTGCCGCCCGCGACAGATCACCGCCGACTCGTCGTGGGCCTCGACTTCGAAGACGAGCCGGCGTCCCTCGACCTCGCGGAGCGTCACTTCGACCGTCACCGTTTCGCCCGGCGGCGTCGGCGCCTCGTGGGAGATCTCGATCCGCGTGCCGAGGCTCTGCTCCCGTTCCTCGAGGTGCGGGGCGAGCGCCTGGATGCAGGTCCACTCGACGAGCCCCACCAGGAAGCCCGTGGCGAACACGGCCGGCATCCCCTGGAACTCCGCGGCCTCGGGGTAGAGGGCCGGGACGGTCTTGTGCACCGGCACGCGATAGGAGAACGCGTGGCGCAGCCCGGGACGCAGTGAGTCCTTCACGGGCGCGAGGCTATCACAGGCCTCCGAGCGAGCGATCAGCCTCCGCGCCTTCCCTCGCCGACCCCCCGGAGGCGAGCCAGCGGGCGCAGGCGGGCCCGAGCTCCTTCAGCGCACGCTCCTCGTACTCCGCGACCTCCGCCGCGGTCAGGACGTCGCGCCAGCGTCCGTTCGTCCCCTTGTGGATGAAGGAGGCGCCGCCGCCGTCCCAGAATGCGCCTCCGAGCGGAGCGGCCTTCGAGGCGTTCTGCTTCATCCAGTCGAAGCTGCAGTGCAGGGTGATGTCGTCCCAGCGCGCCTCGGCGACCGGGACCTCGAGGAACGCCGCCATGCGCCGGATCTGGCCGGGGAGGTCGCGCTTCAGGTCCTCGAAGTGGAAGAGCGCCAGGTTCGGGAGCCGGCGGATCGCCCACCAGCTCCGCACGTTCTCCCAGAACGGCCAGAACGGGTGGCCGTCGCGGTCGAGCCAGTCGCGGAAGTACTGGCGCACGTCCGCCGGCGGTCGCTCGATCGGCGGACCGACCCGGCCCGGCGTGTCGTTCAGCGCCTCGTACCAGGCGTCGTTCGCGCTGGTGTGGTGGTTGTACATGCTCCACACCACGTCGCGCCCGTCGCGCGCGACGTAGACGTACTTCGCCTTCGGCGAGAACACGAGCGCGTCGACGGGGAGGTGCGTCTTCAACACCCGGCGGTGCGCCTGCGCCTCGACGGCGGCGAGCTTCTCCTGCTTCGGCGGGACGCGCAGGTCGAGCCAGGGCGAGACGTCCGCCACCGCCACCTCGGGGTCGCCGCCGAACACCAGCTGCGTCGCGATCTGCTGCACCCAGGTGGTGCCGGACTTCGCGTAGCTCGCGACCACGACGTCGTCGTCGCGGAAGCGGAACTCGTTCCAGATCGTCGAGTCGAAGTGGTGGCTGTGGACCTCCCGCGTCTTGCGGGGCCAGGCTTCGGCGTCGCTCATCCGTGGCTCCTGCTCATGCGCGCAGCGTCTCCCCTGAGCGGCGCGCGGGCTGCGGGGTCGGTTTCACGGGCGCCAGTATACTGGCGCGTTCGAGGGGGAGCCGATTCCCCAGGGAGGCGAACCCGTGAGTCCCCGCAAGCCGGTGCGCTCCTCGCGAGTGCCGGCGGGGCGCCTCGAGCGCCTCGCCCGCTTCGGGCTGCTCGCCGGCGAGCTCGCCGCCGGGAGCCTCGCCGAGGGCGCGCGGCGCGCCTTCGGCGGCGGATCGGAGGGCGGCGGCGTCGCGGGGGCGCTCCTCTCCGTCGCCAACGCGGAGCGTCTCGCCAAGCGCCTCGCGCAGCTGCGCGGCGCGGCGATGAAGCTCGGCCAGCTGCTCTCCCTCGAGAGCGCCGACATCCTGCCCCCCGAGCTCGCCGAGGTGCTCTCGGTGCTGCGCTCCACCGCGGACACCATGCCGGCGGCGCAGCTCCGCCGCGTGCTCGGCCGCGAGTACGGGAAGGGCTGGGAGGCGCGCTTCGCCGCCTTCGACTTCGAGCCCGTCGCGGCGGCCTCGATCGGCCAGGTGCACCGGGCGCGCGCCGTCGACGGGCGCGACCTCGCCCTCAAGATCCAGTACCCGGGCATCGCGCGCAGCATCGAGAGCGACGTCGACAACGTGGCGGCGCTGTTGCGGATCTCCCGCATCCTGCCCGTCGAGATCGACGTCTCGGGCATCGTCCGCGAGGCGAAGGCCCAGCTCCGCCAGGAGGCGGACTACCTGCAGGAGGCGGCGCACCTGCGCCGCTACCGGGGACTGCTCGCCGACGAGCCGAGGCTCTGGGTGCCCGACGTGCACGACGACCTCACCACGAAGCGCGTGCTCGCCATGGACTGGGCGGCCGGGCGCCCCATCGAGGACCTCGCCGATCCGTCGACGCCCCAGGCGCGCCGCGACGCCGCCGGCGAGCTGCTGCAGCGGCTGATGCTGCGGGAGCTGTTCGAGTTCCGCTTCGTGCAGACCGACCCGAACTTCGCCAACTACTTCTACGACGCCGACGCCGACTGCCTCCGCCTGCTCGACCTCGGCGCGGCGCGCGACTACGACGCCGTCTTCGTCGGCCACTACGCGCGGCTGTGTCGCGCGGTGGTGGACGGCGACCGCGAGGGCGTGCGCCGGGCCGCGGTCGCGATCGGCTACCTGCGCGACGACGACCCCGAGGACCGCGCCCGCTCCGCCGTCGCGCTGATGTTCCTGGTGTGCGAGCCGTTCCGGCGCGAGGGCGTCTACGATTTCGCCCGCTCCACCCTGGCCGTGCGCGCCCGGGACGCCGGCCTCGACCTCGCCTTCCGCAAGGGATTCCTGCGCGCGCCGCCGCCCGAGACCGTCTTTCTGCACCGGAAGCTCGCCGGGACGTTCCTGCTCTGCGGACGCATCCGCGCCCGGGTGGACGTGCGCTCACTGCTGCTGCCCTTCCTCGAGCGCGAGCAGATGGACGGCGACGCCGGTCGCTAGGGTCCGTCCCCGCCGCCCGACCCCATCCCGGTGCCTGTCCCTGTGCCCGTGCCGCCGGTCCCGCTGCCCCCTTCGCTACCCGAGCGCTCGCCCGTGCCGCGGGGCGGCTGGTCGCCGGCGCTGGGGAAGACCCCGACCCGGCCGGGCTGAGGGTTGGGGTCGGGTTGAAGAACGTCCGTCTCGCCGTCGTCGCGGCCGAGGGCGCTGGGGGCCGGCTCCCGGCCGCGCTCCTGCAGGCCGTCGCGTGCGCCCGAGCCGGCGGGCGCGCCGGGGTCGGCGGCGAGCAGCTGGACCTCGTCTGCGCGCACGCGGTCACTGGTGCTGCCAGCGACGCCGGGCACCAGGATCCGGTCGCCGGGCTGCAGCGCGGAGAGGCCCAGCGCTCCGCGGGCGCTGAAGATGGCGGAGCGCTCGCCGAGCTCGATCGTGCGGATGCGCATGCTGTCCGACTCGCGCGCCCGGATCTCGTTGGTCGTCGTGTCGACCTGGAGGACCACCAGGGGACGCAGCTCCTCTGCGTCCTTCTCGCCCTGCGCCCGCGCGGGGTTCGCGGCGCAGGCGGCGGCCAGCAGCCCGAGGATCGGGAGGATTCTTCTTCCCATGCGGTGCTCCTCGCGTCCAAGCTCCCCTCACACGCTGCAGGGCGTGTGCCAGCCGCGTCGCGTCTAGCCGGCGCCCGCAACGAGGGCCGGCCGCGAGATTCTGCAAAGGGGCGTGGTCGCGCTGCAGAATCGGCAAACCGGTGCGTATCAAAGCCCTCGCGCGCCGCGGCGCGTCCTCGCTACTCCGGCACCACGGTGACCGCCGTGTACACGTCCGAGAAATGGGCGATCACGGCGTCGGTGCTGCCGCCTACCGTGACGACCGCCGTCAGGGTGTGCAAGCCGGGCTCGAGGCCGTCGACGGCCGCGACGAGGCTGCCGCGGAAGTGCGTCGCCTCCTGCCCGAAGGCGTTGCAGAAGAGCGGGTTCCGCACGGGCGTGGCCGGGCGACCGTCGACCTCGAGGGAGACGTGGATCCCGGAGTTGTCGGCGACGTTGAACCCGCAGAGGGCGCTCAGCTGGATCAACGCGGTGCTCGACGGGGCCGTGGTCTCGAACTCGGCGGCGAGGGCCTCCCCGTCGACCGCGGCGTCGAAGTCTCCGCGCTCGAGCGTCGGGGGGAGGCCGCGCCCCGAGAACGAGTACACCGCGATCCGCGGGGCCTCCTGTCGGGCAATCGCGTCGAGGGCCGAGAGGTCGAGAGCGAGGTTCTCGGTCGCCTTGCAGGCCTCCCGCAGCTTGAGCTTCGTGCCGTTCTGGCAGACCAACACGGCGGCGGCCGGAGCCGAGGGCGCCGCCAGCACGCAGGCGAGAGCGAGGGCCGGGAGCCAACGGGTCCTGTGGATCATGTTCGTTCCTCCTCGTGGGACGCGCCGGGCGCGTTCGAGGAGGACTACGACGGTGCGTGGGCCGGCAGCTGTGAATCGTTTCACACGGCGCTGCGGCAGGCGGCGCGGGCGGCGAGACCGAGCAGGCGCTCGCGTTCGCCGATCACCACCAGGTGGTCGTCGACCTCCGCCTTCGCGCTCACGTCCGGAACCACCCGGATGCCCTCGCCGGGACGTTTCAGCGCCACCACCCGCACGCCGGGTGTGGCCGCCTCGATGGCGGCCAGCGTCTCCCCGGCCAGCGACGAGCCCGCGCAGATGCGGATCTCCTCGAGGTCCACCGGGTCGCCCTGGCGCGGGCGCGCGATCTCGAGGAAGTCGACCACGGTCGGCTGGAGCAGGCTCGCGGCGGCGCGCTGGCCCGCGGTCCGGAACAGGGCGGTGACCTGGTTCGCGCCGGCGCGCTGCAGCCGCCGCACCGCGGCCTCGGTCTCGCCGCGGGCATGGATCTCGAGAGCGGGAGAGAGCTCGCGCGCCGAGAGGGTGATGAAGACGTTCTCGGCGTCCGAGCCGGTCGCGGCCACCAGCGCCGAGGCGCGCGCGACGCCCGCCCGCACCAGCAGCTCGTCGCTCGCCAGCCCGATCAGGTAGGGGATGCCGCGGGCCTCGAGATCCGCGGCCAGCGCGGCGTCGCGGTCCACCACGACCACGTCCCGGCCGGCGGCGATCAGCTCCTCGGCCACCACCTGTCCGAAGCGCCCGTATCCGCACACCACGATGTGTCCCGCGAGCGAGTCGATGCGTCGCTGCATGGCGCCCCTCTGTACGAACTCGCGCAGGCGACCCTCGAAGACGAGCTGCGCCGCGAGCGAGATCAGGTAGATCGTCATCCCCACGCCGGCCCCGATCAGCAGCATCGAGTAGCGGCGGCCAGCCCGGGAGAGCGGCGCGACCTCGGAGTACCCGACGGTCGAGAGGGTGATCACGGTCATGTAGAGGGAGTCCTCGAAGGACCAGCCCTCCACGAGCATGTAGCCGGCGGCTCCCGCCAGGGTGAGCAGCGCGAGAGCTGCGAAGGCGGTGAGCACGCGGCGCATCGGGCCCATCTTGCCATGGAATCGCGACGCGTGCCGGATGCGGCTCAAGTCGCGGCCGTTTCTCACCGATGACCCCAGAGGGTATGTTCCTCCTCCAGCTCGTCGGTGAGGGTGCGTTCATCGTCGCGAGCCTCGCGCTCGGCGCGAAGCTCGTCCTGCTCTGGCGCCGCACGGGCGAGCTGCCCGAGCTCTGCATCGGTCTCTCCTTCCTGCTGGGCGGCGGGATCGCGTACCTCGCGTGGTTCACGCTGGCCGTCGGTGCGGCGACGGGCGCGAACGCGAAGCTCCTCGCCCCCGTCCTGCTGCTCGGCCTCGTCTGCACGTGCCTGGGCTCGATCGCGAACGGGATCGGCGTCGCCCGGATCTTCCGGCCGGGCGCCCGTTGGCCGTTGCCCTTCCTCTGCGGGCTCGCAGCCTGGATGGGGATCGCCGCGGGGTTGATGCTGGTTTCCCCGCCCGAAATGGCGAGCGCGGCGTTCTGGGCGGGAATCCTGGCGATCCTTCCCGTCTACGGGTGGGCGGCGCTCGAAGCTTTCTGGCTCGCCCGCACGCTGCACCTCCGGGCCCGACTCGGACTCGCCGACCCCGTGGTGGTGCATCGGATGGCCCAGTGGGGGGCATCCGGCGTGATCGTCGTGATGATGACCGCGCTCTCGTTCGCGTCGCGGCTGCTGCACGGGCCGCTCATGCCGCCGTGGATCTCGGCCCTGAACGCCGGCCTCGGCGTCGCCGCGGCCGTCGCGATCTGGCTCGGCTTCTTCCCGCCCCGCTCGGTTCGCGAGCGGCTGGCGAGCGCCTACGCGTCGTAGCCGTGGCGGACTCGCCGGTCTTCGAGCACGCCTGCGCCGAGCTCGAGCGCCGCACGGGGCTCGACCGTCTCGCCGCGCGCGGCACGGTTCGCATCGCGCTGAAGGGCGCCGGCCTCGACGTGGCCGGCGTGAACGCCGCTCAGATGGGCGTGGTGCTGCGCCGGGTGCTTCCGAGCGAGCTCGCCACGCGCGGCATCGAGGACGCCGCCGCGGTCTGCGAGGCGATCGCCGAGGCGCTCGCCGCGGTGCGCTTCGAGGTCGGCCAGGACCGCGCCTCGCAGGCGGCGGCGACGGTCGCCCGCTTCGGCTCCTAGCCTCCGGCGGCCGACAGCGGCCCCGGCGGTGCGAGTGCGCTACCTCGAGAGCGCCGCACCCCGAGATCGCCGGCAGAGCTGGCCGCGAGAGGAGACCGACGTGGAGCAAGCGACGACTCCCCCTTCCCACCCCGAAGCCGCCGTGCGCGACCGCTACAGCGCCGCGGCGCGCGTGCGCGAGGCCGCCCTGTGCTGCCCCGTCGACTACGATCCGCAGCTGCTGGCGGCCATCCCGGCCGAGGTGATCGAGCGCGACTACGGCTGCGGGGACCCCTCGCGCTACGTGCGCGAGGGCGACACGGTGCTCGACCTCGGCTCCGGGGGCGGGAAGGTCTGCTTCATCGCGGCGCAGATCGCGGGGCCCAAGGGCCGCGTGATCGGCGTCGACGTGAACGACGAGATGCTCGCCCTCGCGCGCGGCGCGGCGCCGCAGGTTGCGGAGAGGCTGGGCTTCGGCAACGTCGAGTTCCGCCGCGGCCGCATCCAGGACCTGGGACTCGACCTCGATCGCCTCGACGCCTGGCTGGCGAAGACCCCGCTCACGAGCGCCGCCGGCCTCTCGGCCCTCGAGGCCGAGCAGGAGCGGCTGCGCCTCGAGGCCCCGCTGGTTCCCGACGCGAGCGTCGACCTCGTCGTCTCGAACTGCGTGCTCAACCTGGTGCACGAGCGCGACAAGCGGCAGCTCGTCCGCGAGATCTTCCGGGTGCTCAAGGTGGGCGGTCGCATCGCGATCTCCGACATCGTGAGCGACGAGCCCGTGCCCGAGCGCCTGAAGCACGATCCGGAGCTCTGGAGCGGCTGCATCTCGGGCGCCTTCCAGGAGCTCGACCTGCTCCGCGCGCTCGAGGAAGCCGGCTTCCACGGCATCGCCATCGAGAAGTGGGAGGCGGAGCCGTTCGCGGTGGTCGAAGGCATCGAGTTCCGCGCGGTCACCGTGACGGCGCACAAGGGGAAGCAGGGGCCCTGCTACGAGGCGGGCGAGGCGGTGATCTACGCCGGCCCGTGGCGGCGCGTCGAGGACGACGACGGCCACGTGCTCGAACGCGGCGTGCGCAGCGCGGTGTGCGCCAAGACGTTCCGCATCCTCAGCTCCGCGCCCTACGCGGCGGAGACGATCGGCGTCGAGCCGCGCGTGCGGATCCCCGAGGACGAGCGCCGCGGCTTCGACTGCAGCCGCAGCGCGCCGCGCAGCCCGCGCGAGACGAAAGGCCTCGACTACCGAGAGACGCGTCAGCCGTGCGCGGATTCGGGGTGCTGCTGACGCCACCTCCGCTCGCGCACCGGCGGGCTGGCGGCGGCCGCGCCGGAGGGTCATCCTGCGCCGGCGCGATGCGGCGACGCCTCGGACGGATCTCTCGAACGGGCTGCGCGGCCCTGGGGCTGCTCGCCTCGCTCCCGCTGGCGACCGCGGCTCCGCTCCGCGCGGAGCCCGCTGCGGCCCCGCCGAACGTCGTCCTCGTCTACGCCGACGACCTCGGCTACGCGGACCTCGGCGCCCAGAGCGCGCGGGCCGAGGTGAAGACGCCGAACCTCGACCAGCTCGCGCGCGACGGCGTGCGCTTCGCGAGCGGCTACGTGAGCGCGCCCCAGTGCGTGCCCTCGCGCGCGGGCGTGCTGACGGGGCGCTACCAGCAGCGCTTCGGCCTGGAGGAGAACCGTGGCGGGCCGCTGCCCGGCGACGAGATCACCCTCGCCGAGCGGCTCCGCGAGGCCGGCTACCGCACCGGGCAGGTGGGCAAGTGGCAGCTCCAGGGCGACGGCGACGAAGAGGACGCCGAGCAGGACCCTGGCCACTGCCTCCCGTACCGCCACGGGTTCGACGAGTACTTCTGCGGGAAGGCGTGCGAGTACACGGCGTCCCACGACCTCGCCGGCAACCCGCTCCCGGGCGCGCCGGCGGCCTTCGCGGATCCCCGCTCGCGCGTTACGGTGCAGACCGACGCCGCGCTCTCCTTCGTCGAGCGGAACGCGAAGCAGCCCTTCTTCCTCTACCTCGCCTACGTCGCGCCGCACGTCCCGCTGGAGGCGCCGGAGCCCTGGTTCGCGCAGGTTCCGGCCGATCTCCCCCATCGCCGGCGCATGGCGCTGGCGATGATCGCCGAGCTCGACGCCGGCGTCGGCAAGCTGCGCGAAGCGCTCCGCCGCCACGGTCTCGAGCGCAACACGCTGATCTTCTTCGCCAGCGACAACGGCGCTTCCCTGAAGAAGGGCGCCTGGAACGGCTCGCTGAACGAGCCGATGGTGGGCGAGAAGGGCATGCTCACCGACGGCGGTCTGCGCGTGCCCTTCCTGGTCGCCTGGCCCGGCGTGCTGCCGGCGGGCCGGGTCTACGAGTCGCCGGTCGTCTCCCTCGACGTGGCGGCCACCGCCGTGGCCGCGGCGGGGCTCCCCTTCGACCCGCGCCTCGACGGGGTGGACCTCGTCCCCTACCTGACGGGCGCTCGCGGCGGCGCGCCCCACGACGCGCTCTACTGGCGCTGGCGCAGCCAGTCGGCCGTGCGGTCGGGCCGCTGGAAGCTCGTGCGGATCGGCCGCGAGCGGCGTTACCTCTTCGACCTCGACGGCCCCGGCGGCGAGACCCGGAACCGAATCGCCGAGCAGCCCGCACTCGCCTCCGAGCTCGAGAAGAAGCTCGAGGCGTGGAGCGCCAGCTTGTCCCCCCCCGGCCTGCCGGAGGACGCCCATCCCCAGGACCTCCTGTTCTACGACGCCCACGTGGAGCGCACGGGCGCCACCGTCAGCAAGATCGGCCGTGGGCCGCGGGCGGCGGCCTCGGTGGACGACGTGCCGCCGTTCCGCTGCCCGAGCCCCACGAGCGGATCTCCGGGCCCGCCCTAGGCGCTTCCGCTCGCGGCGCCCCGCCGCGCCTCGCGCGCGATCCCCGCCAGCATTCCGCGGAACACCAGCGCGTGCAGCGGATAGATGCCGTACCAGTACGCGAGGCCGAGCAAGCCGCTGGGATCGAAGACGGCCGTCTGGCGGATCGTGCTCCCGCGCTCGGCGGGCAGAACCTCGAACTCGAGCCAGGCGCGGCCGGGCAGCTTCATCTCCGCCCGCAGGCGGAGCAGGCGATCGGGCTCGTAGCCCTCCACCCGCCACCAGTCGAGCGTGTCGCCGACGCTCAGCCGATCGGGATCGGGGCGGCCCCGACGCATCCCGACGCCGCCCAGCAGCAGATCGAGGAGCCCGCGCGCGCGCCAGAGCCACGCGTAGGCGTACCAGCCTCGCCGACCTCCGATCCGCCGGATCGGAGCGAACGCCTCCGCAGCGCGCACGTCCACCTCGCACTGCCGTGAGTCGGCCAGGCGGCGCCCTCGGCGCACTCCGCCGTAGCCGCCGAACAGCCCCGGGTCGGTGCCCCCGGCCGAGATCGCGTCCGACCAGCGGGTCTCGGCGAACTCGCGATCCTCGTTGGCGAGCGCACTCGCGATCGCCCCTCGCACGTCCATGGGCTCGATCGGGAAGTCCCGGCGCGCGCGGTCGTCGCGCACGATCGTCTCGTGGCAGATGCTCTCGATCAGAACGCGGCCCACGCGCGCGTAGAGCGGCGTGACCAGCCCGAGCCACAGGCTGCTGAGCCGCGGCGTGAGCACGGGAACCGGGACCATGAGGCGGCGCAGATGCCGCTGTCGGGCGTACTCGCGCATCAGGTCGCCGTAGGACACGCGATCGGCCCCGCCGATCTCGTAGCTGCGGCTCTCCCCGGTCTCGAGGTCGAGAGCGGCCTCCAGGTACGCGAGCAGATCGCCGATCGCAATGGGCTGCGCGGTGACGCGCACCCAGCGCGGCGTCACCATCACCGGAAGCCGCTCGACGAGCGCCCGTAGCATCTCGAACGAGAGGCTGCCCGAGCCGATCACGATCGAGGCGCGGAGCTCGATCACGGTCGCGCCGGAGCCGCGCAGGACGCGTCCCACCTCGTGCCGACTGCGCAGGTGCGGCGAGAGCTCGGCGCCCTCGGCGCCGAGCCCGCCCAGATAGACGATGCGACGCACGCCGGCCGCGCGCGCCGCCCGCGCAAAGTTCTCCGCCGCCCGTCGGTCCTGCTCCTCGAAGCCCGCGCGGTCGGCGCTGCCCATCGAGTGGACCAGGTAGTAGGCCGCGTGCACGCCCTCGAAGGCCCGCGCCAGGCTTCGATCGTCCAGCAAGTCGCCCTGGACGACCTCCGTCCGCGAGCCCACCCGACCGGCGAGGAACTCCGGGCGGCGCGCCAGGCAGCGCACGAGGAGGCCGCGCTTCTCCAGCCGCGGAAGGAGTCGACCCCCGACGTACCCGGATGCGCCGGTCAGGAGAATGCGCGGCTCGTGGCTCGCTTCCATGGCGCTACGCCTCGAGCCATACGCTAGGGAAGCTGGCACACGACGGCCGCCTGCCGGATCATCCCCGACGCGCGCGGCGAGAGGCTCCGATGGTGCTCCGTCTCCTGCAACTGCTCACGCGGCTCGAGTGGCCGATGCGCTTGCTCGGGCCGGCCTTCGGTCGCTTCAATCCGTTCTCGCCGGAGCGCCGGCGCGACCCCTATCCCCTCTACGCGCGCCTGCGCCGCGAGGCCCCGGTCTACTACAGCCGGCCCCTCGGCATCTGGTTCCTGACGCGCCACCGCGACGTCGAGGCGGTGCTGAAGGACCCGCGCTTCTCGGTGAACCGCACGGCCTTCGCGCCCCCGCGCATGAATCCGCTGCTCTCGCTGTCGAGCGAGTTCCAGACCTTCGTGAATCGCACGCTGCTGATGGTCGACCCGCCGGACCACACGCGGCTGCGCGGCCTCGTGAGCCGCGCCTTCACGCCGCGCCGGGTCGAGGCGCTGCGCCCGCGGGCCGAGGCGCTGGTCGACGAGCTGCTCGACGCCGCCGCCCGCCGGGACGACGCGGACCTGATCCGCGATCTCGCCTTCCCGCTGCCGATCATCCTCATCTGCGAGCTGCTCGGCGTGCCGGTCGCGGATCGCGACCAGCTCCGCCGCTGGACCAACGACCTCACCGTGCTGCTCGACCCGTTCACCGGCGGCAGCCTCGAGCAGGCCGATCGCTCGTTCCGCGAGCTCTCGGCCTACTTCCGGGCGCTCTTCGATGCGCGGCGCCGCGAGCCGCGCGAGGATCTGATCAGCGCGCTCGTCGCGGCGGAGAGCGGCGGCGATCGGCTCGGGGACGCCGAGCTCACCGCGACCGTCGGGCTGATCCTCGGCGCCGGCCACGAGACCACGACGAACCTGATCGGCAACGCGGCGATCGCGCTGCTGCGCAACCCCGGGGAGCGCAAGCGGCTGCAGGACGACCCGTCGCTCCTGCCCCGCGCCGTGGAGGAGTTCCTCCGCTACGACGCGCCGGTCCAGGCGACGGACCGCGTGGCCACGGAGGACTGCGAGATCGACGGCCACCGCATCCGCGCGGGCCAGTTCTGCGCGCTGCTGATCGGCGCCGCCAACCGCGACCCGGAAACCTTCGCCGACCCCGACCGGCTCGACGTGGGGCGCGCCGAGAGCCGCCATCTTTCCTTCGGCCAGGGCGTCCACTTCTGCCTCGGCGCCGGGCTCGCGCGGCTGGAGGGCCAGGTGGCGATCGGGGGCTTGCTCCGCCGCTTCCCCGCTTTCGAGGCCGACGTGACGAGCCCCGACTGGCGGCGTTCGATGACGCTGCGGGGGGTGACACGGCTTCCGGTCACGCTGCGGCCGTAGTCGCGGCGGCGAGGGGAAGCGTGCGACGACTCCGCGGCGCCTGCGCGATCGCTTCGCTCCTCGCCTGCGCGTGCGGCGCCGCGGACGAAACCCAGACCGCGCCGCCGCCCCCCGCCGCGGCCCGCTACGTCGGCGCCGCGCGCTGCGCGGGCTGCCACCCCGCGGAGACGGCGGCGTGGCGGGGATCGCACCACGATCTCGCCATGCAGGAGGCGAGCGCGGAGACCGTGCTCGGAGACTTCGACGATGCGCGCTTCGATCATTTCGGCGTCGTCACGACGTTCTCGCGGCGCGACGGCCGTTTCGTCGTGCACACCGAGGGACCGGACGGCGCGCTCCGCGATTACGAGGTCGCCTACACGTTCGGCGTCGAGCCGCTCCAGCAGCTGCTGCTGCGATTCCCGGGCGGCCGCCTCCAGGCGCTCGGCATCGCCTGGGACTCCCGGCCGCGCGAGGCGGGCGGGCAGCGCTGGTTCCACCTCCGCGAGGGCGAGCGGGTACCGCCGGGCGACGTGCTGCACTGGACGAAGCCCTCGCACAACTGGAACAGCGAGTGCGCCGACTGCCACTCGACGAACCTGCGGAAGGGCTACGACCCCGAGCGGGACGCCTTCGACACGACCTTCTCGGACGTGAACGTCGCGTGCGAGGCCTGCCACGGCCCGGGCTCGGCGCACGCGGCGTGGGCCGAGGCGGCGGCGGGCGGAGGCGCAGCCGCCGGCGGCGATCCCGGTCTCCCGAACCCGCTGCCGCGCGCGGCGCCCGGCGAGTGGGTGTTCGCGCCCGGGGAGGCGATCGCGCGGCGGGCGGCGCCGCGCAGCGACGCCGCGGAGCTCGAGACCTGCGCGCCCTGCCACGCGCGGCGCTCGCTGCTGCGCGAGGACTGGCAGGCCGGCGAGCGGCTGCTCGACCGCATCCGCCCGGCGCTGCTCGAGGAGGGGCTCTACGAGGCCGATGGGCAGATGCGCGACGAGGTCTACGTCTACGGCTCGTTCCTGCAGAGCAAGATGTACGCAGCCGGCGTGAGCTGCGGCGATTGCCACGATCCGCACGCAGCGTCGCTGCGCGCGGAGGGCAACGACCTGTGCGCGCGCTGCCATCGGCCGGAGGCCTTCGACGTGCCGGCCCACCACCATCACGAGCCGGGCTCCGCCGGCGCGCAGTGCGCCGCCTGCCACATGCCCGCGCGCACCTACATGGGCGTCGACGTGCGCCACGACCACTCGTTCCGGGTGCCGCGGCCCGACCTCTCCCACGCCCTCGGCACCCCGAACGCCTGCACCGACTGCCACGCCTCGCGCTCCGCGCGCTGGGCGGCGGACGCGGTCGCGCGCTGGGCGCCGCAGGGGCGCTCGGGCACGCCGCACCCGGCGCAGGCGACCCTGGCCGGCCGGCGCGGCGAGCCCGGAGCCGAGGACGCGCTGTCGCGGCTCGCCTCCGACGCCGCCCAGCCGGGGATCGTGCGAGCCAGCGCGCTGGCGCTGCTGGCGCCCGCGGGCGACGCCGGTCGCGAAGCCACCCGGGCGGCGCTCCGGGACGCCGATCCCCTGGTGCGCCTCGGCGCGCTCGACGCCGCGTCCCGCCTCGAGCCGGCCGCGCGTCTCGTCGCCGCGCCGCTGTTGCGCGATCCCCTGCGCGCCGTGCGCATCCGGGCGGGGCGCGCGCTCGCGGACGTTCCGCCGCCTCTCTGGCCGCCGGCGGAGCGAGCGGCGCTCGCCGCTGCGCTCGGCGAGCTCCGCGCGGCGCAGCGCGTCAACGCCGAGCGTCCCGAGGCGCACGTCGAGCTCGGCGACTTGCACGCGATCTTCGGCGAGCTCGAAGACGCGCGGCGCGAGTACCAGACGGCCCTGCGGCTCGCCCCCTGGTTCGTGCCGGCGCTCGCGAATCTCGCGGATCTCGAGCGCGCGGCGGGCCGCGACGCGGAGGCCGAAGCGCTGCTGCGCCGCGCGCTCGCGCTGGCGCCCGATCTCGCCGAGGTCCGTTACGCTCTCGGTCTCGCCCTCGTGCGGCTCGGGCGGCGCGCCGAGGCGCTGCCCGAGCTGGAGCGCGCCGCCGCGCTGGCTCCCGCTGCGCCGCGTTTTGCGCTGGCGCGCGCGCTGCTGCTGCGCGAGCTGGGCGACCGGGCCGGCGCCACGCGGGCGGCCAGAGAGCTGCTCGCCCGCTTCCCCGAGGACGCCGACGCGCGGGCGCTGCTCGCCGAGCTGGAGGGCCCACCCCGCGAATGATCGTCTCCACGCGGCGGGCGCGTGATAGGCTGGGCCCGCGTTACGCCCGGGAGGCCCCATGACGACGTCCCTCGTCGCTCTCTGTCTCTTCGCCGGCTGGACGATCCTGCTGGTGACCGCCGTTGCCCTCTACCGCGGGGCCTTCTCGAGCCGCGAAGCCAAGGCGCTGAACACGTTCGCGCCCGACGGCTCGGACGTCCCCGGGCTCGGCCAGCGGCTGACGCGCGCCCACCTGAACTGCGTGGAGACGCTGCCGGTGGTCGCGGCGGTGATCCTCGCGGCAGCGGCGGCCGGCCGGGCCGAGGTCACGGATTCGCTCGCCATGCCGCTGCTCTTCGCCCGCATCGGGCAGTCGACGGTGCACCTGATCTCGACGTCGGTGCCGATGGTGATGCTGCGCGCCACGCTGTTCGTGGTCCAGCTGCTCATCGTCGCGAGCTGGATCGTGCGGCTCGCCTTCTAGTCGCCGCTCACACCGGCTCCGGTCCTCCCGTCTCGGCGAGCGCGCGCTCGACGTGGGCGAGCAGCCGCGGTCGGGCCTCGAGGAGGTCGCGTGAGCCGGCGTAGACGCCGCGGTACATCACGGCGAGGGAGGCGCAGACCGAGAGATCCGCGCGGCTGATGCGCTCCGCGAAGAAGTAGGGGCGCCCGCCCAGGAGCTGCTCGAGGTCGTCGAAGCGGCGCTCGAACTCGGGGCCGGGGCCGCCGTCCCCCGCGTCGAACACGTCGGGGCGCAGCCTGACCTCGGAGTCGATCAGGCCGAGGCGCGACATCGAGACCAAGGGAAACCCGCCCGCGGGGGTGCGGGACGGCGCCGAAGGGCCCATCCGCTCGTGGATCCAGCGGAGCACGTAGAAGGCGAAGCTCTCGTCCATCCAGCTCTCGAGGCGCCGCTGCTCGCGGGCCACCCGCGGGTCGGCGGAGAGCAGGGGCGGCTTCGGGAAGCGCCGGTCCAGCAGGTCGAGGATCGCGCTCGAATCGGGGACGCGCAGGCCGTCGATCTCCAGCACCGGCAGCAGCCCCGTCTGCGGGCTGAGGCGCCGATAGTCCTCCGGGCTCGCCGGCTCGACCCGCTCGAAGCCGAGGGCCTTCACCCGCAGCCCGCGCCCGACCTTCTCGACCAAGGGCAAGCCGCGCGGCCCGTAGAGCACGATCCGGGGCGCCGCCATCCGTCCCGGAGGATAGGCGATCCGTTCCGACGCGGCCTTCGGGGCCAGATCTCGAACGACGTTCAAGCCAAAGAGCGAACGACGTTCGCGTTCAGATCCCCACGAGCCCGGCGCGAGTCGCAGTCCGTTCGACACGCGGGCGCCGCCGGCGTCCACTCTCGGTTCGAGAGCCTCTCGCTCTCCATCGGAGGGAAGTCCCATGATCCGCATCCTGGCGCTCGCGATCTCGTCGCTCTTCGCCGCGCTTCCGGCGGCCGCCGTTCCCGACCCCGACGCCCCGATCGTCTACCTGCGAACGAGCTGCGACCTGACGAGCAACCCGCATCCGGTGGTTCTCGAGGACTGCTTCACGGACACCGCGTCGCTCGTCACCTGGATCCACGGCGTTCGCCAGCCCGGGCCCGGCGCTCCGCTGCTGGTGGACATCGGACCCGGGGACTTCGATCAGTTCTCCTGCAACGGCGTCAGCCACATCACGCTGCGCGGCGCCGGGCGCGAGCGCAGTCGCTTCGTGAACACCCACCAGGGCGATGACACGGCGTTCGCCGTGGACGTGCTGAACTGCACCGACCTGGGTCTCCAGGACCTGACCGTCGCGGCCGCCAAGGTCGGCATTCGCTGGAAGGGCGCCGGGACGTCGACCTACAGCAATGTCGACATCGTCGCCGATCTGGACACACGAGAGACCTGCGGCTCGGGCCTGTTCGCTTGCGATCAGGGAACCTGGGGCTGGGAGGACTCCTGCACGGCGCCGGGCGAGCGCTCGGAGCATTTCTGGTTCGGGACGCGCGTCGTGGTCGAGGGCGGCATCTACGCCGTGGGCTTCGACACCCGCTGCGCGACGCACTGGTTCTACGGCGGCGAGATCCGCACCAGCCCCTCCGCCAACGCCGGGGCCGCGATCATCGCCACGCCAGTCTACATGCCGGCCGCAGGCGGAGACTTCCGGGCCTATGGCTCGAACCTGCGCGCGTCACCGAGGCCGGAAGCGACGTTCTCGATCGGCATCCTCTCCGGCGTCCACAACACGAACGGCATCTTCCACATGCACGGCGGCATCGTCGCGGTGGACGCCTCGGCCGTGGAGGTGGACCAGAACGTCGTCGGCGTGTACAGCGGTCCGTCGGGCATGTCCCACACCCTCGATACCGCCTTCGTCGTGAAGCCCGGCGGCGCCGGCACGGCGACCCGGGTGAAGGTGGACGGAGGTGGCATGGCTGCCTCGCCGCTGCTCTGGGAGGCGCGCAGCGCGCCGCCTGCCGTCACCTCGCTGAGCGGCCTCGACCTCTACGTGGAGATCGACTGCGGGACGTCCGGGAATTGCGACGCGGGCGGGAGCGAGACACACCTCATGATCTACAACTCGAGCTGCTCGGCCTCCGACCCCTGGTTCGACTCGACCACGGGTCGCTGCCGCAACGTGACCGTTCCCTGAGCGCCGGCCGGCGCCGGGCGGGGCGCTCGCTCCCGCCCGGCGGCCGCCTGCGCTCAGCGGTACGCCGCGGCCTGGATGCCGTAGAGCTCGGCGTACTGGCCGCGGCGCGCCATCAGCGCCTCGTGGGTGCCCGTCTCGACCACGCGCGAGCCGTCGAGCACCACGATGAAGTCCGCCATCCGGACGGTGCTGAAGCGATGCGACACGAGCAGCGTGATCTGGTCGCCGCGCGTCGCGGACGCGTAGCGCTCGAAGAGCGCGTGCTCGGTCTCGGCGTCGAGGGCGGCCGTCGGCTCGTCGAGCACCAGCAGCAGCGGCTGCGGCCGCATGAAGCCGCGCGCGAGCGCCACCTTCTGCCACTGGCCGAAGCTCAGCTCGACGCCCGCCGGCCAGGTGGGCCCGAGCTGGGTGTCGAGGCCGGCGGGAAGCTGCTCCACCACGTCGCCCGCGCCGGCTCGCTCCACGGCGGCGCGGGCTGCGGGGACGTCGTCGAGGCGAGGCACGTCGCCGACGCCCACGCTGTGCTGCGCCGGGAGCTCGAAGCGGAAGAAATCCTGGAACGCCCCGGCGAGGCGCGCGCGCCAGTCGTCGGGGCGCATGCGCGCCAGCTCCACGCCGTCGACGAGGATGCGCCCCCGCGTCGGCGCGTACATGCGGCACAGGAGCTTCACCAGCGTGGTCTTGCCGGCGCCGTTCTCCCCGACCAGCGCCACGACGCTGCCCGGCGGGAAGTGGAGCTCCACGTCCTCGAGCGCGAGGCGCTCGGTGCCGGGGTAGGCGAACGAGACGCCCTCGAAGCGGATGCCGTCCGCGAGGCGCTCCGGCACCGGGGCGTCCGCGCCTTCGAGCAGCGAAGCGGCGAAGTCCTCCAGCCACGCGAGGCGCTGGGAGCCGTCCAGCCAGATGCCGCGCAGGAAGCCGATCTCGCCCACCGTGGCTCCGATGTAGGCGGAGAGCCGCGAGCCGGCCGCCAGCACCAGCAGCACGTTGCCCGGCGTCGCCCCGAGCCCCGTCGTCACGAACACCACGGCCCCGACGTAGGCGCCGCCGAACACCGCCCAGCCCAGCGCGTGCCAGCCCGCGCTGCTCCAGCGCGCGCCGGCGACCGGCCCGTACCAGCGCTCCCAGGCCTCGCGGCGGCGCGCCACCAGCCGCTCGCCGATGCGCGTGACGCGCACCTCCTTGCCCGGCGGCGCGGTGGTGGCGGTGTCGAAGAGGTGCCGCGCCAGGCGCTGGGCCGAGGCGCCGCGCTCCTCGGCGGCGCGCTCGACGCCCGGCCGCCAGGTGGAGGTCAGCACCGTCGGCAGTGCGAACAGCGCGAGCAGCGCCAGCGCCGGGTGGATCGTGACCAGCAGCGCGAGGGTCACCCCGAGCCGCAGCACCCAGCCGCAGGTCGTGAACAGCGACATGTACATGTGGTCGAGCACGAACACCTGGTTGCGCAGCACCGCGAGACGGTCGAGGTACTCGGGTCGCTCGTGGTGCTCGAGGGTGGCGACCGAGGCCTGCAGCCGCGCCACGTGGGACTCGAGGGCGATCGTCAGCTTGTCGCGGAAGCGGCGCTGGGTACGGTCGCTCATCAGGAACAGGAACCAGGTCGCCACGGAGGACACCGCGAGCCCGAGCGCGGATGCCAGCACCAGCCCGCGGCGGCCGGCGAGCGCGCCGTCGGCCAGCAGCTTCAGCCAGAGGGCCAGCAGGGCGTCGGGCAGGGCGGCGAGCAGCGAGAGCCCGAAGGAGACGCTCAGCAGCAGCGGTTCGGCCTGGTAGCCGCGCTTCAGCGCGCGCCACATGGAGGGCAGGGCGGCGGGAAGGTCAGGCGAGGACATCGAGCGCCTCCTCGTCCCCGCTCTCCGCGCCGAAGCGCGACGCCTGGAGCTCGAACATCGTACGGTACCGCCCGCCCGCGGCCATCAGCTCCTCGTGGCTCCCGAGCTCCACGACCCGGCCGCGCTCCAGCACGCAGATGCGGTCGGCGTGGCGCACCGTGGAGAAGCGGTGGGAGATGAGGATCGTGGTGACGCGGCGTGTGGCGGCGAGGATGCGGTCGAAGATCTCGGCCTCGCCGCGCACGTCGAGCTGGGCCGTGGGCTCGTCGAGCAGCACCAGGCCGGCGCCGAGCCGCACCGCGCAGAGCGCCCGCGCGAGGGCGATCCGCTGCCACTGCCCGCCCGAGAGGTCCGTTCCGCCCGGGTAGCCGCGCGCCAGGACCGCGCCGAGGTCCGCGAGGCCGGCGGCGCCGGCGTCGGCGAGGGCGGCGCGGATCGCGTCGTCCGGCGCGCCGCCGGGCGCCACGTTGTCTCGAAGCGGGAGCTCGAAGCGGATGAAGTCCTGGAACACCGCCGTCACGCGCGCGCGCCAGCTCTCGACGTCGAGGCTGCGCAGGTCGATGCCGTCGACCTCGATGGCGCCGGCCTGCGGGTCGTAGAGGCGGCAGAGCAGCTTCGCGAGCGTCGTCTTCCCGGCGCCGTTCACGCCGACGATCGCGAGGGACGAGCCGGCGGGGATGGCGAGGTCGAAGCCCTCGAGCACCGGCTCGCCGCCCGACGGATAGGCGAAGCGCAGGTCGCGGAAACGGATCTCGCGCGCGGGCAGCCCCGCCGCGCTGCGCTCGCCGCGCGGGAGCCCGCCCGCCGGCTGCATCGACTGCTGGAGGCGCAGCACCGCCGCGGTCGGCGCCGCCGCGCCGTCGAGCGCCCAGGAGAGGCCGCCGAAGGCGATCATGCTGGTGCCGATCGCGGCGCTCGCGAAGGTGACCAGCCGATCGAGGGCGAGGCTGCCGTCGGCAGCGGCCGTGCCGAGCGAGACGAACACCGCGAGGTTGGCGGCGAGCACCAGCAGCAGGCTCCAGACCACGGGCCGCTCGCGCAGGCGCGTCGCCTGCCAGCGCAGCTCGAACAGCCGGCGGCGGCGCGAACGGAAGCGCTCGACCACCCAGTCCGCCAGCCCGAACAGGCGCAGCTCCTTGGCGGCGGGCGCCTCGACGGCGAGGCGGTAGGCGTAGTCGGCGTGGCGCTGGGCCTCGCGCACCTCTTCCGTCTCGCGGTCCCTCCACACGGCGCTCTCGCGCAGCAGCCAGTGGGTGGCCAGCCAGGCGCCCCCGAGCAGCAGCGGCGCCCACCAGGCGTAGGCGGCGAGCACCGCCGCCGAGGCGAGGCCCGCCACCATCTCGACGCCTTCGCTGGCGATGAAGTCCATCGAGATCGAGAGCGGCGGCCCGCTGATGCCGAGGTCGAAGTCGCGCGCCATCGCGAGGTCGCTGGTCAGCTTCGCATCCTCGAGGTGCCCCATCCCCGGCGGCGCGACGCATGCGCGCGTGAGCTGGTCGTAGAGCCAGGCGGCGGTGCGGCTGCCGAGGTTCGCGCCGACCGCCTGGTGGATCGGCGAGAGCACCTGGAGCAGGACGAATGCGGCGCCCACCACGCCGAGCGGCAGGGCCAGCTCGCCGCCGCGCTCGACGGCGCCGACGAGCACGCCCATCGCCACGGCGAACGCCGCCGGCAGCAGGCCGCGCAGGAGCAGGACCGTCCACCAGGCGATCGCCAGGCGCCGGTCGGCCCGGGGCAGCACGCCGACGAACTGCCACTCCTTGCTCCGGCGGAGCCGCTCGATCATGGGCCGCGCTCCCGAGGCTGCCCCGCAGCCCCGTCGAGGCTAGCGCGGGTCGAGGAGTCCGGAGAAGGGCGTTCCCTTCACGAACGCCGCCAGCTCGCGCGCGAAGCGCTCCGGCTCCTCCCAGTGAGGGCAGTGCCCCGAGCCCTCGTAGAGGCTGAGCGTCGAGCCCGAGATGCCGGCGAGCAGCGCCTCCTGGTGCTCCCGGCCGAAGAAGGCGTCGGCGTCGCCCCAGACGATCCACGTCGGGACGGCGATCTTCGTCAGCTCGGGCCGCGTGTCGAAGGCGAGGATCCCGGGCATCAGCGCCCGCCAGACGCGCGCGGGCATACGGCAGCTCTCGGCCACGATCGCCTCGAGGAACGCGGGCGGCAGCGGGCGCGCGGCCGTGCCGGCCTGGAAGGCCTCGACGAAGTCGCGCGGCACTTCGTCGCCGAAGCCGCGCACCGCCTCGGCGACCTCGTCCACCCCGGGGCCCGCGGCGCGGGGCCCCGCGCCCACCAGCACGAGCCGCGCGACGCGCGCCGGATGGTCGAGCGCGAGGCGCTGCGCGACGAAGCTCCCCAGCGAATGGCCCACCACGGTCGCACGCGCGACCCCGGCGTCCTCGAGCAGCGCCGCCGCGTCCGCGGCGAGGGAGGCGATCTCGTAGCCGCCCTCGGGCCGCTCGGAGCTGCCGTGGCCGCGCTGGTCGGGCGCCAGCACGCGCCACTCCCGCGGCAGGTGCGGGAGGAACGGCGCGGCCGAGAGCCAGCAGTCGCTGTAGCCGTGCAGGTAGAGCACGGCCTCGCCGCCCCCGCCGGCCTCGGCGCAGTAGAGGGTCGGCCCGGTGCGCAGCTTGCGGTGCGCGAAGTGGAGTGCAGCTCGAACGGCGTTCATGTCTCTCTCCTTCTGCGCGGCGCCCTTGGCGCCGACGCGACTTGTGGCAGGATCCCCGCATGCCCGCGCTCTCCGCGTTCATCGGCCGCGACGAGGAGCGGGCTCGCCTCGCCGAGCTCGTGATCTCCCACCGGCTGGTCAGCGTGGTCGGGCCGGGCGGCATCGGGAAGACGCGGCTCGCGGCCGAGCTCGGGGCCGGCGAGCTGGCGCCCTTCACCGGCGGCGTGCTCCGCTGCGAGCTGGCGGCCCTGGCGCCGCGCGACGACCTGGGCGCGGAGGTCGCCGGCCAGCTCGGCTTCCCCTCGCTCGAGTCGCTGCTGCTGCGCCTCGGCGACGAGCGCGCGCTGCTGGTGCTCGACAACTGCGAGCACGTGCTCGCCGCCGCGGCGCGGCTCTGCGAGCGCCTGCTCGAGGCCGCCCCGGCCCTGCACGTGCTCGCCACCAGCCGCGCGCCCCTCGGCATCGACGGCGAGGAGCTGCTGCTGCTGGGCCCGCTGGGCCTGCCCGCCGGCTGCGAACCCGCGGACCTCGAGTCCGCGCCCGCCACACGCCTCTTCGAGGACCGCGCGCGGGCGGGCGGCGCGCGCCGGGAGGCCTCGGCGGAGGAGCGCGCCGCCGTCGCCGAGCTGTGTCGGCGCCTCGACGGCGTGCCGCTCGCGATCGAGCTGGCCGCCGCCCGCGCGCGCTCGATGACGGCCGTCGAGCTGCTGGCGCACCTCGGCCGCCGCTTCGACCTGCTCCAGCGCGAGACGCCGGTGGGCCGCTCGCGCTACGGCAGCCTGCGCGCGGCGATCGACGACTCCTACGAGCTGCTGGGCCCGGCGCTCCAGGCCTTCTTCCGCGGGCTCGGCGTGTTCGTCGGGCCCTTCGACGCCGAGCTCGCCCACGCGGTCGCGGCGCCGGCAGAGTTCGACCGGCTCGCCACGCTGGATGCGCTCTCGCGCCTCGTGGACCGCTCGCTGGTCACGGCGGAGGCGCGCGGCGCGGCCACCCGCTACGGGCTGCTCGACTCGCTGCGGCATTACGCCGCCGAGCAGGCGAACGCGACGGGCGAGTCGGAGGCCGTCCGCGAGCGTTTCGTCGAGGCGATGCGGGCGCAGGCGGATGCGATCGTCGCCGCCGGGACCCATCGCTGGTCGGGAGAGACGCTGGAGCGCGTCTTCGTCCAGCTCGGGAATCTGGTGGCCGCCATCGACCGCTGCATGGAGCGCGACGGCGACGCCGCGCGGGCCTTCCGGCTGCTGCTGCCGCTCTGGGCCGCGATCCACCAGGGCCGCGCCAGCGAGGTGGCGGAGGTCTGCGAGCGCATCCTGGCGCACTGGCCCGAGGGCCGCGAGCCCCTGCGCGCCGAGGCGCTCGCGGTGGCCGCCAGCGCCTCGCTGCCCGCCGGGCGCGGACCGCGCGCGGAAGCGCTCGCCGAGCGCGCGCTGGGCGAGCCCGGCGCCAGCGCCCTCGCGCGGGTGATCGCATGGCGCGCCCTCGGCACCGCGAAGCGCCAGCGCGGCGACGCCGCCGGGGCGGCGGACTGTTTCCGGCGCGGCGCCCACGCGGCCCGCGCCGCGGGCATCGCCCCGTTCGCCCGCGAGCTGGCGGTATGCCTCGCCGTCACCCCCGGCGCGGCCGCTCTCGACGACGCCCTCGCGGACCTGGCTGGCACGGCCGAGGAAGCCGCCGCCGCAAACGACCCGATCGGCCGCGTCTGGGCGCAGGTCGGCCGGGTGCACCTGCTGCTGCGCGCGGGCAGGCTCGGCGAGGCGCGCGGCGCCCTCGACGCCGCCGAGCAGGAGCGCGCGGGCTTCGCGTACCCCTACGGTGCGATGGTGACCGCGCGCCTCGGCGCCGCGCTCACCGCCCTCGAGCAGGGCTGGCCGGCCTCGGTCCCGGCCTTCGCCGCCGCGCTCGACCTCACCGCCGCCGCGGGCGAGCTCGCCGAGCTGGCGCTCACGCTGCGCGCGGCCGCGGCGCTCGCCCGGCGTCACGGCGACGAAGTCTCCGCCGGCCTGCTGCTCGCGGCCGTTCCGCCCGGCGACCCCATCTCGGTGAACGGCGATCTCTTCGAGGGCGAGCTCGAGGGAGTCGAGGCGCCGCGCAGCGTCGCGCCCGGCGCGCTGCGGCGCGTTCGCGAGCGCTTCGCCGCGCTGGCCGACGGCGCCGCCGCGGAGGGCGCGCCCCGCCCGGGAAGCGCGCGCGCCGTGGCCGGCGAGCTGCTGCGGGCCGGCGACGCCTGGACGCTGCGCTTCGCCGGCCGCCGCGCGCAGCTGCGCCACATGAAGGGCCTCGAGGACCTCGCCGCCCTGCTCGAGCGGCCGGGCGAAGAGCTCCACTGCCTGCAGCTCGCGGGCGGCGGCGAGGTGGCGGGAGACGCCGGGCCCGTGCTCGACGACGCCGCGCGCCGCGCCTACCAGGCGCGCATCCGCGCCCTCCAGCAGGAAGTCGAGGAGGCCGAGTCCGCCTGCGACCCGGGCCGCCGGCAGCGCGCCGAGGCGGAGCTCGACGCGCTGGTCGAGCAGCTCTCGGCGGGCTTCGGGCTCGGCGGCCGTGCGCGGCGCTCCGGCGCGAGCGCCGAGCGCGCGCGCTCCGCCGTCACCTGGCGCCTGCGCGCCGCGCTGAAGCGCATCGAGGCGGTGCATCCCGAGCTCGGCCGCCATCTCGCGAACGCCGTGCGTACCGGCACCTTCTGCTCGTACCGCCCCGAGCATCCGGCGACCTGGCAGGTACAGGTGCAGCCCGTCGCTCACGGCCGCAGCTCGTAGATCCGGAAGAAGCCGCCGTCGACGTCGAGCACGCGGGTCCGGGCGAAGCCCGCTTCGGCGGCGAGCACGCGCACGGTGTCCTCGCGCAGCACCGTGCCGAGGGCGGCCGAAGGCTGCTCCGCCATCTGCGTCGGCAGGCAGTGGGTGATGCTCCAGCCGTACATCATGCGCTCGAGCTCGCCGCCGGGCGCGCTGAATGCGGGCTCCACGAGCTCGTCCGCCACCAGCACGGCGCCGTCGCCGGCGAGGGCGCGGCGCACCGCGCGCAGCACCTCGACGGGGCGCGCGAGATCGTGCAGCACCTCGAGCAGCAGCACCGCGTCGAAGGGCCCGTGATCGGCGAGCGCCGAGGCGTCGGCGCACTCGAAGCGGGCCTTCGCGCCGGCCGCCAGGGCGTGGGCGCGGGCGTCCTCGATCGAGGCCGCATCCGCGTCGAGGCCCCAGACCTCCGCCGCCGGGAAGCGCTGCGCCACCGCGATCGCGGACCAGCCCTGGCCGCAGCCGAGGTCGGCGATGCGGCCGCCGGCGGCGAGGCGCGCGGCGACGCCGTCCGCTGCCGGCAGCCACGAGTCGACCAGGCTGGTCGAGAAGGCGGGCCGATTGATGCCGCCCTGGCCGTGGCGCATGTCCGCCCCGTAGCGCGCGAAGGGCACGCCGCCGCCGCTCCGGTACGCCGCCACCACGTCCTCCAGCACCCGGCCGATGCCCGCCACCATGCGCGCGAGGGGCAGCAGGTGCGCGCCGTCCAGCGGGTCGGCGACGACGCCGGCGTGGGCCTCGGGCAGGCGGAAGCGCCGCGTCTCGGCGTCGGCTCGCGGGCCCGCGACCTCGAGCACGCCGGCCACCGCCTGCTGCTCGAGCCACTCGCGGGCGTAGCGCGGATGGATGCCGCAGCGCGCCGCCAGCTCTCCCGCCGTGACGGGCGCGCCGTCCCGCAGCGCGGAGTACAGGCCGAGCCGGTCTCCCAGGTAGAGGCCGAACATCTCCAGGGCGCCGATCGAGGCCTGGAGCACGCGAGCGTCGAGCGAGGTCGTCACGGGGTTCCTCCGGTGTCGCGGTTCGACCGGTAGGCGTGAGGGCGCGCCTCACGATGGAAGGGCCCGCCCCCGCCGCCCCCCCGGGTGGCGCTAGGCTCCCCGCGCGTGCTGGACCTGTTGGAGGAGTTCGGGGCCCTGATGGCCGCGCTCGAGACCCACGGGGTCGAGTTCGCGGTGTGCGGCGGGCTCGCCGTCGCGGTTCACGCCCATCCCCGCGCGACCCTCGACGTGGACCTGCTGATTCCCGCGGAGCAGCTCCAGGCCGCGAAAGCGGTGGCACGCGGCCTCGGGTACGGCATCGAGACGGGCTCGATGGTGCTTCGTCCGGGAGCGGTCGAGATGGAACGATTGTCGAAGCCGGATCCCGATACAGGCGACCTGCTGAGCCTCGACCTGCGGATCGTGACGCCGGCGCTGGCGTCCGTGTGGCAGACACGCCAGCGTGTCGATTGGGCGCGCGGCTCGCTGCCGGTGGTTTCGCGCGAGGGGCTCATCCAGATGAAGCGGCTGCGCGGGAGCGGTCAGGACCTCGACGACATCCGGGCACTGGAGGAGGTCGATGAACACGGTTGACATGTCGCCCGCGGCGGTGACCGTCCGCCTGGCGCGGACCTCTCAGCTCCGCCGCCTCTGCCTCGCGCTGCGTTGGCGTCGTGGACGAGAGGACCAGCCCGCAGCCGAGAGCGTTCAGCGCTCTTCCGCGTCGAGCTCGGCGATCAGCGCGGGGCCGCGCACGCGCAGGTGACGCAGCATCCCGGCCTGCTCCCGCAGCAGCCGCGGGCCGCCCGGGAGGGCGCTCCAGATCGCGAGATAGAGGGGCGCGTAGAGAAGCGCGGCGAGCAGCAGCGACAGCGGGGCAGGGCCCGGCGGCGGCAGGGCGCGCAGCGCGGCGGCGAGCGCGGCGGCGCTCGCGAGGGAGGCGACGGCCGGCCGCCAGAGTACGCGGTAGACGTCCGCGGGTCGGAGCGGTGAGCCGCGCAGGCAGTAGGCGATCGCGAGCGGGCGCAGCGCCAGCGTCGAGAGACTGATCGCCAGCGCCATGGCGAGGACGCCGGAGCCCGCCGCCGCGAGCAGCGCCGCGAGGCGCAGCGTGGTCGAGAAGAGCGCCCAGCGGAGCTGCCGCTCCGCGAGGCCGGCGGACACCACGACCCAGGACGTCGCGGCGCTGAAGGTGCCGAGGAACGCGACGGGCGCCAGCGCGCGGAACAGGGCCACCACGTCGGTCCACTGGTCGCCGAGCAGCGTCGCGACGAGGTCCTCCGTCACCACGAACAGGAAGGCCACGCCCGGCATCCCCAGCATCACCGGCGGCAGCAACGCGCGGCCGTAGTAGCGCCGGTAGCGCTCCGGCTGGTCCTGGAGGCGGGAGAGCCCGGCGATGGCGACGAGGTCGAGGGGATTGCTGAAGGCGCCCTTCGAGAATGCCTGCAGTGCGGTGGCGCGCGAGTAGAGGCCGAGCCCGGCGGGGCCGGCGAAGCGCCCCACCAGCAGGTCGGTGAGCTGGCGAAAGCCGTTGTTCACCACACCGGCGGCGGTCAGACGCGCTCCGAACGAGAGCATCGGCGCGACGCCTGCGGGGCGCAGCACGAAGCCGGGCCGCCAGCCGGAGACCGCCCACGCGCCCGCCGCCCGAGCGGCGGCGCTGCCGAGCATCTGGACCACGAGCGCCCAGTGGCCCGCGCCGAGGGCGGCCGCAGCGAGCGCGCCGGCCGCGCCCGCGACGACGGCGGCGACCTCGATCGCGGCCAGCGGCGCGAAGCGCATCTGGCGCCGCAGCAGCGCTTGGTGCTGGAGCGTCACCCCTTCGAGCAGGGCTGCGGCGCCGAATGCCGCGGCGATCGGGGCGAGCCGCGGGTCGCCGTAGAAGGCCGCCAGCAGCGGCGCGCAGCCCGCCACGATCGCACCCGTCAGGGCACCGAGCCCGGCGTTGATCCAGAACAGCGAGCTGACCTGCTGCGCGTCCAGCTCGGCGCGCTGCAGGGTGGCGAGAGGCAGGCCCATCGAGCGCAGCAGCCCGAGCAGGCCCGCAAACGCAGCGACCGTCGCCACCAGGCCGAAGGCCTCGGGCGTCAGCCAGCGGGCGAGCACCATGGTCGCGGCGAGGCGCACGAGCGCGCAGGCGCCCTGCATCGCCCACACCGCGGCGCCGCTGCGGACCGAGCGGCCCGCCAGGTCCCGGTCGAGGCCCTCGGTCGAGAGATGCTGGCTCAGGCCGCCTCCTGGGTTCAGTCCGCGCGGCCGATGGTAGGATGCCCGCCATGCCCGCGTCCGCGAAAGTCGCGTTCATCGGCCTCGACGCCGCGGACGGAGACCTGCTCTCCGCCTGGGCGGCCGCGGGAGCGCTTCCCACCTTCCAGCGCCTGATGGGCGAGGCCGCCTCGGTGCGCACGCGCAACCCGGCGGGCCTCTACGTGGGCGCCGTCTGGCCCTCCTTCTACACCGGGCTCCCGCCGACGCGCCACGCGCGCTACTGCCACACGCAGCTGCGTCCGGGGAGCTACGAAACCGTTGCGACACGCCCGAAGGACGTGCGCGGCACCCCCTTCTGGGAAGTGCTCTCCCGCGCCGGCCGGCGGGTGGCGGTCGTCGACGTGCCGAAGAGCGCGCTCTCGCGCGAGCTGAACGGCCTCCAGATCGTCGACTGGGCCGCCCACGATCCGGACCCGGACGGCCTCTGCGCGTGGCCGCCGGAGCTGGCCGCCGAGGTACTCGATCGCTTCGGCGCCGATCCGGTCGGCAACTGCAACGGCGAGCGCACCACGGCCGCCGCCTTCGCGGAGCTCCGCGACGCGCTCGTGGAGCGGGCGGCGCGCAAGGCGTCGCTCTGCGAGGAGCTGCTCTCGCGCGGCGCGTGGGACGCCTTCGTAGCGGTCTTCGCCGAGAGCCACTGCGTGGGCCACCAGTGCTGGCATCTCCACGACGCGAGCCACCCGCGGCACGACGCCGCGGTCGCGCGCGAGGTCGGCGACCCGATCCGCGACGTGTACGTCGCCCTCGACGCTGCGGTCGGCCGGCTGCTGGCGCGCCTCTCCGACGAGACGACCGTGCTCGTGCTCGCGAGCCACGGCATGGGGCCGCACTACGACGGCAGCTTCGTGCTCGAGCAGCTCCTGCAGCGGCTGCCGAGCGCGGGCGCGCGCCTCGAACGGCCGCGGCTGGCGCGCGCGCTGCGCTGGGTCGCGCATCGGCTGCCGCGGCCCCTGCACCGGCGGCTCTCCGGACTCGCCGAGCCGGCGCGCAGGGGGCTCGGCGTCTCGAAGCGGGACGTCGGCGGCGACGACTGCTTCCGTGTGCCGAACAACGACGTCTACGGCGCGCTGCGCGTCAACCTCGTGGGCCGCGAGCCGAAGGGGCGGATCCGCCCGGGCCGCGAGTACGACGCCTTCTGCGCCGCGCTGACCCGCGAGCTGCTGACCTTCACCAACCTCGACACCGGCGAGCCCCTGGTGCGGCGCGTGCTGCACACCCGCGACCTCTACCCGGGCGAGCCGGTGGACGAGCTCCCCGACCTCCTCGTCGAGTGGAACCGGGAGGCGCCGATCCTGCGCGTCCATTCGCCGCTCACGGGCACGATCCGCGCGACCTACCGTGGCCTGCGCACCGGCGATCACCGGGCGCCGGGCCTGCTCTTCGCCCGCGGGCCCGGCATCGCGCCGGGCCGGCTCGCCGAGGACGTGGCGGTCGAGGACCTCGCACCGACGCTCGCGGGGCTGCTCGGAGTCGAGCTCCCGGGCGCCAGCGGCTGCCCCATCGCCCTCCGCTCCGACCGCCTCGCGGGGGCCGGGAGCCGTTGAAGATCTCGATCCTCGCTCCCGATCTCGCCGGGGGCGGCATGACCCGGGCGTACTGGATCGCCCAGCTCGCACAGGCCCTCGGTCACGAGGTCGAGATCGCGGGGCCGTTGAACCGGGAGCCGCGCGTCTACCCCGAGCCGCCGCCCGAGCTGCGGGTCACCGCGCTGGCCGGCGGGTCCGTCGCGACGCTCGCCGAGCGCCTGGCGTCGCCGTCGGCGGCGGACCTGCTGGTCGCCATCAAGCCGCTGCGCTCGAGCTTCGGCGTGGCGCTCGAGGCCCGCAAGGCACGCTGGCGCCCGCTCGTCCTCGACATCGACGACTGGGAGCCCGAGCTGATCGGCGAGGCGCTGGCGAGGCCTCGCGAGGCGCTGCGCCGGGCGCTCCTCGACCCGCGGCGCGCCCTGCGCGGCGCGGCCTGGCGGCTGCGTCGGACGGTCGGCCGCGAGCAGCTCTTCGAAGGGCGTCGCCTGCTCGGGCTGTGCGGCGAGGCGGACGCGGTGACGGTCAACAACCGCGCGCTCGCCGCGCGCTTCGGCGGGACCCTGTTGCCGAGCGGCAAGGACACGCGGCGCTTCGATCCGCAGCGCTTCGACGCCGATGCGTGTCGCGCGCGCCTCGGCCTCGCGGGCCAGCGGGTGCTGATGTTCCCGGGCACCCCCCAGCCCCACAAGGGGCTCGAGGACCTGCTCGATGCCCTGGACCGGCTGGCGCGCCCGGAGCTCCGCCTGGTGATCGTCGGCGGCCGCACCACGGACTACCTGGAGCCGCTCCGCCAGCGCGGTCGGCGCCACCTCGTCGAGCTTCCGCGCCAGCCGTGGGCGGAGATGCCGGCGGTGGTCGCGGCGGCCCACGTGGTGGTGGTGCCGCAGCGCGACGGAGAGGTTTCGCGCGGGCAGTTCCCGATGAAGCTGACCGATGCGATGGCGATGGCCAAGCCGATCCTCTGCACCGCGGTGGGCGACGTGCCGGAGGTGGTGGGCGACGCCGCCTGGGTGGTCGAGCCGGGACGGCCCGACCAGCTCGCCGACGCGCTCGCCCGCATCCTGGCCGACCCGGAGGCGGCCGCGTGCCGCGGCGCGCGCGCGCGCCAGCGCTGCATCGAACGGCTGAGCGTCGAGGCGAACGCGCCGCTGCTGGCGGCCGTGTTGGAGCGCGCCCGCGCGCGCGCGCCGGCCGGATCCGACGCCGCGAGCTAGCTTCCCCGGGCTCGGCGCGGACGTCGAGGCAGAGGGCAGCGACATGGCCGGCCTGCGGCCCGGAGGGCTCCCGCCCCAGGGCGCGATTGCGAAGTGGAACGCGGACCTCGCCTTCCGCTCCGTCGTCGAGGCCACCTCCGACAAGGCCGGCCTCGAGTTCCTGCGGCACCTGGTGAAGAACGTGGCCCAGTCCCTGGGCGTCGCCTACGCGTTCGTCGCAGAGTTCGCCGGCGCCGAGGACCGCGTCAAGACCGTCGCGTTCTGGAGCGGGGACGGCTGGCGCTCGAACGTCGAGTACGCGCTCTCGGGCACGCCCTGCGAGCGCGTCGTGTCGGGGCAGTTCTGCCTGTACAAGGACGAGGTCCAGCGCCTGTTCCCGGAGGACTCGGACCTCGTCGCCCTCGGCGCGCGCAGCTACCTCGGAGTGCCGCTGCGCGGCGCGGACGGGCAGACCCTCGGCCACCTGGCGGCCCTCGACACCCAGCCGATGCTCGACGACCCGCGCGGCCTCGCGATCTTCGAGGTGTTCGCCAACCGCGCGCGGGTCGAGCTGGAGAAGCTGCGCGCCGAGGCCGTGCTGCAGCGGGCGCTCGGCGAGCTCGAGGTGCGCCTCGCCAGCACGCGCCAGGACCTGGCCGTGACCCGCCAGAGCCTGGACCTCGCCTACAGCGAGCTGCAGGCGCTGCTCGAGATCAACCAGTCCTCGGCCCGCCATCTGCGGCGCGAGGACCTGTTCGCCGAGCTGGCGCGCTGCGTGAAGCCGCTGCTTCCCTGCGAGCGCTTCGGCATCGAGGTGCCGACGGGCCCGGAGTCGCTGCGCGTCCACGTGCTGGTCCTCGACCAGCCGGCGCGCGGCCCGATGATCGAGGACTTCCCGTCCGCCGGCACCGCCTGCCGCTGGGCGCAGGAGCAGCGCCAGCGCTACGTGGCCGGCGCGCGCGAGGAGCTGCGCGAGCGCTTCCCGATGACCTACGCGGTGATGGAGCGCGAGGGCATGGAGTCGCTGTGCGCGCTCCCGCTGCTGCGCGAGCAGAAGAGCTTCGGCGCGCTGTTCTTCATGTCGACCCGGCGCGGCGCCTACCGCGAGATCCCGGTCACGCTGATCGAGCGCGTGGCGAGCGCGGTCGCCGTCGCCGCGGACAACTGCTTCGCCCACGAGGAGCTGCAGCGCCTGCGCGATCGCCTGCGCACCGAGAACGTCTACCTCCAGGAGGAGATCCAGCAGGAGCACAACTTCGCCGAGATCGTGGGCAAGAGCTCCGCGCTCGCGGAGGTGCTGTCCCTGGTCGAGACCGTCGCGGCCGCGCCATCGACGGTGCTGGTCCTCGGCGAGACGGGCACGGGCAAGGAGCTGATCGCGCGGGCGATCCACGACCGCAGCCCGCGGCGCGACCGGCCCCTCGTCAAGGTGAACTGCTCGGCGATCTCGGCGGGCCTCGTCGAGAGTGAGCTGTTCGGCCACGTGCGCGGCGCCTTCACCGGCGCGCTCAGCGCGCGCACCGGACGCTTCGAGGTCGCCGACGGCGGGACGATCTTCCTCGACGAGGTCGGCGAGCTCCCGCCGGAGACGCAGGTGAAGCTGCTGCGCGTGCTCCAGGAGCGCGAGATCGAGCCCGTCGGCAGCTCGGAGACCCGCCGCGTCGACGTGCGGGTGATCGCGGCGACCAACCGCGATCTGGAGCGAGAGGTCGCCGCGGGCCGCTTCCGCGCGGACCTCTACTTCCGGCTCAACGTGTTCCCGATCGTGATGCCGCCGCTGCGCGAGCGCGGCGGCGACGTCGCGCTGCTCGCGAGCTTCTTCGCGGACCGCTTCGCGCGCGAGCTGGGCAAGCGGATCGAGCGCGTCGCCCCCGCGGCGCTCGCGCGGCTGGTCGCCTACGCTTGGCCCGGAAACGTGCGCGAGCTCTCGAACGTGATCGAGCGGGCCGTGGTGCTGGCGCGCGGACCCGAGCTCGACGTCGCCGCGGAGCTGCTGCCGCGCGCGCTGCCCGCAGCGGAGGCCCCGGCGGCGACCGCGCCGCCCGTGGCGTCCGCGCCGAGCGAGCGCGCGCCGCTGAACGGCCGCACGCTCCGGGAGATGGAACGCAGCCACATCCGGGATACGCTGGAGCGGACCGGTTGGGTGATCGAAGGCGCCGGCGGTGCGGCGGCGGCCCTGGGCCTCTCCGCCAGCACGCTGCGCAGCCGCATGAAGAAGCTAGGCGTCCGGCGCCCCGCCGGGCCGAGGGGGAGTCCGCCGTGAGTGGGAGCGCAGCACGCCAGAAGGCCATCGAGGCGGTGACCACCTATCGCCGGCCCGTCGATTCGTCCGCGGACGGCCGCAAGCCGATGCACGAGCTGTTCGGCGCCAACGTCTTCAGCCGGCCCGTGATGAAGGCGCGCCTGCCGAAGGCCGTCTACCGCTCGCTGGAGCGCACCCTCGACAGCGGCTCGGGCCTCGACCCGTCCGTGGCGGACATCGTGGCCTCGGCGATGAAGGACTGGGCGCTCGAGAGGGGCGCCTCCCACTATGCCCACGTCTTCTACCCGCTGACCGGCTTCACCGCCGAGAAGCACGACAGCTTCCTGGTGCCGGACGGCAACGGCGGCGCCATCGCGGAGTTCACGGGCCGGGCGCTGATCCAGGGCGAGCCCGACGCGTCGAGCTTCCCTCACGGCGGCATCCGCGCCACCTTCGAAGCGCGCGGCTACACGGCGTGGGACGTCACCAGCCCCGCCTACCTGCTCGAGGACGCGAACGGGGCGACGCTCTGCATCCCGACCGTCTTCGTCTCCTGGACCGGCGAAGCGCTCGACAAGAAGACGCCGCTCTTGCGCTCGATGCAGGCGCTCAACAAGCAGGCGCAGCGTGTGCTCGCGCTGTTCGGGCACGCGGCGCCCGCCGCCGTCACCTCCTTCGCCGGCGCCGAGCAGGAGTACTTCCTGATCGACCGCCACTTCTTCTTCTCGCGCCCGGACCTCCTGACGGCCGGCCGCACGCTCTTCGGTGCGCCGCCCCCGAAGGGCCAGGAGCTCGAGGACCACTACTTCGGCGCGATCCCCGAGCGCGTGCTGGCGTTCATGATCGATGCCGAGCGCGAGCTCTTCAAGCTCGGCATCCCGGTGAAGACCCGCCACAACGAGGTGGCCCCCGCCCAGTACGAGATCGCGCCGATCCACGAGACCGCGAACCTCGCCACCGACCACCAGCAGCTCCTGATGGTGACCCTGAAACGCGTGGCCGAGAGCCACGGCATGGCGTGCCTGCTGCACGAGAAGCCCTTCGCGGGCGTCAACGGCTCCGGCAAGCACGTCAACTTCTCGTTCGGCAACGCCACGCAGGGCAACCTGCTCGATCCGGGCGAGACGCCCCACGCCAACGCCCAGTTCCTGGTGTTCTGCGCCGCGGTGATCCGCGCGGTCCACAAGTTCGGCGGGCTGCTGCGCGCCGTGGTCGCCTCGGCCGCCAACGACCACCGCCTGGGCGCCAACGAGGCGCCGCCTGCGATCATGTCCATCTTCCTCGGCGAGCAGCTCACGGACATCTTCGAGCAGATCGCCCAGGGCGGCGCCGCCAGCGCGAAGAGCCGGGAGCCGCTGAGCGTCGGAGTCGACACCCTGCCGCCGTTGCCGAAGGACGCCGGCGACCGCAACCGCACCAGCCCATTCGCCTTCACGGGCAACCGCTTCGAGTTCCGCGCGGTCGGGTCCTCCCAGTCGATCGCCGGGCCGATGGTCGCGCTCAACACCATCGTGGCCGAGTCGCTCGACGTCATCGCGAGCCGGCTCGAGAAGGAGACCGCGAGCGGCACGCCCTTCAACGCGGCAGTGCAGGCCCTGCTGAAGCAGATCGTCACCGACCACGGCGCCGTGATCTTCAACGGCGACGGCTACTCGGAGGCCTGGCACGCCGAGGCGGCGCGCCGCGGCCTGCCCAACCTGCGCACCTCGGTGGACGCGCTGCCGATGCTCGAGGACGGCGAGGTGAAGGCGCTCTTCGAGCGCTACGGCGTGCTCTCGCGGCGCGAGCTCCAGAGCCGCCTCGACGTCTACCTGGAGCACTACTGCAAGAGCATCGCGGTCGAGGCGCGCACCACCCTCGAGATGGCCCACACCATCGTCTACCCCGCCGCCGTCCGTTACCTCGGCGAGCTGGCCGCGACGGGCGCGAGCCTCCGGGGGCTCGGCTGCGCCTTCGACACGCGCACCCTCGAGCGGGTGGGCGCGCTCACCACCACGCTGCAGGACGGCTGCGCGGCGCTCGAGGCGGCGCTGGCGCGGGAGAAGGAGGGCCACCTGCTCTCCCACGCGCGCCACGCAGCGGGCGAGCTGCTGCCGGCCATGGCCGCCGTGCGCAAGGCGGCGGACGAGCTGGAGGGCCTCGTCGCCGACGACCTCTGGCCGCTCGCGACCTACCAGGAGATGCTCTTCGTCAAATGAACGGCGCGCGGCGTGGGGTGGTTTGGCCCCCTGCCGATGCGCGAGCCTGGGGGGTGGGGCGAAACGGGTCGCTCGCGCTGGGTCAGCACGCCCCGGAGCCGGGGTCGGCCCCGGCGCCCCGAGGCGGCGATGTGCCCGCCGCGCCGGGGAATTCCTCTCCGTGCCGACCGTGGCGCGACGCTTGCAATTCGATCCGGCGGCACGTCAGCAGAACCAGGAGGTGCAGCATGACCTTTCGCGTTGCCGCTCTCGCCTTCGCCCTGGCCCTCGCTGCGGCCGGCTGCGGCTCGGAATCCGAGACGCCGGGAGGTGGCCAGACGCAGGCCGCGCCTCCCAGCGCGCCGACTCCCGCCCCGAGCCCGGCGCCGGCTGCGGGCGCCGCCGGCGGCGACGCGACGGCCGAGGCCAAAGCGATCTTCGAGTCGCGCTGCGTGACCTGCCACGGGCCGCAGGGGGCCGGCGACGGTCCGGCGTCGGCGGGCCTCACGCCGCCGCCGCGCAACCTTCGCGACCCGGCCTGGCAGCAGTCGGTCACCGACCAGCACATCGAGCAGATCGTCCAGTATGGCGGAGCCGCCGTCGGCAAGAGCCCGGCGATGCCCGCCAACCCGGACCTGATGAGCAAGCCCGAAGTCGTGGCGGCGCTGCGCGCGCACGTCCGCGGCCTCGCCCACTGAACGGAGCCTCGGATGGAAGGAGAAGCCATGTCCCGGCGAATCGCGCATCGGAAGGCGGCCATCGTGCTGGCGGCGGCGGGGGCGTTCGCGCTCGCCTGCGGCGAGCCGCGCGGCGACGCCCTGAAGCCCCAGACCGGCGCCGGCGGCGGCGCCGCCGTGGCGGAGCTCATGCAGGCGCGCGGGCTCAGCGAGGCGGACGTGACCGCGGCGCTGAAGACCTACACGCCGACCGGCAAGAAGGACGAGTATTACGTCTTCTCGTCGGGCGGCCAGTCGGGGCAGGTCATCGTGATCGGCGTCCCGAGCATGCGCATCCTCAAGTACATCGCGGTGTTCACCCCCGAGCCCTGGCAGGGCTGGGGCTACGGGGACGCCGCCTCCGAGAGCGTGTTCCAGGGCGGCCGGCGGCGGGGCTTCGACATGCGCTGGGGCGACACGCATCACCCGAACCTCTCCGAGACGGCCGGCGACTACGACGGCCAGTTCCTGTTCATCGGCGACAAGGCCAACGCGCGGATGGCGGTCATCAACCTGACGGACTTCACCACCACGCAGATCGTCGCCAACCCGCTGCTCGAGTCCGACCACGGCGCGGCCTTCGTCACTCCGAACACGGAGTACATCATCGAGAGCTCGCAGTACCCGACGCCCCTCGGCGGCGCTTTCGCTCCGATCGAGGAGTACAACGAGAAGTACCGCGGTGCGGCGACCTTCTGGAAGTTCGACCGGGCGGCGGGCCGCATCGTGCCCGAGCAGTCCTTCGCGATCGAGCTGCCGCCGTACATGCAGGACCTGTCCGACGCCGGCAAGCTGGTGAGCGACGGCTGGGCGTTCATCAACTCCTTCAACACCGAGCGCGCCATCGGCGGGAACATGGAGGGGCGCCCGCCCCTCGAGTCCGGCGCCTCCCAGAGCGACATGGACTACCTCCACGTCATCGACTGGAAGAAGGCCGAGGCGCTCGCCAAGGCGGGCAAGACGCGCGAGATCGCGGGCTTCCCCGTGATTCCGCTCGACGTCGCCGTCGCCGAGGGCGTGCTGGCGTTCGTGCCCGAGCCGAAGAGCCCCCACGGCTGCGACGTGACGCCGGACGGCCGCTTCATCGTGGTCGGCGGCAAGCTCGACACCCACGCCACCGTCTTCAGCTTCGAGAAGATCAAGGCGCTGATGGAGGCCAAGGACTACGCGGGCACGGATCCCTACGGCGTGCCGATCCTCGACTTCCAGAAGTCGATCCAGGGCCAGGTGGAGCTCGGCCTCGGGCCGCTGCACACCGTTTTCGACGACCGCGGCAACGCCTACACGTCGATGTTCGTGGAGTCGAAGATCGCCAAGTGGTCGCTGGCCGACCTGAAGCTGATCGAGAAGCTGCCGGTGCACTACAACATCGGCCACATCGCGGCCGCCCACGGCGACACCGTGAAGCCCCAGGGCAAGTGGGTGATCGCGATGAACAAGTGGGCGATCGACCGCTTCGCGGACGTGGGCCCGCTGCTGCCGCAGAACTTCCAGCTCGTGGACGTGAGCGGCCCCAGCATGCAGCTGGTCTACGACATGCCCATCCCGCTGGGCGAGCCGCACTACACCCAGATCATCGCCGCCGACCGCATCAAGGCCGTCGATCACTACACGCCGGTCGGGTTCGACGTGCTCACGCGGGAGAAGGATGCGAACGCGGTGGAGGGCGGCAAGGAGCGCATCGAGCGCCGCGACGACGGCGTCCACGTCTACATGACGCAGGTGCGCAGCCACTTCACGCCGGACACGATCCGCGTGAAGCAGGGCGAGAGGGTGCACCTCCACGTGACCAACGTCGAGCAGGCGAAGGACGCGACCCACGGCTTCGGCATCAGCTCGTACAACATCTCGCTGTCGATCGAGCCGGGCGAGCACAACAACGTCAGCTTCGTGGCGGACCGCGCCGGGGTGTTCCCCTTCTACTGCCTCGAGTTCTGCTCGGCGCTCCACCTCGAGATGGCTGGCTACCTGATCGTGGAGCCCGCGGAGGCCAAGACCGCCGGGCCTGCGCGGGAGCGCGGTGATCGCGGCTAGCCGCAGCCGGCGCCGTCGCGCGCGCACCCGGCGCGCGGCGGCGCTGGCGCTCGGCGCCGCCCTGGCCTGCGCGCCGCAGGCGCCTCCGCTCGAGATCGCAGACGCGCTTCCCGCCCGCCCGGCCTCGTGCCGGGAGGTGGCGGGCGGAACGCTCCAGGCCGCCCTCGACGCCGCCGAGAGCGGCTCCGCCCTGTGCCTGGCCGCCGGCTCCTACCCGGGGCCGGCCCGGATCGAGCGCGGCATCACGGTCTGGGGAAGCCGCGAGGCGGTGATCCGCTCGAGCGGCGAGGGCACTACCGTGCGCCTCGAGGGCGACGGGCCGGCGCTGCTCGGGGTGACGGTCGACGGGAGCGGCGGGCGCTTCGATCAGCTGGACGCGGCCGTGCACGTCGCGGGCCGGGGCGCGCGCGTCGAAGGCGTCGCGGTGAGGAACGCGGTGTTCGGCATCCTGGTGGAGCGCGCCTCCGAGGCCCTGGTGCGCGGCAACCAGGTGACGGGCGACCGCGAGCTGCCGCTCGGCCTGCGCGGCGATGCGATCCGCCTCTGGGAGGTCTACGACTCGCGGGTCGAGGACAACCGCGTGACCGACAGCCGCGACGTCGTGCTGTGGTACTCCTCCAGGAACCGGATGAGCGGGAATCGCATCGAGCGCGGGCGCTACGGCGCGCACCTGATGTACAGCCACGGCACCGAGCTCACCGGCAACCGCTTCGCCGGCAACGTGACCGGGCTCTTCGTGATGTACAGCCGCGACGCCGAGATCCGGGGCAACGTGTTCGCCGACTCGGCGGGCGCGGCGGGCATCGGGCTCGGCCTGAAGGAGTCCGGGAACCTGCGCGTCGAAGGGAACCTGCTGGTCCACAACACCATCGGGCTCTACGTGGACACCAGCCCGCTCTGGCCCGACGACCGCAACGTCTTCTCGGCCAACGCCTTCCGCCTGAACGACGTCGGCATCTCCTTCCTCGGCCGCTCGGACGGCAACGCGCTGCGCGGCAACGGCTTCGGCGACAACCAGGTGCAGGTGCAGGTGGACGGCCGCGGCGACGCGCGCGAAGCCCTCTGGGAGGGCAACGCCTTCGACGACTACGCGGGCTACGACCTCGACGGCGACGGCACCGGCGACCTCCCCTACGAGCTGCGCAGCCTCTCTTCCGATCTCACCGCCGAGGCGCCCGGCCTGGCGTTCTTCCGCGGGACGCCCGCGCTCTCGCTGGCCGAAGCGATCGGCCGCCTCGTGCCGCTCTTCGAGCCGCGGCTCGTACTGGTCGATCCCGCGCCGCGCATGGCGGCGCTCCGCTGGGAGGGACCGCGTGCGGATTGAGGCGCGGGGCGTGGGCAAACGGTTCGGGCACGTCCGTGCGCTTCGCGACGTCGACTTCGCGCTGCCCGCCGGCAGCCGGGTGGCCCTGGTCGGCCCGAACGGCTCGGGCAAGTCGACGCTGAACCGCTGCCTGATGGGGCTGCTGGCCTGCGAGGGCCAGGCGCGGATCGACGGGCGCTGCCCCTTCCGCGAGCGCGTGGACGTGGCGCAGCGCATGGCCTACGTGCCGCAGATCGCCCCCCAGCTCGCCGCGCCGGTCGACGAGGTGGTGGGCGCGATCGCGCGCGTGCGCGGCCTCGCGCGCGAGGAGGTGGTCCGGGTGGCGGGCCAGCTCGACCTCGATCTGGCGCCGATCGGACGCCGCCCGTTCCGCTCGCTCTCCGGCGGCACCCGGCAGAAGCTGCTGCTCGCGCTGGCCTTCGCGTCGCGGGCGTCGCTCCTGATCCTCGACGAGCCGACCGGGAGCCTCGACGCGCGCGCGCGCGAGCGCTTCTTCGCGCTGTTCGAGGGCGTCGCGCCGGAGACGACGCTGCTGCTGTGCTCGCACCGGCTGGACGAGATCCGGCCGCTCGTGGACCACGTGCTGCTGCTCGAGGACGGGCGCCTCGCCTACGACGGCCCGGCGCGCGAGTTCCTGGCGCGCTCGGCGCTCGCCACCCTCGACGTGTGGGTCGAGGGAGCGGAGGCGGAGGCGTGGCTCGCCGCGCGGGGCTTCCGGCGCAGCCCGGCGGGGGTCTGGCGGCGCACCGTCGAACCCGCCGAGAAGATGAAGCTGATGCCCGAGCTGCTGCGCGAGCTCGGTGCCAGCGTGCGGAACGTGAACGCGCGCGACCTCGAGGCCCTGGAGCTCGCCGCCCACGGTCGGGGGCCCGGCGATGACTAGGCCGCGCGTGGCGCGCCCCGGTCTCGCGGCGGCGCTCGGGGCCGCCCTCGCGCTGGCGGCCTGCCGACCGCCCGAAGGGCCGCAGCCGATCGTCTACGACCGCGAGCCCTGCGCCCACTGCCGCATGCTGATCAGCGAGCCGCGCTTCGCCGCGCAGCTCGTGGCGCAGGACGGAAGCGTCGCGAGCTTCGACGATCCGGGCTGCCTGCTCGCCTACCTGGAGTCGCGCGAGCCGCGCGTCCGGGCGCTCTGGTTCCACCACGACCGGGAGGACCGCTGGCTCCCGCAGGAGCAGGTGGCCTTCGAGGAGCTGCCGCACACTCCGATGGGCTACGGGCTCGGCGCGGTCGAGGCGGGGAGCCCGGGTTCGCTCAGCCTGGCCGAGGCGCGCGCGCGGGTCGCCGCGCGCCCGCAGCGCCCCCCGGCCGGGGGGCGCCCATGAGGCGCGCGGAGATCGTCGCCGTAGCGCGGCTCGACTTCGGAGAGGTGCTCCGCTCGCGCTGGCTGCTGCTCTGCCTGCTGCTGTACGCGCTGATCGGCGGCGTGTTCGTGCTCGTGGGCCTGCGCGAGTCGAGCGTGCTCGGCTACACGGGCGTCGGCCGGGTGCTGTTCTCGCTCTGCCACGCGCTGGTGCTGTTCCTGCCGCTGCTCGCGCTGCTCGCGACCGTCCAGGCGGTGAACCGCGCCCGGGACGACGGCTCCCTCGAGCTGTTCCTGTCCCACCCGATCGGGCGCGGCGCGTTCCTCGCGGGGGTCACGGCGGTGCGGCTCGCGGCGCTGGTGCTGCCGCTCGCGCTGGTGATGCTCGTCCTCGCCCTCGAGGGCGCCTGGCTGCACGGGCAGGCGATCCCGTGGGCGTTCTTCGGCGTCGCGCTGGCCGTATGCGCCGGGCTGCTCGTGGCGTACGTCGGGATCGGCCTCGCGACGTCGGTGTGGGTTCGGAACCCGGCCAAGGCGATGACCGTGGTGTTCCTGATCTGGATGGCGAGCGCCGCGCTGCTCGACTTCGCGGGCATCGCGCTGCTGCTGCAGTGGCGCGTCCCGCCGCGCGCGGTGTTCCTGCTGGCGGCGATCAACCCCGTCCAGGCCGCGCGCATGGCGCTGCTGTCCTCCGCCGAGCCGACCCTCGCCACGCTCGGGCCGGTGGGCTTCTACCTGGCGAACCACGTGGGGCCGCGGGCGCTGCTCGCGCTCGGCGTCGCCTGGCCCGTGGCCGTCGGCGCGGGGGCGTGGACCCTGGCGTGGTGGCGCTTCCGGCGCGGTGACCTGGTCTGAGGGAGGAGGAGCTCCGATGCGTGCCATCGACCGTTTCTACGAGGTGATGAGCCAACCCATCGCGCCCTGGAGCCGCTGGGTGCTCGCTCTGGCGGTGGTGCCGCTGGTGCTGAGCGTGCTCCAGCCGCTCTGGACGATCCACTTCGAGGCGCCCCAGTACCCCGAAGGCCTCGATCTCTACGTCTACGCCTACACCATCGAGGGAGGCAACGAGGGCAACGACATCCACGAGATCAACGTGCTGAACCACTACGTCGGCATGCGGCCGCTCGACGCCGCGGAGTTCGCGGACCTCGACTTCATCCCCTTCGCGATCGGCGCGCTGGCGCTGCTGGCGCTGCGCGTGGCCGCCATCGGCGACGTGCGCTCGCTGATCGACCTCGCGGTGCTGACCGCCTACTTCGGCCTGTTCAGCCTCGGCCGCTTCGTGTACATGCTCTACACCTATGGCCACAACCTGGACCCGAAGGCGCCGATCCACATGGACGGCTTCATGCCGCCCCTGTTCGGCAGCCGCGAGGTCGGGAACTTCGTGGTGGCGAGCTACCCCTCGCCGGCCACCGTGCTGATCGGCTTGTTCGCCGTGGCCGTGATGGTGCTGGCGGCCTGGCACGTGCTGCGCGCGCTCAGCGGCGCACGGGCGGCGCCCGCATGAGACGCTCAGTGCGAGGCGGGTTCGCTCTCGATCGAGCGCAGCAGCTCCTCCTCGGCCGCTTCGTGGGCGGCGAAGGAGAGCGCGAAGGCCTCGAAGACGCGGCTCGCCTCGGCGGGGGCCTTCTCGCCGACCCGACGTGCGACCTCCTCGAGCTGACCGAGGAAGCGCGCATGGGCCGCCGCGAACCCGCGCACCCGCTCGGCGTCTCCGGGACGCAGCGAGGCGACGGGCGGGTAGTAGAGCGAGTCCTCGCGCTCGAAGTGCTGGGCGAGCGCCGCGGCGAGATTTCCGAGCGCGCGGCCCGCCGCCGCCCGGTCGTGCGGCACCAGCGCCGCGCGCGCTTCGGCGAAGAGCGAATTCAGCCGCCGGTGCTCGGCCGCGACCGTCTGCTTCGACATCGCGCCTCCGATTCGTCCGCCGCCCAGTCTGCCGCAGGCCCCCGAGGCCGCGCATGACCCCGGTCATACCGCCGCGCACGCCGGCGCCCGCCTTCCCGGGCGGAGCGGAGGTCGAGCTGGAGCAGGCGGAGCTGTTCCGGCGGCTCCCGCGTCCGGCGCTCGAGCGGCTCCGCCCGCTGCTGCGGGCGCGCGTGCTGCCGAGCCAGCGGGTGGCCTTCCGCGAGGGGCAGCCCGCGGAGTTCCTGTGGGTGCTGCGGCGCGGGCAGGTGCGTCTCTACAAGAGCTCCCCGAACGGGCGCACCATGACCCTGGAGCTGGTCGGCCCCGGCGAGATGTTCGGCGCCCTCGATCCGCTGGAAGGCGAGCGGTACCCGGCCAGCGCCGAGGCGGTGAGCGACGCCGCGGCCTGGTGCATCCCGCGCGAGGTGCTCGCGCGGCTGCTGCTCGAGCACCCCGGGCTCGCCGTCGAGATCCTCGCGGTGGTGTCGCGCCGGCTGCGGGCCGCGCACGAGCAGCTCCGTTCCTTCGCCCACGACCCGGTGCCGGCGCGGCTCGCCCGCGCGCTGCTGGCGGCGGCGCGCGAGGGGGAGGCGCGCGTCACCCGGCGCGCCCTGGCCGAGGCGGCGGGCACGACCGTCGAGACGGCGATCCGCGTGCTGCGGCGCTTCGAGCGGGCGGGATGGATCCGCGGCGAGGTGCGGCTGGTGCACGTGCTCGACGAGCCGGCGCTGCGCCGGCTCGGCGGCTCGCCCGGAGGAGCGGGGCCCGAGGCCGCGCGCTGAGCGCGCGCCGCTCAGGCCAGGCTCACCCCCAGCAGCCGGCCGATCCCCCAGGTCGCCGCACCGGCGGCCGCGCCGATCGCCAGCATGCGCAGCCCTCCCCAGGCTGCGCTCCTGCCGGTGAACAGGCTCAGCATCGCGCCCACGCCGAACAGCGACAGCGACGTCAGGACGATCGCCAGGCCGAGCGCGAGCGGGCCCGTCGAGAACAGGAACGGCGCCAGCGGGACGACGGCGCCGGCCGCGAACGAGACGAAGGAGAAGCCGGCCGCGCCGATCGGAGAGCCGAGCTCGTCGGGGTTCAGGCCCAGCTCCTCGCGCGCCAGCGTATCCAGCGCGCGGTCCGGGTCGGCCACGATGCGCTCCGAGAGCCGGCGGGCATCCGCCTCGGGAATCCCCCGCGCCGCGTAGATCAGCGCCAGCTCGGCCGCCTCCTCCTCGGGGTACTCGCCGAGCTCGTCGCGCTCGAGGGCGATCTGGGACTCGAAGAGCTCCCGCTGCGACCGCACCGAGATGTACTCGCCGGCGGCCATCGAGAACGCGCCGGCGAGCAGCCCCGCGACCCCCGAGAGCAGGATCACGCCGCTCTCCGAAGACGCCCCCGCGACGCCGAGGATCAGGCTCGCGTTGGAGACCAGCCCGTCGTTCACGCCGAAGACCGCCGCGCGCAGGTTGCCGCCGCTCCCGGCGCCGCGATGCCGCGCCCCGACCTCCTCGACGCTGACGGGCATCTCGTGCTGCTGCGCCTTTCCGGCGTACACCGAGAGGCCGCGCACCTTCATGGCCGCCAGCAGTGGCCGCATCGCGCGAGGATCGAGGTGGCGGATCAGGCTCGCGGCGATCCGCGCGCGCCGGTCGGGGGCGAACGGCCCCGGCGGCTGCCCGGCGCGGGCGGCGGACTCGGCCCAGATGTCCGCCTGGCGCTCGGCGGCGCGCGCCAGGTCTTCGAACAACGCTTCGCGCGGGGTGCCGCGCTCGGCCGCCGCCAGCGCGCGATAGAGGAAGGCGGACTGCTTCTCGTCGCGCCAGCTCTCGAGCGGCTCGCTCACGGACCCAGCATGGCGTTCTCCGCGATCTCCTTCAAGCGAACGCGCGCGCCACGGGCCCTATGACGAGAGTCATACCGCCGGCGTGGCGCGCCGGTACCATCTGGCGTGATCGCACGCCACGACGCCAAGGCGCCCGCCGGGCGATCGGCTCCCGTGTTCCGGGCGGCGAGGGGGGAAACTCGCCGAGCCGGGCGCGACGCAGCTCGGCGGGCGCCTTTCGTGAATCCCGGTAGCCCGCGTCGAGGCGAGGAGTCGCGAAGTCGCAGCCTTTCGCAGCGCGCCGCGCCCGGCAGCCTGGCGGAGGGCCGCCGCTGACCGGCGCACGCCGCGCGCTTCCGCTCGCTCTCGGGTTCGTTTCCCTGCTGGCGGCCCTGGCGGGCGGGCTGGTGCGGCTCGGCGTGGCGATCCCCGCGCCGGCGAGCGCCGTGACCTGGCACGGGCCGCTGATGGTGGCGGGCTTCCTCGGGACGCTGATCGGCGTCGAGCGGGCGGTCGCCTTCGGCGCGCGCTGGGCGTGGGGCGCGCCGCTCGCCACCGGGTTCGGCGCGCTGGCCGTGCTCGCGAGCGGCGGCGCCGCACCGGCCCGCGCGGCGATGGCGGCGGGCGCCGGCGTCCTGCTCGCGATCCTCGCGGTCGCCTTCGCGCGGCGTCCGACGCCGTGGGGCGGCGTCGAGGCGCTCGGCGCCGCGGCGCTCGCGGGAGCCTGCGTGGGCTGGACGGCGGGGGCGAGCGTGCCCGCGCTGGTGCCGGCCTTCGCGGCCTTCCTGGTGCTCACCATCGGCGGCGAGCGCCTCGAGCTCTCGCGCGTCGCCGCGCCGCCCACCTGGGCGTGGGCGGCGTTCGGCGCCTGCGTGGCGCTGCTTGCGGCGGGCATCGCGCTCGCGCCCTTTGCGCCGCACGGGGGCGCGCGCGCGCAGGGCGCCGCGTGGCTGGCCCTCGCGCTCTGGCTGGCGCGCTTCGACCTCGCGCGCCGGAACCTGCGCCGACCGGGGCTGCCGCGCTTCATGGCGACGACGCTGCTCGCCGGCTACGCGTGGCTCGGCGCCGCGGGCCTGCTCGCGCTGCGCTTCGGCGCGCCGGGCGCGGGGCCGGCCTACGACGCGATCCTCCACGCGCTCTTCGTCGGCTTCGTGTTCTCCATGGTGTTCGCCCACGCGCCGGTGATCTTTCCCGCCGTCCTGGGCGTCCGCTTCGGCTTCCAGGCGCGCTTCTACGCCCACGTGGCACTGCTCCACGTCGGCCTCGCGGCGCGCATCGCTGGAGACCTGACGTTTTCCGACGCGTGGCGCCGGGTCGGCGGAGAGCTCAACGCGCTGGCCGTGCTGCTGTTCCTGGCGAGCACGGCGGCGGCGGTCGCCGCGGGGCTCAGGCGCCGGGAAGGGAGCGCCGTCGGGGCCGCTTGACCGCGCTCTCGAGCTCGGCGAACGACTCCGCGAGCCCCTCGCGCAGGCGCGGCAGGTCGGGCACCAGGTCGCGGTCCGCGATCAGGCCGAAGCCGACCTTCCCGCAGTAGCTGAGCACCGCCACCCCGAGGCCCTGCTGCTCGAACAGCGGGAGATGCGGGTAGACCTCGCGCAGCGGCGCTCCGAGCACGTAGAGCGGCATCGGCGGCCCCGGCACGTTGGTGACGATCAGATTGTAGGGATGGAGGCGCGACGCGAGCCGCGCGCCCATGAGAGTCATCCAGGGCGAGCCGACCCGGTCGGCGAAGCGCGTGAGCAGCTCGATGCCCTCGGCCGCGCGCGAGCCCTTGAGGCGCTCCGTCTCGGTGCGGATCCGCGCGAAACGCCGCAGCGGGTCGCGCTCCGCCACGGGAAGCGAGAGGAAGAGCGCGGAGACGTGGTTCGCCGCGCGCACTGGCGCCCCTTCCGTGCGCAGGTTGACCGGCACCACGATCTTGTAGTCGAAGCGCGCGGGCCAGGGGCCGCGCGCGCGCTCGAAGCGGCGCAGCGCGCCGCAGACGACCGCCAGCACGACGTCGTTCACCGTGCCGCCGAGCCGGCGCTTCGCGGCGCGCACGGCCTCGAGATCCAGCGAGAGCCAGTCCACGCGGCGGTGCGGCCCGATCGGGCCGTTCAGGGAGGTGCGCGCGGGGAGGCGCAGTCCCGCCTCGACCGCCTGCGCGACCGCCGAGCCGGTCTCGCCGAGGCGCCGCCAGGCGCCGCGCGGGTCGCGCAGCGCGTCGCCGACGGCACGCACCAGCTCGCCGCCCGTCTTTGCGCCCCGGGTGAGCTCGCCGATGCCGAGATCGACGGCGCTCGGCGGCCGGCGCGGAGACCAGGGCGGCGCCGGGCTCGGCTGCTCGTCGGGCGACGTGCTGAAGAGCAGGGTCAGCAGGTTCGCGCCGGAGACGCCGTCCACCATGCAGTGGTGGATCTTCGAGACCAGCGCGAAGCGCCCGCCTTCGAGCCCCTCGACGATCCACAGCTCCCAGAGCGGTCGCGAGCGGTCGAGCGGCTGGGAGAGGATGCGCGCCACCAGCTCTTGCAGCTCGCGCTCCGAGCCGGGGCGCGGGAGGGCCGCGCGCCGCAGGTGGAAGCCGAGATCGAAGCGTTCGTCGTCCACCCAGACGGCGGCGCGTTCGAGGGGCGTGAAGGCGATGCGCGAGCGGTAGCGGGGCAGCAGCTCGAGGCGGGACTCGACGTGCTTGGCGATGCGGCCGGCGTCGAGGCCGCCGTCGGCGGTGGCGAGGGGGCCGCCCTCGAAGATCGCCACCGCCGCCACGTGCATGGGCGTGTGCGACTGCTCGAAGTGGAGGAAGGACGCGTCCTGGGCGCCGAGGCGCTCGTAGGCGGGGCCGGCTCGCATGCCGCGAGCGTGCGCCGGCCGCGCGCGGGGGCGTTATGACCGCGGTCATCTCCGCCCGCCGCGGAGGACGCTAGTCCCTCCCCTTCGTGGACCCCGTCGCCCTCCAGCAGCCGCTCCCGGAGCTCGATCCCGACCAGGTCGAGGCGGTGCTGCTGCGCTACGCGGGTGCGGCGCCGCGCTACACCAGCTACCCCACGGCGCCCGCCTGGTCGGAGTCCTACGGCCCCGAGGCGTTCCGCCGCGACCTCGGGCGCATCGCGCCCCGCTCGCAGCTCGCGCTCTACGTGCACGTGCCCTTCTGCCGCAGCCTCTGCCACTTCTGCGCCTGCAACCGCGTGATCGTGCGCGCGCCGGGCCCGCCCGCCCGCTACCTGGATGCGATCGAGCGGGAGGTCGCCCTGGTGCGCGAGGCGCTGCCGGGCGACTGCGCGGTGGTCCAGCACCACTGGGGCGGCGGGACGCCCACGCACCTCGAGCCGCAGCAGCTGCGGCGCCTGTATCGGTGCCTCGACGACGCCTTCCCGGCCCCGCTCGGGGCGGAGCTCTCGGTCGAGGTCGATCCGCGCGTCACCGGCGATGGCCACATGGAGGCGCTGGCCGAGTGCGGCATGAACCGCATCTCCTTCGGCGTCCAGGACTTCGACCCGCGCGTGCAGCAGGCGATCCACCGCATCCAGAGCCCCGAGCAGACGCGCCGACTGGCCGAGCGCGCCCGCGCGCTGGGCTTCGCGAGCGTGAATCTCGACCTCGTCTACGGCCTGCCGTTCCAGAGCGTCGCGTCGATCGAACGCACCCTCGACGAGGTGCTCGAGATCGCCCCGGAGCGCATCGCGCTCTACGCCTACGCCCACGTCACCTGGGTGGCGAAGCAGCAGCGCGGGTTCGAGCGCCACGACCTGCCCGCGCCGCGCGAGCGGCTGCGCATCCAGCTCGCGGCGATGCGGCGCCTGCTCGGGGCGGGCTACGTGCACGTCGGCATGGATCACTTCGCGCTGCCCGGCGACGAGCTCGCCCGCGCCCAGCGCGCGCGCACGCTGCGCCGCAACTTCATGGGCTACACCACCCACGCCGGCCTCGAGCTGATCGGCTTCGGGCCGAGCGCGATCAGCGAGCTGGCGGCCGCCTACGCCCAGTCGCAGCGCGGCCTCGACGCCTGGCAGGCGGCGGTCGGCGCCGGCCGGCTCGCGACGCTGCGCGGCCACGCGCTCGGTCAGGACGACCTCGAACGGCGCTGGGCGATCGGCGAGATCATGTGCCAGGGCGAGCTGCGCGCCCGGGACTGGCGGGCGCGCTTCGGGGGGGAGCTCGCCCAGCGCTTCGCCGGCGAGCTCCGCTCGCTCGAGCCGCTCGCCGACGACGGCCTGCTGGGCATCGCCGGGGACGGCAGCCTCGAGCTCTCGCCGCTCGGCCGGCTGGCGGTGCGGAGCGTCGCGGCGGCCTTCGACGCCTACCTGCCGGAGCAGCGCCGCGCCGCGGGAGCGATGTTCAGCCAGACCGTCTAGCGCGGCCTGCGGCGCCGCGGCGCGGCCAGCAGCGCCGCCGCGCCCGCCGCGAGCAGCGCGGCGCCGCCCGGCTCGGGCAGCGAGATCACCGCGCCGTCGACGCCGCCGCCGACGCGCGGGTCCGCCCCGGCGACGGCCAGCAGCAGCTCGCCGTCCGCGTCCTCGCCGATGCTGAGGATGCGGCTCGGCAGCAGCATGTCGTCCGGGAAGAGGTCGCCGCCGGGGTCGACCTGCAGCTCGAGGATCTCGCCGGTCGCGAGATCGCCGTAGAAGAGCCGGGCGGTGGGTTTCGACTCGCCGAGGTCGGCAAACACGTAGCGGCCCTGGAGTTCGGGAATCTGCGTGCCGCGGTAGACGAAGCCACCGACCAGGACCAGGCCCTCGTCGTGGTCGTACTCCAGGATCGGATCCGTGAGCCCGAACTGCTCGGCGAGCGTCAGGGTGAAGTTGCTGAACGGATTGAGCCCGGGCGTGTCGGGCTCGACCCGCGAGCTGCCGAGGTTCTGGCCGCTGCGCAGGCTGCCCTGCTTCATGTCCCAGCCGTAGTTTTCGCCCGGAAGGACCCGGTCGACCTCCTCGACGTCGCTCTGGCCCACTTCGCCCACGTAGAGGTCGCCGGTCAGGCGGTCGAAGTTCATGCGATAGGGGCTGCGGAAGCCGTAGGCGAACACCTCGTCCAGCGGGTCGATCGACTCGCCGCCGATGTTCTGGGGCGAGTAGATCGTCACCATCTGGCCGCCGGCGTACGGGTTGTCGGGGGGGATGCCGTACTCCCCGGTCACGCCGTCGCTGCCGTGGGGGTCGATGCGCAGGATGTTCCCGAAGATGTTGCGGGGATCCTGGGAGGCCTGGGCGATCAGGCCGCCGTCGCCCGAGGAGACGTAGAGCATTTCGTCCGGGCCGAAGGCGAGGTCGACCACGTTGTGCGCCTGGCCGGGCTGGCCGACGCGGAAGAGCTCGCGATGGCTGTCGCCGGGCGCGCCCCAGACGTTGCTGGCGGGGTCCTCGAGGGTCCAGGCGTCGAGCACGTCCTGGTGGTCCTGGAAGGCCGTCTCGCCGAAGTCCGGCACGGTGCCGCCGTCGTCGCCGCTTCGCGTGGAGATGGTGTAGAACGTTCCGTAGCCCGGGCTCGCCGGCGTGGCGAAGTCGGGGTCGAAAGCGATCGCCGTCATGCCCCACTCGCCGCTCGCCGGGAAGTCGCTCTGGGTCTGCGCGCGCGTCAGCAGCGGAGTCGGCAGCAGCGCGCCGTTCCCGTCGAGGACGCGCACCACGCCGCCGAGGGTTGCGATCGCCAGGCGCCCGCTGCCGTCCGGGAAGGGGACGACGTCGCTCGGCGCGACCTGCGGCTCGCCGCCGAGCTCGCCGGCGAGGCCATCGGCCACGCGCGTCAGGCGCACCGAGAGGGTGCCCTGCTGGATCGGCGGGAAGTGCTGTGCCGCGGCGGGCACGCCGAGGGCGACGCCGGCCCAGATGGCAGCGCAGGTGCGGCGCAGCAGGCCCGGCGCGCGCGCGGCGCCGGGTAGGTGATCTCCGTTCATCGAGCTCTCCGTCGGGGCGACGGCCGACTCACACCGTAACCCGGCGCGGGCCGATCCGCCTTCCTCCGTCAGGAGCCGCTCGTCTCCGGGACCGGCACCGGCGAGAGGCGGAGCTCGGGATGCTTCTGCTCGGCGTGCTCCAGCTCCCAGCGCGAGCGGAACAGGATCACCGGCCGCCCCTCGCGGTCGCTGAGGAGCTTCACGCCTTCGTTCCAGCGGAACACGGTGGGATCGAGGGGCGCGGCCGCCCAGCGCGCGATCTCGTAGGGCAGCGGCGTCAACGGCAGCTCCACGCGGTACTCGCTGCGCATGCGGTGGGCGAGCACGTCGAACTGGAGCTCTCCCACCGCTCCGAGCACCACCGCGAGCCCGCCCTCGCGCTCCGAGAAGCGCTGCACCAGGCCCTCCTGGGTGAGCTGCTCGAGGCCCTTGGCGAGCGCCTTGCGGCTGGCGGCGACCCTGCCGAGCTCGACCTTCGCGAAGCGCTCCGGCGAGAAGGTGGGGAGCGGCGCGTAGGCGAAGCCGCCCTCGGCGCTCAGCGTGTCGCCGATGCGGAAGATGCCCGGGTCGAAGAGGCCGACGACGTCCCCCGGCCAGGCCTCGTCCACCTCCTCGCGCTCGCGCGCCTGGAAGAGCGTCGAGCGCGCCAGGCGGATGCGCGTGCCGCTCGGCACGTGGACCGCGGTCTCGCCGCGCACGAAGCGGCCGGAGCAGACGCGCACGAAGGCGACGCGGTCGCGGTGCCCGGGGTCCATATTCGCCTGGATCTTGAACACGAAGCCCGAGAACGCGTGCTGCGCGGGCTCGATCGGCCCGTGGTCGGAGGGGCGCGGGCCCGGCGGCGGCGCCAGCGCGAGGAAGCGCTCGAGCAGCGCGGCCACGCCCCGGCCGCGCACCGCGCTGCCGAAGAACACCGGCGTCTGGCTGCCGCGGCGGATCGCCGGCGCGTCGAAGCCGCCGCCGGCGCCTTCCAGGAGCTCGAGGGCGTCGGCGACCTCCTCGGCCTCGCGGCCGATCGCCTCGCGCAGCGCCGGCGCGTCCGGCCGGCCGGGCAGCGCGCGCACGTCGGCGCCGTCGAACAGCAGCAGCCGCTCGCCGACCCGGTCGTAGAGGCCGCGGAACTCGCCGCCCCGGCCGATCGGCCAGACCGCGGGCACCGCTTCGATGCCGAGCACGTCCTCGATCTCGTCGATCAGCGCCAGGGGCTCGCGGCCGGCGCGGTCCATCTTGTTCACGAAGGTGAAGATGGGGATGCCGCGCAGGTGGCAGACTTCGAACAGCTTGCGCGTCTGCGCCTCGATGCCCTTGGCCGCGTCGATCACCATCACGGCGCTGTCGGCGGCGACGAGCGTCCGATAGGTGTCCTCGCTGAAGTCGCGGTGCCCCGGCGTGTCGAGGATGTTGACGCGGTAGCCGCCGTACTCGAAGTACATGACCGAGCTGCTGACGGAGATGCCGCGCTGGCGCTCGATCTCGAGCCAGTCGCTGGTCGCGTAGCGCGCGGTCTTGCGCGCGCGCACCGCGCCCGCCTCGCGCACCGCGCCGCCGAGCAGCAGGAGCTGCTCCGTCAGCGTGGTCTTGCCGGCGTCCGGGTGCGAAATGATCGCGAAGGTCCGGCGCCGCGCGGCCTCGCGGGCGACGGCGGGATCGACGGGTAGTGTCTGCGGGCTCGACAGGGTCCTGCGTCCTTCGAACGGGGGGCCTGATGGGTAGCAGATGTGCGCGCGGGGGCTGCCGCCGATGAAGGTCGCGACCTGGAACGTGAACGGCCTGCGGGCCTGCGGCCGCAAGGGCTTCGGGGCCTGGCTCGAGGCCTGCGGCGCGCAGATCGTCGGCGTGCAGGAGGTGCGGGCGCGGGGCGAGGAACTGGCCGACGCGCTGCGCTGCCCGCCGGGCTGGCACGTCCACCTCGTCGCCGGCGAGCGGCCGGGCTACAGCGGGGTGGCGCTCTACTCGCGGCGCGCTCCCGACGCCGTCGAGGCGTCGCTCGGCATTCCGCGCTTCGACCGCGAGGGGCGCCTGCAGATCGCGCGCTTCGGGCGCCTCGCGGTGGCGAACGTCTACTTCCCGAAGGGCAGCGGCACGCAGCGAGACAACTCGCGCGTCCCCTACAAGCTGGCGTTCTACCGCGCCCTCTTCGCGCGCGTGGAGCGCCTGCGGAGGAGCGGCCTGCGCGTCCTCGTGATGGGCGACTTTAACACCGCGCACCGGGAGATCGACCTCGCGCACCCGAAGGCGAACCAGCGCAGCAGCGGCTTCCTGCCCTCGGAGCGTGCGGAGCTCGAGCGTTGGCTCGCGGCCGGCTGGGTCGACGCGTTCCGCAAGCTCCACCCGGGCGAGCCCGGCCACTACACCTGGTGGCGGCAGTGGGGCGGCGCGCGGGAGCGCAACGTCGGCTGGCGCATCGACTACGTGCTGGCGTCGCCCGCCGCGATGCGTTTCGTGCGGGGAGCGTACCTCTCGCCCGAGGTGCACGGCTCCGACCATTGCCCGGCCGGCGTCGAGCTCGATCCGCGCGTGCTCGAGTAGCGCACGGGCGGGCCGGCGGGATGCCGCCCGCGCCAGGACCGTTAGCCTCCCTGGCCGTGGAGCGCTTCCTGCGTTTCGACGCCGACCCGGTGACCACCGCGCGCCGCCTGCTCGGCCAGCGCCTGGTGCACGTGGTGGACGGCGAGCGCCGCGCCGGGATCCTCGTCGAAGTCGAGGCCTACCTCGGTCCCGAAGACCGCGCGGCCCACACCTACGGGGGGCGGCGCACGCCCCGCAACGCCTCGATGTGGCGCGGCGGCGGGCACGCCTACGTCTACTTCACCTACGGCATGCACCACTGCATGAACGTGGTGTGCGGCGCGCCCGGCTCCGGCACCGCCGTGCTGCTGCGCGCCGCCGAGCCGACCGAGGGTCTGGAGGCGATGCGCGCCGATCGCCCGGCGGCGCGACGCGACACCGACCTGTGTTCCGGCCCGGGCCGCCTCGCCCAGGCCTTCGCCCTCGACCGTGGCCACGACGGCCTCGACCTGCGCGAGAGCGACACCCTCTGGATCGAGGCCACGCGTCGCCGCGCGCTCCCCGCGACCCTCATCCGCGTCGGCCCGCGCATCGGCGTCGCCTACGCCGGCCCCTGGGCCTCCCGCCCCCTCCGCTTCTACCTCCCCGACTCCCCCCACGTCTCCGGGTTTAGAAAGGGGACGGACTTAAGAATTTAGTTTTCCCGCGGGTGCGGTTTCTAAATTCTTAAGTCCGTCCCCTTTCTAAACCAAGCGCCGCTGCGATGGCCATCTGCCATCGAAATGGCAGATGGGCTCCCCGGCTGGTCGGGAGGGACGATCCTTCCCGGGCGTGCCCCAGGGAGCCCCCATGACGGACGCTGCGTACGCTCCGCTCGACGATGCCCTCGAGATCCTCTCGGCCCACGGCCCCGAGCTCCGCAACGGGTTCACGACCCACGGGCCGATGGCGGTGGAGGCGCTCTGCGCCCTCGGGCGCCCGGAAGCGGTGATGCCCTGGCTCGGGCGCTACCGGAGGCAGCTGCTGCCGGCGCCGCCCGCCCGCGAGCGCATCGCCCCCGAGCGCTGGCGCGACGCGCTGGCGCAGCCCGAGCGCTTCGCGGACTGGTGCGTCCTCTTCGCGGAGGAGCTGGCCGCGGAGCCCTGGCCCGCCGTGCTGGAACGCTGGATCGCGCGCCTCGCAGCGGGCCTCTGCTCCGACGCCACCCACGGCGTGATCCGCGTGGGCCACGCGGTGCGCAGCCTCGACGTCGCCGAGTCGCCGCCGCGGCTCCGCGAGCTCGCGGGGGCGCTCGCCTCCTGGGCCGCGAGCTATCAGGAGCTGCCCGTGCCGCCGCGCGGCGCTCCGACACCCGCGCTTCCGGTGCGCGAGGCCATCGGCCGCGCGCCGCTCCAGCCGAGGGAGGAGCGCCGCTTCGCGGGCAGCATCGTGTCGTCGCTCGAGGCGCTGCACGGCTCTCCGAGCTTCGCGCCGGCGATCGACCTCGCCGATCTGGGCGGCGACCCGGCGCAGCGCGTCGCGGAGCTGACGGAGGCGTTCGCGCGCGTCTTTCTCGCCAACGCGCGCGATCCGCTGACGACGATCGTCTTCGCGCACGGCGTGACGTCCGCCGCCGCCCTCGGCAGCCTGCTCCCCCATCTCCAGGAAGCCACCGCCCGCAGCGCGCTGCGCTTCGCGTGGCAGGCGGGCTGCGCGCTCTACGCGGCGTTCGGCAGCCGCCCCGCGCTGCTCGCCGACCCGGAGCCCCCGCGCGCGGACGCGGACGCGCTGGTCGAC
>Ga0209706_10000022_pt1 | contig 72895 bp, 63 predicted proteins | sample PPLLaktember2015_6_FD_187263 | JGI IMG/M metagenome (GOLD analysis project Ga0209706, IMG submission 187263) | Freshwater sediment microbial communities from Prairie Pothole Lake near Jamestown, North Dakota, USA - PPLs Lake P8 Core (1) Depth... | ecosystem: Environmental > Aquatic > Freshwater...
TCGCGCTGGCGCAGCCCTAGCGTGTCACGGGAACACGAAGAACACGACGCACACGAAGAGGAAGCCACGAAGAACATCCGCACTCTATCCGAGAGGGGGATCGGTAGGCTTCGTGCGTTCTTCGTGGGCTTCGTGCCCTTCGCGTTCCCGGGCTTGATCAACGCGCGGCGTCGCGGAGTTCGCGGAACCGGGCGAGCTCCTTTGTTCGCTGCGCGCGCATGGCGCGGTCGGCGACGGCCAGCCAGATCAGGAACGCGGCGTGAGGGACGGCCAACAGCGCCATCTCGACGGGCACGGGACGGGGCAGCAGCACCGCCAGGGTGTTGACGACCGTGGCGATCACGAACAACGGCATGAACAACGGGTGCCCCGCCGCGCCGGGCACCGCGGCGCCCAACGCCATGGCGGTCCGTTCCCACGCCGGTGTGGTGAGCCGGGCTGCATTACTCCCCGTTTTCTCTTCGTGAAACACCTGCAGGTATCGCCCGATGCGTTCGGCCCCGACGTGCAGCGGGCGAATCACCTCGAACGTGGTCACCAGCACCGCCAGGGGGATGGTCGCGGCCAGGGGGTAGGGTAGCCACACCAGGGTGGCTACCAGCACCAGCGCCCAGACCGACACGCCGGCGAGTGTCAGGGCCGGGCGCAGGTGCCCCCGGGCCGCCACGGCGTCACGCAGCGAGCGGTATTCCTCTGAATCAAGCTCAGCCATTAGGCGTCCCTTTCTATTTCAATGCCCCTAAATGTCGCTGCACGTTAAAGATAGCCCTTGCACACTATCGGGAGTCTGCTAAAATGCCGAAAACTTAGCCAAGCGGAGTTTCCCGGCTGTCGGGGCTCCTTATCCGTTTATGGAAGAGGCGTGATGGTGCTGAGAGCGTTCAGCCAGCGTACCCGTGTGGCCGCCATTCTGATTGCATTGGCCGGGCTGCTGAGCCCGTCCGCGATCGAGGCCCAAACCCAGAAGGCTACGGGCACGTCGGCGAAGAAGGCCACACCCACCCGCGCCACTCCCAAGAAGACCTATAACGCCAACGCGGCCCGCGCCCGCCGCGCCCGCCTGGCTCGCGCCCGCGCCGCCGCCCGCGCGCGCGAGGCCCGCGAGGCGCAGACGCCCCGCTTCCGGCTGGACGAGCTCGGTCAGCAGGTGCCGGACGTGCGCGCCGAAGCGGCCATCATCTACAACCCGACGACGCGCGAAGTGCTGTGGTCGTCGAACGCCGAGACGGAGCGCTCCATCGCCAGCATCACCAAGGTGATGACCGCGCTCGTGGTGCTGGAGAGCAGCCAGGACCTCGCCGCGCCCGTCACCGTGGCCAGGACCGACGTGGCGCGCGCCTCCACAACCTACCTGCGCGCCGGCTACAAGGTGACCGGCGAGGATCTCCTGAACCTGCTGCTCGTCGGCTCGGACAACGCCGCGGCCCGCGCCCTGGCGCGCGTCTCGCCGTATGGCGCCGAGGGCTTCATCGATCGCATGAACGAGAAGGCAATGGAGCTGGGCCTCACCAGCACGCACTACGCCGATCCATCGGGGCTGCTGGCGGCGAACGTCTCGTCCGCCCTCGACATGGCGCAGCTCATCGCCTACGCCGCCGCCGACGAGCGCATTGGCGGCGTGATGCGCAAGACCTCGTACACCACGCACGCCGGCAAGCGCACCATCACGGCGAACAGCACCAACCAGCTGGTCAAGACGGGTGACATCGACGTGCTCGGCGGCAAGACCGGGTTCATCAGCCGCTCGGGCTATTGCCTGGCGTCGTTGCTGCGGCTGCCGCAGACCGGCCAGCAGGTGGCGGTGGTGGTGCTCGGGGCGAAATCGAACGCGAGCCGTTTCTGGGAAACGCGGCACCTGTTCAACTGGCTGTCGACCCGCACCAAGGCGCTCGTCGCCACGACCGACGGCCAGCAGCAGGAAGAAGAGTAGTCGGCGCGCGCTCGCGCGCCCCCTCCGCGCCCCCGAACCATCAGCGGCCCTGCATCATCGCCGCGTCGAGGGGCAGCGTGGCCACCGGGTCGTAGAAAGGCAGCAGGGCCCGCCCGGCCACCTGGCTGTCGAGCGACTTCAGGTATCGCCCACAGGCCCTGCATTCCGTCACCCTGTAGACACGATCGGCGGTCGCGAACGTGCGCAACTGCGCGACGTCGGCGCAGCCGCAGAACGGGCACCCGCCATCGAAGGGCCAGCGCGCGTGGCATCGCCCGCATAACAGGTGGTGCTCACCGGCTGGCATGATCACGGCGAACTCGGGCTCGGCCGCGCACACCGGGCACGTGCCGCGCCGCCATGCATCGAGCGCCACGCGCCGCGTGACCACTTCCGCCGTCCTGATCAGGAACGGTTTCAACGACCACTGCAGCACCTCGGGCCACAGCGCGTCGGGGTCCTCCGCGGCGGCCGCCGGCGCGGGACCGGTCGGCTGGTCGTACCACGCCCGCGCCCGTTCCGGCAGATCGAGTTCTCGACCGGCTGCATGCAGGCGCTGTGACCCGGCCTGATCGACCAGGTCCATCCGACGGAGCACATCGGTCACCTGGCGGATCAGCAGACGCACCTCCGACCAGTCGATGGCGAACTCGCCGAACGAGGCGAGCGGCACACCGCGCAGGAGCCGCGTCTTGAGCAGATCGTCCGGCACGTCGAGCGACGGCGTCGCAATCCGAGCCTCGACACGCCGGACGGTGGCCACGAGTTCGGCGTGCAACTCTGCCGCACCGGCGAGATCGGGCTGCCGGGTGGCCAGCGCGCGCAGTTCGACGATGTCGCGCGGCGCGGATCGCTCGCGTGAAGGAGGGCGGGACTGCATCCGGAGATTATCCTCCGTGTAAGCTGTATTCGTGCCGCCGCGTGCCCCGAAATCGCTTCGCATCCTGATGATCGCCTCCGAGGCGTACCCCTACTCGAAGACCGGAGGCCTGGCGGATGTGGCCGCGGCGCTGCCCAAGGCGCTGGGCCGGCTCGGACACGACGTGACGCTCATCACGCCGCGCTACCGCGGCGTGGCGCCGGCGCCCGTGGTGGACAGTTCGCGCGTCGAGGTCGCGGGCACGTGGTTCGACGTCGGGTTCGGCGAGGCCTCGCTCGGCCCGGGCGCGCGGGTGCTGTTCCTCGAGTGCCCGCCGCTCTTCGATCGCCCCGGCATCTACAACGAGGACGGCGTGGACTACGGCGACAACGCCGTGCGCTTCGCCGTGCTGTCGGCAGCGGCCATCGACTGGCTGTCCAGGCAGCCCGAGCCCATCCACGTCGTCCACGGGCACGACTGGCAGGCCGGCCTCGCGCCGATCTTCCTGCGAGATCGCTTCGCCCGCAGCCGTCCGGCCACGGTCTTCACCATTCACAACCTGGCCTACCAGGGCATCGTCGACAAGGTGTGGGTGCCGCGGCTGGGCCTGCGGTGGGAGGACTTCACCCTCGACGGCTTCGAGTTCTACGACCGCCTCAGTTTCCTGAAGGCGGGCGTGAACTTCGCGGACGCGGTGACCACGGTGAGCCCGACCTACGCGGAGGAGATCCAGCGCCCGGAGTACGGTGACGGCTTCGACGGCGTGATGCGCGCCCGGCGCGATCACCTGTCGGGCATCCTGAACGGCATCGATACGGACGAATGGGATCCGCGGCGCGATCCGCACCTGCCCGAGCCCTACGATCGCGACGACCTGTCCGGGAAGGCGGCCGCCAAGCGGGCGCTGCTCGAGATCTACGGCCTGCCGGCGGACGACGAAGCGATGGCGCGCCCGCTGGTGGGCATGGTGTCGCGCATGGTCGACCAGAAGGGGCTCGATCTGATCGCCGCGATCGCGGGGGAACTGCCGTCGATGGACGCGACGTTCACGGTGCTGGGCACGGGTGAAGCGCGCTACCAGGACATGTGGCGCAGCCTCGCGGCGCGGCGGCCCGACCGCGTGTCGGTGCACATTGGCTACGACGAGCGGCGCGCCCATCTCATCGAGGCCGGCGCGGATCTGTTCCTGATGCCGTCGCGGTACGAGCCGTGCGGGCTGAACCAGATGTACAGCCTTCGCTATGGCACGGTGCCCGTGGTGCGCGCCGTGGGTGGCCTCGTGGACACCGTGCGGCCCTGGAACCCGCGGAACGGGCAGGGCACCGGCTTCCTGTTCGCCGAGTATTCGCCCGGCGCCCTGCGCGCCACGCTCCAGACGGCACTCGAGATGTGCCGCGGGCACCGCAAGGTCTGGACCCGGCTCCAGAAAAACGGCATGCGCAAGGACTTCTCGTGGGAGCGCTCGGCGCGCGAGTACGTCAAGGTGTATAAAAGAGTGATGGCCACCCGGCTGGAACCCCAGCCTGAAGGCCGCGGCATCTAAATCGATAGAGGACGGTATGGCTTCTGAAAAGGTGAAGACGGTTACGGACGCGGATTTCGGTGACTCGGTGAAGAGCGGCCTCGTGCTGGTGGATTTCTGGGCCGAATGGTGTGCGCCCTGCCGCCGTCTGGAGCCCACGGTCAACCAGCTGGCCGAGGAGTACAACGGCCGCCTGACGGTGGCCAAGATGAACGTGGACGAGAATCCGGCGACCCCGCCCACCTACATGATCCGCGGCATCCCGACGCTGCTGCTGTTCAAGGACGGCGATCTGAAGGAAACCGTGGTCGGGCTGGCGGACAAGGCCGAGCTCGCCCGCATGATCGACAAGCACCTCTCGTAACCCAACGGCATGAACAGCGACCGTCAGGTCATCATCATCGGGTCCGGCCCGGCCGGGCTCACGGCCGCGCTCTACGCGGCGCGCGCCAACCTCACGCCCCTGGTCATCGAAGGCTTCGAGGCCGGCGGCCAGCTGATGCTCACCACCATGGTGGAGAACTGGCCCGGCTTCCGGGACGGCATCATGGGCCCGGATCTGATGGCTGAGCTGCGCGCCCAGGCGCAGCGCTTCGGCGCCGAGATCATCCAGGGCGACGTCACGTCCGTCGACTTGTCGAAGCGGCCGTTCACGCTGAAGGTGAGCGACAAGACATTCACGGCACAGGCGCTGATCATCGCGACGGGCGCCTCGGCGAAGTGGCTCGAGCTGGGCGTGGACAAGAAGCTCTCGGGGCGCGGCGTCTCCACCTGCGCCACCTGCGACGGCTTCTTCTTCAAGGGCCGCCCGGTGGCGGTCGTGGGCGGCGGCGACACCGCGCTCGAAGAAGCCATCTACCTGTCGAAGCTGGCCACGCACGTCACGGTCATCCATCGCCGCGACACGCTGCGGGCCTCGAAAGTGATGCAGGACAAGGCGATGGCCACGCCGAACATCTCGTTCGTGTGGAACACCGAGGTGGTGGACATCAAGGATCCCGCCAAGGGCGAGGTCACCGCGCTGGTACTCAAGAACAACCAGACCGGCGAGACCAGCGACATGGCGGTGGACGGCGTGTTCATCGCCATCGGCCACACGCCGAACACGGCGCTGTTCAAGGGCCAGGTCGCGCTCGAGGACAACGGCTACATCAGGACCGAGCGAGGGTCGCGCACGAGCATCCCCGGCGTCTTCGCCGCGGGCGACGTGCAGGACCACATCTATCGGCAGGCGGTCACCGCTGCCGGATCGGGCTGCATGGCCGCCATCGACGCCGAACGCTTCCTGTCCGGCACAGGGCAGTGAGACGCGTCCATTGATGATTGGGCGATTGCAGATTGAGCGATTGATTGGTGATTGGGAGATTGGGCGATTGGGTGATCGATTGAGCGATTGGAGGATTGAGCGATCGGGCGATTCTGGGCGACACCGAGATCGGGCGTTTCGGGGCGACACAGAGATCGGGCGTTTCGGGGCGACACAGAGATCGGACGTTTCGGGACGACACAGAGATCGGACGTTTCGGGGCGACATAGCGACGGGCGATTCAGCGCGACAGCGTGAATCGCCCAATGCCTCAATCACCTAATCACCCGATTGATCGCTCAATCCTCCAATGCCTCAATCCCCAATCAATCACTCAATCTGCAATCACCAATCGCTCAATGGACCCGCTCACTCTATCCAGCCTCCACCGATAACCTCCTCGCCGGCGTAGAACACCACGGCCTGTCCGGGCGTGACGGCGGTCTGCGGCTCGTCGAACGCCAGGTCCGCCCGCCCGTCGTCGGCGGCGCGGACGCGCGCGGAAGCCGCTGTGTGCCGGTGACGGATCTGAGCGGCGATATTCCGCCACTCAACGGGCGCCACGCCCGATGTCCAGTTCACGTCCGAAGCCGTCAGCGAGACGCGGCCGAGTGACTCCTTCGGGCCGACCGTCACGCGCGCGGTGGCCGCGTCGATGTGGGTGACATACAGTGGATCGGACGACGAGAGGCGCAGCCCCTTCCGCTGGCCGATGGTGAAACGGTGCACGCCCCCGTGCGTCCCCAGCACGCGCCCGCCCTCGGAGACGATGGCGCCGGGGCGGGTGAGCTCGGGGGCCGCGCGCTCGACGAAGGCGGCGTAATCGCCGTCGGGGACGAAGCAGATCTCCTGGCTGTCGGCCTTGTCGGCCACGCGCAGGCCGAGGCGGCGCGCGTGCGTGCGGACGGTGTCCTTGTCCAGGTGTCCCACCGGGAACATCGCCCGAGCCATCTGCTCCTGCGTCAGGGTGAAGAGGAAATACGACTGGTCCTTGCCGTGGTCGAGCCCGCGCAGCAGGTGGTAGCCGCCTGCCTCGTCACGCGTGATGCGCGCGTAATGGCCGGTGGCCAGCGCCCCGGCGCCGAGGCCCGTGGCGCGCTCGAGCAGCGCCGAGAACTTCAGGTCGCTGTTGCAGTGCGCGCACGGGATGGGCGTGCGGCCCGAGACGTACTCCCGCACGAAATCTGACACCACCGCATCGTCGAACCGCGACTCGAAGTTCAGGATGTAGTGCGGGATGCGGAGGGCGTGCGCCACTCGCCGCGCGTCGTGCAGGTCGTCCAGCGTGCAGCAGGTGCCGTACGCGCGGTCGCTCATCGGAGCTCCAGGGGCCTGCCCTGAGCGACCGGAGGGAGTCGAAGGGTAGAGCTGCATCGACACACCGATGACGTCGTGACCCTGCTCGGCGAGCAGGGCCGCGGCGACGGAGGAATCCACGCCGCCCGACATGGCCACGACAATGCGCATCGGCGTCGTGACTAGCGTTTCATGGTGACGGTCAAGTTGCGCAGCTTCTCGACCAGGCCGGGGAGGACCGCGATCACACGATCCACTTCGGCCTCGGTGTTCGATTCACCCAGGCTGAAGCGGATGGATCCGAGCGTTCGCGCGTGGGGCAGGCCCATGGCCTTCAGCACGTGTGAGGGCTCGAGTGTGCCGGACGAGCACGCGGACCCGGACGACACCGCGATGCCCTCGAGGTCCAGGCCAATCAGCAGTGACTCGGCCTCGATGCGCTCGACGCTGATGTTCGTCGTGTTCGGCACGCGGGGCTCGGCGGCGCCGTTCCGATCGCTGCCGGGCACCACGGCCAGCACGCCGCGCTCGAGCCGGTCGCGCAGCGCCGCCAGGCGCGGCCCCTCGGTTGCCATCTTCTGGCGCGCGCGGGCCGCGGCCGCCCCCATGCCGGCAATGCCCGCCACGTTCTCGGTGCCGGCGCGCCGGCCCCGCTCCTGCCGCCCGCCGGTGATGAACGGGGTGAGGCGCACGCCGCGCCGCACCCAGAGCGCGCCAACGCCTTTCGGTCCGTAGAACTTGTGCGCCGAAATGGAGAGCAGGTCGACGCCCATGCGTCGCACGTCGATGGGCAGCTTGCCGGCGGTCTGCACCGCGTCGGTATGGAACAGAGCTCCCCGGTCCCGCGCCGCCTGAGCGATGGCCTCGACGGGCTGCACCGTGCCCAGCTCGTTGTTGGCGTGCATCACCGAGACCAGCGCCGTGTCGTCGGCCAGGGCCGCGGTCACCGCGTCCACCGAGACGATGCCCGTGGCGTCCACGGGGACCAGCGTGACGCGCCAACCCCGGCGGGCGAGCGCCTTGACCGTGTTGAGCACGCCCTCGTGCTCGATCGCCGTGGTGATCAGGTGCCGCCGCCCGGCGGCCTCCAGGGCCTCGGCCGCCCCGCGGATGGCGGCGTTGTCGCTCTCGGTCCCGCCCCCGGTGAAGACCACCTCGGAGGGCTCGGCGCCCAGCAGGTCGGCCACCTGCCCGCGGGCGTCGTCCATGAGGCCCTTGGCCTGCTGGCCGAAGTGGTGCACGCTGGAGGCGTTGCCCCAGACGTCGCGCGTGACCCGGGCGACCAGGTCGGCCACTTCGGGGGCCGGCGGGGTGGTGGCGTTATGGTCCAGGTAAATCCGCATGGCCCTGAAGATCGTAGCATTTCTGCTAACCCTCAGCGGTAAAAGGACTAGACAAGCCTCGGCCGAGGCTCCATACTGTCGGGACTTCAGGCGCGAAACCCAACTTCCCCGGGTTTTTTGTGGTCTCTTTTTCGAACGGCACCCTCATGCTCGACTTATCAGGAGAGGGGGAGGATTCTAACGATGTGGAAGCGTGACGAGTCGGTCAAGCCGGCGACGCCACCGGGACCCGCGCCCGCGGCCCCGGCGACACCCGCAGTCTCGATGCCCCCGGCAGCGAGTGAGCGGCGCACTCAACAGATGGGGGAGAACGTGAACATTGGGAAGTCGGTCATCATCAAGGGCGAGCTGAGCGGCAGCGAGGACCTGACCATCGAGGGCCACGTCGAGGGCCGGATCGAGCTCAAGGAGAACATCCTCACGATCGGTCCCAACGGGAAGATCCGTGCGGAAGTCTTCGCCAAGTCGGTCATCGTCCTGGGCGAGGTCACCGGCAACGTCACGGCTTCCGAGAAGGTGGACATCCGCGACAACGGCTCGGTGGATGGCGACATCACCTCGCCGCGGGTGGCCATCGCCGAGGGCGCGCACTTCCGCGGCAGCGTGGACATGCAGCGCGCCGGCGCCAAGCCGGCGGGCAAGGGCGCCGCGCCAGCCGCGGCCGCCGCCCCCGCCCCCGCCCCCGCGGCCGCTGCGCCCGCGGCCGCTGCCGCTCCGGCTCAGGGACAGAAGGTGGGCGCGTAAGCGACCGATGGTGACATGGCCGAATCCGCTCGCTCTTTGACGGACCTGTTTGGCATGTTGGGAAACCGCCGCGCGGCCGATGCCCGGCCCGCGGCGGAACCTGTTCCCGCGCCCGAGCCCGAAGTCGCTCATCCCACCAAGGCGCTCCAGAAGTTCCTGGCCTACCTGCAGAGCCGCGAGCGCCCGGTGCTCGTGGATCTCGGGCCGGTGGTCGGCAGCAATGTCAACTTCTTCGGCGAGCAGCTCGGCTGCCGTATCCGGGTGGAGGACATCGCGTCCGACATCGAGTCCCACCTGACGGGGGGCAAGGCCGACCAGCTGCCGGCGTTCTTCGCCAAGCGCTTCACCCAGCCGCCCGACTCGGTGGATGGCATCCTCTGCTGGGACGTCTTCGACTATCTGGACAAGGCCGCCGCCCAGGTGCTGGCATCCGCCCTCATTAAGCTGCTCAAGCCCGACGGCGTGCTGCTCGGGTTCTTCAGCACCGCCGAGGCCCGACAGCCGCTCTACACGAAGTACGTGGTCGTGGATCCGTCGCACCTGAAGTACCGGACCTACGCAGCGAGCCGCCCGCGGCAGCGGGCGCTCCTGAACGGCGACATCATCCGGATGTTTGGCGGCCTTCGCGTCTCGGATTCGTTCCTCATGAAGAGCAACGTCCGGGAGATGCTGTTCCGGAAGAATCCCACCTAGGCGCGGCCCCTTCATGGCCCGCCCGGTCGTCGCGCTCCTCAGCGACTTTGGCACCACGGATCATTACGCCGGCACCATGAAGGCCGTGGTGCTCGGCGTGTGTCCCGAGGTCACGCTGGTGGACATCGGGCACGACCTGCCGCCGCACGATGTGCTGGCGGGTGCGCTGGAGCTGGCCGCCTGCTACCGCTATTTTCCCGCGGGCACGGTGTTCCTGGTGGTGGTGGATCCCGGCGTCGGCTCCGCCCGGCGCGGCATTGCCGCGGAGGCCGGTGACTACCGGTTCGTGGCCCCCGACAACGGTGTGCTCACGGCCGTGTTCAGGGAGACGTCGCCGAGGAGGGTGGTCGAGCTCACCGAGCGCAAGTACGCCAGGCCTACGGTGAGCCGCACCTTCGAAGGTCGCGATCGCTTCGCGCCGGCCGCGGGGTGGCTGGCGAAAGGCATCGCGCTGGCGTCGCTCGGCCGGACTGTCAGCGACTATCGCCGCATCGACATTCCCGACCCGGAGGTCGGCGCCGACCGCATTGCGGGCGTGGTGCTCCGCGTCGATCGCTTCGGCAACTGCATCACCAACATCGATCGGCGTCATTTCGAGAAGGTGGCGCAGGGGGGCATCGTGACCATCACGGCCGGGCCGCACGAGGTGCCGAGGCTCGTGAGCACATATGACGAGGCCCAGGGCCCTGAGCCGTGCGCGCTGTTCGGCAGCACCGACCACCTCGAGGTGGCCGTGAACGCGGACAGCGCGGCGGAGCGTCTGGGGCTGGTGCGCGGCTCGCCGGTGGTCGTCACGCGCTCGTCCACCGGGTAGGCGAATTTGATACCATGTCCTGTTTGCCCGAGGGCGGTCCGGCCGCCCCGAAACGGACCGTCATCATGCATACCTCCGCCACCCGCAACAACGAAACGACGATGGAATCGGACCTCTCGCTGGAGTTCCTGCGCGTGGTCGAGCAGGCGGCCATCGCCTGCGCCCACACCATGGGCCAGGGCGACCGTCACCTGTCGGACCAGGCTGCCGTCGAGGCCATGCGACGCGAGATGGACACCGTGCCCATCGAAGGCACCATCGTCATCGGGGAAGGCGAGCGTGACGAGGCGCCGATGCTGTTCATCGGCGAGAAGGTGGGCATGGCCCAGAACCCGAAGCATGCCGGCCGCACCTTCGATGGCGTGGACATCGCCGTGGACCCGCTCGAAGGCACGAACCTCTGTGCGACGGGGGCGGCCAATGCCATCGCGGTGCTCGCGGCCTCCGAGCACGGCGGGCTGCTGCATGCCCCGGACCTCTACATGGAGAAGCTGGTCGTCGGGCCCAGCTCGAAGCACCTGGTGGATCTCGACGCCCCGGTGCGCGAGAACCTCCGGGCCATCGCGCGCAGCCTCGGCCGCCAGGTGGACGAGCTGACGGTGGTGGTGCTGGATCGGCCGCGCCATGAGGAGCTCATCGCGGAGATCCGCGCGACCGGTGCCCGCATCCGACTCATCGGCGACGGCGATCTCTCGGCGGGCATCGCCGCGGCCGTGGCGGGCAGCGGCGTGCACGCGGTGATGGGCACGGGCGGTGCGCCCGAGGGCGTGCTCACCGCGGCGGCCATGCGTTGCCTGAACGGCGAGATCTTCGCCAGGCTGGTCGTCAGCAAGCCCGAGCACGAGGAGCGGTGCCGGGCGATGGGCATCACCGACTTCAAGAAGACCTACAAGTCGGCCGACCTGGCCTGCGGAAGGAACATCATCTTCGCGGCCACGGGCGTCACCGACGGCACGCTGATGAAGGGCGTGCGCTTCTTCGGCGATGGCATCCGGACCAGCTCGCTGGTGATGCAGACCAACCCGCACCGCATCCGCTTCATCGACAGCATCCAGGTGTATCCCGGGCCCTCGGTGAAGATTCGTTTCTGAGAAGGCAGAAGGCACAAGGCACAAGGCAGAACCGTCTGTCCTCCCCTCCCTTTTCTTCCCGCCGGAACGTCTACACCGCGGCCGCCGCCAACGGCATCGGCTTCGCCGGCTTCACGCTGGTGATGCCCTTCCTGCCACTCTACATCCGCGAGCTGGGCGTCAGCGACATCGCAGACATCGCGTTCTGGACGGGGCTCACGCTCGGCGCCACGCCGGCGGTCACCGCGATCAGCGCGCCGCTGTGGGGGCGCGTGGGCGACAAGTACGGCAGCAAAGTGCTGGTGCTGCGCTCGCTCACGGCGTTCGTGCTCACCAAGGGCGCCATGGCGTTTGTCACCGCGCCGTGGCAGCTCTTCGCGCTGCGCGCGCTGCTCGGCGTGTTTGCCGGCTACGGGGCGCTGACGGTCTCGATGGCAGCCGAGTCGGTGCCGCGCGAGAAGATGGCCGAGGCGATTGGCACCGTGCAGGTGGCGCAGCGATTGGGACCGGCGATCGGTCCTGTGGTCGGCGGCCTGCTGGCGCCGATTGTCGGCCTGCGCTGGACCTTTCTCATCGCCTCCGCGTTCTATCTGGCCGCCGTGGTCCTGGTGGGCGTGATGTACCGCGAGCCGCGGACGCGCCAGGCGCGCAGCGCCGGCCGCCGGCTGAGCGAGGTGCTGGGCGAGCTCGTCCGGACGCCCGGCTTCGTGATGGTGTTCACCGTCATCTTGTGCCTGCAACTCGTTGACCGGAGCTTCGGTCCCATCCTGCCGCTGTACGTCGAGATGCTCGGCCTGCCGCCTTCGCGCGTGCCCCTCGTTTCTGGCGTGCTCTTCTCGATTGCGGCGCTTTTTGCGGCCATCGGCCACCACTACGCCGGCGCCCTGCTGGCCCAGTGGTCGCCGCGCGTGCTCATCGCCGCGTCGTCGGTGCTGACCGCGGCGGGCCTGCTCGTGCTGGTGCTGGTTCCGTCGGTGTGGGCCTTTGCCGTGGCGCTCGCCGTGTCGGGCGCGGCCATTGGCGTGGGCATGACGGCGGCCTACACTTCCGGTGGCGCCCTGCTCCCGCCCGACGCGCACGCCACGGGCTTCGGCGTGATGACCACGGCGTCGCTCATCGGCCTGGCCGTGAGCCCGATCGTGGCGGGATTCATCAGCGGCCCCGAGCTGCGCGTTGTCTTCGAGGCCGACATCGCGCTGCTGGTGCTGCTGGCGGTGGTGGTGTGGATGCGGATGGCGCCGCGGGCCATCCTGTAGAATCTCATTCGATGCAGGTACAGCGGCCCCGGCTGGTGGATCGCGCGGCGATCGTCGGCCTCATGACGGGCACCACCCGCCGCCTCGATGCCGAACGTTCCATGGAAGAGCTCGAGGGCCTGGCCGACGCCGCCGGCGCTCGCGTGGTGTTGCGCGTGCTGCAGGAGCGGCCGAAGCCCGACCCGGCGACCTTTCTCGGCAGCGGCAAGGTCGACATCCTGAAGCAGGCGGCTGCTGAAGCCGACGTGGACCTGGTCGTCTTCGACAACGAGCTCTCGCCGGCCCAGCTGCGCGAGCTCGGCGCGCGCCTCGATTGCCGTGTGGTCGATCGGACCCAGCTCATCCTCGACATCTTCGCCCGGCGCGCGCGGACGCGTGAGGGCAAGCTCCAGGTGGAGCTCGCGCAACTCAAGTACCTGCTGCCGCGACTGGTGGGAATGGGCGTCCAGATGTCGCGGCTGGGCGGCGGCATCGGCACGCGGGGCCCTGGTGAGACCAAGCTCGAAGTGGACCGTCGGAAGATCCGCGTGCGCATTCACACGCTGGAAGAGGAGATCGACACCGTCCGCCGGCGACGAGCTCAGCTTCGCGATCGCCGGCACAAGACCGACGTGCCCACGGTCGCCCTGGTGGGCTACACCAACGCCGGCAAGACGACGCTGTTCAACCGGCTGACGAAGGCCAGCGCCGAGGCGTCGGACGCGCTGTTCGTCACCCTGGATCCGCTGGTACGGAAGGTGATGCTCCCGGACCGGAGGCCGCTGCTCCTGAGCGACACGGTGGGGTTCATCGATCGGCTGCCGCACACCCTCGTTGCGGCGTTCCGGGCCACGCTCGAGGAAACCGCCGACGCCGATCTCGTCCTGCACGTCATCGACGCGTCGAACCCCGAGCGCGAGCGCCAGGCGGCTGCGGTGAGCCGCGTCCTCGAAGAGGTGGGCGCCACGAGCGTCCCGCGCATCGAGGTCTACAACAAGATCGATCAGCTGTCGCCGGACGAGAGGCGCCGTCTGCGGGAGTCCGATCCCTCGGCGCTGCTGATTGCGGCCGCCACCGGCGAGGGGTGCCACGATTTGCTCGAGGCGGTGGCCGCGCGGCTGGCGCTCGATCAGCAGCGGGTCACGGTGTCGCTCGACCTGAGCGATCCGGCGCAGGCCGAGCGGCTGGGATGGATCTACCGGCACGGTCGCGTGCACAGCCAGACCTCGAGCGGGGACCGGGTGGACGTCGAGGCGGACCTGCCACGGCGTCTCGCCGCACAGGTGATCGGCAAGCCCCGGCAGCAACTCCGTCAGCGAGGGCGACGTGCGTAGCCAGTGCAAGGTTCACCGTTCCGAGCTCAGAGTTGGTCGTGACGTGCCGCCGGGTGCGCCCCATGGACTCGTACCGTTGACATTGCGCCCGACCCGTCTTCCGTTGCTCGCGGCGCTCACCGTGCTGCTGGCCATCGCCGGCTGCGCCACGCGCACCGCGCCGCCCGTCGTCACCGCCCCTCGACATCCTGAGTTCATGTTCCCGGTCCTTCCCGACGGAGCCACCCCCGCGCTGGCCACGGGCATCGAGCGCGGCTGGCAGTTCCTGCAGGGCGGCGACCTGCGAAATGCCGAGCGCGAGTTCGCGGCGGCGCTCAAGGCGGTCCCGAAGAGCGCGACCGCCGAGACGGCGCTGGCCTACGTCGAGCTGGCCGGGGGCGACGCAGACGAGGCGGTCCCGCACTTCGATCGTGCCCTTGCAGGCATGCCGCAGTACGTCCCTGCGCTCGTCGGCCGGGGTCAGGCGCTGATGAACCTGAAGCGCGAAGGCGAGGCGCTGGCGAGCTTCGAGGCGGCCCTGAAGGCCGATCCCTCGCTCACCGAACTGCAGGCCCGCGTGGACGTCCTGCGCTTCCGCGCCACGCAGGACCTGCTGGCCCGGGCCAAGACCGCCACCGACGCGGGCCGCCTGGACGATGCGCGTGGGGCGTACGAGCAGGCGATTTCGGCCTCGCCCGAGTCGCCGTTTCTCTATCGCGACCTGGCCGCCGTCGAGCGGAAGGCCGGGCAGCCCGCGGCGGCGGCGGAGCACCTGCGCAAGGCCCTCAGCCTGGATCCCGCCGACGCGCGGGCGCTGGCCTCCCTCGGCGAGATCCTGGAAGAGCAGGGCGATGTCGTGGGCGCGCTCGCATCCTACGAGAAAGCCCGCGGCATCGACCCCGGCACGGTGCCCGCCGCGGTGCTCGAGCGTGCGCGCGACCGTGCCGCGCTCCTGAAGTTGCCCGCGGAGTATGCGGCCATCCCTGGCGCCTCGCGCGCGACGCGGGCCGACGTGGCCGCGCTCATCGGCGTCCGCCTGCAGGCGCTCGTGGCGCGGGCCACCGAGCGGCAGGTGGTCATCACCGATGTGCGGGGCCACTGGGCCCAGGCGTGGATCGAAGCCGTTGTCCGCGCGTCGATCATGGACACGTTGCCGAACTACCAGTTCGACCCGGGCGGCACGGTCCGCCGCGGCGACCTGGCGCGAACGGTCTCGCGTGTCCTGAGCCTCATCGGCGCCGTGCGCCCCGGCGCGGCCACGAAGTGGGAGAAGGCACAGGTGGCGGTGTCGGACGTGCCTCCCGCGCACCTCAGCTACCCGGCGGTCTCGGCGGCGGTGGCTTCAGGGGTGATGCCGCTCGAGGGCGGCGCCTTCGGCCTGCTGCGACCGGTGACCGGTGCGGAGGCGATCGACGTCATCAGCCGGCTCGAAGCGTTGGCGCGATGACGACCGGTGCCGTGTTCACGCTGGCGAATCAGCTGACGCTGCTGCGGATGCTGCTGATCCCGGCCTTCGTGCTGCTGGTCGTGTACGGTGAGTTCGGCTGGGCGCTGATCACGTTCATGATCGCGGGCCTCACCGACGCGCTGGATGGCCTGAGCGCCCGGCTGGCAGGGCAGAAGAGCGAGCTGGGCGCGTGGCTCGATCCGGCCGCCGACAAGCTGCTGCTCGTCAGCACGTTCATCGTGCTCACGCTGCCGGACATCGGGCTGGTGAACCGCATCCCGATCTGGCTGACGGTGCTCGTCATCAGCCGCGACGTGGGCATCGTTCTCACGGTGGCGGTGGTCAACCTGGCTTCCGGGCCACGCACGTTCCGCCCCTCCCTGCTGGGCAAGGCGGCCACGGCGTGGTTCATCCTCGCGTGTGTCGTCGTGATGTTCTACAACTGGCGGGGCATCACCTCGCCCGTCGTGGACTTCTTCATCTGGAGCTCGCTCGCCATCACGCTCGCCTCGGGCATCGATTACGTCTGGCGGATTGGGCGGAGCTTGCGGTAGGAGGGGACCGCGCACTGCGTGCGCGGGAGGACGACAATCCGCGATCGACGATCGGGTCATTCGGCAGGGGCGGGAATCACCCGATCGCTCAATCGCCAATCACCCGATCAATCATCACTGGCTCAATCACCCAATCACTCAATCAATCGCCAATCTGCAATCAGCCAATCATCAACTGGTCCGTTCTACTTAATCTTGGTCCTGAAGTACTCGATGGTCTTCGACAGCCCCTCTTCGAGCGACACCTTCGGTTCCCACCCGAGCAGCGTGCGGGCGCGCGTGATGTCTGGCTGGCGCACCTTCGGGTCGTCCTCGGGCAGCGGCTTGTAGACAATCTGGCTCTTCGACCCCGTCATCTTGATGATGAGCCGCGCGATCTGCTCGATGGTCAGCTCCTGCGGGTTGCCGATGTTCACCGGGTCGTTCACCGGCGCCTCCATCAGCTTCAGGATACCCGCGACGAGATCGCTCACGTAGCAGAAGCTCCGCGTCTGCGTGCCGTCGCCGAAGACCGTCACGTCCTCGTTCCTCAGCGCCTGCGACATGAAGGCCGGCACCGAGCGCCCGTCGTTGACCCGCATGCGCGGGCCGTAGGTGTTGAAGATGCGGACGATCTTGGTGTTGACGCCGTGGAAGCGCCGGTAGGCCACCGTCATCGCCTCGGCGAAACGCTTGGCCTCGTCGTAGACCCCGCGCGGGCCGATGGGGTTGACGTTGCCCCAGTAGGTTTCCTTCTGCGGGTGCTCCAGCGGGTCGCCGTAGACCTCGGACGTGGAGGCCAGGAGGAAGGTGGCCTTCTTTGCCTTGGCCAGGCCCAGCGCCTTGTGGGTGCCGAGCGCACCCACCTTGAGCGTGGGGATGGGAAGCTCGAGGTAGTCGATGGGGCTGGCCGGGCTGGCCCAGTGCAGCACGTAGTCCACCGGGCCCTCGACGTCGATGTAATGCGTGACGTCGTGCCGGATGAACTGGAAGTCACGGTCGCGCAGGTGCGCGATGTTCGCCAGATCGCCCGTGAGCAGGTTGTCGATGCCCACCACCGAGGCGCCGCGGTCGAGCAGCGCCTCGGACAGGTGGGAGCCAATGAAGCCGGCGGCGCCGGTGATGACGACTCTCAACGCAGAACTCCAGTCAGATCAGGGCCGCAGATACGGGGCCGCAGATGAGATGAACAGCCACAGATGCGCAGATGCGCCAAACTCGAGATCTCCAAGACCGCAAGAGACCCCAGGCCCCCAGACCCCAAGACCCAAGACCCAAGACCCAAGACCCAAGACCCAAGACCCAAGACCCTGATTCCTCAGGTCGCAAGGTGCCGATGCGGGATGATCGCCCGCACCAGCGTCATCCACATGATCTTGAGGTCCAGCGACACCGACCAGTTCTCGATGTAGTAGAGGTCGTACTCGATGCGCTTCTCGAGCGATGTGTTGCCGCGCCAGCCGTTCACCTGCGCCCATCCCGTGATGCCGGCCTTGACCTTGTGGCGCAGCATGTACTGCGGGATGCGGTGCTTGAACTGCTCGACGAAGAAGGGCCGCTCGGGCCGCGGCCCGACGATGGACATGTCGCCGCGGAGGACGTTCCAGAACTGCGGCCACTCGTCCAGGTCGTGGCTGCGCAGCCAGCGGCCGACGCGCGTGCACCGCGGGTCGTCCTCGTCCGCCCATACCGGCCCCGTGCCCTCCTCGGCCGTCACCGGCATCGTTCGGAACTTGTAGACCGAGAACTGCTTGCCATCCAGCCCCATGCGCTCCTGGTGGTAGAACGCCGGGCCGGGCGTGTCGCGCTTGATGAGCCACGCGATGATGAGGCCGGGAATGGCCATGAGCGCCAGCGCCGCCGCGGAGATGGCCACGTCGAGCGCGCGCTTCACGAAGGCGTTGACGCCCTGCAGCGGCACGTCGTTGAGGTTGATGACGGGCACGCCGTCCAGGTCTTCGAGGCGCGCGCGCAGGGCGATGAACTGCAGCAGGTCGGGCACGACCTTCACGTCCACGCCTTCGCGGCTGGTGGACTCGACCAGGTCGAGCAGCTTCATGTGCTCTTCGAGCGGCAGGGCCACGTAGAGGTGGTCCACTCTTTCGCGGGCGGCGACCTCGGCGGCCTCCGGCAGCGAGCCCAGCAGGGGAAGGCCGCGGTAGCCCAGGTGATCCCCGCCGGCCCGGTCGTCCACGAAGCCGACGATCTGGTAGCCCAGTTCACGGTGCTCCAGGATCTTGTCGGCCACCATGCGGCCCAGGTCGCCCGCGCCCGCGATGAGCACCCGGCGCAGGCCCACGCCCGCAATCCACCGCCGCTCGAGCGCCTCGCGAATGAACTTTCGCGACAGGTAGCCGAGCGCGATGTTGCTGACGAGGAACAGGCCCCAGACCAGCTGTGACACCTCGTAGGCGCCCCGGTTCTTCAGCTCGTCAGGCAGGTAATAGGCCTGGAAGTAGAGCGTGCTGACCACGCCCAGCACGACGGCGAAGATGCTGCCGACCAGCACGTTGAAGAAGTCGTCGATGCGCGATCGTCCGCGCCGGAGGCGGTAGAGCCCCTGGAGGTGGAATCCGATCGGCACGACCACCGCGATGAACGGCAGGACGTCCAGGTACTGGTCGAGCGGCGGGTAGCCGCGTGTCACCGGGATGAGGCCCGAGTCGAAGCGGATGACGTACGCCAGCAGGAACGCCACCATGCCGAGCACGGCATCGGTGGCCACGTGGAAGGCGACGAGCAGGCGGTTGTGCCGTCTCACCATGTCTGATTGGGGGGCGCCGCCATCAGCTCGTCGGCGGCCTGCGCGATCCCGCGCTTGAAGACCTCGCGCGAGAAGCGTTCGGCATGAGCGCGAATCGCCGTGCTGTCCCACGCGCGACTGGCTGCCGCACGCAGGCCGTCGGCCAGGGACTCGACCGTGAGACCCTCCACCAGCACGCCGGTGACGCCGGGCACCACCGTGTCGAGCGCGCCACCCCGACCGAGCGCCACCACCGGCCGGCCGCAGGCCTGCGCCTCTACCGGGACAATGCCGAAGTCTTCCTCTCCGGGCAGGATGGTGGCGATGGACGTGCGGTACAACTCGCGAATCTCCTCGTCCGTCTTTCGGCCGACCAGCTGAATGTCTCCACCGGCCAGCGCCTCGAGGTGGCCGCGTTCCGGGCCGTCGCCGACGACGATCAGGGCCACGCCGGCCGTCCGGGCGGCGGTCATGGCCAGATCCACGCGTTTGTAGGGCACGAGCGCCGAGACCACCAGGAACCGTGGGCTGACGGGGGCCGAGTCGGGCGTGTAGAACACAGTATCGACCGGTGGATGCACGATGGTCGACTGACGATTATAGTAGACGGCTATCCTCTGCGCAACATATTGAGAAATAGCGAGATAGCGGTGTACGCGGCCCGCGGTATCGCGGTCCCATCGGGCCAGCCAGGCCAGCACTGGCCGAAGCACGGCGCTCATCGGCCGCCCCACGCGCTCGGGGCCGAAGTAGGCATCGAACTGGTCCCACGCATAGCGCATCGGGGTCAGGCAGTAGCAGAGGTGCCGCGCCCGCCCCGGCACCACCACCGACTTGGCCGCGCAGTGGCTCGTGCTCACCACCAGGTCGTATCCGTCGAGGTCGAACTGCTCGATGGCGAAGGGAAAGAGGGGCAGGTATTGCCGGTACAACCGCGCTGCTCCCGGCAGCCATTGCACCGGCGACCGCGTCACCCGCCGCCGCTCGATGGCGGGGGAGGTGCTGCCGGGGATGTGCACCAGGGTGAAGAGGTCGGCCAGCGGGAACACTTCGCACAGGGCGTCGAGTACCTTCTCGCCGCCCCGCATCCCGGTCAGCCAATCGTGAATCAGCGCAACCCGCATCAATCACCAGTCGTCATGGCTTCAGCACTTCCTGATAGACCGCGTGTATCCGCGCCACCGACTCGGCCCAGGAGAACTGGCGCGCGCGGGTGAGACCCTTGAGGATCATCCGCTGCCGTAAGGCCTCGTCCGTGAGCACGGTCACCAGGCCCTCGGCGATGGCCTCGACGTGATACGGGTCCACGAGCAGCGCCGCGTCGCCCGCCACCTCGGGCAGCGACGAGACGTTCGACGTGACGACGGGCGTGCCACAGGCCATCGCCTCGAGCGGCGGCAGGCCGAAGCCTTCGTACAGCGACGGGAACACGAACACGGCCGCGAGCCGGTAGAACGACGCGAGCGTCTCGTGCGGCTGGAAGCCGAGGAACCGCACGTGCTTGTCCAGCTTGTGGCGATGCACCATCTGCCGAAGCGACGGGTATTTCGACACCTCGTCGCCGATGACCACCAGCTTCAGCCCCTCGGGCCCCCGCGGCCGCGCGCGTCCGAAGGCGTCGATGAGCCGCTCCAGGTTCTTGTGCGGACGGATGTTCCCCACGTACAGCACGAACGGGTGGTCCAGCTGATAGCGCTGGCGCACGCGGTCGGTGGTCGCCTCGGGTGGCGCCGTGAGGAATCGCTCGTCGATGGCGTTGTAGACGACCTGGACCTTCTGGTGCGGGACGTTGAAGAAGTGCAGGATGTCGCGTTTCGACGCCTCGGACACCGTCAGGATGCGCGCGGCCTGGCGCGTGGCGGTCCACATCGACCCGCGCGCGTAGGCGTACGCGAGTCGGTTCGGCAGGTACTGCGGGAACATCAGGTGGATGCAGTCGTGGATGGTCACCACCGAGCGGCAGCGCGTGGCGGGCGGCAGCACGTAGTGCGGTTCGTGCACCAGGTCCACGTGCTCGCGCCACAGCCGCCAGGGGATGCGGACCTGCTCGGCCGCGGAGTAGGTGCCGGCACTCTCCGGCACCACCCGGAACCGGGGCGCCAGCGACCGCGCCAGGTCCACGTCACCGGGCCGGCACAGGATCACGTACTCGTTTTCCTGATCCAGCTGGTCCAGCTGCACGAGGAGGTTGCGGATGTACGTGCCGATGCCGAAGTCGCGCAGCTTGCGCGCATCGATGGCCACCTTAGACATGCGCCACCCTGCCCGTCAGCCGGAGGTAGAGCCGGAGTGGACCCACCCAGCGCGGAAGATGTTTCTCGTAATAGGCCAGCTGGCTCTGGCGGCGCAGCAGCTCGGTCTGCGGATTGCGCGCCGCCGAGCGCCCCCGGAGGTGTCGCACTTCGGCCTCGGGCACGAACAGCACGCGGCGCCCTCGCGCGCGGATCGAGGTGCAGAGGTCCACGTCCTCCGTGTACATGAAGAACCGCTCGTCGAGCCCTCCCACGGCTTCGAGGTCGGCCCTCCGTACAATCAGGCAGGCGCCGCTCACCCACGCGCGATCGCCCGCTTCGCGGCTGCGCCGTTCCACGTGGCGCACCACAGGGGCCACCCCGCGGTGGTAGAGCGTCATCAGGAGCTTCTGTCTCAACTCGCCCCACGGGCTGATGCGCGGGCCGAACGACAGCTCGGCGGCGCCCGTGGCATCCACCAGCCGCGGGCCCGCGACCGCGGCGTCCGGGTTCCGCTCGAGGGCCTCCACGAGGCGCTGGATCGCGCCGGGCGGCACTACCGTATCGGGATTCAGCAGCAGCACGCAGTCGCTGGTCGTGGCGGCGATGCCACGATTGTTGGCGCGCGCGAAGCCCAGGTTGGCGCCGGCGTCGATCACCTGCACGGAGGGCCAGCGTTCGCGCACGAGCGCGGGCGTGCCGTCCGTGGACTGGTTATCGACCACGACCACGGCCGCCCGGTAAGGGTCCGTGTGCCCGACCACCGACGCGAGGCAGTCCCCAATCTCCGTGCGCGAGTTGTAGGTCACGACGATGATGGCGAGAGTGGAGGGGTCAGCGGACACCGGCAGCTTCCTCGAGGGCGGCCAGGGTCGCGGCTGCCGTCCGGGACCAATCGTAGCGCGACAGCACCTCGGGCCGATGCGCCAGCAGGGCCGCGCGTGCGGCCGGCTGGCCCAGCAGCTCCACCAGCACGCGCCCCAGCTCGGCGCGCGTGTCGGGACCAAGGGTCACGTATCGCGCGGCGCCTCCGTAGATCTCGCGCGCGACGGCCGTATCCAGCACCACCGGCGCCACGCCCGACACCAGTGCCTCGATGGGAGTGAGGCCAAAGCCTTCGTACTCCGAGAGGAACGCGAACACCGAGGCGCGACCATACAGGCCCTGCAGCGTGGCCTCGTCCACGTACGATCGGAACCGGACGCGTGACCGCACCTCGGCGGGCTGGCGGTCGAGGCCGTGCGCGAGCCGCGCCGGCGACGGCAGCCGGTTGTCGCCGACAATCTCCAGCCGGGCCTCGGGGAAGACCGGGGCCACGGTCTCCGCGAACGCATCGACCAGCAGGTCCACGTGCCGCCGCTCGAAGATGGACCCGACATAGAGCACGATTGGCGCCCGCGCGGGGCCTGGGTCGCCGGCCGGCGTCGCGCGGGTGCCCAGATAGATGACCCGCACGCGCGCTTCGGGCTGCGAGAGCCGCGCCACGATCTCCCGCTTCGAGAACTCGGACATCGTCAGGATCACGCGCGCGCGGCGGGCGCTCCATGCGGTGATCAGGCGGCGGCGCAGCCCTTCCCGGGCCGCGAACCACTCGGGGTGCGCCACGAACGACACATCGTGAACGGTGAGGGCGATGGGGCACGGCGCGGTCAGCGGCGCGGTGTAGGCGGGCGCAAACAGGAGGTCGGGACGGTCCGCGGCGAGCGCGCGCGCCAGCGTCCACTGTTCCCACCTCGTCCCCCCGTCCCCCGGCAGCACCCGCACCCGGTCGGCAAAGGCGCCAGGCACGCGCGGAGCTGACGGCGCAAATAGCGTCCACTCGTGGCGGCGGGCGTCGGGCGACACGCTCCACTCGGTGAAGAGCTCGTGCAGGTAGCGGCCCACGCCCGTGGTCTTGCCGCACAGCTCGCGCACATCCACCGCCACCTTCACGTTCGGGCCCTCGCGGCGGCGGCATAGGCGTCGTGCACCCGGCGTGCCGAGGTGTCCCAGCTGAACGAAGCCGCCCGGGCCAGCCCGCGCGCGGCCGCCGCTCCTGCGGCCTGCGGATCGAGCAGCCACGACATGGCATCGGCAAAGCCGTCCACGTCCGACGCATCGATCGGCGCGGCCGCGTCACCGGCTACCTCTGGCAGCGCGCCGCCGGACGAGACGACGACCGGGACGCCGCAGGCCATGGCTTCGAGGACCGGCAGTCCGAAGCCCTCGTCCAGGGACGGGAGCACCAGCATGTGGGCGGCGGCAAAGAGCTCGCGGCGGCGTGCCTCGCTCACATACCCGGGCAGGTGCACGTGACCGGCCAGCGGCGGGCGCGCGGCGCGATCCCGCCAGCCGTCCGCGGTCGGCGGGAGACCACCCGCCAGGATCAGTGGCGGCGCACCGGGTGTCCGCGCTCGCAACTGCTCGTAGGCATCGAGCAGTACCCCGATGTTCTTGCGCGGCTCGAGCGTGCCCACGAACAGGATGTGGGCGGGCGCCCGTGTGGCACGGTCCCGCCGAACGGCCTCGGCCCAGGGGGGCGCCCCGGGCGGACACAGGTGCACACGCGCCGCGGGGACCCCCAGGGTCCGCTGGACGTCCGCGGCCGTGTACGCCGACGAGACGACGATCGCCGGGGCGTTGGCGGCGTGCCGGTGGACCAGGGCAGGGAAGTCCCGCCGCATCTCGGCCGACATCCGCTCGGGATGCCGCAGGAAGTGCAGGTCGTGGATGGTCAGGACGCAGGCGGCCCTGCGGGTGGGGATGGTCACCGGGGTGGCGGCGTGGACCACGTCGGCGGCGCCGGCCAGCCATTCCACGGGGGGCCAGCCCAGGCGATTCCAGCACCAGGTGAGCGGCCGGGCTGGCACGTGTCGATCGATGAGCCGCACGCGTGGAAGCTCGCCGGCGAGCGACGGATCGGGGCGATCCTTCCACGAGGTCGTGAAGATGGCCACCTCGTCTGCGGCGGCCGGTCCCGATGAGCGGCTGAGCGACCGCACCAGCTCGTGCACGTACTCGCCGACACCGGTCCGCTGCCGGAGGGCCGGGCGGTAGTCGACGAGGATACGCACGACGAACGAGGGTACCACAGAAGCGACAAGTCCTTGCGTGTCAGTATGTTGACAGTGTTTGCAGCCCGATGATAGGCTCGTCGTTTTGGCGCGCCCGATCGGGGGCGGGTCTGCGGAGAGGGCACAAGTCGCATGAAGATCGCAGTCGTCGGCACCGGCTATGTCGGATTGGTACTGGGCGCGTGTCTCGCGGAGTCGGGCAACGATGTCATCTGCGTGGACAAGGACGAGGCGAAGGTGCGCCTGCTCCGGCGCGGCCATATCCCCATCTACGAGCCGGGACTCGAGGAAATCGTCCAGCGCAACAAGGAAGAGGGGCGCCTGGTATTCACGACCCAGCTGCCCAAGGCCGTCAAGGCGTCGCAGATCATCTTCATCGCCGTGGGCACGCCCCAGGGTGAGGACGGCTCGGCCGATCTCCAGCATGTCCTCGGCGTGGCGCGCGACGTGGCGAAGGCCATGGACGGGTACCGGGTGATCGTCAACAAGAGCACGGTGCCGGTCGGCACGGCCGAGCGGGTGCGCGAGATCATCAGGCGCGAGACCACGCATCCCTTCAGCGTGGTGAGCAATCCCGAGTTCCTGAAGCAGGGCGCCGCGGTCGAGGACTTCATGAAGCCCGACCGCGTGGTGATTGGCGCCGAAGACCCCCGCGGGCGCGAGCTGATGGTCGCGCTGCACAAGCCGTTCACCCGCACCGGCGCGCCGATCATGGTGATGGACTGCGCCAGTGCCGAGCTGTCGAAGTACGCGTCGAACGCCATGCTGGCGACGAAGATCTCGTTCATGAACGAGGTGGCCAACGTGTGCGACGCGTTTGGCGCGGACGTGGACCACGTGCGGCAGGCCGTCGGCGCGGACAAGCGCATCGGCACGTCCTTCCTCTTCCCCGGGGTCGGCTACGGCGGCAGCTGCTTCCCGAAGGACGTGAAGGCGCTGGTGCGTTTCTCGTCCGACAAGAAATACGACTTCAAGATTCTCAAGGCAGTCGAGGCGGTCAACGAGTCGCAGAAGCGCCTGCTCGTCAAGAAGATCGAGCAGCACTTCGGCGGCGCCCTGAAGGGGAAGACCATCGCGGTGTGGGGCCTGGCATTCAAGCCGAAGACCGACGACATGCGCGAGGCGCCGGCGGTGCCCATCATCAACGCCCTGCTCGACAAGGGGGTGAAGATCCAGGCGTACGATCCCGAGGCGATGAAGGTAGCCAGGGGCATCTTCGGGTCGCGCATCAGCTATGCGTCGAGGAATTACGACGCGTTGAAGGGCGCTGATGCGCTGGCGGTGGTCACCGAGTGGCAGGAGTTCCGCGAGCCCGATTTCGCCCGGATGCGCAGGCTCCTGCGCGAGCCGGTGGTGTTCGACGGCCGCAACATCTACGAAAAAGAGCAGATGAAGGCCCAGGGCTTCACCTACTATTCGATCGGGAGGTAGGGTGGCGCGCGTCCTCGTCTCTGGTGGCGCGGGGTACATCGGCAGCCATGCGGTCCGCGCCCTCGCGGACGCGGGTCATGCCGTCGTCGTCTTCGACAACCTGTCGGCCGGGCATGCCGCGGCCGTGCCGGCGGGCGTGCCCCTGGTCGTGGGCGACATGCACGATACGCCCCTGGTGGCGCGCGCGCTGGCCGAGCACGGCATCGACGCGGTGATGCACTTCGCCGCGTGGCTGGATGTCGGCGCCTCGGTCGCCCACCCCCTCGGCTACTACCACAACAACGTCACCGGCACCCTGTCGGTCCTCGACGCGATGCGGCAGGCGGGAGTGCGTCAGTTCGTGTTCTCGTCGACGTGCGCCACCTACGGTGAGCCGCTGCGGGTGCCGATGGACGAATCGCTCGACCAGCGCCCGATCAACGCTTACGGCGAGACGAAGCTCGCCATCGAGCGCGCGCTGCCGCACGTCGAGCGGGCCAACGGCATCCGTTGGATTGCCCTTCGCTATTTCAACGCCGCGGGGGCGCACCCCGACGGCACCATCGGCGAGGATCACAGCCCCGAGATCCACCTCATTCCCCGCGCCATCCAGGCCGCGACGGGCGGGCCGCCCCTCAAGGTGTTCGGCGAAGACTACCCGACCGCCGACGGCACGTGCCTGCGCGACTACATCCACGTGTGCGACCTGGCCGATGCGCACGTGCGCGCGCTGGCGGCGCTGGCTGACGGCGCGTCCTCGACGGCGTACAACGTAGGCACGGGGACGCCGCACTCGGTGCGGTCGGTCATCGAGGCCGTGAGTCGGGCCGTGGGGAAACCCGTCCAGTGGGAGCCGGCGCCGCGGCGGCCGGGCGACCCCTCGGCGCTCTACGCGTCCAGCCTGAAGGCCCAGCAGGCGCTCGGCTGGCAGCCCCGCTACGCCGACCTCGAGACCATCGTGCAGCACGCCTGGCGCTGGCACGCATCGCATCCGCGGGGGTACGAGGACGCCGTCCCGCAGAACGCCTGATGGACGCCTTCCTGCGGCTGCTCCGATACGCGCGCCCACATGCCGGTCTCATCGCCGGCGCGGTCGTGGCGATGGTCGTGTACGGCGCCGCATCGGCCGCGCTCGCGTGGCTGATCAAGCCCATCGTGGACGAGGTGTTGCCCTCGCAGGACCGCCTCGGCTTCGTGGTCACGGCGCTGCTCATCGCCTACTTCTTCAAGGGGCTGGGCGCCTACTTCTCCAGCTACCTCATGGACGACATCGGCCAGCGCGTGGTGCTGGCCATCCGCAACCAGCTGTTCCGGCACCTGCTGGACCAGTCCGCGGCGTTCTTCGCGCGCCGCACCACCGGGCAGCTGCTCTCACGCATCAACAACGACGTGGGGCAGGTGCAACGAGCCGTGGCCGAGACCGTGGGCGACCTGGCCCGCGAGTCGCTGGCGCTGGTGGGTTATGCGGGCCTGCTGTTCTACTACGACGCCAAACTCGCGCTGGTCTGCATGACCGCCGCGCCGCTGGTGGTCTACCCGCTGGTGCGGCTGGGCAAGCGCGTGCGGATGGTGACGCGGTGGAGCCAGGAGGCCCAGGAGCACATGTCGCACGTGGCCGGCGAGGCGTTCGCCGGCCACCGCATCGTCAAGGCGTTCGGGGCCGAGGAGCGCGAGGCGAACAAGTTCGCGGGCGCGGCGCGCTCGCTGTACCGCTCGAACATGAAGGTGACGCGCGTGCTCTCCATCCTGCCGCCGATGATGGAGCTGCTGGGCGGCCTGGCCATCGCGGGCGCGCTCTGGTATGGCACCCGCGAGATTGCCGGCGGGCGGCTGACGGCGGGTGAGTTCACGATGTTCGTGGCGGCCCTGCTGATGATGTATGGCCCCATCAAGAAGCTGAGCCGGGTGAATGCCAACCTCCAGCAGGCGGTGGCAGCCTCCGAGCGCATCTTCGAGCTGCTGGACACGCACACCGAGGTGCGAGAGCGGCCCGGCGCCGCGCCGCTCCCGCCGTTCAGGCACGCCATCGAGTTCGAGGGCGTCGGCTTCGGCTACGAGGACGGCCACGGGCGCAGCACACTGAGGGGCGTCAGCGTCACGGTGCGGGCCGGACAGATGATCGCGATCGTGGGGCGGAGCGGCGCGGGCAAGACCACGCTGGTGAATCTGCTGCCGCGGTTCTATGACGTGACCGAGGGCCGCATTTTGGTCGACGGCCAGGACATCCGCGACGTGACGCTGGCGTCGCTGCGCGCCCAGATTGGTATCGTCACCCAGGACACGGTGCTCTTCGACGATTCCATCGCGGCGAACATCGCGTTCGGCGCGCCCAGTGCCACCCAGGCCGAGATCGAAGCGGCCGCGCGGGCCGCGCACGCCCACGACTTCATCGCGGCGTTGCCGGACGGGTACCACACGACCATCGGCGAGCGCGGGCAGCGGCTCTCGGGCGGCCAGCGGCAGCGGCTGGCCATTGCACGGGCGCTGCTCAAGAACTCGCCGATCCTCATCCTGGACGAGGCCACCTCGGCGCTCGACGCCGAGTCCGAGCGGCTGGTGCAGGACGCCCTGGCGACGCTGCTGCTGAACCGCACCTCGTTCGTCATCGCGCACCGCCTCTCGACCGTCCGTCGCGCTGATGCCATCATCGTGCTCGAGCGCGGCCGCATCGTCGAGACGGGCCGCCACGACGAGCTGGTGGCACGGCCGGGCGGCGCCTATGCCCGCCTGCACCAGCTCGAGCTGCTCGACGACCACCTCGCGATCACGCCTTCGACTTCGAGCCTCCACCCATGATCAAGAGCATGACCGGCTTTGCCTCTCTCACCCGGGACGACGAGGTGGCCGCCGTCGGCGTCACCGTTCGGGCCGTCAACCATCGATTTCTCGACCTGCAACTGCGTCTCCCCTCGGCGGTGTCCGACCTCGAGCCGCGCCTGCGCGCGCTGGTGCAGCAGCGTCTCGCGCGTGGGCGGGTGGAAGTGAGCGTCTCGCTGCAGATGCGCCAGTCGCCGGTGCCCGACGTTCAGCTGAACGGTCCGTTCGTGCAGGCGCTGTCGGCGGCGTTGTCGCAGGCCCGGGCCGATGGCGTCATCGACGGCGGTCTGTCGGCCGGCGACCTGCTCCGGCTGCCCCAGGCGCTGGCCATCCGTGAACGGCTGCCCGACGGCGGGCACACGCCCGACACGCTGGCGGCCACCGTCGAGGCCGTCGTAGGTCAGGCCCTCGATCAGCTGGATGCCATGCGGACCCGCGAAGGCGAGCACCTTCGCACGGACCTGTCGGCCCGGAAGGCCCTGCTGGGCACGTTCGTGGACAAGGTGGTGAAGGCGGCGCACACTGGTCGAGTGGACCTGGAGGCGCGGCTGCTCGAACGGGCACGCGAGCTGGCGTCGGCGCTGCCCATCGACCAGGCGGCACTCTCGCAGGAGGTGGTGCGCGTGGCGCAGCGGTCCGACATCACGGAAGAGGTGACGCGGTTCCGGGGCCACCTGGACCACTGGGAGGCCCTCACCGACGGTGCCGAGCCGTGCGGGCGGAAGCTGGACTTCCTGCTGCAGGAAATGAACCGCGAGGTGAACACCATCGGGTCGAAGGCCGATGGCCTGCAGGTGTCGGAACTGGTGATCCTGGCCAAGGCCGAGCTCGAGCGGATGCGGGAACAGATTCAGAATGTCGAGTAGGGCCCGCGGGCTGCTGTTCATCGTCTCGGCCCCGTCCGGGGCGGGGAAGACCACGCTCGCCGAGCACCTGGTGCAGATCCTGCCCAACTTGCGGATGTCGCGTTCCTACACCTCGCGGCCCGAACGGCCGGGCGAGCGCGACGGCATCGACTATCACTTCGTCTCCCGCGAGCACTTCCAGGAGATGATCGCGGCGCAGGCCTTCCTGGAGTGGGCCGATGTGTTCGGCAACTTCTATGGCACGTCCGCGGCCGACACCGAGCGGCTGGTGGCCGACGGCCAGGACGTGGTGCTCACCATCGACGTGCAGGGCGCGCGCCAGGTGAAGACGCACGGCGTAGATCACACGTCCATCTTCGTGCTGCCGCCGTCGTTCGAGGTGCTCGAGCGCCGGCTGCGCGGCCGCAGCAAGGACAGCGAAGAGCAGATGCAGAAGCGTCTCACGGCGGCGCGCGCCGAGGCGGCCAGCTACACCGACTACGATTACGTGGTGGTCAACGACCAGCTGGAACCGACCGTGGTGCGCCTGCAGGAGATCATCGCGGCCGAGCGATCGCGGACGCACCGCATGCGCGGGATCGCGGAAGAGATCATCAGGACGTTTCGCCCGTAGAATGTAGGCGTATGTCCCTCATTGCGCTCGGCGTCACCGGCGGCATCGGCGCCTACAAGGCCGTCGAAATCGCGCGCGGCCTTCAGAAGGAGGGCCACGGCGTGGTGGCCGTGATGACCGCGTCCGCGCAGCGCTTCGTCACGCCCCTCACGTTCGAGGCCATCACCAGGCGCGAGGTCATCACCGACCTGTGGACGCCGGGCACCAACGCCGAGATCGAGCACATCGCGATCGCGTCGCAGATCGACCTGCTGCTGGTCGCGCCGTGCACCGCCAACACCCTGGGGCGGTTCGCGCAGGGCCTGGCCGACGACTTCCTGACGTCGCTCTACCTGGCCACCACCGCGCCGGTCGTGCTCGCGCCGGCGATGAACTCGAACATGTTCGCCCATCCGGCGGTGGTCGCGAACCTGGCGGCGCTGCACGCGCGCGGTGTCCGGGTCGTCGAGCCCGGGTCGGGATACCTGGCGTGTGGGTGGATTGGCAAAGGGCGGCTCGCGGAGCCCGAGGACGTGGTGGCCTGCGTGCAGCAGGTGCTGGCGCCGCCGTCCAGTGCGTGGCAGGGCCGGAGCGTGCTCATCACCGCCGGCCCGACCTACGAGAACATCGACCCGGTCCGCTACATCGGCAATCGCTCGAGCGGCCGCATGGGATTCGCGCTGGCGGCCGAGGCTGCGCGGCGCGGCGCAACGGTGACCCTCGTGACCGGTCCGACCACGCTGGCTCCCCCCGCGGGTGCGGCAGTCGTGCGCGTGCGCAGTGCGGCCGACATGCACGCGGCCGTGATGGCGCGCGCCGCGGGGCAGGACGTGGTCATCATGGCCGCCGCGGTGGCCGACTACACCCTCGACCAGGCGCCCCAGAAAATCGCCAAGTCCGACGGCCCGCTGGTCCTGACGCTGTCGCGCACGCGCGACATCCTGGCCGACGTCGGCGCCCTGCCGTCGCGGGCCGAGGGACGGCCCGTGCTGGTGGGCTTTGCCGCCGAGACTCACGACGTGGTGGCGCATGCGCGGGAAAAGCTGGCGCGGAAGCGCGTGGACCTGATCGTGGCCAACGACGTGGCGCGCGCCGATGCCGGCTTCGAGGTGGAGGCCAACGCCGTGACGATCGTGTCGGCCGATGCGAGCGAAGAGGTCGAGCTGCAATCGAAAGACCGCGTGGCCGGCCGCATCCTGGATCGCGTGGAGCCGCTCGTGTCGAAGCTCACCGCGGCGGCGTCGGCCCGGTAGTCGCGCCATGTCGAACGATCTGGCCGCGCACCTGAAGTACTTCGCCGAGATGGGCGTTGCCGGCGTGAGCCGCGATCCCGCGTGGCGCACGCGTGCCGATCCGCAGGCGGCGGCGCCGCCGGACGCCCAGTTGCCGCCGCCAGTCGAAGCGGTGGCGGTGGAGACGGTCCTCGATCCCAGGGGCGCGGCCATGCGCAGCGACGTGCCGGCGGATGTCCTCCTGTCCCAACTCAAGGTCGAGATCGGTCCCGACTGCACGTGCTGCAAGCTGTGCCAGCTCGGACGACGCCAGGTGGTGTTCGGCGTCGGGAACCCGCGCGCGCGGCTGATGTTCGTCGGCGAGGCCCCTGGCGAGGACGAGGACAAGCAGGGCGAGCCCTTCGTGGGCCGCGCCGGACAGCTGCTGACCAAGATCATCGAGGCCATCGGCCTGGCGCGCGAGCAGGTCTACATCGCCAACGTCATCAAGTGCCGACCGCCCGGCAACCGCAACCCGGAGCCGGACGAGGTGGCCGCCTGCGAGCCGTTTCTCTTCCGCCAGATCGATGCGGTACAGCCGCGCGTCATCGTGGCGCTCGGCAAGTTCGCCGCGCAGTGCCTGCTCCGGACCGCCGACCCCATCACGCGCATTCGCGGGAAGGAGTTCGACTTCCGCGGCGCAACGCTCATCCCGACCTTCCATCCCGCGTACCTGCTGCGCAACCCGCCCGCCAAGCGCGAGGTGTGGGACGACATGAAGAGGGTGCGCGACATCCTGCAGGCCGACGGCCGGCCCTAGCCCGTGTCCGACCGGCTTGTCCTGGTCGCGGTGCCGGTGGCCGCGCTCGGCCTCCTCACCTATCGCGTGCCCGCCGCCCTGCCGTCGCCGCCGGCCGGGGCGCGCGTCGTCGTGCCGTTGGGGCCCCGCCGCATGACGGGCGTGGTGCTGGGCGAGGGGTCCGCGCTCGACCCCGCCATCGAACTGCGCGACCTGATCCAGGTGCTGGACGACGAGGCGTTCGTGCCTCCCGATGTCGTGCAACTGACGGCGTGGGTGGCGGACTACTACCTCGCGGGCCCCGGCGCCGCGCTGTCCGCCGCGCTGCCGCCGCACGGGCTGAGCGCGCGCGTGGACGCGTTCAAGACGGTGCGCGTGGCGACCGTCACCGCGCAGGGACTGGACGTGCTCGATCGCGCCATGGGGCCGCGATGCGTCGGCGACGAAGACCGCGACATGCCTCGCCTTGGCGCGCGGCAGCGCGAAGCGCTGCAACTGCTGGCCGGACGGCCCGACGGCATCCCGGCACCCGACCTCTCGGACCGCGGCGTGCCCTCATCGGCCCTCCTTCGCCTGCGCACGCTCGGTCTCGTCACGCTGCGGACCGAGCGCGTGGACCGCGATCCGTTCGTGGACGAGCGCCACGCGTCGAGCGCGGCATCCGAGGCGCAGCCGGTGCGCGCGCTCACCGGGGAGCAAGAGGCGGCATTCGAGGCCCTGGCGCCACTGGCCGATGCGCGCACGTTCCACACCGCGCTGGTGCACGGCGTCACCGGCAGTGGCAAGACGGAGCTCTACCTGCGCCTGGCCGAGCGCGTGCGCGCGCAGGGTCGCGGCGTGCTGGTGCTCGTGCCGGAGATTGCACTCACCCCGCAGGTGGCCGCCCTCTTCCGTGCGCGTTTCGGTTCGCACGTCGCCATCCAGCACAGCGGGCTCTCGGACGGCGAGCGGCACGACCAGTGGCACCGCATCCGCCGCGGCGAGGTGGACGTCGTCGTCGGCACGCGGTCGGCGGTCTTCGCCCCGCTGGCCCGTCCCGGCCTCATCGTCGTGGACGAGGAGCACGACACGTCCTACAAGCAGGAAGACACGCCCCGCTACAACGGGCGCGACGTCGCGGTGATGCGTGGCAAGTTCGCCGGCTCGCTGGTGGTGCTCGGCTCGGCCACGCCGTCAATGGAGTCGTACGCCAACGCGCGGGCCGGGCGCTACACGCTGGTCACGCTCGAGCGCCGCATCCTGGACCGGCCCATGGCGAGCGTGCGCGTGGTGAACATGCGCGAGGAGATGGCGGAATCGACCCCTGACGTGGTGCTCAGCCGTCCGCTCGTCGAGGCGCTCGGCCTGCGCCTCCAGGCAGGCGAGCAGTCGGTCATCCTGCTGAACCGGCGAGGGTTCGCCACGGCCATGTTCTGCCGGCAATGCGGCCATACGCTCGAGTGCCCGAACTGCAGCGTGTCGCTGACCGTGCATACCCGCGGGCGGCACAGCCACGACGATCGTCGCGGGTGGCGCGCCCGGTGCCATTACTGCAACTACCTGCGTGGCGTTCCCACGGCCTGTCCGCAGTGCGCGGCGCCCTACATGGAGCACGTGGGATTCGGCACCGAGCGCGTCGAGGCCGACGTGCGCGCCCACTTTCCGGCCGCGCGGGTGGCGCGTGTTGATCGTGACACCGTGCGGCGGCGGGGAAGCCTCGTCGACGTGCTGGCGCGCTTTGCCCGCCGCGATCTCGACGTGCTGGTCGGCACGCAGATGATCGCCAAGGGGCACGACTTTCCCAACGTGACCCTCGTCGGCGTGATCTCCGCCGACGTCGGGCTCGGGCTCGCGGACTTCCGCGCCGCCGAGCGCACCTTTCAGTTGCTCACGCAGGTCGCCGGCCGGGCCGGACGCGGCGAGATCGCCGGCGAGGCCCTCGTCCAGACGCTGTTTCCCGCGCACTACAGCATCCGCCTGGCGTGCACGCAGGACTACCGGGCCTTCTTCGACAAGGAGACCGCCTTCCGCCACGCCATGCGCTATCCGCCGCACATCGCGATGGTCAACATCGTCGTGCGCGGACGCTCGTTCGAGCAGGCCATGGACGATGCGGGGGAGTTGGTGGAGCGGGTGCGCGCCGCGGGGACGAAGGGGTTCGTCATCCTCGGCCCCGCGCCGGCGCCGCTCACGAAGCTGCGCGGCGAGCACCGCGCGCAGTTCTTCCTCAAGGGCACGAGCCGCGCGTCGATGCGCGAGTCACTCCGCGCGGCCCTGGCCGCGGCGCCCGCCATCGCCCGGCGCACCGCCGTCGACATCGACCCCGTGTCGATGCTATAGGCGGGTGGCGGTCATTGATGATTGGGTGATTGCAGATTGAGCGATTGATTGGGGATTGGGTGATTGCGGCATTGAGCGATTGATTGACGATCGGCGATTGGTGATTGAGTGATTCGATTGAGCGATTGAGCGATTGAGCGATTGAGCGATTGAAGCGCGGCGGGATAATCGCCCATTCACTCAGTCTCCCAGTCTCTCGATCAATCACCCAATCGCTCAATACCCCAATCCTCAATCAATCGCTCAATTTGCAATCGCCAATCGCTCAAAGGACGCGCGTCACCTGCTACTGGCCCGTGACAAAGGGTTCGATAGGCGCCGGCGTGAAGCACACGATCAACATGACCAGCGCCAGCAGGGCGAGCCAGAGACGGGTCGCGTCGAGCGGCGTGTGGTCGTCCAGCGTGGGTGGATGTCGGGGGCCGACGAGGACCAGCATCAGGAGGATCATCACGGTCCACGCGATCCAGCTGGGTGAGAACGTGGCCAGGCCCACCGCCACCAGCACCATGCCCAGCGTCACCCAGAGGGACCGGCGCCCCAGCACCGCGTAGCTGATGTGACCGCCGTCGAGTTGCGCCACGGGGAAGAGGTTCAGCGCCGTGGCCAGCAGGCCGAACCACGAGGCAAACGCCATCGGGTGCATGTTGATCGAGTACCCGTCGGGTACGTCACCAAAGATCAGCCACGCCGCGAAGCGGAAGAGCAACGGCTCGCCAAGCGACATGAGATCGGTCTGATCCGCCGGCAGCTCCACGACCTCCGAGAGCGCGAGGCCCGCGAAGAGTGTCGGCACGGCCACCACGAAGCCGGCAATGGGGCCCGCGATGCCGATGTCGAAGAGCGCCACCTTCGACGGGATGCGCGAGCGGATGCGGATGAATGCGCCGAGCGTGCCGGTGAGCGGCAGAGGCGCGGGCAGGAAATAGGGGCGCGTGGCGTCCACGCCGTAGCGCAGGCACGCGACGTAGTGGCCCATCTCATGGCAGCCGAGAATCCCCAGCACCGTCAGGCTGTACCACAGGCCGTTCAGGTAGAACGTGGGCTGCAGGAAAAGGCCCAGCAGCCAGTCACGGCCCTCCTGATCGCCCATCGGCGGCATCTGTTGAAAGGCCTGGTCGAAACTCAGGTAGTGGCAGCCACCCACGAGCGTGGTGGTCACGACGGTGAGAACGAGCAGCAGCACCTGCACCCACATGCGATCCCTGGGGCGCCGTGGTGGCGGTGCTACGCGTTCCGCGAACAACTCGTCGCGATCGGCTCGCGCTGGGAACGCGGGAAAGGGCGCCCGTTCGAACCCGGGGTCCTGCGGTTGGGGCACAGGCCGTTACCCGATGTTCTGCAACTCTTTACCGGGCTTGAAGCGAATCGTGCGACCGGGGGGGATGCGCACTTCCTTGCCCGTGCGGGGATTGCGACCGATGCCGCGCTTGCGGGGCTTTACCTGGAAGACGCCAAAGCCCCGCAGCTCAATACGTTCCCCGCGCTGCATCGAGTGGCGCATGGCTTCGAACACCGCATCGACGGCCAGCTCCGCTTTCACCTTGGTGATCTCGGCGACTTTCGACACTTCGTTGACGATGTCCACCTTGATCATGCCCTGGCGCGCTCCTCGATCCGCGTAAGTATCTTAAACCGTGGCACTTACGAGTGTCAAACCGCAAGTCCTTCTGTACCTGTAAGATCGGAGGACTCCCGTGGCCGAGCGCCGAACCCCAACCGTCGTCTTCGTGGGCCGACCCAATGTCGGTAAGTCCACTCTGTTCAACAGGTTAACTGGGACGCGCCGTTCCATCGTGGCCCCCGTGGCGGGCACCACGCGCGACGTGATCACGCACCCGGCCACCTGGGAAGACCGGGCCGTGCTGCTCACCGATACGGGGGGCCTCTTCGGGGCCAGCCAGGACCCCTTGCACGTCCTGGTCCTCGAGCGCGGCCAGCGGGCCCTGGCCGAGGCCGACCTCATCGTGATGGTCGCCGACGGGCGGGAAGGCCTGGTGTCTGGCGACCAGGAGGTCGCCAGGGCGGCGCGCGCCACCGGCGTGCCGGTGATCCTCGCCATCAACAAGATGGACGACCGCCGCGCCCGCGACGGCGCGCTCGAGCTCTACCGCCTGGGCTTCGATCCGGTCGTCGAGGTGAGCGCCGAGCACGGCATGGGCATGGCCGAGCTGATGGATGCCGTGCTGGCCAAGCTGCCAAACGCGCCGCGCGCGGAGGCCGACGACACGGGCCCCCCCGAGACGTCCGTGGCCATCGTCGGCCGGCCCAATGCGGGCAAGTCATCACTGGTCAACCGGTTGCTGCAGGAAGAACGGATGATCGTGTCCGAGGTGCCGGGGACCACGCGCGACTCCGTGGATTCTCTGCTGACGTGGCACCGCAAGCACTTCCGCATTGTCGACACGGCCGGTATCCGGCGCCCGGGGCGCGTGGCGAAGTCGGGCCAGGTGGAGACGCTCAGCGTGATGCTGGCCAAGCGCGCCATCGAGCGCGCCGATGTGGTCGTGCTGGTGCTCGATGCCACCGAAGGGCCCACCGATCAGGATGGGGCCATCGCGGGCGCCGCGGTCGATGCCGGGCGCGGGCTGATTGTGGTGGCTAACAAGTGGGACCTGATGAAAGTGCACGGGCAGGAGGGCTCGAAGGTCTTCGACGAGAACCTCCGCTACCAGTTGAAGTTCCTGGACTTCGCGCCGATCCTCCACATCTCGGCCAAGACGGGGGAACGCACCGGCAAGCTCCTCGAAACCATCGAGAAGGTGTCGGCCGCACGCGCCATCCGCGTGCCGACTGGCGAGCTGAACCGCTTCATCGAGGGCATCACGACGGCCCATCCGCCGGTGAGCCCGGGGAACAGGAACGTCCGGGTGCTCTACGCCGCGCAGACGGGTGTGGCGCCCCCCTCGTTCGTGCTGTTCACGAACGTCGCCACGAAATTCCATTTTTCCTACGCGCGCTTCCTCGAAAACCGCCTGCGCGACGAGTACGGGTTCTTCGGCACCCCCATCCGCATCTCCGTCCGCCGCCGCGCGGACCACCGTGGACGGGGTAGGGCTGAGAAGGCATAGGTTCGCCGGAACCCAGAACGCCAGAACCTCGGAACCCCGAGCCCCCGTTCCCGGTTATACTGTCGTGCGGGATACGTCGCAGATGGCAACACCCAGACGGGAGCTGTTCAAGGCCGTGGAGGTGTGCGAGGTCGCCGAGGTGCAGCCTTACGTGCTGCGGTCCTGGGAAGCGGAGTTTCCGCAACTGGGACAGGCGCCCTCGAACGGCGGGCCGCGCGTCTATCGGCGTGAAGATCTCGAGATGGTCTTGCGCATCAAGTCGCTGGTGTTCGGCGAGGGCCTGACGCTGGCGGGGGCGCGACGCCGGCTGGACGAAGCGGACGATGGCTCCGATCGGCCGACGGTGCTGGTTGAAGAAGTGCTGGGCGAGCGGGCACGCGAGCGCGTGCGCGCGGTGCGCGACGGACTGCAGGGCATCCTGCAGATGCTGTCGAGCGAGCACGGCCAGCCAGAGTTGGTGCTGGCCGCGCCTGCCGCCTCGGCGAAGCGCGCCAGCAAAGGCGCCAAGCGGCGGAGTGCGTGAGCGCGCGCCTCGCTGGTGGCCCACCGCACGGAGCACTTGTTTTTCGGGATGTAGCGCAGCCTGGCTAGCGCGCCTGCTTGGGGTGCAGGAGGTCCCGGGTTCGAATCCCGGCATCCCGACCACATCATGGAATGCCGCGAGGCCCCGCCTCGCGGCATTCGGACCCTACGCATGAACAAGAACGGAATCGTTGCGGTCGTTGTCGTCATCACTGCGGTCGTGCTGGTGGGCCTCTGGGTGATGCGCAGCGGCCAGACCCGCCCGGGTGGCCGCCAGTTCGATTGCTCGGCGCCGCCCTCCGCTCCTGCGAACCTCGCCTACACCAAGGACGGCGAGACGATCACCGGCACCTGGACCGCGCCAACGGGCGAGAACCCGCCCACCACCTACGTCGTCGAGGTGGGCAGCCAAGCCGGCCTGAACAACCAGGGCACCTACGTCGTCCCCGCGACGCAGACCAGCTTCGGACGGCCGACGCCGGCGGGCAACTACTTCGTCCGCGTTTACTCGCGCAACGCGTGCGGGACGAGCCCGGCCTCGAACGAAATCAACTTCTCGGTGCCCTAGCCTGCGGGCGCCGGATCGCCTCCGGCAGCGTTTCATGCGTTGGCTGACCCTCACCAGCATCCTCGCGATGGCCGCGGCGCTCGCGGTGGCGACCGTGCGCGCGCCGGCCACCGTGACGGCCGCCTACGCGAATCGCGTCTACCCGGCCCTGCAGTCGGGTCTCACGCCGCTTTCCAACCGCACCAGCGTCCCGCTGTTCGACGTGTTCGTGATGGGGCTGGGCATTGGCCTCGTAGTCGCGTTGGTCGTGTCCGTCCGCCGCGCGTGGAAGCGTCGGAAATTCGCGCCGCTGGTTCGCGTGGTGCTGGTCGTCCTGGCCGCGGTGTCGCTGTCATACCTGTGGTTCGTCGCGGCGTGGGGCCAGAACTACCGGCGTCCCGGCGTCGAGTCGTCCATCGGCGGTTTCGAGGCGGGGCGGGTGACGCCCGCCGCAGTGCGCGCGCTGGCCGAGCGCGCGGTCGCCGAGGCCAATCGTCTCCACGCGCCCGCGCATGCCCATGGATTTCCCGCCATCGACGCCGTGCCGGCCTCACTCGCCGCCGCGCTGCACCAGGTCGAGCGCGAGCTGGGCCGACCGACGCCCACCGTGTTCGCGACGCCGAAGCGGCCGCTGACGGCGCCGTACATGCGCGCCGTGGGCGTGAGCGGGATGCTCGCGCCGCTGTTCCTCGAGACCTATCTCAACCCGGACCTCACGGGGCCCGAGCGCCCGTACGTGCTGGCGCACGAATGGGCGCACCTGTCGGGATTCGCGCCCGAGGAAGACGCGAGCTTCGTCGGGGTGCTGGCCGCACTCGATGCCGATGTGGCCTCGCAGTACAGCGCCTGGCTCTTCCTGGTGTTCGAGGCCGCACGGCAGTTGCAGCCGGTGACGCGCGACCTGGTGCTGGCGGAACTGGCCGACGGCCCGCGACGCGACCAGCAGGACATCGAGGCCCGGCTTCGGAGCCGCGTGCCGTGGCTGGACCGCGCGAGCTGGGTCGCCTACGACCGCGCCATCAAATCGCAGGGGGCCGACGCGGGCGTGGCCGGCTATGGGCGTGTCGTGCAACTGCTGCTCGGCAGCGGCGCGCTGGATGGCACGCGGGCCACGTCATGACGCGAACAGTGACCGTGGATCCTGAGCACCCGGATCCGGATGTCATCGGCGAGGCCGCGGAGGTGATCCGCCGCGGCGGCCTCGTGGCGTTCCCGACGGAAACGGTGTACGGGCTGGGCGCCAACGCGCTGGACGCCGATGCGGTCCGGCGCATCTTCGAGGCCAAGGGACGTCCTTCCACCGATCCGCTCATCGTGCACATCGCGCACGTGGGGCAGCTGGCACAGGTGGCATCGCACGTGCCGCCCGCCGCGCGGAAGCTGGCGCTGGCGTTCTGGGCGGGGCCGCTGACGCTCATCGTGCCGAAGAAGCCCGTCATCCCGGACGTGGTGACCGCCGGCCTGCCGTCGGTGGCAGTGCGCGTGCCCGCTCACCGCGTGGCCCGGGCGCTGATGGAAGCCGCGGGCGTGCCGGTGGCGGCGCCCAGCGCGAATCGGTTCTCTCGGCCCAGTCCCACGCGTGCCGCCCACGTAATCGACGACCTCGGTGGTCGCATCGACCTCGTGCTGGACGGTGGCCCGACGCCGATTGGCGTCGAGTCGACGATCGTGGACTGCACGGTCACGCCGCCGGTGCTGCGGCGGCCGGGCGGCATCACGCGAGAGCAGCTGCTGGCGCACGTCCCTGACCTGGTGGTGGAGCAGGGGCTCGGAGAGGCCGATGCCGCTCAGCCCGCGCCGGGTCAGCTGCTCCGGCACTACGCGCCGCGGGCGCGGGTCACGCTCTACGAGGGGTTACCCGAGGCGGTGGTGGCACGCGTGAGCCGCGACGCGCGCCAGCTGGCGGGGCAGGGGAGCCGCGTCGGGATCCTGGCGCCCGAAGAAGAGGTGATGGCGCTTGCGCCGGCCATCGCCGCACTGGCCTCGAGCGGGCGTGTGATGGCGCGCGCGTTCGGGCCCCGGAGCAATCCCGACCAGGCCGCCCGCCTGCTGTTCGATACCATGCGCGCCCTCGACGCTGAGGGCCCCGACGTGATGCTGGCGATTGGCGTGGGCCCCGAGGCCATCGGCGCCGCGATTCACGATCGGTTGCGGCGGGCGGCGGAGGGGCGGGTTATCCGCGTGTGACGCGGAGCCGACGCGGATGGCGCAGAGTCCGGGCCGCAGATTACGCGGATGAAGGTTCCGCGGCCCGGATCTGCGCCATCCGGGCCCATCAGCGTTTGAGCTCTCCGCGTCGCAGCTGCCGGTACATCTCAAGGGAGTCCCGGATGATCTGCACCGCCTCTTCAGTGCCCAGGAAGTCTTCCACGACCACCTGCTTGTTCTCGAGCAGCTTGTAATCCTCGAAGAAGCGCTTGATCTCACGCAGCAGGTACGCGGGCAGGCTCTTGTGATCGGGGTAGTCGGTGACCGCGGGATCCTTCGTGCTCACCGCGATGATCTTGTCGTCGATCCCCTTCTCATCTCTCATCCGCATGACACCAATCGCGCGCGCTTCTACGATGGTCAGCGGGCTCACCGATTCCTGTCCCAGCACCAGCGCGTCCAGCGGGTCCCAGTCGTCGCAGTAGGTGCGGGGAATGAAGCCGTAGTTGGCGGGGTAGTGCACCGCGCTGTGAAGAACGCGGTCGAGCCGGAGGAATCCGGTCTCCTTATCCAACTCATACTTGTTCTTGCTGCCCATCGGCACCTCGATCACCACCGGGAAGGCGGATTCGATGAGGTGGTCGTCTACGTAGACGTCATGCCATGCGTGCATCCTTTGATCATAGTTGACGTGGATCTGTTACTATTCACCCGTTTTGGGGGGACCCATGCCAGAAGGCCCGATCACCAGTGTGCCCGGCGGACAGCCGGGAGTGTCCCGACGTAACTTCATCAAGGGCGTGATTGCCGCGGGGGCAACCGTCTCCGCCTCGGCATACCTGTTCCGCGCCAACATCGCCGGCCAGGACAGCTCCCTGCCCGGATCGGTGGAGCGCCTCATCACGCTCAACGTGAATGGCCAGGAGCGGCGGGTCGACGTGCTCAAGCATGAGACCCTCGCGATGACGCTGCGCTACAAGCTCGGGCTGACCGGCACCAAGCTCGGCTGCGACCGCGCGGAGTGTGGCGCGTGCACCGTTCTGGTGGACGATGTGCCCCACTATTCGTGTTCGGTGCTCACGCACACGGTGCGCGGCAAGAAGATTGTCAGCATAGAAGGGCTCGCGGCGCCCGACGGCACGCTGCACCCGGTGCAGCAGGCGGTGGTCAACGGCCAGGGCTTCCAGTGCGCGTTCTGTATGCCCGGGTTCGTGATGGCCACGGTCGGCTACCTGAAGACCAACCCGAGCCCGACGCGGGCCCAGTTGGCGCATGGCATCTCCGGCAACCTGTGCCGCTGCGCAGACTACAACAAGATCCTCGACGTCATGATGAATGCCGCCGACCTGATGCGGAGGGCCTGAGATGGCGGACTACAAGCTGATCGGCAAGAACTACGTCACGCCGGACCTCGTGGCCAAGGTCACGGGCAAGGCGCGTTATGCCGAGGATTACCGCGCAGAAGGCATGCTGTTCATCAAGCTGCTGCTGAGCCCGCGCCCGCACGCGCGAGTGACTCGCATCGACGCCAGCGCCGCGCTGGCCATGCCTGGTGTTCACGGGGTCCTCACGGCCGACGACATGCCGGCCCCGCCCCCGCCGCCCGCCCCGCCTGCCGCGCCGCCGGCGCCGGCCGCGCAGGGCGGCGCCCGTGGCGGAGAGCAGGGCGCTGCGGCGCCCAACGCGGGAGCGCCGGCTGCCGGCGCCACCGGGGCCGCGACCCCCGCTGCCGCGCCCGCGGCCGCCGCCGCTGCTGCCGCGCCGGCCGCGGCCCAGCCGCCCGCACCGCCACGCCCGAACGTGCCGGCCGAGGTTGCCCTCACCAGGGAACCCGTTTACGAGGGTGAGCCGATCCTGGCCGTCGCCGCCGACTCGGAAGAGATCGCGGCCGCCGCCATCGAGCGCATCGTCGTGGACTACGAGCCGCTGCCGTTCGTCATCGACCCGCTCGACTCGCTCAAGCCCGGCGGCCCCGACGGCCGCGTGGGCGGTAACGTGTTCGTCGGCGCGAACCTCCAGTCGCTGAAGTGGACCGCGGAGGACATCGCCCAGGTCGAGGCCGGCAAGTTCCCGGCGACGGCCGAAGCGGCCGAGACGCTCGTCTACGGCGACGTGGAGAAGGGCTTCGCGGAGGCCGACCTCGTCATCGAGCGCGACCACTATCAGCAGACCACCAGCCACCAGCCGCTCGAGACGCGGACGGCCATGGCCTACTGGCAGAACGGCAAGTGCTACCTGCATGGGTCCACGCAGAGCGTGGCCCGGACCGTGGCCTCGGCAGCCGGCTGGATCGGCATCAAGCCCGAAGAGCTGGTGCTCATCAGCGAGTACACCGGCGGCGGCTTCGGCAGCAAGATCCCCGGCGCGCACTCGATGGCGATTCCGGCGCTGATGTCGAAGAAGCTCAACGGCCGGCCGGTCATGATGCGCATCTCGCGCGAGGAAGAGACCTACATCGGACGCACCCGGCCCGGCTACCAGGGCTGGATCAAGATGGGCTTCAAGAAGGACGGGCGCATGACCGCGTGCGACGTCTTCGTCGTCGAAGCGGCCGGCCCCTACCGCCGGCAGGGTGACCACGCGACGTCGGCCAACAACGCGTCGCTGATGTACCAGGTGCCGAACATGCGCTTCCGGGGCGTGTCGGTGGCGACCAACACGCCGCCGGCCACGTCGCAGCGCGCACCGGGCGGCCTGCAGGCCGCGGTGATGTTCGAGCCGATGATTGACGAGGCCGCGCGCAAGCTCGGCCTGGACCGCATCGCCATCCGCAAGACCAACGCGCCGGAAGGCCAGGCCCAGTTCGGCCTGGTGCCGGTCAACGCCCCGCCCGGACGCCCGCGCAACAAGCTCACCAGCTGCTTTGTCAAGGAGTGCCTCGACAAGGGCGCCGAGATGTTCAACTGGGAGGAGCGCAAGCAGCGGAGCGGCCAGCGGCGTGGCAACAAGATCACCGGCGTGGCAGTGGCCACCGGGTCCTACACCGCCGGTTCGATCGGCGTGGACGGCCTGTGCGTCCTCAAGCCCGATGGCAAGCTCTACATCCACCAGGGCATCGGCAACCTCGGCACCCACTCGGTCAGCGACACGGCCCGTGTCATCGCCGAGCAGGTGGACATGCCGTGGGAGAACTGCGTGGTGGTCTGGGGCAACACCGGCAACCACCTGGCGTGGAGCTCGGTGCAAGCCGGCAGCCAGACGACCTATGCCCACACCCGCGCGAACTACGCCGCGGGCCAGGCACTCAAGCGCAACCTGCAGGAGCTGGCCGCCGCCGAACTGGGCGGGTCGCCGGACGACTACGACGTCGGCAATGAGCGCGTGTTCCGGAAGGGCAACCCCGGTCGCGCCATCCCGTTCGCCAAGGCGGCCGAGCTGGCCATCAAGCGGGGCGGCAAGTTCGACGGCCACGAGGTGCCGAAAGAGCTGAACGGCATGACCAAGGCCTCGGCCGCCGGCCTGGCCGGGCTGGGCCTGATGGGCGTGGCGCGCGACAACCTGCCACGCGACGGGCAGACCTACTCGTTCCAGGCCGCGTTCATCGAGATCGAGGTCGACGCCGAAACCGGCGCCTACCGCATCGTCGATTACCTGGCCGTGGCCGACGTGGGCACCGTGATGCACCCGAACAGCCTGGGCGGCCAGATCCACGGTGGCGCCGTGCAGGGCTTCGGTCACGTGCGCAGCCAGACGCTGGTCTACGACCCGCACTACGGCGCGGCGCTGGCCAACCGCCTCTACAACAACAAGCCGCCGACGATGCTCGACATCCCGGTCGAGGCGCCCATGCGGTGGGCGGCCGTCGAGTTGCCCGACCCGACCAACCCGATTGGCGCGAAGGGCATCGGCGAGCCGGCCATCGGCGCCGGCGGCGGCGCCCTCATCTGCGCGCTCGCAGACGCCGTGGGTGATGGGATCCTGCGCCGAACCCCGGTGCACCCCGAGCAGATTCTCATGTCGCTGGCCGCCGGCACGCCGGCGTATGAAACGCTGACGGCGTTCATCTAGGAGGACCGGAAGATGCCTGCTGCAATCCGCGATGTAATGCCGGCATTCGAGCTGTTCCAGCCCACCAGCGTGGCCGACACGCTCGGGCTGCTGGAGCGCCACGGCGGTGACGCCTGGGTGATGGCCGGCGGCTTGGACACGTTCGACTGGCTGAAGGATCGCATCCGCAAGCCCAGGGTCGTCGTCGACCTGAGCGCCGTGGCCGAGCTGCGCGGCATCAAGGACGCCGGCGGCGGCATCGAGATCGGCGCGATGACAACCCTCACCGAGGTGTCCACCAACGCGCTCGTCAAGGAACGCTTCGGCCTGCTGGCCGAGGCGGCGGGCCTGGTGGCCTCGCCCCAGATTCGCAATCAGGGGACGATGGGCGGCAATGTCTCGCAGGACGCGCGATGCTGGTACTACCGCGCCGGCTGGCCCTGCTACCGCGCCGGCGGCAACATCTGCTACGCGGACACGCCGACCTCGGTGAACCGCGAGCACGCCATCTTCGACGCGGACCGCTGCGTGGCGGTGAACCCGTCCGACACGGCGCCGGCGCTGATCGCGCTCGATGCGCAGATGGTCATCCGGCGGGGGGGCAGCGAGATGGTCGTGCCCGCGCAGGACTTCTTCGTCGGCCCCGGCGTGGACATCACCAGGCTGACGATGCTGCAGCCGGGGGATCTGCTCACCGCGGTCCGCATTCCGGGCACGTGGGCCGGCAAGCAGTACTACTTCGAGAAGGTGCGCGACCGCCAGGTGTGGGACTTCGCCCTGGTGAACGTGGCCTCGGCCATCAACGCGTCCGGCAACACCATCAGCGAGGCACGCCTGGTCGTCAACGGCGTCGCCGCGCGACCCTACCGCCTCGAGGCTGTCGAGGCGTTGGTGCGCGGCAAGGCTCGTGACGAGCAGACGGCGGAGCAGGCGGGCGAACTGGCCGTGCAGGGCGCACTGCCGCTCCGCCACAACGCCTACAAGGTGCCGCTGATGAAGGCGCTGGTGAAGCGCGCCATCCGAGGAGCCGGCGAATGGACTTCGTAACCTGGGCCACGAGTCCGTGGGGCGAGAACGTCCTCGTCCGCATCTCGTGGGACCTGTTCTGGGCGGCGCTGGTGGGCGGCGTGTTGTTCCTCATCGCCCACGGCGGCTACATGCTGTTCTCGCCTCACCACAAGCGCGAGTCGGGCGAAGTGGACCGCATGGAGAGGGAACGGGCCGGGCTCCCGGCGCGCATCGAGCGGCACTCGTTCGTGGCGCGCATCTTCCACTGGGTGATGGCCTTCGCCATGCTGGCGCTGGTGTTCACCTCGTTCCTCCCCGTGATCGGCGTGAAGTTCGCCTGGGTCTACTGGCACTGGATGGCGGGGATCCTGCTCACCGGCTCCATCATCTTCCACATCATCCACGCCACCTTCTTCATGGACTTCTGGTCCATCTGGGTGGGGCCGAAGGATATCCCCGAGGCCAAGGCCGAGATGATGCGCGAGTTCGGCATCGACGCCCCGGGGCCCAAGCCGGGCAAGTACCCGTTGGGCAACCGCCTCTATCACCTGGCCGTCCTGGTGGCGGGACTGGGCGCAATCGCCTCCGGCCTGCTGATGATGTCGCGCATCAGGACCCCGATCTTCGAACGCAACCCCTACCTGATGGGCGACGCGGCCTACGGGCTCACCTACGTGGTGCACGGCCTCACGGGAGTGGGTTTCGTCGGGCTCATCATCGCGCACATCTACTTCGCGCTCCGGCCCGAGAAGTTCTGGATCACCAAGTCGATGATCTTCGGGACCATCTCCAAGCGCGAGTATCTCGAGCACCACGATCCCGACCGCTGGGTCGCCTCGAAGTAAGCCCGCATGCCCACTGAATCGGCGCTGGACGCGCTCCAGCAACGGGTGGATGCCATCGAAGGTGGATACGAGTTCCTGCTCGCGTATGCGGCGCAGGGACTCGCCACCGACGAGGGCAACGCCAACAGCGAACAGCTCCGCACCTATCTCCGCCGGATGGACGAGGGGATTGCCGGGCTCGAGCCCGCCTTCCGCGAGGTGATTGCCGCCACCGATGCCGCCGCGTCCTTCGAGGACTTCCTGCAGGTGCTGGCGCAGGACACCGCCCGCGCCCGCGCGGCGCTGAAAGTGGTTCACACGCGCCAGGGCATCAGCTCGCAGCTCGTGGACAACTTGAACGTCTCCACCCACCTCCGCGCGGTGCTCACCGACCTGTTCCTGCTGGACGAAGCGGTCAAGGGCCTTCGATAGGGCGCGCGCCTTCGGCGCGCGTGGGCCTCGCCGCTCGCGGCTCGGTAGGCCTCAACTGCGTTCGGTGGGCCTCGTGACTTGCACCGCTCGGTAGGGGCCGCGCTACGCGGCGAAGCCGCGCCCACCCGAAGGGCCCACGGCGCGGAGCGCCGCCGACGCGACGAAGTCGCGCCTAAGCAGGCAACGTCAGCGTGGCCCGGCAGCCGCGCGTGTCGGTGCGGTTCTCGAGGCGGAGCGCGCCCTCGTGCGCCTCGGCGATCTGCCGGCAGAGCACCAGCCCGATGCCCGAGCCGCCCGGCTTGGTGGTGAAGAAGGGCACGAACAGGTTCGCCGTGTTCGACAGCCCGGGCCCCTCGTCGTCCACCCAGATGTCCACGGAGTCGCGGAACCGGCGCCAGCCCATCGTGATGGCGCCTCCGCCCACCTCGACCGTGGCGTCGGCGGCGTTGCGCAGCAGGTTGATGAAGAGCTGCTCGAGCTGGTCGGGGTCGGCCGTGATGGTGAGGTCCGGTCCGGGCTTCACCCGGACGGGCACGCGCGTCTCAAGCCCGGCGAGGCGCTGGACGAACGGCTTGAGGACGATGGGCACGGGCTTGGGGGCGGGGAGCCGCGCCAGCCGCGCGTAGGCCCCGGTGAATCGGCTGAGCGACTCGGTGCGTGACGCAATCACCTGGAGGCCGCGCTGCATGTCCTCGCGCCAGTCGGGGGGCGGCGGGTCGCGCTGGAGCAGCGTCTCGATGCTGCCCGCGATCGACTTGATGGGCCCGAGCGAGTTGCCCAGTTCGTGGCCAATGACGCGAATGAGGCGCTGCCATGCCTGCCGCTCCTGCTCGCGCAGGGGCCGGCTCACGTCCGACAGGACGAGCAGATCGTGGGGCAGGCCGCCCAGCCGGAACGTGGTGCGGCGCACTTCCCACCGGCCGGCGCCGCCGCCCGGCGGCGTGATGTCCACCACGCGGGGCGCGTCGCCGAACCAGTCGGTGACGCCCAGCTCCCCGGCCGTGCGCCCGAGCATCTGCTCGGTGCTGCGGCCCATCAGCCGCTCGCCGGTGCGGTTCACGATCCGCAGGTGCTGTTCCGGATCGAAGGCGAAGACCGCCACGTCGATCTGTTCCATGACGGTCCGGAGCAGGGCGGTCGCCTCGACCGCGCCCAGGCGCTGCTCGTGCAGCGTTTCCGCCAGCGCGTTCACCTCGATGAGCGCCGCCCCCAGCGGGTCGTCCGGATTGGCCGTGCGGCCGCGGATGCTGAAGTCGTCTTCCCGGAGCGCCGCCAGCAGGTTGGCCAGTGTCTGCAGTGGCACCACCACGCGCGACCGCACCGACGCCGCGAAGCCGACCATCAGGACCACGACAAACACCGTCAGCGTCCACTGGACTTTCGGCGTGTAGTCGCCTGTCCAGAGCAACGCCAGGGCGACCCCCGCGCCCGGCAGGCTGGCGCCGAGGGTGAGCAGCAGGATGTGCTGGTCGATGGTGAGGTGGGGCTTCACGATCGTGCCGGGAGTCGGGAGTCGGGAGTCGGGAGTCGAGTCGGCAGCCGGGTCTGGAGCCGGGACGGACGGCACGCGCGGACTTGACTCCACAGGCCCGACGACGGATTGAGAAAGCCAGAAAGCTGGACGGAGGGTTCGGGTAGCCGCGACGCCCGGCGCCGGCTTGTCCGACTCCCGACTGCCGACTCCCGACTCCCGTTCATATTCAGAGCTTGTACCGCTCCAGGCGGCGATAAAGGGCGCTCCGTGAAAGCCCCAGCGCCCGGGCAGCCTGGCTGACGTTGCCGTAGCGGGCCATCGCCTTCTTGATGAGGAACGCCTCGACTTCCTCGAGGCTCATGTCCTCCATGCGCGCGGCGCCGCCGCCATCGACGCGCAGGCCCAGGTCCTGCGTGCGCACGGTAGAGCCCGTGGACATGAGCACCGCGCGCTCGACCGCGTGATCCATTTCGCGCACGTTGCCGGGCCAGCGGTGATCCAGTAGCTGCTGCATCGCGCCCGGATCGAAGCCGGAGAGGTGCTTGCGGTAGCGCTGGGCGTGCTGGTGCAGGAAATGGCGCGCCAGCAGTGGGATGTCCTCGCGGCGGTCACGCAGCGGCGGCAGGTGAATCTCGATGGTGTTCAGGCGGAAGAGCAGGTCCTGCCGGAAGCGTCCTGCCGTGACCTCGGCGTTCAGGTCCGCGTTCGTGGCCGAGACCAGGCGCACGTTCACCTTGCGCGTCTTCGACGACCCGAGGCGCTCGAACTCGCCGGTCTCGATGACGCGCAGCAGCTTCTGCTGCTGGGTGAGCGGCACGTTGGCGATCTCGTCGAGGAACAGCGTGCTGCCGTCGGCTAGCTCGAAGCGGCCCACGCGATCGGTCTTGGCGTCGGTGAAGGCGCCCTTCAGGTGGCCGAAGAGCTCCGACTCGAACACGCCCTCGGCCATACCGCCGGCGTTGACGGTGACCATGGGCCGATTGGCCCGCGGTGACACGGCGTGCAGCGCCTGGGCCACGAGGCTCTTGCCGGTGCCGTTCTCGCCGGTGATGAGCACGTTGGCGTCGGAGGGGCCGACGCGCGCGATCATCTCCAGCACCGGCCGCATGGCGGCCGATTCGGCCAGGATGGCCGAGCGGCCGTCGGACTGCATCGCCTGATTGGCGGCTTCGAGCTGCCGGCCCCGGCGCAGCGCGCGCCCCAGCTCGGTCTGCGTGCGGATGATGGAGAGCAGCCGTTCGTTGTCCCACGGCTTCTGGATGAAGTCGCGCGCCCCGCGGCGCATCGCCTCGACGGCCACGTTCACCGATCCCCACGCGGTCATCACCACCACGGGCAGCGACTCGTCCGCGGTGTGGATGCGCTGCAGCAGCTCGAGCCCCTCCTCGCCTGACGTGGTGTCCCTCGCGTAGTTGAGGTCCATCAGCACCACGTCGAAGTCCTTCTGATCGAGCGCGCGCAGGATCTGCTGCGGCGACGCGGCCGTGTCGATGGCGTAGCCCTCCGGCTTGAGCAGCAGCCGCAGGGCCTCGAGCACGTCCGGTTGGTCGTCGGCGATCAGGAGTCGCGGGGTGACGTCAGTCCTCATCCACGACCCATCCGTCCTTCAGCCTGATGATCCGGTCGCCGAACGACGCATTCGTCTCGGAGTGAGTCACCTGGACGATGGTGGTGCCGCCCTCGTTGAGGCGCTTGAAGAGCTCCATGATCTCGCGCCCTTGGTCCGAGTGCAGGTTGCCGGTGGGCTCGTCCGCCAGGATGATCGTGGGCTTCGCGACGACCGCCCGCGCGATGGCCACCAGCTGCTGCTGGCCGCCGGAGAGCTGGTTCGGATAGAGGTCCTTCTTCCCGACGATGTTGAAGCGGTCGAGGATGTCCGCCACCATGCCCTGTCGTTCCGTCTTCTTGACGTCGCGGTAGGAGAGCGGCAGGTCGATGTTCTCGTACACCGTGAGGTTGTCCAGCAGGTGGTAGCTCTGGAACACGAAGCCCACGTGCTGCTTCTGGAGCCGCATCCGGTCCTTGGCCGAGAGCTGGTGAATGGGTTCCTCGCCCAGCCAGTACTCGCCTGTCCAGGCGCTGTCGTGCATGCCCAGGATGTGGAGCAGCGTCGACTTGCCGGCGCCGGACGGTCCCATGATGGACACGAACTGGCCGTCGGGGATGTCCACGGTGACACGGCGCAGGACGAAGGTCTGGGACAGGCCGTGGCGGAACGACTTTTCGATGTTTTGGAGTTTGAGCATGTCAGTCGGCGCGGAGCGCGCCCATCGGGTCCACGCGCATCGCGCGCCTTGCAGGAACATAGCATGCCAGCGCCGCGATCGTCAGCAGCAGGGCGGCGAGGCCCGCGTAGATGATCGGGTCGGTGGCGCTTGTCTCGAAGAGCAGGCCGGAAACGAGCCGGGCCGCGGCGGTGGCGATGACGGCGCCGCAGGCGATGCCGGCCACGGTCAGGACAACACCCTGGCGCAGCACCAGCGAGCACACCTGCCAGGGCGTGGCGCCGAGCGCCAGGCGCACGCCCATCTCGGATGTGCGCTGCGACACCGAGAAGCTCATCAGCCCATAAACCCCCACGGCCGCCAGCAGCACGGCCAGGCCGGCAAATGCGAGGATGATCGAGGTGCGGAAGCGTGGCTGCCCGGTCGCCTCGTCGATGATCTGCTCGATCGTTCTCGTGTCGCCGACGGGCAGGTCTGCGTCGATGTCCTGTACGACGGCTCGCACCACTGACGTGACCGAGGCCGCTGGAAGGTCGGTCCGTACCATCACGCCCATGAAGGGCAGCACGAACTGCTGATAGGGCAGGTAGACGGATGGCTTGGGCGCCTCGGCCAGCGACTGTCGGCGGGCATCGGACACCACGCCGACGATGGTGAACCACTCGCCCAGGTTGATGCGGCGGCCGATTGGATCGTCGGTCCCGAGCTCGCGCGCCAGGCGCTCGTTCACGATCGCCACGAGCGGCTGGTCGGGGCCATCCTGCGGAGTGAACGTCCGCCCCCGCATCAGGCGAATGCCCGTCGTCTGGAAGTAGTCGGGAGACACCGAGTTGAGGTCTGCCAGCGGCTGAGCCGAGCGCGTGTCGACAGGCTGGCCCTCGACCTCGAAGCTGGCCGAGGCGTTGCTGCCCCGAAGCGGCGCCGGGAAGAGCACGGCAGATTGCGCGGTGACGGGGTTGACCTGCAGGCGCGCCAGCACGTCGGAATAAAAGCGGCGCTGCGCGGCCTCGTCGTAACGCGCCTGGGGCAACGGCAGCTCCACGGACACCAGGCTGGTGGTGCGGAAACCAGGATCGACGGCCTGGAGGCGCGACAGGCTCGTCATCATCAGCCCCGCGCCGATGAGCAGCACCAGGGCCGCCGCCACTTCGGCCACGACCAGGCCGCTCCTGAGGCGCGTCCGCGCCGATGTGCCGGTGCGCCCGCCGTCCTTCAGGTCTTCGTTCAGATTCGGCCGCGACGACTGCAGGGCCGGCGCCAGCCCTGCCAGCAGGCCCACCAGCGTCGTCGCGCCGAAGGCCACGGCGGCGACACGCCAGTCGAGCCGCACTTCGTCCAGGCGGGGCAGCGACCCGGGCGCCAGCGCGACGAGCAGGTCCAGGCTCCACGCGGCCACCATGAGCCCTGCGGCGCCACCGACAAAGGCCAGCAGCAGGCTTTCGGTGAGAAGTTGCGCCGCAAGGCGCCCGCGCCCGGCCCCGAGCGAGGCGCGGACGGCCAGCTCGCGCCGGCGCGCGATACCACGGGCGAGCATCAGGCCGGCCACGTTCGCGCAGGCGATCAGCAGCACGCACGACACGGCGCCCAGCAACACCATCAGGCCGGTCCGCACGTCGGCGACCAGGGAATCGGAGAGCGGATGCGCCGTGAACGACTCGCCCCGGTTGGTGTCGGGAAACGCCTCGCTGAGGCGGTCGCCGATGGCCGCCAGCTGCGTGGTGGCGTCGCCAGGCGTGGCGCCGGGTGCCAGCCGTGCGATGGCGCCGAAGTACTGCACCTCGCGCTCGGCCAGCCCGCCCTCCGCGGGAATGGGTGAGACTGGAACCTCGAGCGGCGAGAGCGCCCACACGTCGGCCTTCAGCGGGTGGCGGAACGACGCGGGCATTACGCCGATGATCTCGGTAGGAGTGCCGTTCACGCGGACCTGGGCGCCCACGACATCTGGACGCCTGCCGAACTGACGCGCCCAGAAGCCCTCGCTGATGACGGCCACCACGGCGCCGGGCCGGTCGGTGCGCTCGCTGTAGACGCGTCCCAGGAGGGCGGGGGCGCCGAACACGTCGAAGAACGCCGCGGTTGTCTGGACCCCGGGAACGCGGATGGCCTCGCCGCGGCCGGTGACGTCGACGATGTCTTCGCGATAGCCGGCCACGCTGGTCAGGTGCGTGGCGTCGTGCTTCACGTCGAGAAAATCGGCGGGCGAGAACGCCGCATCCTGGCCCCGGGCCGTCACCCGGCTGACCTTGAGAATCCGCTCGGCTTCGGCGTAGGGCAGGGGCCGCAGCAGGATGCCGTCCACCACGCTGAAGATGGTCGTCGCCCCGCCGATGCCGAGCGCCAGGGTGAGGATGGCGACCGCCGTGAACCCGGGCGTGCGGAGGTAGCTGCGCAGGGCGTGCCGAAGGTCGGCGGCGGTCGGCAACATTGATGATTGGCGATTGCAGATTGAGCGATTGATTGACGATTGGAGGATTGGCGATTGGGCGATCAATCGGGCGATCGGGCGATTGGTTGATCGGGCGATTGGTTGATTGGGTGATTGAGTGATTGGGCGACTGAACGACTGAATGACGATTGCGTCCATTGACGGCTGCCCGGGCGCCAATCGCCCGATGAATCCCTCAATCACCCAATCCTCAATCTCCGGATCAATCGCTCAATCACCCGATCCCGCAATCCCCAATCAATCGCTCAATCACCCGATCCCGCAATCCCCAATCACTCGCTCAATCTGCAATCGCCAATCGCCAATGGACGCCGGCGCCTCGCTAGATCGCGGCGCCCACATTCTCCTCCACGACGCGGCCGTCGAAGAGGTGGACGCTGCGGTCGGCGTGCGCGGCGTAGCGCGGGTCGTGGGTGACCATGCAGATGGTGGCGCCGGCGCGGTGCAGTTCGCGCAGCAGGTCCATGACGGCCTCGCCGTTCTTCGAGTCGAGGTTACCGGTGGGCTCGTCCGCCAGCAGGATGGACGGCTGGCCGGCCACGGCGCGCGCCACGGCGACGCGCTGCTGCTGACCACCGGAAAGTTGCGAGGGCAGGTGCTTGGAGCGGTGCGCCATGCCGACGCGCTCGAGCGCGGCGTTGGCCCGCTCGCGCCGCTCGGCGGCCTTCATGCCGCGATAGATGAGCGGCAGCTCGACGTTCTCGAACACGGTGAGGTCGCCGATGAGGTTGAAGCTCTGAAAGATGAACCCGATCTCGCGGTTGCGCACGCGCGCGCGTTCGGAGAGTGAGAGGTTGGCCACCTGGTGCCCGTTCAGCATGTAGGTGCCATCAGTCGGCGTGTCGAGCAGGCCCAGGATGGCCAGGAGCGTCGACTTGCCGCAGCCCGAGGGCCCCGCGATGGCGATGTACTCGCCCTGCGCGATCTCCAGGTGAATGCCGGCCAGGGCGTGCGTCTCGACCTCGTCCGTGTAGAAGACCTTCTTGATCCCATCCAGGCGGATGAGCGGCTGCGCTGAAGCGTTCATCGAGGCTCCCCCAATCGTCAGTTAGTCAATCGTCAAATCACCGATCGCCCGTCGTCGATGCGTGGGCTAGCGAAGCCTGATCCGGTCGAACTGATCCCACGCGGACATGTCGGACAGCACCACCTGGTCGCCGTCGGCGAGGCCGCTCATCACCTCGATGGTGTTGACCGAGCTGCGCCCCAGCTGCACCTGCACACGCGACGCCTCGCCGGTGGCCGGGTCGAGCTTGAACAGGCCGACCGTGCTCTGCTCCTGGCCGAACGCCGGTCGCCCCACGTAGAGGACGTTATCCAGCCGCTCGAGTTCCACGGTGCCGTCGACGCTGAGGTCGGGGCGGGCGCCGCGGGGCAGCGGGCCTTCGAGCTGCACGTCCACCGTCACGGTGCCGTTCTGCGCGGCGGGGTCGATGCGGACGACCTTGCCGGGGATGATGCCGTTGCGCGTGTCTACCGCCGCGACCTGGCCGATGGTGAGGTCGCGGGCCTGGGTTTCGGCGATGCGTAACTCGGCCTTGAGACGGGTGGGATCGGCCACGCGCGCCAGGTTGGTCCCCGGCGCCACCTGCTGGCCCACTTCGACCGGCACCTGCTCGAGCACGCCGTGCATGCCAGCGCGCACGCGGAGCTTGTCCACCTGCTCGCGGCGCAGCGTGACGAGCGAGCGCAGTTGATCGATGCGGGCCTGCTGCGCCTTGAGCTGGGCGCGGATGTTGTCCTCGGCCACCTTCACGCGTTCCTGTTCGAGGCGGTTGCGCGTCGAGAGCGAGTCGGCCCTGACCGTGGACTGCTTGAGGATGAGGTTCGAGACCAGGCCGTCCTTGGCCAGGTCTTCGTTCACTTCCTTCTCGAGACGGGCCTGTTCGAAGTCGGCCTCCACGGTGGCGGCAATCGATCGCTGGCTGAGACGCTCGGTCTGGAGCTGCGCCTCGAGGCCAGCCAGATCGGCTTCGGCGGCGAGGAACTGCTGCTGGGCTTCGTCCAGGAGCTGCATCGCGAGGGGGTCGCTCAGCTCCAGCACGATCGTCTCGGGCCCCACTTCCGCGCCCGGGCGCAGCACGATGCGCTCCACGCGCCCCTGTGTCGATGCCGGAATCCATCGCCGCGCTTCGTCCACCGGGACCAGCGTGCCGAGACCGCGCACCTGCCGGAGCATGTCGCCGCGCTTCACCGAGTCGACCCAGACCGTGGCACGCTCGACCGTCGGTGCCGCCGGCTTGAGGCGCGCGAGCACCACCGACACCAGACCAATCACCAGCAGGCCGGCCACGGCAAAGGCCACCTGCCTCATCTTCTTCTTGCGAGCCACGGATGCGGGACGCTGAATGTCCATTGCCACGGATTGCCCTCTTAGACGGAGAAACCAGGTCGTTTGGATGTCGAACTTCGGACGTATTCCTGCACCTTGTATTTCACGAGTCGTGCCAAGCCCTCACGAACCGGCCAACACTCTGAAACAACGAGATTTAGGGGCCAGATGTTCCGCCGGATACCAGCCGGAGTGTTCGGAAGTGGGATTCGAGGCGTCGGCCTTGGGACTCCGGGCCGGCGCCGCCCCGGAATGCGCTTCCCGCGAGGGTGGATGAGGGGGAAGATAGCGACGCCGTGCGCCTGGAGGACCTCCCGCTCAAGTACCGCTTCCTGATTGGCGCCTATCGCTGGCGGCGCGTGTCTCCCACGCCGTGCGCCGTGCCACAGCGGCCGCTCGCCGAGGCCCGCGTGGGCCTGGTCACGACTGCCGGCCTCGTGCCGCCAGGGGCCGAGCCATTCGACCTGGACGCGCGTGGCGGCGACCCGTCGTTTCGCGTCATCCCAGCCGGCACCAGTCCCCACGCGCTGGCCGTGCACCACCGGAGCGACGCGTTCGACCGCGCGGGCATGGCCACCGACATCAACGTCGTGTTTCCGCTGGCCGCCCTGGAGCGCCTGGCGCGGGAGGGCCGCATCGGCACGGTCGCGCCACGTCACCTCTCGTTCATGGGATCGATCACGGCGCCGGGGCGGCTGGTTCGGGACCACGCGCCACGGGCGGCCGGCGTGTTCGTCGAGGACCAGGTGGACGTGGCGCTGCTCGTGCCGGTTTGACCGTTCTGCCACCAGACCGTGAGTCTGGTTGCCGCCGCGCTCGAGTCCCGGGGCGTGGCCACGGTCACGCTGTCGTCGCTGCCAGAGGTCTCGGCCAGGGTGCAGGCGCCGCGCACGTTGGTGGTGCCGTTCGGACTGGGTACACCCGTGGGACCACCGCTCGAGGCGGACACGCAGCTGCGCGTGGTCGGCTCGGCGCTCGAACTGGCGTACGAGATCGGGGTGCCCCTCGTCAGGACGTGGTCGCCATGACCCGGCGCCAGAGAGGCGGGTCCGTCATGCCCTCACTCACGATGACGACGACGGTGGACGAAGCGCCGAGATCGAGGAAGGCCTTCAGGTCGCGCGCTGCTGGATCCTCTCGAGAGGCCAGCAGTCCGGCCAGCGCCGCGGCCCCTGAGGGCCCGGCCTCGATGGCCGGGTCGTCGTCCGCGGGTCGTCCCAGCACGCGCATCGCCCGCTCGGCCCACCCATCGTCCACGGCAATGTAGCCATCCACGATCGGGAGGACACCTTCGAACGCCAGGGGCGAGACCTCGCCGCAGCGAAGGCCGCCCATCATGGTGTCGAACGGGCCTGGGACCGTTGTGGGCTCGCCTGCCCGGGCCGACGCCTGCAGGCATGCGCAAGACGAGGGCTCGACGGTCACGATGTGTGGCCGCCTCGGCCAGTGCCAGGCGCTCCATGAGGCCACGGCCGCCAACAGCCCACCCACGCCACCGGGCACGAAGATGGCGTCCGGGCGCCAGTCGCCCGGCATCGCCTGGATCATCTCGTCCATCATGCGCGTGTACCCGAGCATGATGAGGCGCGGGATGTGTTCGTAGCCGGGCCACGACGTGTCGGACACCACCGTCCACCCGTGCGCCCCGGCATCCGCCGCCGCCCGCCTCACCGCATCGTCGTAGGTGCCAGGCACGCGGACCACGGTGGCGCCTTCACCGGCGATGGCGTCGGCACGAGGGGCGGCGACCGATTCAGCAAGGTAGACGCGCGCCGGGCATCCGAGCGCGCGCGCGGTGTGCGCCACGGCGCGGCCGTGATTGCCTTCGCTGGCGCAGACCAGCGTATCGCCGCGCGCGATGGCGCCCTCTGCGAGCAGTTGCTCGACCGCAAATCGCGCCCCCAGCAGCTTGAACGCGTTCAGCCCGAAGCGATGGGTCTCGTCCTTGGCGAGGAGCGCGCCCAACCCCACGCTGCTCGCGAGCGCGGGCAGCGGGCGAAGCGGCGTGGGCGCCAGCTCGGGGTGATGGGCGAAGAAGCGGGCAACACGGGCGTAATCGTCGCCAGAAAACAACCCGCGCGAGCCCGGTTCCTGGCCAAGACCACGGACCTCGGCAATGAAGCTGGACGTCACGCGCCGACCCCCGACCGCCGACTGCCGGCTCCTGCCAACTACGGAAGCCTCCGCCCCCCGATCCAGACCTGCTCGATGGATCGAAGATTGCGGATGTTCTCGACGGGGTTCGCGCCAAGCACCAGCAGGTCGGCGACCCGTCCGGCGGCCAGCACGCCCAGCTCGTTGTCCATGCGATGGCACTTCGCGGCGTCGCCCGTGGCCGACACCAGCACCTGCATGGGCGTCATGCCGGCTTCGACCATCATCTCCATCTCCATGTGCTCGAAGTACCCCTGGAAGCGCGCCGGCGGCCCGGTGTCGGTGCCCATGGCGATGCGCACGCCCTGATCGACGAGTGCCTTCAGGTTCTTCTTCGCCACCTCGAGGCCCACCTTGTACTGCTGCCCCATCTCCCAGTTGCGGCTGGACCGCACCTGCGCCTGGCGGGCAGGGTCCGACAGCTGCGCCACGATGTCGGCGGAGACGCCCTTGGTGAAGAAGGCGTCGTTCAGCCAGGAGGGTGTGGAATCGTAGGCGAAGGTGGAGACCTCGCGGGTGAAGGTGGGGCAGTAGCAGACGTCGCGTGCCTTCAATGCCCTGGCGAAGGCCGCGTCCACCGGGACGTCGCGGACGCTGTGCCCGATGAAGTCGGCGCCGGCCTCGACGGTGGCTTTGGCGTCCGCGAGGTAGAACACGTGCACGGCCATGCGGAGGCCGCGCTCGTGCGCGCGGGCGATGGCCGCGCGCCAGGCGGGCTCGGGCATCTTGCGGCTCGAGCCGAGGTTGTCGTCCACGCGGATCTTGAGAAGGTCGGGCTTCAGGTCCGCGGCCTTGTCGGTCGCCGCGCGCGCCTCGTCGGCCGTGGCGCCGCCAATCACGGCGCCGGCCACGTAGATGCGCGCACGGTCGATGGGGCCCTTCGCCTGCTCGTCGCGCAGTTCAAAGCCCGCGGCCTGGTCGTCGCCCAGGCTGAACACCGAGGTGACGCCGTACTGCGCGTAGGTCTTCAACTGCCGGACGAGGTTGTCCTTCGTGTAGAACTCTGGCGCCGATCGCAGGCCTGAGGTCGCGGCGACGTGGCCGTGGGCGTTGACGAGGCCGGGCATCAGCGTCTTGCCGCTGACGTCCACGCGGGTGGCGCCGTCGGGCACCGGTGTGCTCGCGGCCGGGCCCACCTGCATGATGCGCCCCTCGCGCACGACCACCGTGCCGCGCTCGATGACCTGGCCAGTGCCATCGATGACGCGCCCGCCGACGAAGGCGGTCACCTGCGCCTGGGCGAGGGGAGGGCCGGCCAGCACGAACGCGAACCAGAAGGTGAAGAGCATCTTGCGCATGCGGGAAGCATAGCAAAGGCCGCCGCTTCGCGCGGTGGGAGGCTGCGCCTAGCTTCCGTAGCGCCGCAGGTATTCCTTCACGCGCACCTTGCGCGCCGTATTGTCCGACGTCATGTAGCGGATGACCCCAAACACCGGGCGTTCGGGGCCCCACGGACGGTCGTAGCGACCGAGCACCCAGCAAATGCCGCTGTACGAGTTCGGGTTGCGGCCGTCGAGCGCGTACTTGTTGTTCAGCTCGATCATCACCGCCAGCGCCTCGCGGGGCGAGTCGGTCCACTGGAGGATCTTCTTGCCCCACAGCATGCGCAGGTAGTTGTGGATGCGGCCCTCGCGCACGAGCTGTGTCTGCGCCGCGTTCCACAGGGGGTCGTGCGTGACGGCGCGCTCGAATTCGTCCAGGCTGTACAGGTGGTCGCGTGGGTCGTCCGCATGCGCCTGCAGCGACTTCACGGCCCACGGCGGCAGCGAGTCGAAATCAGCGTAGTCCTCGCGCTTCGACGTCATGTTGTAGCCGAGCTCCCGCCACGTGATGAACTCGTCCAGGAATCCTTCGGCGGCGGGGGACACGCCCCACCAGCCCTCGCGCGAGCCGGTGGCCTTCGACGGCAGGTGGCCCAGCCATCCCTCGCGCGCCATCAGGCGATCGAACATCTCGTGAGGGCCGATGTGCCCCCAGTGCAGGTAGGGCGACAGCCGGCTCGTGACATCGCGGTCGGGCACGTTGCGCTCGTCACCGTAGTCAGCGAGTTGGTGCTCCAAGAACTCGTCCAGCCTGGCGCGGGCCGCCCCGGCGCCGCCCCGCGTGGCCGTCGGGCCCACAGCGGGGTCGATGGGCAGTTCGTCCAGGCGGTGCCCTTCATCGAGCCATGCGAGTGCGTGCGGCCAGCGCTCCGCGATGGCGCGTGGCAGGGGCCACGCCGGGGCGGAGAGCCGTACCTGCAACGGGTCGTCTTCCGGCCGTTCCTTCAGGTGCGAGGGCAGTTCCTTTTGAAGGGCTCGTCGGAAGGCGTGCGCGGTGGGAAACACCTGCGACACGGCCCGCATCGGCAGCAGCCCGTTGCTGTCGACGGCTTCGAGGCGCACGTCGAGCCGACGCGCCGCGGCGTCGACCATGGCGGGCAGGAAGAAGCAGGGGAAGTCGTCGGTCACCACCGCGGCGGCGTGGGCCGCCAGCGCCGCCAGGAGGCCGCGCCCGGCGCCGGGAACCGGCTCGAGGTACGGCAGGTAGGTGATGCCCGGCCGTCCCGAGAGGGCCGCGTGCGTGTCGCGCATGCCGTCCACGACGAAGTGGTGAAAGCGAGCCGAGGCCCACGGATGGTCCACGCGGAGCGCCTCGAGCACGACGAGTGGCTTGCCCAGCGACATGGCGTAGCCGGCCGCATGTTCCAGGGCGTAGCTCGAGCGGGTGCGCCGTGCCGCGATCATCCAGTAGAGGACCATCTCGCGGCCGGGGTGGATCGGGGCGTCGTTGATCGCTCGTACCCGGAGCGGTGGCACCATGTAGAATCAACTGTAAGACGTCGGGAACCGGGATCCGGGATTCGGGATTCGGGGACCCGATGCCACGCTGTCGGCATCTTAAAGACGTAACCCAGGAATTCGGAGCCCCATTCAATGATTGTCCAGCGCTACCCCGAACCCTTCATCGCGCCCATGCGGGCAGAACTCACCAGGCTCGGCTTCGACGAGCTTCGGACACCCGAAGCCGTGGACGAGGCGGTGAAGCAGGCCGGCACCACGATGGTCGTGGTGAACTCGGTGTGCGGCTGCGCGGCCGGCAAGGCGCGCCCGGGCATCGCCCTCGCGCTTCGCCACGGAGTCCGTCCCGACAAGCTGGCCACGGTCTTTGCCGGCGCCGATGTCGAAGCCACCGAGCGGGCGCGTGCCCTCTTCGCGCCTTATCCGCCCTCCTCACCCTCCATCGCGTTGATGAAGGACGGCAAGCTCGTCTACATGATGGAGCGCCGCGAGATCGAGAACCAGAGCGCCGACGCCATCGCAACGAAGCTGCAGGCCGCGTTCGAACAGCACTGCAGCAAGTAGAAGGCACAAGGCAGAAGGCAGAAGGCGGTTTTCGCCGTTTCCCTTCTGCCTTTTGCCTTGTACACTGCGCGCTTTCGGAGGTCCTTTCATGCCAAGCACGCGGGTCCCACTGCGGGCGTCTGCCGTACTTTTCCTCTCGGCCGTCCTGGCCGCTGCCGCCTTTCTCGAGACGCCTCGCGCGCAGGGCGGGTCCATCGACCCGAAGCTGTACCAGTCGCTGCAATGGCGCAACATCGGCCCCAACCGCGGGGGGCGATCGATCGCCGCGTCGGGCGTGCGCGGCCGGCGGCTCGAGGCCTACTTCGGCGCCGTTGGCGGCGGGCTGTGGAAGACGACGGACGGCGGCGAGAACTGGTCGCCGGTCACCGACGGGCAGATCGACAGTTCATCGGTCGGTGCCGTGGCGGTTTCGGAGTCGAACCCCGATGTCGTGTACATCGGAATGGGCGAGTCGCACATCCGCGGCAACATCATGCAGGGCGACGGCATCTACAAGTCCACCGATGCCGGCAAGACGTGGACGAGCGTGGGCTTCAAGACCCCCGGCTTCACCATCTCGCGCATCCGCATTCACCCCACCAACCCCGACATCGTCTACGTGGCGGTGTTCGGCAATGTCGTCGCGCCGAACGCGGAGCGTGGCATCTATCGCACGCGTGACGGCGGCAAGACGTGGCAGCGCGTGCTGTTCCGCGACGACAGATCCGCCGGCGTCGAGGTGCAGATCGACGCGAACAACCCGAACGTGATCTACGCGTCGCTCTGGGAGGCCTATCGCCGTTCGTGGCAGATGTCGAGCGGTGGGCCGGGCAGCGGCCTGTTCAAGTCCACCGACGCGGGGGACACGTGGACCGAGCTGACGCGCGCACCGGGGCTTCCCGCCACCGGGCCGGTGGGCAAGATCGGTATCGCCGTGTCTCGCGCCGACTCGAGCCGTGTGTGGGTGCTCGTCGAACACGAGAACGGCGGGCTCTTCATGAGCGACGATGCGGGCGCCAGCTGGAAACTGGTGAACGACGACCGCAACATCCGCCAGCGCGCGTTCTACTACTCGCGCGTCTACGCCGACCCGAAGGAGAAGGACACGGTGTGGATGCTGAACGTGAACATGTACCGCTCCACCGACGCGGGGAAGACACTGCAGAACGTGCGCGCGCCACACGGCGACTATCACGACCTGTGGATCGACCCGGACGATTCGGCCCACCTGGTGAACGGCAACGATGGCGGCGGGACGGTGTCGTGGAACACGGGTCAGACGTGGAGCGACCTGGATTTCCCGACGGCCCAGATCTACCGGCTGAGCGTGACCAACACGTTCCCGTACTACGCGTGCGGCGGGCAGCAGGACAACTCCACCGTGTGCGCGCCGGTGAGCGCCCGCCCCGGCGAGCTCGGCACCGGGTATTTCTCCGCGGGCGGGGGCGAGAGCGGCTACGTGACCCCGCACCCGACCAACCTGAATCTGTTCTACTCCGGCAGCCAGGGCGCGCTGATTACGCGATTCGACAAGTCCACCGGGCACGTGCGCGACATCCAGCCGTATCCCCGCTTCTTCTCGGGCGAGCCGGCTCGCGATCTGCCCGAACGCTGGCAGTGGACCTTCCCGATCGTGTTCGACCCGTTCGACCCGAACACGCTGTACATCTCGTCGCAGCACGTGTGGAAGACCACCAACGACGGGCAGAGCTGGACGAGGATCAGCCCGGACCTCACGCGCGCGGATCCCTCGACCCTGGGCGACTCCGGCGGCCCCATCACCCGCGACATGAACGGCCCGGAGATTTTCGCCACCGTGTTCGCCATTGGGCCGTCCACGGTGGAGAAGGGCCTCATCTGGACCGGCTCCGACGATGGCGATGTGTTCGTGACGCGTGATGGCGGGGGCAACTGGACCAGGGTGACGCCGCCGGGCATCGGCGACTTCACGCGTATCAGCACCGTGGAGCCCTCGCCGCACAAGAGCAAGGCCGGCACGGCCTACGTGGCCGGGAAGCGATATCTCGTGCCGCCTGGCGACCGCTCGCCCTACCTCTTCAGGACGGACGACTACGGGAAGACGTGGAAGAAGATCGTCGCCGGCATCGCCCCGCATCACTACACGCACTCCATTCGCGAGGATCCCAAGCGACCTGGGTTGCTGTTCGCCGGCACCGAGCACGGGGTCTATGTGTCGTTCAACGATGGCGAGAGCTGGCAGTCGTTGCGGCTGAACCTGCCCGACACGCAGATCTCGGACCTGGCGGTCAAGGACGATGACCTCGTGGTGGCGACGCACGGGCGGTCGTTCTGGGTGCTCGAGAACATCAGCACGCTGCGGCAGCTGACACCGGAGATCACGACCACCGCGCTCAAGGTGTTCGAGCCGCGACCGGCTGTCCGTTCGTACAACCGTGCCGACGTGGATTACTACCTCGGCTCGGCCGTGGACCGCATCACCGTAGACATCCTCGACGCCCAGGGGCGCGCGGTGCGCTCGTTCACCCGCACGGCCGAGGAGGAGACGGCCGACGAGAAGAAGCCGGCTCCGGCGGGCGGTGGCGGAGGCTTCGGCGGGCCGCCGCAGCTGCCGCCGTCCACCAAGGCGGGCATGAACCGCTTTTCATGGAACCTGCGCTACCCGGGCTCGACCGTGTTCCCGGGGATGATCATCTGGAGCGGTAATCCCGCCAACGGGCCGTTCGCGGTCCCCGGGCAGTACCAGGTGCGCGTCACCGCGGGTTCCCAAACCCAGACCGTCCCCTTGCAGGTAGTGAAGCACCCGCTCTTCGAGAACGTCGCGGTGGTCGACCTGCAGCGCCAGTTCGACCTGGCTATCCAGATCCGCGACCGGACGAGCGACGCCAATGAGGCGGTGGTGCAGATCCGCGACGTCAAGGCGCAGATCAAGGAACGACTGGAGCAGTCGAAGAACCCGCGCCTGAAGGAGATTGGTGACCTCGTCACCCAGAAGCTCAGCGTCGTGGAGGAGGAGATCTACCAGGTGCGCAACAGGAGCGGCCAGGACCCGCTGAACTTCCCGATCAGGATCAACAACCGCCTCGCGGCGCTCAGGCGGAGCGTCGAGACCGGCGACGCCGCCCCGACCGATGCCTCGCGAGAGGTGTTCGCTGCGCTCAGCGCCGAGTTGCAGAAGCAGCTCGACGAGCTGGCGGCCGTCACGAAGGGCGATCTCGCGAACTTCAACAAGGCGGCGACGGAGCAGAAGCTCGCACCGGTCGCGGCGAAGGCGGTGGAACGGGCGAAATAGGCGCGCCTTCGCCGCGTGGGCGGCGCTTCGCGCCGCTGGTGGCCTATAAGGATCGCGCGGCCGCCCTCGGGGAACACCCCATCGACGCGCGCGACGCGCTCGCGCACACCGTCATCATCGACGGACGTGCGGTCGGCACGTGGAAGGTGAGGCGGCAGACGATGCCGGGCCGGGCCGCGGCCGCCGCGCGCTCCCCGGTGTCGATCGCCGTTGCCGCGCGTGTGAAGCTGGCACGGGCCGATTGGGAGTGCATCCGGCAGGCGGCGGACCGCTACGGCCGATTCACGGGCCGCAAAGCGGCAGTGGGGAACGCGCCGTAAGTCGAGCGTTCAAAGTTCAAGTTCTTGAACTTTGAACGCCCGCGCCGGTTATCCGCCGCGGGTATGCATCTCTAGGTGCGGGTCGCGCTTGAGGCTGCTCACCGGGATCAACGGTGAGCGCCCGCGGGCGTGCAGGCGGTGCTCGGCGCCGCGATCCGTCCGCGCGTGCCACACGCCCGTGATCAGTTCCTTCAGCGACTCGTGGCTGGCGCCGCCGCGGAGCGGGCCGCGCAGGTCGATGCCGCGCGCGGCGTAGAGGCACAGGTACCAGAGGCCGTCGGCGGTCAGTCGGCTCCGGTCGCAGTCCGCGCAGAACGGCGCCGTCGTGGACGCGATGATGCCGAACACCAGACCGTCCGGCAGGCGGAAGCGGTCCGCGGGGGCAGAGCCGGACTTCTCGATGGGCGCAATCGGGCCATAGTGGTCCGCCAGCCGCCGCAGCATCTCGGTCCGCGACACCACCTGCGACTGGCTCCAGTGCGTCGCGCCGCCCACGTCCATGTACTCGATGAAGCGCAGCTCCGCGCCGCGCGCCCGAGCGAACTCCAGCAGCGGGATCATCTCGTCGTCGTTCGTGCCGCCGATGACGACCGTGTCCATCTTGAAGCCGGGGAACACGGCGGCGGCGGCGTCGAGGCCCTGGAGCACGCGTTCCAACTCGTCGAAGCGCGCCAGTTGCTTGAAGCGCTCGCGGTCCAGGGTGTCGAGGCTCACGGTCACGCGGTGCAGCCCTGCGCGCTTCAGGTCAGCCGCGGCGCCGGCCAGCAGCACGCCATTGGTGGTGATGGCCAGGTCGCGGATGGCCTCGCGTCGCGCCAGCCGCTCCACCAGGTCCGGCAGGTCGCGGCGGAGCAGGGGCTCGCCGCCGGTGAGCCGCACCTTGTCCACGCCGAGCTCGAGGAACAGGTCCACCAGCTGCTCGATCTCCTCGAAGTGCAGGAGGTCCTCGCGCGGCAGCCACACGTAGTCCGGCTCGGGCATGCAGTACTGGCAGCGCAGGTTGCACCGATCCGTGACCGAGAGGCGGAGATTCTTCAGCGGGCGAGCGTGGGCGTCGACAAGCGCCATCAACTCCATCATAGCGGAGGGGCGTCCAGGAGCGCGCTCCGCTCGGTGAGAGAGCACACGGGCGCGAGCCGGAGCGCCCGCGCCCCAGCTAGCGTGTCCTGATGCGTCCTGAGCGCAGGCGTCCCTCGTCCCGATATCGCGCTGCGAGTCCTTTCAGCGGCGCTGCGATCAGCCGCACTTTGGACTCGAGCGCCCTTGATTCGTCGGCGTTGAAGTATCCCAGCCGCGTGGCGGCGTGGATGCCGTAACCGACCTGGCTCAACGATGACGATGCCATGTCGAAGAAGCTGAGCGATTCGCGGGGATGGGTGCGCGCAATTCCTTCCACGCCACAGCCCGAAGGGCTGCCCACGCGCCGGAGGCACGCCCTACGGCTTCATCCTCCCCAGGATCTCGCCCAGCCGCTTGATCTCGTCCCCGTACTTGGCCCAGTCGCCGGCCCGCTGGGCGGCCAGCGCGGCCTCATACGCGCGGCGCGCCTCGTCGGACAGTTGTTGCAGCGAGGGTGACGGCGCCGGCGCGCCGGAGGGGGGCGCCTCGGCCTGCTCGGCCCCGGTCGTTGACGGCGCGGCCGCGGGGCGGGCGGCGTCCGGCGTGCCGAACAGCTGCGTGATGGCGGCGTCGAGTGTCCGGTCCATCACGATCCGGTTGTTGTAGGCGACGATGACCCGGGTGAGCTCGGGAATCCGGCCGGCCTGCGCGCGCAGGTAGAGCGGGCGCACGTAGATGAGCGACTCCTCGAGGGGAATCACCATCAGCGTGCCCTGGATCACCTCCGAGCCCTGCTGGCTCCAGAGCGTGATCTGCGGCGAGATCACCTGGTCCTGGTTGATGCGCGCCACCACCTGGCGCGGGCCGAAGATGAGCTTCTGCTTCGGGAACTGGAAGACGACGATCTTGCCGTAGTGCTCGCCGTCGCTGCGCGCCACCATCCACGACGCCAGGTTGTCGCGCCGACGCGGCGTGAACGGCAGCATCTGGATGAACTCTGCCTCCCGCTCGCCGGGGAGCGTCATCACGGTGTAGTACGGCTGCATGCGGACCGACTCGGCGCCGCGATCGATGGCCGGCACCTCCCACTGGTCTTCCTTGTTGTAGAAGATCGCCGGGCTGGTCATGTGATACGTCGAATACACGGAGGCCTGCAGGTTGAAGATGTCCTCGGGATACCGGACGTGATCCCTGAGGTCCGGCGACATCTCGTCGAGCGGCCGGAACAGGTTGGGGAAGACGCCCTGCAGCGTCCGCACCAGCGGGTCGTCCGGCTCCGCCAGGTAGAACGTCGTGGTGCCGTTGTAGGCGTCGATGACCACCTTCACCGAGTTCCGGATGTAGTTCACGCCCCGCGTCGCCTCGCTGGAGTACGGGTAGCGGCTGGTCGCCGTGTAGGCGTCCTGGATCCAGAAGAGCCGCCCCTCGCTCACCACCAGGTACGGGTCGTCGTCGTAGACGAGGAAGGGCGCGATCTTCGACACGCGACGGCGGATCTGGCGGTCGAAGATCAGGCGGCTCTCGCTCGTGATGTCGTCGCTCAGGAGGATCTGGTACGACCGGAAGTAGACCGCGAAGAGCAACTTCCTCACCAGCGAGTCGAGCACGACGCCCCCCGAGCCGCCGTAGTCCACGAACACGTTGTCGTCGCCCTTGGGGTAGTGGAACTCGCGGGCGCGGGTCCGCGCGATGACGTACTCGTTCGACAGCTCGCCGAAATAGATGCTGGGCTCGCTGACGTTGATGTCCACGGTGGTGACCGGCGGCAGGTCCTGCACGAAGAGCACCGGCAGGCCCTCGCTGGTCACCTGGTTCACCGGGCCCAGCGTGAGGCCGTGGCCGTGCGTGAACACGAGCCGCTCGTTGATCCAGGTGCGGTTGGGCAGCGCCGCCGGGTTCAGCTCGCGCGCCGAGAGCATCACCTGCCGCGTCTGGCCATTGATTTCATAGCGGTCGTTGTCCACGGCGACGAAGTCGTAGTACGTGCGGATCTCCTGGATCTGCCCGAAGGTCTCGAGCAGCTGCTGGTGATCCCACAGCCGCACGTTCTCGAGTGTCGGGCGGTTGCGCGCGATGTCGTCGCGCGTCAGCTCGGCGTCGCCCGACAGCTCGCGCTCTTCCACCTGGTCCAGCGCGAAGGCGCGGCGCGTGGCGGCGATGTTGTGCTCGATGTAGGGCGCCTCGCGCGCCTGCTCGTTGGGCGACACCACGAAGCGCTGGATGAGGCCCGCATAGCCCTGCCCGGCCAGCAGGACCGCGCCGTACAACACCGCGGCGCCAATCAGCAGCCGCGTGCGTCCCGTGACCGCGGACCAGGCCGCCAGTCCGGCGCCGGCCAGGGCCGCCAGCGTCAGGAGCAGCGCCGCGGGCATGCGGGCCTCGACGTCGGCGTAGCTGGCGCCCTGGATGATGCCCGACGGCAGCACGAGGTATTGGGCCCGGCTCAGCCAGGCGCCGAGGGCGAGCACGATGAACAGCCCTGCCACGAGCCAGGACAGGTGCGGCCAGACGCGCGCCCCCAGGCGCGGCCCGAACGGCGTCATGGCCAGCTGACCCGCCATCGCGTAGAGCACGGCGCTCCCGATGGCGGCCAGCACGACCAGCGCGAAGCCAAGGTTGCGCACCAGCTCGAGGAACGGCAGCGTGTAGACGTAGAACCCCGCATCGTGCCCGAGGATGGGATCGACGGCGCCGAACGGCACCTGCCGCCACCAGGTAAGGATGGTCAGCCACTGGTTCGCGGCATACGAGGCGACGAGGAACGCGCCGACCACTGCGGCCATCACGGCCAGCGGGCGCAGCTGCGCGCGCGTGGGCAGGGCTACCGTGAAGCCCTCGCGCGTCGTGAACGCCACGGGCTCCTCCGACAGCGTCTGCCACGCCGCCCGCAGATTCAGCACGAGCCAGCCCGCCGCGAGGCCGAAGACCAGCCCGCCGACGATGGTCTGTGCCGTGATCGAGAGCGTCAGGACCGGCAGGTAGCCTACCTCGGCGAACCAGTGCCAGTCGGCCGCCAGCGACAGCGCCGCGGGCAGGCCGAAGAACAGCAACCCGACGACGAGGAAGAAGGCCAGGCGAGCGCGCGCGCCGGCGGATGAGGTGGGGACGGCCATCTCGCGATCATGCCAGAAAGGCAGGCTCCGATCTCAGTAATCCGGTCTCGGTCTCCGCCGGTCTCCGTATACTGGCGTCGTGTCGGTTCGTCTCGATGTCTGGCTGGACGTCGCCTGCCTGTTCAAGACGCGCTCGGAGGCGCAGAAGGCGTGCCGGCTTGGGAAGGTGAGCGTGAACGGCGCGGCTGCGAAGTCGCACCGCGAGGTCAAGGTGGGCGACGAGCTCGTGATCGCGCGCCCGCTGGGCCGGAAGCAGACGGTGGTGGTCCTGGGCCTCGCCGACGCGCACATCGCGAAGGCGGAGGCGCGTGCCCTCTACGAGGACCGCACGCCCCCGCCGACGCCCGAGGAAGTGGAGATGCGCCGCATGGAACGCCTCTACCGCGCCACGGCCATGGCCACCGCTCCCGGCCGCCCCACCCGCGACGATCGCCGCGCCCGACGGCGCATGACGGGCAAGGACTAGCGGCTACCGGTTTACTCGACGAATTCCCGCTCGGGCGCCCGCACCGTCAGTACTGGGCACGGCGACTTGCGGACCACCCGCTCGGCGACGCTCCCCATCACCACGTGACCGAGCGGCCCGCGGCCGTGCGTGCCCATCACGATGAGGTCGACGGCGTTCTCCTTCGCGTAGCGGAGGATCTCCATCACCGGGTGCCCGAGGACGGTCGTGGTCACGGCCGTCATCGACTTCCGTTCGTCCTCGCTGAGGATCTTGTCCATGCGACTCTTGGCTTCCTTGATCCATTCGTCCTGCAGGGCCGCCAGCGAGAAGCCGTAGGCCTCCACCGCCCACGGCTGCCCGTAGGGCTCCTCGATGATGTGGACGATGTGCAGCGTGGCGCCAAAAGCCGCCGCGAAGGCCTTGCCGTACTTCAGGGCGACGTCGGACGTCTCGCTGAAATCGGTGGGAACCAGGACGTGCCTGAGCGCAATCATCGCAGCCTCCTCCTGTCGAACGGTGCAAACCCGGTGCCGGGCAAGATGCCGGGGAACCCTCACGGAACCGTCCCCGCCTCGCCGGAGTACCGGCAGTCTATGACGAGATCGGGCCATCCGCACAATCCGCGGGCTTCTCACTTCTCACTTCTCACTTTTCTTTTGTTACCCTCTTGTCGCCATGCCCAAGCTCGCCGCCCGTCGTCCGAAGCCCGCATCGTCCATCGTCGCGCGCCTACTCCTCGCTTGTCCTGGACGGTCCGTCCCGCGCGCCGGGCCGCGCGATGCTGCACGCCGTGGGGTTCACGCGCGACGACTTCGCGAAGCCGCAGGTAGGGGTCTGCTCGGCGTGGAGCGAAGTCACGCCGTGCAACATGCACCTGGACGTGCTGGCGAAGCGCGCGTCGGACGGGGTGAAGGCGGCGGGTGGCAAGCCCGTGCTGTTCGGCACCATCACCGTGTCGGACGGCATCTCGATGGGTACCGAGGGGATGAAGTACTCCCTGGTGTCGCGGGAGGTGATCGCCGATTCCATCGAGACGGTGGCGGGGGCCGAGGGCTTCGACGGCCTGGTGGCCATCGGCGGGTGCGACAAGAACATGCCCGCGATGGTGATGGGCATGGCCCGGCTGAATCGCCCGTCGGTGTTCGTCTACGGCGGCACCATCATGCCCGGCATCTGGCACGGGCAGCCGGTGGACATCGTGTCGGTGTTCGAGGCGGTCGGGCAGCACGCCGCCGGGAAGATGTCGGACGCCGACCTCGCGGACCTCGAGCAGCACGCGTGCCCGGGAGCGGGATCGTGCGGCGGCATGTACACCGCCAACACCATGGCCTCGGCCATCGAGGCCCTGGGTCTGAGCCTGCCCAACAGCTCCGCGCAGGCCGCGATCTCGAACGACAAGCAGGCCGATGCCGAACGCGCCGGCGCCGCGGTGGTGGGCCTGCTTGGCCGCAACCTGCGTCCGCGCGACATCCTCACGCGGCGCGCGTTCGAGAACGCCGTCACCACGGTCATCGCGCTGGGCGGTTCCACCAACGCCGTGCTGCACCTGCTGGCCATCGCGCACACGGCCGGCGTGAAGCTGACGATCGACGACTTCACGCGCATCGGCCGCAAGGTGCCGGTGCTGGCGGACTTGAAGCCGAGTGGCAAGTACGGCATGGCCGAACTGGTGCGCATCGGCGGCCTCACGCCGCTCCTGAAGCGCCTGCTCGATCGCGGCCTGCTGCACGGCGGCACCATGACCGTGACCGGACGCACCCTGGCCGAGAACCTCGCGGGCGTGGCCGACTATCCCGCCGGGCAGCAGGTCGTGGTGGACTTTGCGACGCCGATCAAGAAGGACAGCCACCTGGTGATCCTCCGCGGCAACCTCGCGCCGGAGGGCGCGGTCGCGAAGATCAGCGGCAAGGAAGGCGAGCGCTTCGAGGGCCGCGCGCGGGTGTTCGATCGGGAAGAGCGCGCGCTCGACGCCATCCTCGCGGGCCGCATCCGGAAGGGCGACGTCGTCGTCATCCGCTATGAGGGCCCGCAGGGAGGGCCGGGTATGCGCGAGATGCTGGCACCCACCAGTGCCATCATGGGCCGCGGACTCGGGGCCGAGGTGGCGCTCATCACGGACGGGCGCTTCAGCGGCGGGACGCACGGCTTCGTGGTGGGGCACATCACACCCGAGGCGGCTCTGGGTGGACCGCTCGCGCTCGTGCGGAACGGCGACCGCATCGTCATCGACGCGGTGGCTCGCGTGGTTACGCTCGAGGTCCCCGCGCGGGAGCTGGCCGCACGGCGCAGGTCGTGGCGGCGACCGCGGCCGCGGTACACGCGCGGCGTGCTTGCCAAATATGCACGCCTGGTGGGGTCGGCGAGCGCCGGAGCGGTCACCGATCCAAATCCTTGAAGCAAAAAAGGGGCCTTGCCCCCCTTGCCAAAGGGGAGGCTTGCGCATAGACTCCGCGGCGGCACGTTGTTCTTGGACGAGCCTTTGCGATGGACCCTGGGCGGGTGCCTGCGACCCGCGTCTTCGGGCGCGTCGTTTTGTCTGTGGCGGCATGGGTGCCGCGCACAGGCCCTGGTGGAGGAACAAGAATGAGAAGCCCCTTGAAGTATGTGGTCGTTGTTCTTGCGGTGCTGATGGCCGCGAGTACTGCGACCGCGCAGACGTTTACGGGCGGTCTGCGTGGCGCAGTGAGGGATGCCAACGGCGTCATCCCGGGTGTGACCGTGACCTTGTTGAACGAGGGCACGGGCGCCAGCCGTGATGCGGTATCGAACGAAGAAGGGCAGTACAACTTCGCTGCCGTGCCCCCGGGCAACTACACGGTGAAAGCCGAACTCGCGGGATTCAAGACCTTCGAGAACACGGGGCTCCGGATTGCCGCGCAGCAGTTCGTGACGCTCGACATCTCCCTCGAAGTCGGCCAGCTGCAGGAAACGATCACGGTCACAGGGGCGGCTCCGCTCATCGACACGTCGAACGCCACGGGCGGCGGCGTGATCAGCACCGAGCAGCTGTCGACGCTCCCGAGCGGCGGCCGGTCGGCGTTCCTCTTCGCCGTGACGCTGCCGACGGTGGTGGCCTCGGGCGACCCGCAGTTCAACCGGCAGCAGGACCAGACCAACGCGTCGCTGCTGTCGCTGGGCGGCGGCACCCGCCGCGGCAACAACTACCTGATTGACGGCGTGCCGGTGGGCGATATTCGCAACCGCGCCTCGGCCAACCCCACCATCGAGGCGCTGGATGACGTGGCGGTGCAGGTGCACCAGTACGACGCCGAGACGGGCCGCACCGGTGGCGGCACGTTCAACGTGGCGACGCGCTCGGGCACGAACACCTTTACGGGCAGCGGCTTCTACCAGAACCGCCCGCGCTGGGGCGCGGCCAACAACTACTTCTCGGAGAAGGCCGGCGTGGAAATGGCCGACACCTACTTCCACACCGGTGGCGCCGGCGTCGGCGGCCCGATCGCCCGTAACCGCACGTTCTTCTGGGCCGCGATGGAAGGCTACGGCTCGCTGACGACGCGCAACGCGCAGAACCGCCTGCCGACCGCGCGCGAGAAGGCAGGTGACTTCTCGCAGACCTTCGATTCGTCAGGCAACCTCGTCGTGATCTACGACCCGCTCACCGGCAACCCGACGACGGGCCAGGGCCGCACACCCTTCCCCGGCAACAGGATTCCGACGGAGCGCCTCAACCCGGTGGCGCGCAACATGCTGAGCTACCTGCCCGATCCGACGCAGGATGTCAGCAACGGCCTGGCGAACTACGAGAGCCAGCCGGTCATCGAAGACCGGGCCATGATGTACACGGGCAAGGTGGACCACCGGTTCAACGACACGGTGTCGCTGTCGGGCTTCTACCTCTATAACAAGACGGACGAACCCTGCGCCAACGAGGTGGTGCCCCAGGGCGAGGCGAACGCGTTCATCGACCGCGACGACTACGTCCTGCGCCGCCGCGTGCACCTGCTCGGCATCAACAACACGTGGCTGCCGAGCAGCAACACGGTGCTGACCCTGCGTGCCGGCTGGACCCAGTTCCGCGACG
>Ga0209706_10000023_pt1 | contig 72346 bp, 67 predicted proteins | sample PPLLaktember2015_6_FD_187263 | JGI IMG/M metagenome (GOLD analysis project Ga0209706, IMG submission 187263) | Freshwater sediment microbial communities from Prairie Pothole Lake near Jamestown, North Dakota, USA - PPLs Lake P8 Core (1) Depth... | ecosystem: Environmental > Aquatic > Freshwater...
TAGACGTGCGCGGACGACCCGAGAATGCGATCGCGCAGCTCGTTCTGCAGGCCGGTCATCAGCGCGAGGGCGATCACCAGCGCCATCACGCCGACCGTGACGCCGACCGTGGACACCAGCGAAATCACGGAGATGAACACCTGCCGCCGCTTGGCCAGCAGGTACCTGAGCGCGATCTGCAGTTCGAAGGACATGGCTAGTCGCGCGCCCGCATCAACGGGAACAGGATGACGTCGCGGATGGAGGGCGAGTTCGACAGGATCATCACCAGGCGATCGATCCCGATCCCCTCGCCGCCCGCCGGGGGCATGCCGTATTCGAGGGCGCGGACGTAGTCCTCGTCCATCGCGTGGGCCTCGTCGTCGCCCTTGGCGCGATCGGCGAGCTGCTCCTCGAAGCGGCGGCGCTGCTCGACCGGATCGTTGAGCTCGCTGAAGGCGTTCGCCACCTCGAACCCGCCGATGTAGAGCTCGAAGCGCTCCACGGTGTCCGGATCGTCTTCGCGCTGCTTCGAGAGCGGCGACACCTCGGTCGGGAAGTCGTAGATGAACGTGGGCTGGATGAGCTGGTCCTCCCAGAGCGCCTCGAAGATCTCGGTGGCCACCTTGCCGGGCCCCGCGGACGGCGCCACCTCGATGCCGAGCCGCGCGGCGATGGCGCGGGCCGAATCGAGGCTGCGCAGCTCTTCGACCAGCACGGGCACGCCGAGGCGCCGCGACGCCTCCTCGGCTGCCGCGTGCCGGAGCGACAGCCGGCGGAAGGGCGCCTGCAGGTTGATCTGGTGGTCGCCGAACGCGACGTGCTCGGCGCCCACGGCCGCGCGCGCAACGAACGACAGCAGTTCCTCGGTGAAGCGCATCAGCACCTGGTAATCCACGTACGCCCAGTAGAACTCGAGCATCGTGAACTCGGGGTTGTGCTGCGTCGAGATGCCCTCGTTCCGGAAATTCCGGTTGATCTCGAACACCCGCTCGATGCCGCCCACGGTGAGGCGCTTCAGGTAGAGCTCCGGCGCGATGCGCAGGTACAGCTTCATGTCGAGCGCGTTGTGATGCGTCACGAACGGGCGCGCCAGCGCTCCGCCCGGGATGGGCTGCATCATCGGCGTCTCGACCTCGAGGAAGTCGTGGCTCGTCAGGAAGTCGCGAATCGCCGTCACCGTCCGGCTGCGGACCTCGAACACGCGCCGCACGTCGGGGTTCACGATCAGATCGAGGTACCTCTGCCGGTAGCGGATCTCGACATCCTGCAGGCCGTGCCACTTCTCGGGTAGCGGGATGAAGCACTTGGCGAGGAACTCGAGCTTCGCGGCCCAGATGGACAGCTCGTGGGTCCTGGTCCGGAACAGGCGGCCGGCAACTCCGATCTGGTCGCCGAAGTCGAGCAGCCGCGAGAGCTGATAGTCGCGCGCTGCGAGCGAATCCTGCCGCACGTAGACCTGGATGCGCGAGCGCCCGTCCGAGAGCACCAGGAACGCTGCCTTCCCGAAGTTGCGGATGCTCACGATGCGGCCGGCGGTGACGGTCTCGACGCGCGAGGCCTCGAGCTCGGCGCCGTCCGACTCGCCGTGCGCGGTCACCAGCGCGGTCACCGTGTGAGTGGTCGCGAAGCGGTTGGGATAGGCAGGGCATCCCAGGGCGACAATCGCGTCGAGGTTGGCGCGGCGTTGCGCGATCTGGGCTTCTTCGTTGCTCGACACTCGGACCCTCTCCTCACTTGGCCAGCGGCGCTACTCGACGACCCTGCCTTCTTCCTTCAGGACGCGGAACACGCCGTCGAGCACGCCGTTGACGAACTTCGCGGCATCCTCCCCGCTGTACGCCCGGGCCAGCTCGATGGCCTCGTTGATCACCACCCGCGGCGGCGTCTTCGGATGGGCCAGCCACTCGTGCACGGCCAGGCGCAGCACCAGGCGATCGAGCGCCGCCATGCGCTCCACGCGCCAGTGTCGCGCGGCCGTCCCGATCCGCTCGTCCAGCGCGGCCCGGTTCTCCATGACGCCCTTCGCCAGCAAACTGGCAAAGGCCCGGTCCGACTCGCCGAGCGAGGGGGCCTCGGGCTCCCCCACGCGATCGAGTACGCCGAGCGCCTCGGTCAACGTCAGGCCGCCGACCTCGCACTGATAGAGCGCCTGCAGGGCCGCCGCACGCGCCTGCCGGCGCCCGGCCCATCGCTCGGAACTATCGCTCACCGTCCGGCTCCCACGGTCGCGGCCAGCAGGCGAGCCATCTCCAGGGCCGCGTCCGCGGCTTCCTGGCCCTTGTTCCCGGGCCCCTCGACAGCCCGCTCGAGCGCTTCCTCCGCCGAGTTGGTGGTGAGCACGCCGAACGCCATCGGAACGCGGGTCTTCGATGCCGCGGCCATGATGCCATGCGCACACGCTGACGAGATGTACTCGAAGTGCGGCGTGGCGCCCTTGATGAGGCACCCCAGGCACACGACCGCCGACACCCGACCGGTTGCGGCCACGGCTTCCGCGGCCAGCGGAATCTCGAAGGCGCCCGGGACCCACAGCACCTCGACGTCGGTGTCCGAGAGACCCGCGTCGGCCAGCGCGGTCCGCGCGCCCGCCAGAAGCCGTTCGGTCACGAAATCGTTGAAGCGCGCGACCACGATCGCAACGCGCACGTTAGCGTCCCTTCCAGGTCGCCTTCCGCTTCTCCAGGAACGCGGTCGTCCCTTCCCTGGTGTCTTCAGTGGAGGCTATGGCGCCGAACAGCGCGGTTTCGAGGAACTGGCCCTGGCCGAGCGGCATGTCGAGTCCGTGGTTCACCGCCTCGAGGATGTAGCGTGTCGCGATGGGTGCCTTGCCGGCCAGGGTCTCGGCGAGCTTCTTCGCCGCCGCCACCAGGTCGGCCGCGGGTACCACCTGGTTCACCAGGCCGATTTCGTAAGCGCGCTGGGCGCTGATCATGTCGCCAGTGAGCAGGATCTCGAGGGCGCGCCCCTTCCCGACCAGTCGTGGCAGTCGCTGGCTGCCCGCGTAACCGGGGATGATGCCCAGGTTGATCTCCGGCTGGCCGAGCCGCGCGGTGTCGGCGGCCACACGCAGCGTGCACGCCATGGCCAGCTCGCAACCACCGCCCAGGGCAAATCCGTTGATGGCGGCGATGACCGGCTTGCCCAGATGTTCGATGAGATCGAACACGCGCTGACCGTGACGGGCGTGCTCCTTGCCCTGCACCGGCGTGAGCACCGCCAGCTCGTTGATGTCCGCGCCCGCGACAAATGCCTTCTCGCCCGCCCCGGTCAGCACCACCGCCCGCACGTCGTCGTCCGACTTCAGCGCGTGCAGGGCGGCCTCGAGTTCGCCGAGCGTGGCGGCGTTGAGGGCGTTCAGGACCTTCGGGCGATTGAACGTGAGGATGGCGACGGCGCCGTCGCGCTCGAGCAGCAGGTTGTCAAAGGTCATGATGGACGTTTGATGATACTCCACGCCCACGCGGCAGCCAGTCCCAGCGCGGCACCGGCGGAATCGGCGATCACATCCCGCACGTCCGCCATCCGGCCCGGCACGAAGGACTGGTGCCATTCATCCGTCAGGCCGTAGACGGTCGCGATGACCCAGGCCAGCCACAACGCGCGAGGGCTCACACCGGACCATCGCCCGCCAGCCATGGCGCGAAGCGTGACGAGGGCCAGCCCGGCGTACGCGACGCCGTGCTGCGTCCAGTCGGGCGTCAGCGACGAGCCGGGCAGCGTCGCTTGCGAGGAGAGGGCGAAAATGGCGGCCATGTAGGCCGCGACGGGACCCCAGAGCGTGATGGGCATGCCCGAGCGTGCGCGAGGCTCAGAACGGCAGCGGGTACATCAGCCAGCCCAGCACGATGCCGGCGCCGATGAAGCCGCCGAAGAACTTCAGGCCCAGCACCAGCTGGTCACGCGGCACGTCGCGCCCGATGACCGCGAAGACCAGCGCCACGAAAAATGAAAAGAGCGCCATCAATCCGAAGTGCGTGGTCATGGTCGGCTCACTTCCTCCCCAGCCGGACGTCATAGGCGTCCAGCGCCACGAGCATGTTCAGCAGGCCCGAGACGATCAGGAAGGCGTTGCCGTACTCGTAGGCCACGGCCGTCACGACACCCTTGCCGAGCCCCAGGGCCGAGGCAATCACGTACGGCAGGCCCATGCCGAGGTTGGCCAGCGCGGCGAGACCGACCAGCGGTTGCGAGAACTCGAAGGGGAACAGGCGGCCATCGAGCGCGAGGCCGATGGCGAACATCACGGGAAGGGCCAGGAGGAAGACCAGGCCTTTTTGCGGGCGGCGCAACAGGAGGTGTCCAGCCCCGGGCACGAGCCACGAGGCCATCCAGACGACAACGGGAGGCACGACCGAGAAGTTTACTTCAGGTGTTCCGAGACCACGGCGCCGACCACCAGACCACCGGCGAGGCCGAGAGGCATGGCGAAGGCGAAGCGCCAGGCATTGGGCGGGTCCCCCACGCCCGCCATCGCCGCAGCCACCGTCAAGGCGGTCGGCAGGGCCGCGGCCGTCAGCAGCATCAGCGCCCGGGGGCGTGGCCACGCCTGCTGCCGACGCCTTCCCACGAGCGTCCAGACCAGCACGCCCGCGGCGGCTCCAAGGTAAAGCCCCTCGCAACGCGCGCACACGGGCAGCTGAGCGCCCGCCAGGTAGAACGACCGCTCCGGCTGCTGGTGGCAGATGAGCGAACCAACGGCGTACAGCAGCCCCCCGGCCACACGAGAAAGCCGAGCGACGTAGGGCGCCAGAGCCAGACCCGCCGCCCACGCGACGACGGCCACCGCCAGGGCGAGGCCCGCCGCCCGATTTCCGGCAGATGCCCGAACGGTCATTTCGACCACCTGACAGGGTGACTCTGACCCCTTGGAACCTGTCTACGGATGTATCCGTCCAATAGCGTTAGGTCCCTGAACACTGTTAACTTCGAATCATGGGTATCAAGGAACGCCAGGACCGCGAGAAGCAAGCCGTGCGGCAGTCCATCCTCGACGCCGCGAGGGACCTGTTCGCCATCGAAGGCTATCGTAACGTCTCCATCCGCAAGATCGCCGAGCGCATCGAGTACAGCCCCGCCGCCATCTACAGCTACTTTGCAGGCAAGGACGACATCTACCTGGCCCTGGCCGAGGACGGGTTCCGCCTGCTCGACGAGAAAGTGAAATCGGCTCGCCGCGACGGATCCCCTCTCGATCAGGTCCGCGCCGGCTGGTGGGCCTTTTACGAATTCTCCAAGGAACAACCCGCGTATTTCGAGCTCTTGTTCGTCGATCGGTCGGTCCCGAAAATCACCCAGGCGTGGGAAGGGTTCGAGATCCTGAAAGCGATGCTGGGCGACGCCACGGAAGGCCTGCAGCGGGCGGTGGACGCCGGCCAGTTGCCGCCGACGGTCAACCCCTGTGCGGCCATGCACGTGCTCTGGGGCGCCCTGGTCGGGCCCTCGGTGCTCGGCTTGTGCCAGCGACTGGCACCCGGCGAAGACGCCGACCAGCTGGCCCGCGACGTGCTCGAGTCGGTCGTTGCCGGCCTCAAGTCCGGCTGTGCCATCACGTTCAACCCCCGCGAGTGCTTTGTCGAAAATCCTGGTGCGTCAGTGCCCGTCGGAGTTCCCGTCAATGAACCGTAACGTCATCGTCCCGGCCTTCATCCTCACCCTCGCCATCATCGTCGCCGGGTGCCAGTCGCCCGAAGCCACGGTCCAGGCCACACCCGGCGCCGCCGAGATCCTCCCTGTCGACGTGCCGGTCGTGACCGCCACCGTGGGCGACATCGAAGCGGCCCTGGAAATTTCCGGCACCCTCGCGCCGCGCAGTCGCGTGCCCGTGAAACCGCGGCTGCCGGGCTCCCTGGACCGCGTGCTGGTGGACATCGGCGACGCGGTCCGCGAGGGCCAGGTGATTGCGACGGTCGATCGTCGTGAGATCGACGCCCAGGCCGATGCCGCGGCGGCGGCCGTGGCGGTGGCGAAGGCGGCCCTCGAGAGCGCCGAGGCATCGCTCGCCAATGCCGTGCTGGAGCGCGACCGCGCCCGGGTGCTCTTCGAGAAGGGCGCCTTGCCCCGACAGCGTCTGGATGGGGCCGAGACGGCGCACCGCGCCTCAGCGGCCCAGCGCGATCTGGCGACGGCCAATCTCGCCCAGACGGAGGCGTCGTTGCGCCGCGCGCGCGAAGTGCAACGCGATGCGACCGTCACCGCGCCGGTCACCGGCTTCATCGTCGAACGCAACTACGACGCGGGTGCTATTCCGGGCGACAGGCCGGTCGTCGTGGTCGCGGATCTGCGGCAGCTGAAGCTCGAGGCCGGCGTCTCCGAGATGCAGGCGGGCCGGCTTCGCGTGGGTATGAAGGCGCGCGTGGAGGTACAGGCCAGGCCAGGCGAGTCGTTCGAGGGCGACCTTGCGGCCATCGCCCCCGAGGTGGACGAGCGCAACCGCCACTTCCGCATCGAGGTGCGCGTCCCCAACGACGGGCGAGGTCTCTTGTCGGGGATGTACGCCACGGCCCGGATTGTGGAGTCCAGCGAGACGGGGGCCGTGCTGGTGCCGCGTGAGGCCATCGCCACTCGAGATGGCCAGCGCGTGGCGCTGAGGGTGCAGGACGGCGCCGTCACCGCGGTCGCCGTCACCGAAGGACTGTCCGATGGCATGCGGGTCCAGGTTCTGAAGGGCGTGCGGGCCGGCGACACCCTCGTGGTCGATGCCCGTCGCCAGCTGGCGCCCGGGGCGAAAGTCCGTCCGGTCGCCGCCCGATAGGCCCCCGAATCACCGTCGCGAGATCAGTGCGAGTCGAAGGTCATGTGGATTTCTGATACATCCATCAAGCGCCCCGTGTTCGCCACGATGGTCATCGCCAGCTTCATGGTGCTGGGCATCGTGTCCATGACACGCCTCGGGATCGACCTCTTCCCGGAGGTCAACTTCCCCTTCGTCAACGTCTCGGTCATCTACCCTGGCGCCGCGCCCGAGGAAGTCGAGACCCTGGTCACCAAACCGATCGAGGACGCGGTCGCGGGGATCAACGGCGTCAAGCGCGTCATCTCCACCTCGACCGAGGGCTTCGCCCGGGTCGGCATCGAGCTGCGCCTCGAAGTCGACCCCCAGGCCGCCACCGCCGAGGTGCGTGAGAAGGTGGCCGCCATTCGCGACCGGCTGCCCCAGCAGATCGAGGACCCGACGATCGAGCGCTTCGACGTCGCGGCGCTCCCCATCATGGTGTTCGCCGTCGGGTCGACGCAGCCGAGCGACGTGACACGGCGCCAGGTGGAGGACGACCTCAAGCCGCTGCTCGAACAGATTGATGGCGTCGCGGCTGTCCAGGTGAACGGCGGCGAGGTGCGCGAAATCCAGGTGAACCTGGATCCGCGGCGCCTCGAGGCGCTCGGCCTCCCGCTGACGGAGGTGGCCGCGAAGCTCTCGGCCGAGAACCTCGACGTGCCGGGCGGCCAGGTGAAGCGCGACGGCCAGTCGGTTTCGCTGCGCACGAAGGGCGAGTTCCGGTCCGCCGCCGAGATCGAGCAGGTGATCCTGCGGTCGACGGGCGGATCCACCGTGCGCGTGCGCGATGTGGGCACCGTGATCGACGGCTACGAGGACCGCATGTCCACGACCAGGCTGGACGGCGCCGACGCCGTGTCGTTCGCCGTCCGCAAGCAGGCGGGCGCGAATACGGTCGACATCGCCACGAAGGTGGAGGCAGCGCTCGCGAAGAACGCGCCGGGCTTCCCGCAACTGCAGATTCGCCCCGTCCACAGCGACGCCGACGGCATCCGCGAGAACGTCCGCGACGTGCGTGGCCACATCATCTTCGGCGGCCTGATGGCCGTCCTCATCATCTTCGTCTTCATGCGCGACTGGCGCTCGACGCTCATCTCGGCGCTGGCGCTCCCCACGTCGGTCATCGCGACGTTCTTCTTCATGTACGTCGTCGGGTTCACCATCAACATGATGACCCTGATGGCGCTCTCACTGGTCATCGGCATCCTCATCGACGATGCGGTGGTGGTGCGCGAGAACATCTATCGCCACATGGAGCACGGCGAGGACCCGGTCACCGCGGCGCAGAAGGGCACCTCGGAGATCGGCCTGGCCGTGATGGCGACGACCTTCACCATTCTCGCGGTCTTCCTGCCGGTGGGCTTCATGACCGGCATCGTGGGCCAGTTCTTCAAATCGTTCGCGCTGACCATCGCGTTCGCCGTGGCGATGTCGCTGCTGGTGGCCTTCACGCTCGACCCGATGCTGTCATCGCGATTCGTCCGCTACCTCCCGCCCGAGGAGCGGACCAAGACGCGGCTGGGCCGCATCCTCGAGAAGTGGGGCGAGTTCTACGACCGCATCGACCGGAAGTACCACACGGTGCTCGGCTGGAGCATCCGCCGGCCCTGGGCCGTGGTGGCCGTGGCGACGCTGGTGTTCGTCGGCAGCCTGTCCACCCTGGGGGTGATGGGCACGGAGTTCGTCCCCGTCGAGGATCGCGGCGAGTTCGTGGTCAACATCGAGGCGCCGCCGGGCACTGCCTTCGAGCAGTCGGTCGAGTATGCCGCCCAGGTGGAGGCGGTGGTCCGCCAGGAACCGGAGATCCGGCAGATCTTCACGACGGTTGGCGTCGAGGGCGACCCGCTCAAGACGAACCTGCGGCTCAAGACCACCAAGAAGACCGAGCGCGAGCGCGGGCTCCAGGCCATCAAGTCCGAGATGCGCGCGCGCCTGCGGGCCGTGCCGCTGCTGAAGATGACGGTGGCCGACCCCGAGTTCATGCAGGGCGCCCCCTCGGAGGCGCCCCTGAACGTGTTCGTCCGCGGCGACGACATGGAGGCGCTGCAGCGCATCAACGACGAGATCGTGGAGAAGATCCGGACGGTGCCCGGCGCCGTGGACGTGGACAGCTCGCTCGAGAGCGGCCAGCCCGAGATGGTGGCGCAGGTGAACCGCTCGCTCGCCGCGGACCTGGGCTTCGACGTGGGCTCGGTCGCCACGCAGCTTCGCGGCATGGTCGAGGGTGTCGTGCCCACACGCCTGCGCGAGGCCGACAAGGAGTACGACATCCGGGTGCGCCTCGCACCGGAGTTCCGGAACGATTTCCAGGCCCTCGCCCGGACGCCGCTCTACTCGCCCACGGGCGCGATGGTCCGCACCGCCGACATCGTCGGCATGGAGCCGGGCGTCGGCCCCACCAACATCCAGCGCGAGGCGCGGCGACGCCAGGCCAAGGTGGGCATCGAGCTCGAGGGCCGGGCGCTCGGCGACGTCACCAACGACGTGTCGCGCGTGATGCAGGGCATCCAGATGCCCGCGAACTTCGAGTGGGGCTTCGCCGGTGACGTCGAGCTCATGCAGGAGTCCGCCGCGGCCATGGGGCTGGCGCTGCTGCTCGCCGTGGCCTTCATCTACATCGTGCTGGCCTCACAGTTCGAGTCGTTCCTCGAGCCGTTCCTCATCATGCTCTCGCTGCCCCTGGCCATCGTCGGCGCGCTGCTGGCCATCCTGGCGACGGGCAACAACCTGGGCATGCCGGCCATGATCGGCATGGTGATGCTGATGGGCCTCGTGACGAAGAACGCCATCCTACTCATCGACCTCACAAACCAGTACGTGCGCGAAGGTCGTTCAGTGGAGGAGGCCATCCTCAAGGCCGGCCCCATCCGCCTGCGCCCGATCCTGATGACGACGATGGCGATGATCCTCGGCATGTTGCCCTCGGCCCTGGGACGCGGCGAGGGCGGGGAGTTCCGCGCGCCGATCTCCATCGCCACGATCGGCGGCCTCATCACCTCCACGGCGCTCACGCTCGTGGTGGTGCCGGTGGCGTACCTGCTGCTGGCTCGCCTTCTCGAGCGCGTGAAGTCCTGGCGCGCCCAGCCAGCCGCGAAGCTCCACCCTGCCGCGCGAATCGCCGGGATCGTCATGGTGCTCGCACTGGTCGGCTGGCTCCTGTCGACGACCAGCGCGTTCGCGCAGGCTGGCACGCAGACCGCCAGCCTTGCCCCATCTGCGCCATCTGCGGCTCCGTCCATGTCGGCGCCATCTGCGGCCGTATCCGTGTCGCAATCGGCGTCATCGCCGGGCCCTCTCAGTCTGACGATTGATCAGGCCCTCGAACGCGCCCTCACCGCCAACGAAGGCCTGAAGGTCGTGCAGGAACGTGTGCGTGAGAACCAGGCGCTCGTGTCGGAAGCACGCGCGAACTACCTGCCGCAGGTGAACTTCAGCTATCTCTACACCCCGTCGCAGAAGTTCCCGCTGATCCGGATCCCCGGGGGTATCTTCGGACCCAACGAAACCACGTTCCAGGCCGGGTTCACGCGGGAGAACGTCATGGCGTTCGACATCTCGCAACCGCTCTACACGGGTGGTCGCCTGCGCAACGCTCACGCCATCCAGGAGTCCGGTCTCGATGCCTCACGGCTCGATCTCGAACGGGAACGCCAGCAGTTGCAGTATCGGGTGGTGGAGGTCTTCTACAATGCCCTGCTCCAGCAGCAGGGCGTGGGCGTCGCCGACGAGCAGATCCGGCTGGCCGAAACCCAGCTCGGCCTCGCGAACGCGCGCTATGAGGCGGGGACGGTGGCCCGCCTCGATGTGCTGCAGGCTCAGGTGGAACTCGCCAACGCGAAGGCACGGCGCATTCGAATGCGGGCCGAGGTCGATGCGGCCGTGCAAGCCCTGCGCACGGTGCTCTCGCTGCCGCAGGGGCAGGCGCTCACCCTGGTGGGCACGCTGGAGGAGGGACGCGAGATTCCGGGCCGCGAGGCGCTGGACGTCGCACTCCCGTCGCGTCCCGATCTCCGTGCCTTCAATGCGCGCCGCGACCAGGCCGAGTACGGCGCTCGCCTGGCCAGCGGCGAGTGGAAGCCGAGCCTGGCCTTCCGCGGCAACGTGCAGTTCCAGGAGGACAACGTCTCGAAAGCCTTCGGGTCCGACAATCAGAGCTACACGCTCGGGTTGGCGTTACAGGTGCCGCTGATGGCTGCCCCCGGCGCCTCGGCCCGGCGCTCAGTGGCCGAGGCGCAGAAGCGCCAGGCGGAACACGGACTCAATGCCTCGACCGACCAGGCGCGGCTCGAGTTGGAGACCGCGTGGACTGCGCTGCAGGCGGCGGCCGAAGTGGTCGCCACACAGCAGGCCGCTCTCGAACTCGCCCGCGAAAGCGTACAGATTGCGGAGGTGTCCTACGAGAGCGGTGTGATCACCTCGGCCGAGCTCAACGACGCGCAAGTCCGCCTGCTCGAAACCGAGTGGAACCTGCTGCAGGCGAAGTTCGCCCGGATCGCCGCGGCCGCGCGCGCGAAGGTCGCCGCAGGCGTGGAGTAACGATCAGATCGGGAGACGGGAGTCGGGATCGGGGAGTCGGGAGTCGAAGGTCGGGGCACGGATGGTCGGGATGCGGTGGTCCGAACACGGCGCTGGGGCCCGCAACGGCCGAGCGTTCTGGTTGGCCGACTGCCGGCTGCCGACTCCCGCGTCCGACGCCCGACCGTTTCAGAGACTCCCGAAATGCTGCTCGTAGCGGGCCTTGAACTCGTCCCACGTGTACGCGTGGTAGGTTCCGCCCAGGTGCTCCAGCGCGTAGGTCGCGGCCACGCTGCCGAAGCGCGCGCAGACTTCGTAGCTGGCGCCGATGGCCAGCCCCTTCATGAATCCGCCGCGGAAGGCGTCGCCGACGCCCGTGGGGTCTTCGATGCGATCTGGGACCACGGCGGGAACGTCCACGGACCCGCCGCGCGTGTAAACCGTGCACCCGTGCTCGCCCCTGGTCACCACCAGCAGCGGCACCTGCGCCAGCACCTCCTGCTCACCCAACCCCGTCTTCTGGCGGATCAGCTCGAATTCGTAGTCGTTACAGATGACCATGAACGCACCGATGATGCCGTCCTTCAACTGGTCGCCGTCCATGCGCGCGCACTGCTGGCCCGGATCCCAGATGTACCGGATGCCCATCGTGCTGCACTCCTCGGCGTACTGCACCATCGCCGCCGGATCGTTCGGCGAGACGATGACCAGCGTGTCGGCGCCCAGTCCGTCGAGCACGCGGAACGACAGCTCGGCGGCGTTGGCCATGGCGCCCGTGTAGAACGACGCAATCTGGTTGTTGTGCTCGTCGGTGCTGCAGAAGAACGACGCGCAGAACTTTCCGTCCACGGTCCTGACCAGCGACGTGTCGATGCCGGCGCCTTCCATCCAGTGGCGATAGTCCCCGAAGTCCTGCCCGGCGGTCGCCATCAGCCGCGGCCGCTCGCCGAGCAGGGCCAGCGTATAGGCGATGTTCGGCGCGCAGCCGCCGCGGCGCTTGTCCATTGAATCCACGAGGAAGCTCAACGACACGCGGTTCATGTGCTCCGGGAGGAAGTGTTCGGTGAACTTCCCCGGGTAGGACATCAGGTAGTCGAAGGCGATCGAGCCGGTCACAATGAGTTGCATTCACTCTCCTACTTGACGTACTTCCCGATGAGCGGCGCAAGGTCCCGCTTCACCGAGTCGGGAATCGCGTCAGGCCGCGTGATGATGGCGTGCTTGAGCGCCGAATGGGCCGACACCCGCGTCGTGACGTCCAGCCGTTCCACCACGCCGGCAATCACCTGCTGCGCCGTTCTCGCGTTGTGGGTCAGGTTGTCGATGATCATCTCCACCGTCACGGCGTCGTGCTCCGGGTGCCAGCAGTCGTAGTCGGTGACCAACGCCATGGTCGAGTAGGCGATCTCGGCCTCACGGGCGAGCTTGGCTTCCTGCACGTTCGTCATCCCGATGACGTCCCCGCCCCACGTTCGGTAGAGCTCGGACTCCGCCAGCGTGGAGAACTGCGGCCCTTCCATGCACACGTAGGTGCCGCCCTCGTGCACGCGCGCGCCGATGCCGCGCGCCACGTCGGCTGCCAGCGCCGACAGCGGTTCGCACAGCGGGTGCGAGAACCCGACGTGCGCCACGACGCCGTGACCGAAGAAGGTGCTGATGCGCCCGCGCGTGCGGTCGATGAACTGGTCGGGGAACAGGATGTCGAGCGGATGGTACCGCTCCTGGAGCGATCCCACCGCGCTGGCCGACAGGATCCAGTCCACGCCGAGCAGTTTGAACCCGTAGATGTTCGCGCGGTAGTTCAGGTCCGAGGGCGAGAGCCGGTGCCCGGACCCGTGCCGCGCCAGGAACGCGACGCGCTTGCCACGCAGCGTCCCGAGCACGTACGGCCCCGACGGATCCCCGAACGGCGTCGAGAGCAGCCGCTCGTCACGATCCGTCAACTCCGCCATGTCGTAGAGCCCCGAACCGCCGATGACACCAATCTGTGCAGACATGCGCTCCCCTAGATGATGCGTTCCACCGTCCGCCTGCCGCCGGACTCGCGGATGACACCGGCAGCCATGGACGGATCGTGTTCGAAGAACACGAGGTACTCGTGCTCCACGGCCTCGCGCGCGAAGGCCCGCTTGAAGCCAAGCGTGTCCATCGGATAGAGGTCGTACCCCATCACCCACGGATCCGGCACGTGCACCGAGGTGGGATACATGTCGGCCGTGAACACGGCCGTGGCGCCGGCCGACTGGATCATCACCACCTGGTGGTGCGCGGTGTGTCCCCCACTGCGACGGTAGGTGACGCCCGGCATGATTTCCGCGCCGTCGTCCACCAGCGTCAGCACGCCGGCGTCCCTGAGCGGCACGAAGTTCTCCTGCAGGTAGCTCGCGCGGTTCCGCTCGTGCGGATGCGTCGCGTCCTCCCATTCCGGCCCGTGCGCGACGTAGCGCGCCCGCGGGAACCTGGGGACGATACGCCCGTCGCCGTCGCGTTTCGTGAACCCGCCCACATGGTCGAAATGCAGGTGGCTGGCAAGCGCGATATCGATGTCCTCAGCGCTCAGACCGGCCTCGGCGAGCGCGTGATCGAGATGGTAGCCGCGCTCGAGTCCGTAGATCTCCGCGCTCTTCGCGTCCATCTTGTCGCCGCACCCGGCGTCGATGATCATGGTCTCGGCGCCGCGGACGATGAGCGGCCGCAGGCCGAGCGGGATGCGGTTCCGATCGTCGGGCCGGAGGCGCGACTCCCACAGCGTGCGTGGCACGACGCCGAACATGGCGCCGCCATCGAGGCGGAAGAAGCCGTCCGACAGAGTGATGAGCTCGAGGTCGCCCAGCGTGTGGCGCGTGGGCGTGCGGAACCGTGGCACCGTCGGCGCCGGCTCCTTCAGCTCCACCAGCACGCCGTGGGTCGCCGACGGGTGGATGAATGCCACCCGCGCGCCCTCGGCGCCCGGCCGGGCCACCGTGTCGATGAGCCGCACGCCGCGCGAGCCGAGGTAGGCCAGCGCGGCATCGATGTCCTCGACGCGCAGGGCCACGTGGTGCAGCCCAGGGCCGCGCTTCTCCGCGAACTTCGCGATGGCCGAATCGGGCGCGGTGGCTTCGAGCAGCTCGAGCGACGAGGGCCCCAGGTGCATGAAATGCGCGCGGACGCGCTGGCTGACCACGTCCTCGGGCGGCTCGACGTGCAGGCCCAGGACGTCCTCGTAGAAGGCCAGCGCCTGCGCCAGATCCTGCACCGCGATGCCGACGTGATCGATCCAGGCCTTCATGGCCGCTTCAGGCTCCGCGACAGAATCGCCTCTGCGGCCGAATAGGGGTCGATCTCACGCGCGGCGATCCGGTCTACCAGCGCCTCGAACTCGCCCTCGCCAAGCAGCGTGCGCTCGACGTGGTCCAGGTAGCGTTGAGTCAGCAGGTCGCGCAGGCGGAACTGGTTCCGCGCCTTGAGCCGCCGCACGCGCGTGCTGGCGGAGTGCGTGCGAAACGCCTGGATCGTCTGCCACAGTTCCGGGACGCCACGGCCGGTCGTCGCCTCGGTCTTCACGATGGGCGGCCGCCACTCGCCGTCGCCGAACGCCTGCAGCGAGAGATTGGATTCAATCGAGGTGACCATCCGGTCCGCGCCCTCGCGGTCGGCCTTGTTCACCACGTAGATGTCGGCAATCTCCATGATGCCGGCCTTCAGCGCCTGCACGTCGTCGCCCGTGCCCGGCACGAGCACCACGATCGAGATGTCTGCCGTGCGGACGATGTCCACTTCGTCCTGCCCGACGCCGACGGTCTCGATGATGACGAGGCTCTTCCCGGAGGCATCAAGCACGAGCGCCGCGTCGCTCGTCGCACGCGCGAGCCCGCCCAGGTGGCCGCGCGTGGCCATCGAACGGATGAAGACGTCCGGATCCTCGGCGTGGGCCTGCATGCGCAGGCGGTCGCCCAGGATGGCGCCGCCCGTGAACGGGCTGGTCGGGTCCACCGCGACCACCCCCACCGTCTCGCCGCCCTTCCGGGTCTCGCCCGTCAGGCGGTCCACCAGCGTGCTCTTCCCCGCCCCCGGGGGGCCCGTGACGCCGACCAGGTAGCTGCGGCCCGTGTGCGGGAAGATGTCGCGGATGAGCGCAGCCGCGCTGGGCAACTCGTCCTCGATGATCGAGATGGCCCGGGCGATGGCGCGCACGTCGCCGGACCGCACGCGGTCTGCGAGAGCAGCAGGAGCAGGCACTTCAGGCAGCCAGCAGCTGTCGGGCAATCACCAGCCGCTGCACTTCGCTGGTCCCTTCGCCGATCGTGGTGAGCTTGACGTCGCGGAAATACTTCTCGGCCGGGTAGTCCTTGACGAAGCCGTATCCGCCGAAGATCTGCACGCCGTCCTCGGACGCGCGCACCGCGATCTCGCTCGCGAAGAGCTTGGCCATCGACGACTCGAGGGTCGTCTTGCGGCCCTGGTCCTTGAGCCAGGCGGCACGATAGGTGAGCAGTCGGGCCGCTTCCACCCGGGAGGCCGTGTCGAGCAGCTTCCAGCGAATGGACTGAAACGTGTTGATGGCGCGGCCGAACTGGTGGCGCTCAGCGGCGTAGGCGCGGGCCGCCTCGTGGGCGCCCTGCGCCAGCCCGACGGCCAGCGCCGCGATGCCGATGCGCCCGGCATCCAGCACCTGCAGCGTCTGGATGAAGCCCTGCCCTTCGTCGCCGATCATCTGGTCCGCCGGGACGCGACAGTTCTGCAGGATGACCTCGCAGGTCTCGCTGGCTCGCATGCCGAGCTTGTCTTCCTTCTTGCCAGCAATGAGGCCCGGCGTGCCGCGTTCGACGATGAAGGCCGAGATGCCCTTGCTGCCGCGGGCCTTGTCGGTGACGGCCATCACCACCATGGTGTCGCCGGACTTGCCGTGCGTGATGAACGCCTTGGAGCCGTTCAGCACCCAGTGGTCCCCATCGCGGAGGGCCGTGGTACGCATGGCAGCCGCGTCACTCCCGGAGCCCGCCTCGGTGAGGCCCCACGCGGCGAGGCGCTCCCCTTTGGCCAGTGGCGTGAGGAAGCGTGCCTTCTGGGTCTCGCTCCCGAACATCGCGATGTGCGCGGCCCCCAGGCCATTGTGCGCCGCCACCGAGAGCGAGATGCTGGGATCGACGCGCGCCAGTTCCTCGATGCAGATGCAGTAGTCCACGGCGCTCATCGCGGCACCGCCGAGCGCCTCGGGGAACTGGATGCCCATCAACCCGAGCTCGGCCAGCTGGGGCAGCAGTTCATGCGGGAAGTACTGGGCGTTGTCCCACTCCATCACGTGGGGTCGGATCTCGCTCTCGGCGAACTCCCGCACGCTGCGGCGCAGCAGCTCCTGCTCCTCGGACAGGCGAAACGTCATCGCTCAAGCGTATCAGTAGAACACGGTCACGCGGAAGCTCCCCGAGTTGTCCTGCAGGTACTCGTCGTTGATGCCCAGGTAGAGCCGGCCCGTGTTCCGGACGCGAATGCCGTCGCGCGCGTCGCCGATGAAGAAGATATCGTCCCCGATGCGCCCGATGAGGGCGGCACCGGGCCGGTTCGGCAGGGGTCGGGCCTGGTTGTACGGTGAGTTGTGCTCTCCCTCGGGGCCGTCCCGGCGATCGCGGCCCCAACGCACCTGGCCCGACGCGTCGAAGTACAGGGTCTGGCCGGCTCGGACCTGCACGCCGGCGTCCGTCCAGTCGGTCCCGGCCGACACGTTCATGTGTCGCTCACGCAGGCCGCTGGGGCGGCCGTTGTCCCGGCCATTGCCGTTGTCCCAGCTGTTGCCGCCACCGTTCCCCCACCCGCCGCCGCCAGAACGGTCGAACTCGATGCGATCCACGTCGTCCCGGTCGACGCGGATGGTGCGGGATCCTCCGAAGGCGCGCCGCTCCTCGAACTCGATGGTTCGGCCGCGGATGCCCAGCAGCTCACCCTGCACACGGTTGCCGTTCCTCAGGTAGAGGGTATCGGCGGCCAGCGTGAGCGGCAGGCTCAACACCAGTGCAGCGGTGGCCATGAGACGTGAGGTCGAAGCCATGTGCGTCCTCCAAGCCGGTCAGGTCGCGTGATCTGCGGGGGGCACTCATGCGATCATAGCCCGGTGCTGAATCGCCTTTGCATCACCCGTGCCAGCCGGTTGGCCCTGCTCACCGCCCTCGCGCTGCTCGTGTCCGCTCGACCCGCGTCGGCCGATCTCACCGCCTTCCTCGGTATCACCCCGACGCCGGAGAACCGCACCGTGCGCGGTTTTGCAGGAGGGCTGGGCCTGGTCATCGTGGCCTTCGAGTTCGAGTACGCGAGTACCAGCGAAGACGACACCGATCCGATCCCCGGGCTGCGCACTTGGTCGGGCAACGTTTTGGTGCAGACCCCGATTGAAATCTCGGGCGTGCAGCTCTACGGCACGGGCGGGTTCGGCGGCTATCGCGAGGAATTGCGCGAGGTCTCGGAAACGAATGTCGCGGTGAACCTTGGTGGCGGGGTCAAGATTCGACTGATCGGCCCCTTGCGGCTGCGGCTCGACTACCGCGCATTCAAACTGCAGGGTTCCCCGCTCCACGAGACGTACCAGCGCTTTTACGCCGGCGCCAACCTGACGTTCTAGGACCCGCTGCGGGGGGGAACCCGACCTACTTCTTGATCGGGGCGACGGCCATGTGGGCCAGCTCGGTGAGCGACAGGCGCGTGGGCGCCGCGGCCAGCGCATCCTTGTACTTCGCCATCAATTCCACGGGGGCGTCCTGGAGCAACTCGTCGAGCAGGAGCGATGGCCGATAGTCGGCGCCCGGCACGGTGGGCAGGATCGCGTGGACGTAGAGCGCATTGCCCTTCGCGTCGGGCTCGCTGGCCTTGTACACGCGCCAGCCCTGCGCCAGCGGGCGCCGGGCCGCATCGGTCGCGGACGAGAGGGCGCCTTGCAGGGCCGCGATCGCGGCCTCGTAATCCGCCGTCTTGTCCGGTTTCACCGACACCAGTAGCAGACCGACGTCGGTGGTGAACGACGCGCTCGCCGGGTCGACCGGGGCCGGGGGCTGTTGTGGAGGAACTTGGGGAGAGGCGCCGGCGGGCGCCTGGACGACAAGCAGGGACGAGACGAACCAGGCGAACACAATGACAGGATACCGCGCGACGTCACCGTCCGGGACCCTGCGGCCCCGGACGGATCGGGCGTCTTACGGAACCTTCGTGAGCGACGTGATGCCGCGGCCGGCGAAGGCGTCCTTGTACTTCTGGAAGATCTCCTGCACTTCGACCGGGAACACTTCGGCAATGACGCGCGAGATGTCGTACTCCTCGCCCGCGACGACGGGATCGACATACATGATGTAGATCGCCTCGCCCTTGGGACCCGCCTGGGCGCTCTTGAGCACCTTCAGGCCCGCCAGCTGTTCCTTGCGAGCCGGCTTCTCGCTCTTCGACATCGCTTCTTTGTACTTGGCGACCACCAACTCCCAATCCGCGGTCTTGTCGGGCTTGATGAGCATGGTGATCATGACTGCATCACCCTCGAGCGGCAGGACGGGCTTTTCCGGCTCCTGCGCCTGCGCCACGCCAGCACCCGCCAGCATGCAAGCGGCCAGCGCCATTCCCGATACGACGACCTGAACACCTCGAAGCATTGAGCAGCCTCCTTCGCGAAAGGCGGTTACTTTACCGTACTGTCCCGCCGATGAAAACCACCATGATCTCGTTGGCGACCAGCATCCCCTCCCGTGTGAGGGCGAGGCGCCGTCCCGGGTCGTGCACCAGCAACCCGAGGTCGACAAACCGAGACAACTCGTCTCCGTACCGCCCGGTGACATCCACGCCATGCCGGCGGCGCATGGCATCCAGATCGATGCCCTCGGTGAGCCGGAGCCCCATGAAGAGCGCCTCCTCGAGCCGCTCTTCGGTTGACAAGGTGCGCTCGTCCACGCGCACCGACCGGCCTGCCTCCGCCCGCTCCACGTACTCGGCGGTCGCCGACAGGTTCCGCCATCGTACACCTTCCCACGTCGAATGCGCGCCGCAACCGAAGCCCAGCCACTGCCCGGCCTGCCAATATTTCAGATTATGCCGCGCTCGCCGCCCCGGCCGTGCGACGTTCGAGATCTCGTATTGCCCGTAGCCCGCCGCGTCCAGGCGCGCGAGTCCCTGCAGGTACATGTCCGCCGCGTCTTCGTCCGGGGCGACCGACCAGCCTCCCCGCACCATCTCGTCTCGAAGCGGCGCGTTCGGATAGATTTCGAGGAGGTAAATTGACGCGTGCTCGGGCCCGAGTTCCACCAGGGCGTCCACCGATTCCAGCCACTCGGGCAATCGCTGGCCAGGAAGCCAGAGCATGAGGTCGAGGCTGATGTTGTCGAACCCCACGCCGTGTGCCCTGCGCACGGCGCGCCTGGCCGTCTCGGCCGAGTGCAGGCGGCCGAGCCGCTGCAGTTCCGCATCGCGGAACGACTGCACCCCGTAGCTCAGCCGGTTGACGCCGGCGCGGCGATACCCGGCCAGATTGGCGTCGGTGACCGTTTCGGGGTTCGCCTCGAGCGTGACCTCCGCATCCGCGGACACGTTGAACGCGCCGCGGCATGCCTGCAGGAGGCGTGACACCTCCGCCGGCGCCAGCAGCGAGGGCGTGCCCCCCCCGAAGAAGACCGTGTCGACGTCCGCTCCGCGCTCGGGCGCCCGTCGAATCTCGTCGACGATCGCGCCCACGTAGCGACGCTTCAGCGCTTCGTCGAGCAGGCCGCGATTGAAGTTGCAGTAGTTGCAGATGGCGGCGCAAAACGGGATGTGGAGGTAGAGGCCGCTGGCCACTACCCCTTCGTCCCCGCGCGCCCGCCGGGCCACGCCAGTTCCACCGCGGGCTGCTCGCGCAGGCGGGCACGCGCCATGCCCTTGCTCTTGCCCGGGAGGCCACCCGAACGCCGCAGGTTGTCCGGCGAGGCCGGCGACTGCTTCTGCCACCGCTGGATGGCATCTGGCGAGGCATGCGGTCCCACCTCGCGCACATCAACGCCCTGGATCTCCACCCAGTCGCACATCTCGGCCAGCCGCGAGCGCGTGCGCGCGCCAAGCTGGAAAATGAACGTGCGCGGATCGGTGTTGTCCGGCGAATCGACCAGGTTGCTGGTGAAGATGGTGGGCCGCCGCGCGTTGTAGCGCGTGTTCACCACGAGGCCCAGGGTTTCCTGCACCCACTCCGAGGTTCGCTCGGCGCCAAGGTCGTCGAGGACCAGCAGGTCGGCGTGCAGCACCGGCGCCAGCACGTCCATCTCGGTCTCCTCGACCGAGCGGTTGTAGGTGTCGCGCACCAGCCGCAAGAGCTCGCGCGTCTCGAAGAAGTAGCCGCGCGCGCCCTTGGCGCGGATGGCCGCCTTGAGGATACCGACCGCAAGGTGGGTCTTGCCCACGCCGTGGGGACCGTAGAGCAGGAGGCCGCGATCCACCACCGGGAACGCCTCGACGAACGCCGACGCGCGACGGTAGGCCTCGCGCTGCGAATCCATGTCGTGCTCGAAGGTGGCCAGCTCGCATCGCGCATACCTGGACGGGATCCGCGCCTCGGCCATCAGGCGCTCGAGGACGGCGGCGCGCCAGCAGTCGCACCGCACGACGCGCTCGACGCCGTCGGTCGTCACGCTCTTCCAGCGCGTGTCGTGACAGATGGGGCACGCCATGGACGGGTCTTCTAGTTGAGCGAGCTGCGCACGACGCGCTGCCTGCGGAGCTTGAGGACCGCGCGCGCCGACAGGCGCTCGGCCCGCGCCGGGGACACGCGCAGGCGATCGCCCACCTGGTCGAGGCTGCGTGGCTCACCGTCGTGCAGCCCGAGCCTGAGCTCGAGCACGCGGCGCTCCTTCGGATCGAGCTCGAGCAGCGACGTCTCGAGATCGGACACGAGCGCCAGGCGCACGGCATCCTCCTGCTCGTCGATCGTCGCGGGCACGAGCTCCTCCAGGTCCAGCGACTCGTCGTCGAGCAACAGTTCGGACTCCGGCACGCGCCGCCACTGCTCGCCCAGCATGCGGATGTCGGCGGCCGACAGCTCGTCGCCGACGCCTTCAGCCCGCGTGCAGGCATCGTCAACAGCCGCGCGCAGCGCCTCGACGAGATGAGAGGAACGGCTGTCCGCGTCGATGCGCCCGGTGTGCGGCTCCGGCGCCAGCGACACGCGGTGCAGCACCCCCTGCCGGACCCACCACAGGGCGTAGGGCGCAAAACGGCCGTGGCGCGAGGGGTCGAACCGGCGCGCGGCGTCGATGAGCGCGAGGTTGCCATCGTGGACCAGCTCGAGGAGCGGCACGGCCATGTGCCGGTACCGTCGCGCGTACCGCACGACCAGGCCGAGGTTCGGCTCGACGAGCCGCGCCAGAGCCTCTTCGTCACGATCGCGCACGCGCTCGGCGAGCACGCGCTCCTCGGCGCTGTCGAGCGGTGGGAATCGTGCGATCTCCTGGAGGTAGGCGTGTAGGGTTGCCGAATCGGCCGCGAGGGATTCGATTCTGCGCACGAGGGGATTGTACCGGATCTCGTGGCAAGGCCGATTGACCTATTCGCGCGCTTTGCGTCGTGGCGCGCTCTCACCGCCAGCCACGGTGGCGTGCGGCGCGCGCGCCGACGTCTTGACCAGGTCGGTCGGGGACGATTTGACCAGCGCCGTGCCGAGGCGCTGTTCCCAGTCATCGAGCCCCCGCGCGAGTTCGTGCTTGACGTAGGCCATGAACTCGTTGACCTCGCCCTGCATCTGCTCCATCTTGAGGCGCATGTTCAGGATGATCTCGACCCCGGCCAGGTTCACGCCCAGATCACGGGTCAGGGCCAGGATGGTCTCGAGCTGCTCGAGATCCGCCTCCGAGTAGAGGCGCGTGTTGCCCTCGGTGCGAGAAGGCTTGAGCAGGCCCTCCCGCTCGTAGAGGCGCAGGGTCTGCGGATGGATGTCGTAGCGCTGCGCGACGGCGCTGATCATGAAGTACGCCTTGCCCGTGTTCTTGGCCATCAGTCCCGCACGCTTTCCCCGTTGATGCGCCCGAATTCGCGCAGCAGATCCTTCGAGCGCTCGTCGAGCACCCGCGGCAGCGCGAGACGGACTTCGACCACCAGGTCCCCGCGTCCCCCGTCCCTCGTGGGCACCCCTCGTTCCCGCAGCCGGAAGCGCTGTCCCGACTGTGTGCCGGGAGGAACGCGCACGCGCGCCGTCCCGTCCGGTGTGGCCACGTCGATCCGCGTTCCCAGGCCGGCTTCGTGCACCGCGACAGGCAGCACCATGTGCACGTCGTCGCCGTCGCGGCGGAAGACGGGGTGGCTCTCGACCGTGACGTCCAGGTAGAGGTCCCCGGGCGCTCCGCCGCGCACACCGGCGTGACCCTTGCCGGGCATTCGCACGCGGGCCCCGTCGGGCACGCCCGGCGGGATGCGCACCGTGATCGCCTCCGTGCGGGGCGCCACACCCTGCCCATGGCACGCGTCGCAGCGCTCCTGCTTGAGCAGGCCCGTCCCGGCGCACCGCGGGCAGTTCTTGCTGAACACCATGTGGCCCCGCACCGATCGCACGGTGCCGGTCCCCTCGCACGACACGCAGCGGGTCTCGGACACCCGATGGAATCCGGAGCCTGCGCATTGCTGGCAGGGGTGGTGGCGCGTGACGGTCACGGCTCGCTCGGTGCCGTGCCACGCCTCTTCGAACGTCACGTGTGCCCGCGCGTGGATGTCCGACCCGTGCGCGGGCGCCACCTCGGGGTCGATTCGCCGCGCGAAGACATCCTCGAACAGCTCGCCGAAGGTCGTCGTCCGCTCGGCATGCACGCGTGCGGAGAAATCAAACCCGCTGAACCCATAGGCGGGCGCATGCTCCGCTCGCGCGACAGGCGCGTGACCCGCGTCGTACCGCCGGCGCCGATCGGGATCGATCAGCGTCTCGTACGCCTCCAGGACCTGGCGAAAGCGGATCGCGGCATCGCGGTCACCCGGATTGATGTCCGGATGCCACCGCCGCGCCAGCCTGCGATAGGCCCGCTTGATGTCACCGGGCGTCGCCTCGCGCTGCACACCGAGGACGATGTAGAGGTCCATAGGCTACTTCTTGTCGTCGACGACCTCCGCGTCGATGACGTCGCCATCCTTGGCGCTGCCGCCGGTCGAACCACCGGACTCGCCGCCCGGCGCGGCGCCCGGCTCGCCGGCGCCTTCGCCCGGCGTCGCCTGCTGCTTGTAGATCGCCTCGGCCGCCTTGTGCTGCGCGGCCACCAGGCGGTCCATGCCCGCATTCATGCCGGCGGTGTCGTTGGCCTCGATCGCCTTCCGCAGCTCGGCCATCGCCGATTCCAGGTCGGCGCGATCCGAGGCCGACAGCTTGTCGCCGGTGTCCTTCAGCATCCGCTCCGTGCCGTACACCGCCTGGTCGGCCCGGTTCCTCGTCTCAATCTCCTCGCGGCGCGTCTTGTCCTCGTCCGCGTGCGACTCGGCCTCTTTCATCATCCGGTCGACCTCGTCCTTGCTGAGGCCAGACGAAGCGGTGATGGTGATCTTCTGTTCCTTCTGCGTGCCCAGGTCCTTGGCCGACACGTTGACGATGCCGTTGGCGTCGATGTCGAAGGTGACCTCGATCTGCGGCACGCCACGCGGCGCCGGCGGGATGCCGACGAGGTGGAAGCGGCCAAGCGTGCGGTTGTCGCGCGCCAGCGGGCGCTCGCCCTGCACCACGTGCACCTCGACGCTCGTCTGGCTGTCGGCGGCCGTCGAAAACACTTCGCTCTTGCGCGTCGGGATGGTGGTGTTGCGCGAGATGAGGGACGTCATCACCCCGCCGAGCGTCTCGATGCCGAGCGAGAGCGGCGTGACGTCGAGCAGCAGCAGGTCCTTCACCTCGCCTGCCAGCACGCCGGCCTGGATGGCCGCGCCCACCGCGACCACTTCGTCCGGGTTCACCCCCTTGTGCGGCTCCTTGCCGAAGATCTCCTTGACGATGGCCTGGACACGCGGGATGCGCGTCGACCCTCCGACGAGCACGACCTCGTCGATTTTCGAGGGATCCAGGCCCGCATCCTTCAGGGCCTGCCTGGTCGGGACCACGGTCCTCTGCAGCAGCTCCTCCACCAGCGACTCGAACTTCGCACGCGTCAGCTTGCGGGTGAGGTGCTTGGGACCCGTCGCATCCGCCGTGATGAACGGCAGGTTGATCTCGGTCTCCATCACCGATGACAGCTCCATCTTGGCCTTCTCCGCCGCCTCGCGGAGCCGCTGCAGCGCCATGCGGTCCTTGCCGAGATCGATGCCTTCTTCCTTGCGGAACTCGTCGATGATCCACTCGATGATGCGCTGGTCGAGGTTGTCGCCGCCCAGGTGCGTGTCGCCGTTGGTGGACTTGACCTCCACGACGCCCTCGCCCACCTCGAGGATGGAGATGTCGAACGTGCCGCCGCCGAAGTCGTAGACGGCAATGGTCTCGTTCGTCTTCTTGTCGAGGCCGTAGGCCAGCGCCGCGGCGGTCGGTTCGTTCACGATCCGCATCACCTCGAGGCCGGCAATCTGGCCGGCCTCCTTCGTGGCCTGGCGCTGCGCGTCGTTGAAGTAGGCCGGCACCGTGATCACGGCCCTGGTGACCGGCTGGCCCAGGTAATCGTCGGCGGCCTGCTTCAGCTTCTGGAGCACCATCGCCGAGATCTGCGGCGGCGCCAGTTCCTGCCCACCGGCCTTGATGCGCACGTCACCGTTGGCGGCCCCGGCGACCGTGTACGGCACCATCCTCATCTCTTCGTTCACCTCGCCGAAGCGTCGCCCCATGAAGCGCTTGATCGAGAAGATGGTGTTCTCCGGGTTGGTGACCGCCTGCCGCTTGGCCACCTGGCCCACCAGTCGCTCGCCCGTCTTGCTGAAGGCCACGACCGACGGCGTCAGCCGGCTGCCTTCGGCGTTCTGGATGACAGTGGGCTGGTCGCCCTCCATCACCGCGACTACCGAGTTGGTGGTGCCCAGGTCGATGCCAATGATTTTGCTCATGCTCTTAGTATGAAATCTGAGCATTGCAGTGTCAATGCTCGGAAGGGCGCGGCTCGGCCGGTGGGCTCCCATCCTGTTGCTATACTGGAACTTAAGGTTCCGTCTCGATGACCGTCGTCATTCGCATCGCCCGGCATGCCACGATCGTGGCGCTGTTCGTGGGCGCGGCGCTGCTAGGTACGCTGAGCGGCGTCCTGTTCGCCTATTCGGACGACCTCCCCGAGGTGTCCGCGCTCGACAACTATCAGCCGAACACCATCACGCGCGTGCTCGGCCGGAACGGCCACCTGGTGGGCGAGTTCGCGGTGGAGCGCCGTGTCGTGGTGCACTACGACGACATCCCCGTCACGCTGCGCCAGGCCATCCTGGCCGCGGAAGACGCCGGCTTCTTCCAGCATGCGGGCCTCAGCATCTCGCGCATGATGCTCGCGCTCGTCCGCGACATCGTGTCGAGCGGCAACGTCCCCGGCGGCAGCACGCTCACCCAGCAGCTGGCGCGCAACCTGTTTCCGAAGAGCATCGGCTTCGACCGGACGTGGGAGCGCAAGGTCAAGGAGGCGCTGGTCGCCATCCAGATCGAGAAGCGGTACAGCAAGCCCGAGATCTTCACCCTCTACTGCAACCAGATTTACTTCGGCCACGGCGCCTACGGCGTGCAGGCCGCCTCGCAGCTCTACTTCCGGAAGGACGTGAGGGACCTCTCCCTCGAAGAGGCAGCGATGATCGCGGGCATCATCCAGGCCAACGTCCGCCAGAGCCCGTACGTGAACCCCGATGCCGCCCTGCGCCGCCGCAACTACGCGCTCGATCGGATGGCCACCGAGGGCTTCATCACGCCCCAGCAGGCGGCCGAGGCCAGAGACAAGCCGATCGTCGTGGCCGGCGAGCCCAACACCACCGGCAGCCCCGCTCCGTACTTCCTCGAGGAGGTGCGCAAGTACCTCGAAGCCAAGTACGGCGCCAAGGCCCTGTACGAGAGCGGTCTCACGGTCCGTACGCCGCTCGACCTCGAGTTGCAGGAGGCCGCCAACCGCGCGATTGATCGCGGCCTGCGGCGGATCGACAAGCGCCGCGGCACGTTCCGCAAGCCGGTCCGCAACGTGCTCGCCGAGAAGCACACGCTCGAGGGCTTCCGGCACGAGCGCTGGAGCCGCCCGATGGCCCAGGGCGACATCGTCCCCGCGCTGGTCACCGCCGTGGCCGGCGGCGTGGCCCAGGTGCGGATGGGCGCGCTCACCGGTGAGCTGAACCGCGCCGCCGTTCAGTGGACGCGGCGCACGTCCGCCGCCGACCTGGTGAAGGCGGGCGATCTCGTGGAGGTGGAGCTCGCGACGCTGGACGAGGGCGGCGCCACCGCCACGGTGAGGCTGGAACAGGCGCCGGTGCTCGAAGGCGCACTGGTCGCCCTCGACAACAGCACGGGTGAAGTGCTCGCCATGGTCGGGGGCTACAGCTTCGCGCGCAGCAAGTTCAATCGCGCCACGCAGGCCTTCAGGCAGATGGGCTCGACGGTGAAGCCGTTCCTCTACACGGCGGCGATCGACCGCGGCCTCACGCCGACGACCATGCTCGAGGACGTCCCCAGCACCTTCGACGCCGGCGCGGGCCAGCCACCGTATGCGCCGGGCAACTACGACCGCAAGTTCCAGGGCCCGATGACGCTGCGCCACGCCCTCGAGCAGTCGCGGAACATCCCGGCCGTGAAGGTCATCGACATGCTGGGACCGACGCAGGTCGCCGCCTATGCCGAGCGGTTCGGTTTCGGTCAGCCCTTCCGCCCGTTCCTCTCGATGGCGCTCGGGGCCCAGGAGGTCACGCTCATCGAGCTCACGAGCGCGTACTCGGTGTTCCCGAACCACGGCATCCGCATGGCACCCTTCTCGGTCCAGTCCATCACCGATCGCGGCGGCACGTTGCTCGAGGAGAACCGGCCCACGCCGCGGGACGCCATCCGGGCCGACACGGCGTACGTCATGACCAACCTGATGCGCGGCGTGGTGCTGCGCGGCACGGGCGCCGCCGCCAATGCCCTCAAGTGGCCGCTCGCCGGCAAGACCGGCACCGTGGACGACTACACCGACGCCTGGTTCGTCGGCTTCGATCCGAGGATCACGGTCGGCGTGTGGCTGGGCCACGACGAGAAGAAGCCCATCGGCCCGAACGAGACCGGCACGACGGCGGCCCTGCCCATCTGGATGGATTTCATGAGGGCCTACCTCGATCTCCGGGCCGATCGCGAGCACCCGCCGGACTTCGACGCCCCGGGCAATATCGTCTTCATGGCGGTGAACAAGGCCACTGGCGAACCGGCGACCGCGAGCGACGCGAACGTGCTGACCGAGGCGTTCCTGTCGGGCACCCAGCCGGTGGCCGGACCGCGGTAGGCGGCGGGGGCAGCGGAATTGAGCGATTGGTGATTGCAGATTGAGGGATTGATTGAGGATTGGGGAATTGGGCGATTGAACGATTCATTGAGCATTGGGGAATCGAGCGATTGATGATTCGCTCGCGTCGTTCGCGTCACCGGGGGCGGCCATCACCTGATCACCAGTGAATCCTTCAATCACCCGATCACCCAATCACCAATGAATCCCTCAATCACCCAATCCCTCAATCACCAATGAATCCCTCAATCACCCAATCCCCCAATCACCAATGAATCCCTCAATCACCCAATCCCCCAATCACCAATCAATCGCTCAATCTGCAATCGCTCAATCGCTCAATTTTCAGCTGTCCGCCTCCGCGTCCACCGCCGCTCCCAGCGTCCCCGTCGCTTTCTGCATCAGGTAGGTCTTGATGAACGGCTCGATGTCGCCGTCGAGCACCTTGTGGACCTGGCCTTCCTCGTGCTTCGTGCGGTGGTCCTTGATCATCTGGTAGGGCTGCAGCACGTAGCTGCGGATCTGCGACCCGAAGGCAATGTCCTTCTTCGCGCCGCCGATGTTCTCGAGTTTCGCCTGCTGCTTCTTCACCTCGAGATCGTACAGGCGCGCCTTCAGCACCTTCATGGCCACGTCGCGATTCTTGTGCTGCGAGCGCTCGTTCTGGCACGACACGACGATGCCCGTCGGCAGGTGCGTGATGCGCACGGCCGAATCGGTGACGTTGACGTGCTGGCCGCCCGCGCCGCTCGAACGGAACGTGTCGATCCGCAGGTCCTTCTCGGGGATATCGATCTCGATGTCGTCGTCCATCTCGGGCCAGACGTAGACCGACGCGAACGACGTGTGCCGTCGCGCGGCCTGGTCGAACGGCGAGATGCGCACCAGGCGATGCACGCCCGCCTCGGCCGACATCAGGCCAAAGGCGTACTCGCCCGTCAAGGTGAAGGTGACGCTCTTGAGCCCGGCTTCGTCACCGGGCTGGTATTCGAGGATGGTGCGCTTCAGGCCGCGGCGCTCGGCCCACTTCAGGTACATGCGCAGCAGCATCTCGGCCCAGTCCTGCGACTCGGTGCCACCGGCGCCGGGATGGATCGAGACGATAGCGTTGGCGGCGTCGTGCTCGCCGCTCAGCATCTTCTTGATCTCGCCCGCTTCGACCTCCGCCTCGAGGCCGTCGAGCGCCTTCGACAGGTCTCCCGCCACGTCCTCACCGGCTTGCGCCCACTCGATGAGCACGCCGGTGTCATCAATGCGTTGCGTCAGCGCGTCGCGCAGCTGCAGGTCCTCGCTGACGCGCTGCCGGCGCCTCAGCGCGGCCTGGGCGTCGGCCTGCCTGTTCCAGAAGTCCGGCGCGGCGACCCGCGCCTCGAGACGGCTCAGTTCCTCGTCCAGGCGTGCGGCGTCAAAGATAGCTCCGCAGGTCGGCGGCCCGTTTCAGCAGGTCGGTGGAGCGACGGATCAGATCATCGAGGACGAGCGCCATGGTCTCCTGAAGGACGCGAGAAGGGCCAGCGCCGTCAGGGCGAGGGCCGCGTGCGCGACGCGATCACCCATTGTGGCATAGAGCGTTTTCGCCTGCACGAAGCGGGCCTCGCCCACCACCACCGTCGTTTCGCCGAGCCGGGTCCGCGCCAGCACGCGCCCGTACGGGTCCACGATGCCGGTGATGCCGGTGTTGGCCGCGCGCACGAGATATCGCCCCTGCTCGATGGCGCGCATCGCCGCCATCTCGAAGTGCTGGAATGGCGCGGACGACTCGCCATACCACGCGTCGTTGGTGATGGTCGTCAGCAGCTCGCTACCCTGCCGCACGCCCTCGCGCATCAGCGACGGGTAGGTGATCTCGTAGCAGATGGCCGTGGTCACCATGTGCCCGTTCACGGGCAGCATCGTGACGTAGGCGCCGGGCGTGAAGTCGGACACGGCCTCGACCAGCGGCTTGACGAAGAACAGCAGGTCCTTGAAGGGCACGTACTCGCCGAACGGCACCAGGTGCATCTTCCGGTAGACGGCCGCAGTGGCGCCCCCGCGGTCGAGCATGAAGGCCGAATTGAAATAGCGGGTGGGCGACCCGCGCTCCACTTCATCGCTTCCGAACAGGAGCGGCACGCCGGTGGACTGCACGAGGCCACGCACCAGGTCCTGTCCCAGCGGCTCTTCGTCGAAGTAGAACGGCGTGGCCGATTCCGGCCAGATGACGAACTCCGCGCCCTCGTTTACCGCCTGCCGTGTGAGCGACAGGTATCGCTCCACGATCTGACCGGCCCGCGACGGGTTCCACTTGTCGCTCTGCGCGATGTTGCCCTGGACGAGGCCCACGCGCACCGGCGTGCCGCCGGTGACGAGGCTGTTGGACGCCAGGCGCTGCCCGCCCCAGACGGAGACGGCGGCAATCAACAGGACGGTCGCGCCGAGGACCACCCGCTGCCGACGCCTGCTGGAGATGAACACCAGCGCGAATCCGGCGTTGACCAGGCCGACGAACAGCGAGAGCGCATACACGCCACCGACGCTGGCCAGCTGCGCGATGGGCAGCAGGGTGACCATCGAGTTGCCGAGAGGAATCCACGGGAACCCGCCGAACACGTGGCCGCGCGCGAACTCGAAGCTCACCCATGCCGCGGCGCCGAGGGGCAGGCCCACCCACCCGAGCTTCCGTACGAGCACGGCCGTCACACCCGACGCCAGCGCCACGTACAGCGCCATGTAGAAGACCAGCAGCGCCGCCGTGATGGCCGCGACCGGCCACGGCAGGCCGCCGAAGGTGCGCACGGTGGCGCCGGTCCAGTAGACGGTGCCGGCAAAGTGCACCACGCCCGCGATCAGCCCCAGAATGAAACCGCGGCGGAAGACGAGGCCGGGCAGGGCATCGGGGCGCCCGCGCCACCCTGATAGCGCGACGAACAGCGGCACGAGCGCGACAAACGCCACCGTGCCGTGGCCGTAGCGAGGGAACGCGAGCGCGAGGAGGACGCCGGTGAGGAGAGCTAGCGAACGATCCAGGGGTCGAACTGCTCTTGTGTCTTGAGGCGTTCGGCCACGGACTGGGCCTCGCGCTGTTCCTTGAACTTGCCCACACGCACGCGATACACGGCCGGGGTACCCGCCGCGGGCGTCACCACATAGGCCTTGTAGCCCTTGCCGATCAACCGATGGGCAATCTGGTCGGCATCCGCCCGTTCCTTCACCGCGGTCACCTGGATCGCCAGGCCGGGGCCCCGGGGCTCGCCGGGCGCCTCGGGCACGGCTGCGCGCGCGGGCGGCGGTGCGGGTGCCGGGGCCTGGGCCGTCCGTTCGGCGACCACGGGCTCGGCCTTCGCTGGTGGCGGCTCGGGCCTGTCACCGCTGCGCAGCTTCTCCTCCGGTTGTTGCCCGTTCCCCAGGCGACCGTGAAACGTCGTGGGCTCGGTAGCGGCGACCGGGCCGCTGCTCGTGCCGGGCAGATCGGCCGAGGCGGACGGGGGCGGCGCGGCCTCGCCGTCACCCTCGGTGATCGTGTCCTCCACCGTCGGCCCTCCGCGATTGAACTGGAGGTCGCGACCGACGAGCACTCCGCAGAGGAAGGTCACGACCAGCACCACGGTGACGGCCATGAACAGGAAGACCAGCTGCTTGCCGTTCAGCTGGATTTCGTGGAACCCGTCGTCATGCGTCGCGGTAGCCATAAGCGTTTGAACGGTCAGATTTTAGCACTACCGGGGCGCTGGGAGCCTCGCCTTCAATGCGGCGGCGTCCGCCGACCGGGGATCGAGCGCCAGGGCCCGTTCCACGGCCGCGCGGGCAGCCTGCAGGTCCTCGAGCTCGAGGTACGCCTCGCCCAGCGCCACATGCGCGGCCGCGGTCTCCTCGCTCCAGATCGCGATTTTGAGGGCCTGCACCGCGTCTTCCGGCCGCCCCCCTCGCAAGTGGATGCGCCCGAGCAGCAGGTGGGCTTCAGCCAGGTAGGGCGACAGATAGAGGGCGCGCCTCAGTTCCTGCGCGGCCTCGCGGTCCGATTCGCGCTCGAACGCCCTGCGTCCGGCATCGAGATGGAACGCGGCCAACCCCGCCTGATCCCGCTGCCCTGACGAGCTGACAAAGGTATCGACGCGGGCCGAGGGCCGATCCAGCCGCTCGCGCAGGCGCTCGAGCCCCTTCGGCACCAGGTCGCCGCCCGCAGCCGCGCGCGCCTCCCAGGCGGCGTAACTCGATGACAGTCGCCGCGCGAGCTCGCGCTCGCGGGCCGCCTCGGTGGCCGCGCCCGCCTGCTGCAGCGCAGCGCCGAGCACGAAGTGGGCGTCGCCATCGGCCGGGTCGCGACGCACGGCTTCGCGCAGCCAGTACGCCGCGGCGCGCGCGTCCTTGTCGAGCCAGTACGCATACCCGAGGTTGAAGAAATAGTCGGCGTCCGCCGGATCGATCTCGGTGGCCTGGTTGAAGTAGAACGTGGCGCGCCCGGTCTGCTCGGTCGAACCGCGCCGCAGCTGGACCACGCCGAGCGCGTTGGCCACGGCGGCCAGGGGCGCGTCGTCCTGGAGCGCCCGCAGGGCCGAGAACGCCTCGTCTTCCCGCTTGAGGCTGAGCAACGACATCGCCGCGGCAAAGCGGGCCTCCCGCGACACGGGGCTGTCGGTGGCCACAGTGGCCACGCGATCGAACGCGCGCTGGTGCTCGCCCTGCCCGGTGTGGAGCTGCCACAGCGCCAGCCGCACCGCGTCGTAGGCGGGCGCGGACTTCAAGGCCTGCTCGAAGAAGCCGCGCTGCGCGCCGGGTGTCTCGGCGATGAGGCCCTTGATGAACATCTCGAAAGCCGTCAGCGACGGGGGCACCTGCCAGCGTGGCGACGCTCCGCTGGGTGTCGCGAGCGCCACCGCCACGCGCGATGCGACCGCAAAGAGGTCCGCCAGCGGGCCGCGCTCGGTCACCTCGGGCGACATCCGGCCCGGCTCCAGGTGCACCAGGCGTGCCGAGACCGAGAGCTCGTCGGCGGCCAGCTCCACGCGCCCCACGACGACGGTGGCCGCGCCCACGGCCTGTCCCACCTTGATGGCCGATGCACGGCTGAGTGGGGCCATCATGGGCAGTTGCAGGCGCTCGAACGCCGACTCGCGCTCGTCGCGCCCCACCACCTCGAGCCCCGCGGCATCGAGCACGTCGGCCACCAGCACCGCGACGCCCTCGCGCACCCAGTGCAGGCGCGGGTCGGCCCTCGGGTTCTCGAAGGGGAGCACGATCACGGCGCTGGCAGGGGCCTGCGCTGCAACCAGCGTGGGCGCAACCGCAAGCAGCACCGCGGCCAGCACCAGTCGCGGAGTCATCGGACATCCAGAAGGGCCGAATCGGGGCGGCGCGGCCCCTGCACGGTGATCGCCAGACGGCATGCCGGAGCGCCCTCGTCCACCTCGGCGACGCCCTCGATTCCGGAGAGACGCAGCAGCTCGCTGTACGCCGAGGCGTAGAAGCGGCGCATGGGAAGCGCGGAGGGCTCGCGGAGGTACTCGAAGAGCGGCGACTGGATCTCGACGACCCCGCTGCCGTAGCTGATGCGAGCCTTCACCTTTGATGGGTTGATGGTCTCGGTGACCAGCGCCCGTCCCAGCCCCAGCGCGGTCCGCGTCCGCAGGCTCATGGGCATGCGCGGAAGGAGTCTCTTCCGGAACCCGGACGTGGCGGCAAACGCCCACTCGGCGGCGCAGGCACCCGCGCGCGCGGGAATGGCGCGGTCGGCGGGCGGCCCCTCGCGGTTCAGGAAACTGAGCACGGCCCCGAGCGGGGCGAGACCCATGCGGCCATCGCTGAGGCCGCTCGCACTGAGCCAGTTCTCGTAGAACTCCAGCCGGGTGGGACTGACGTCCGCAATCCCCTGGTGGAGGCTCGCGATCAGGAGGCGGCCGATTCCCGCGTCAACCATGCCCTTCAGTTCACTGTAGAATGCGAAGTGCCCGCGGACATGGCCCGCCTCGACCGACGTCGCGCGTAGAGCGTACTGCACAGCTGGGGTCGAGTCAACGAACCGACACGCATGATACTGCCGCTGCACGAAGCCCTGAAGGACCGTGTGCGCGCGATTCTAGCCGAGGTGCATGGCCTCGGCGACGACGCCGCCGTCACGATTGCCATCGAAACGCCGCCCAACCGCACGCTGGGCGACCTCGGCACGCCGGTCGCCTTCGACCTCGCGCGCCGCCTGCGCCAGGCGCCGCGCGCGATTGCCCAGGACCTGGCGTCGCGGATGGGCGTCATCGCGGGCATCGCCCGCGTCGAGGCCGCCCCCAACGGCTACCTCAATGTCTTCCTCGATCGGCCGGGGTTCCTGCGGACCCGTCTCGGCCTCGAAGGGGCGTTGCCCACGCCGCCGCCGCACCCCGAGAAGACCATTGTCGAGCACACCGCGATCAACCCGAACAAGGCCGCGCACATCGGGCACCTGCGGAATTCCGCCCTCGGCGACACGCTCGTCCGCGTCCTGCGCTTCCGCGGCACGCCGGTCGAGGTGCAGAACTACATCGACGACACGGGCGTGCAAGTGGCCGACGTCGTCGTCGGTTTCCAGGAGCTCGAACAGAAGGACCTGGCTGCCGTCACGGCCCTCGCCGAGACCACACGATTCGACTATTACTGCTGGGACCTCTACGCGCGCGTCACCGAGTGGTACGAGCAGGACAAGGAGCGCCTGAAGATCCGCGCCGCGGCCCTGCATGCCATCGAGCACGGCGCAGAGCCAGCCGCCAGCCTTGGCGCCTTCATCGCCGACCGCATCGTCCGCTGTCATCTGAAGACGATGGCGCGGCTGCACATCGACTACGAGCTCCTGACGTGGGAAGGCGACATCCTGCGCCTGAAGTTCTGGGCGCGCGCCTTCGAGGTGCTGAAGGAGCAGGGCGCGGTCTTCCTCCAGACCGAGGGCCGACTCGCAGGCTGCTGGGTGATGGCCATCGACGAGGACCCGTCGTCGACGACTGCCGAGGGCGAGGCCCAGGATGAGGACGCCGAGCAGCGCGAGAAGGTGATTGTGCGATCGAACGGCACGGTCACCTATGTCGGCAAGGACATGGCCTACCAGTTCTGGAAGTCGGGCATCCTCGGCCGCGACTTCCACTACCGCAAGTTCGCCACGCGCCTGGACCGCCGTGACCTCTGGGCCACGACCAGCGATCCGTCTCACGCGGTGGCCGATCATCCGGCCTTCGGCGGCGCGGCGGCCACCTACAACGTCATCGACGTCCGGCAGTCCTACCTGCAGAAGCTCCTGAAGCAGGCACTCGTCGCGGTGGGACACCCGGCCGAAGCCGAGCGGCTCACCCACTTCTCCTACGAAATGGTCGCGCTCTCGCACGCCACGGCACGCGAGCTCGGGTTCGCGCCGCCGCCCGATTCGGAGGAGGCCGGCAAGCCGTTCGTCGAGGTCTCCGGCCGCAAGGGCCTGGGCGTGAAGGCCGACGATCTCATCGACCGCGTCATCGAGAAGGCCGCGGTGGAGGTGGAGCGCCGCCAGCCCGAACTGGCCGAGGGTGAACGCCGCAAGATCGCCGAAGCCATCGGCATCGCCGCGGTGCGGTACTTCCTCGTGAAGTACTCGCGGACCAAGGTGATCGCCTTCGATATCGACGAAGCGCTCAGCTTCGAGGGCGAGAGCGGCCCGTACCTCCAGTACGCGGTGGTCCGCGCCAACAACATCTTCCAGAAGCTGCAGGACCGCGAGGGCGTGAGCGAAGCGCAACTGCTGGCCGCTCTGGCCTCCACGCCGCCCGACGCGCTCAACGGCGCCGACGGCGACCACGAGCTGTGGGCGCTGGTGCTCGAGGCCTCGCGCCTGGACGACATCGTCGAGCAGGTGGTGCGTTCGCTGGAATTCGCCGTGCTGGCCAAATACGGTTTCGGCCTGGCGCAAATGTTCAACGCCTTCTACCACAAGGCGCCTATCCTGAACGAGGAGCGCCAGGACGTTCGGCACTGGCGCGCGGCGGCGGTCGCGTACTTCCGCCAGCAGCTCACACGTGTGCTCGACCTCATGGGCGTCTCGGTGCCGCCCCGAATGTAGATCGGAGTTGACGGAGATGGCCCTGATAGCGGTTTCCCAGAATCGCCGGATGACCGACTACCTCGAATCGGTCCGGCGCTCAGGCGGCGAGCCCGTCGAAGTTGGAGCCGACGGCGAGGCACCCGCCGCCATCGTCGCGCGGGTGGGCGGTGTGCTTCTCACCGGAGGGGGCGACGTCGATCCATCGCTCTTCGGTGATGTGCCCCACTCGACCTATGAGGCGGCGGAACCCGGCCGCGACGCATTCGAGATCGCCCTGGCGCGGGCCGCGGTCGAGGCCAACGTGCCGCTCCTGGCCATCTGCCGCGGCATGCAGGTGCTGAACGTCGCACACGGCGGGTCACTGGTGCAGGACATCCCGAGCGAAATCGCGGGTGCCCTGACCCACTCCATCCCCGAGCCGCGGTTCCACGTCGCGCACGAGGTGTGGGTGGCGAAGGACTCGCGGCTCTGGGCGATCATGGCCGACAAGCTCGATGGCGAGAGCCTGCAGGTGAACAGCCGTCACCACCAGGCGGTCAAGCGGGTCGCCGATGGCTTCGAGGTGAGCGCCACTGCGCCGGACGGCGTGATCGAGGCCATGGAACGCCCCGCCAGCCGCTTCTGCCTGGCCGTGCAGTGGCATCCCGAGAACTTCTGGCGAACCGGCGAGTTCCGTCCGCTCTTCGAGCACTTCGTCAAGGCGGTGAGGGGAGAATAGGAGCGTTGGCTCCCAGATCCATCACGGCGACCGTCTCCACGTGCGCGGTGTTGGGGAACAGGTCGAACGCCCGCAGGCTGCTGACCCGGTAGCCGGCGTCCACCAGCGCGCGGGCGTCGCGCGCAAGCGTGGGCACGTCGCACGAGACGTAGACCACCCGCGGCGCCTTCACCGCCAGCACGCCCTGCAGCGCCTGGCGCGATAGCCCGGTCCTGGGCGGGTCGAGCAACACGGTCTGAGCCCGCATCGCGCGCTTCCCGCGCAGGTAGTCCTCGACCGCCTCGTGCCTCACCTGGAGCAGTCCCTTCCAGGGCATGCCGTTCTGCCGGAGATCCCCCGCCGACACATCGTCGCCCTCGACCGCGATGACCGGCACGTGCCCGCGCGCGACGGCGGCAATGCTGAAGAGCCCGACGCCCGCGTAGAGGTCGACCACCGCGCCCGGATGGACCGCGCGCAGCACCTGATCCACGAGCGGTTCGACCAGGTAGCGATTGCCCTGGAAGAACGCCCGCGTCTCGCGGGACAGCGACCAGCGGCGCTCGCCCGCGGTGAACCAGTCGGTTACCCGCGCTTCGCCCCACAGCGTGCGCACGCGTGGCGAGCCACGGTGAGCGATCGTAACGCCCGTGACACCCCGCAGTGTCGTGGCCGCGGCCAGCGTGGAGGGGTCGGCCTCGGGCGCCAGCTCGAGGTGCAGCGTGCGCTCGGAGGCCTCGCGGTTCTCGGAAAGGTCGATGGCCAGCACCACGCCCGGCCGGTCGGACAGCCGAGCCGACAGCGTCGCGATGACCACCTCGGTCTCCGGCAGGAGCTGGCGCGTCGACGCGACATCGCAGATGTCGTGCGTGCCTTCACGATAGAAGCCGATGGTCGCACCCGCGACGTGCAGGCGCGCGCGCATGCGATAGCCGTGGTCCGGTGACGGCTCGATCGCCACGGGCGCATCGAGCGGAAGACGCGCGACCCGCGCGAATGCATCGGCCACGATTCGCTGCTTGAGCGCCAGCTGGTGCTCGTACCTGGCGTGCGCGAACACGCATCCGCCGCAGGGATTCGGCTCCCCTACGCGCTCAGCCGAGGCTTCGCGCACGTCGGCCACCCGGGCCCAGACGGTGCCGCGTTGCACACGCTCGACGAGCGCCTCTACCACCTCGCCAGGCAGGGCGCCAGCCACCAGCACCACGGCTCCGTCGTGGCGCGCCAGCATGCGGCCGCCCGCCACGGGCTTCTCGATGCGGAGCGTGAGCCGATCTCCAGGTGTCATGGCGTCAAAACGAGAACTCGGGGAGGCCGTACTGCTGCCGCACCAGCCGCGCCACGGCGGCGTTCGTGGCCTCGCGGTACGCGTCCGCCGGCATCCTGGCTCTGAAGGGCTCCAACTCCCGCGCGGCCTCGGCAGCCAGCCTTGCGCGCTCGGCTTCCGGCGCGGCCTCCGTGATGGCGCGCACCAGCTCGACGCCGACGGCCTCCAGCCCGTCGAGCACCGCCTGGCGCTCGTTGCCCCGCGCCTGCGCCGCTGCCTGGCGAAGCGGCTCGAGCGCGCGGATGGCCCGGTCGAGCGCCTCGTCGTGCGCGCCGCGCAGCTTGTCGCTGCCCCGGAGCACCGTCAGCCGCGCCATCACCGAGTCGAGGTGCGACTTGAGGGATCGCCGCGGCCGCGCGGGCACGGCGGCGGGCTCCTCGACCATCGGGCCCCCTTCGGGGTCCGCGGCCACGACGCTGACGCCCACCGCCCGGCGCCACTCATCGAAGGCATCCAGCACGTCGGCCTCGCAGAACTCCACCCGCACGGGCCGCCGGCGCGGCCCCTTCCGGTAGTAGCGCTGGAAGTAGCGATCGATGCCGGCCTCGGCCACCCTCACCGGAATGCCCTGGTCGGCCCATCCCATCACCCGCTCGAACGCGGGGCCGACAATGCGGATCAGGTGACCGTCGTTCTTGCGGCACAGGAACGCTTCGATCTCACGGCAGTACGCTTCGCGATCGATCACCGCTGCTGTTCCCACACGAGCCTGAGCCCCTGGAGCGTGAGGTCGAGGTCCACGTGCTCGAGGACGCGCAACTCGACTGCCATCATGACGGCCAGGCCGCCGGTGGCCACGACCACGGCGTCACCGCCCAGCTCGCCCTTCACGCGCCGGACCAGGCCCTCGACCATGTCCACGTAACCCCAGTACAACCCGGACTGCATCGAGGCCACGGTGTTGGTCCCAACGACGTGAGCGGGCTTCTTTACTTCGATTCGCGGCAGCCGTGCTGCCCGCTGGAACAGCGCGTCGGCCGAGATCTGGGGGCCAGGGCAGATCACGCCGCCCAGGTACTCTCCCTTCGCGGAGATCGCATCGAACGTCGTGGCCGTCCCGAAGTCCACGACGATGATGGGGCGACCGCGACCGTAACGAGCGCAGGCCGCGATGGCGTTGACGATGCGGTCGGCGCCGACTTCGGCGGGGTTGTCGTAGAGGTTCGGCATCCCGCCGTTCATCGCGGGCTCGAAGACGAGCGGCATGTGCCCGAAGTACTTCACCGCCATCGCGCTCATGGTTCCCGTGAGCGGCGGCACCACCGAGCCGATGACGATGCCCGTGATGTCGGGAATGCGAATGTGGTGATACTCGCAGAGATCGGTGACCAGGATGCCCATCTCGTCGGCCGTACGCTCGCGGATGGTCGTCAGCCGCCAGCTGTGTACCAGCTCGTCGCGCTGGAACACGCCGATCACGATGTTGGTGTTGCCGACGTCAATGGCCAGAAGCATGGGGAGAGAACAGGAGTCGGGAGTCGGGAGTCGGGAGTCGGGAGTCGGGAGTCGGGAGTCGGGAGTCGGGAGTCGGGAGTCGGGAGTCGGGAGTCGGGAGTCGGCAACCAGTGTCGGACATCAGGGGCGCAGGTGCCACAGCAATTCGCCGGCGATGATTCGCTCCGTTCCCGTGGATGTCTTCACGATGAGCGCTCCCCGCTCATCGATGCCCGCGGTCACGCCACGTCGGGGACCGGATGGGTCGGACCACTCCACCGGCGTTCCCACGCCAGACGGGGAGGCCGCGCGCCATGCGTGCAGGATAGCACCCGCGTCCCCGGCCTCGAGCGCGGCGAGCGTGTCGGCCAGGTGCTCCAGCACGGCCGCCAGTACCGCGCCCCGATCGACCGCGCGCCCGAGCGCGGCCTCGAGGCTCGTCGCCCGCATCGCGACGTCCGCGGGATACGCCGCCGGACGGAGGTTCACGCCCACCCCGATGGCGACCGATGCCTCTGGCGTCCCGATCCGAGCGGCTTCCGCGAGCAGGCCGGCAAGCTTCCTCCCGTCCACCAGCAGATCGTTGGGCCACTTCAGGTCGGCGGCCAGGCCCGTGGCCTCGACAATGCCCGCACGCACCGCCACGCCGGCGGCGAGCGTGAGCACGTCGAAACCGCGCGCGGGCCGCGCCAGGTACGAGAAGTAGAGACCGGCGCCCGGGGGAGAGCTCCACGCCCGGCCACGGCGGCCGCGTCCCGCTGTCTGCTCGTCGGCCACCACGACCAGGCCGGCCGCCGCTCCGCGCTCTGCGGCGGCGCTCACGGCGTCCATCGTGGAAGGGAGCGAGGCGTGCCACCGCAGGTCGAGCGCCAGATTCGGCCGCCGCTCGGTCAGGTCGGCCAGCGATTCGGTGAGATCGACAGGCAATCGCGCCGGACCACTTGCACCGTGCGGCGTCGGCGGGCCAGAGATGGATCCCGAGACTTGACGCGCGGACCGCGGTGCGTCAGAACCGACTCCCGACTCCCGACCCCCGACTCCCGACACGATCTACACCGCCTCGAGCTCGAAGCTGATGTCGGCGGCCGGGGCTGAATGCGTCAGCGCGCCCACCGACACGAAGTCGGCCCCGGTGCTACCGAGCTCCGGGATGCGCTCCAGCGTCACGCCGCCGGAGATCTCGATCTCCGCGCGGCCAGCGATGCGCTCAACGGCCAGGCGGATGTCGTAGGTCGTGAAGTTGTCGAGCAGGATGCGGGGAGCGCCTGCGGCCAGCGCCTCGTCGAGCTCCGCGAGGTCCTCGACCTCCACCTCGATGGGCAGGCCGTGGACGCCCGCCATCGCGGCCGCCACGGCCGCCCTGATGCCACCCGCCAGCCGCTTGTGGTTGTCCTTGATCAGCACGCCGTCGTCCAGTCGCTGGCGATGGTTCGTGCCTCCGCCGCACCGCACGGCGTACTTCTCGAGATGTCGCCAGCCCGGTGTGGTCTTGCGCGTGTCGAGCACGGTGATGCGTCCGGCGGCCGCCGTCACGAAGCCGCTCGTCAGGGTGGCGATGCCGCTCAACCGCTGAAGGATGTTGAGCGCGGTGCGCTCGGCGGTGAGCAGCGCGCGCGCCTGTCCGGTGGCGGTCGCGATGACGTCACCCGGTTGAACATGGGCGCCGTCTCCCCAGCGCACCTCGAACACGCCGGCGGGGTCGAGCTGCCGGAACGTCTCGGCCGCAAGGTCCAGTCCCGCCACCACGAGCGCACTCTTCGCCAGCAACGTGCCGCGCGCGCGGAGACCTTCGGGAATGGTGGCAGCGCTGGTGATGTCACCGGCGCCGATGTCCTCGGCCAGCGCCGCGCGGATCAGGTCGACATACGTCTGGCGCCCCGGGGTGTCGCGGCTCATCTACGCCTCCACCGGCTTCAGCGTCACGCTCACCATCGGCTCGCCCACGGCCAGCGTCAGCGCGCCCGCGCGCACCGCGGCCTTCAGGTCACGTTCAACCAGCCGGAGCGACTGGATCTCCTCTGCCGAGGAGGTGTAGGTGACCGACTGCACCTCGGTGCCCACCGACACCTTCTGGTCGGTCTTGCCCTTGCGGATGGCGCCGAGCGCGCCGGCCAGCGCCGCGTGCGCCTGTTGCGCCGCCGGCTCGTCGCCCGAGACGCCGAGCACATCGGCAGCGGTGGGCCAGGCCGCGCGGTGGACCGAGCCCTCCTGCGACCACGACCACACGTCCTCGCAGGTGAACGCGAGATACGGCGCCAGGAGGCGCAGCATGACCGACAGCGCCGTGCGCATCGCGGTGGACGCCGAGGCCGCGGCGTCGGATCCGAAGTCCCCGTACCGGCGCGACTTCGCCGCCTCGACGTAGTTGTCGCAGAAATCCCAGAAGAAGCCCTCGATCCTGGCGAGCGCCCGCGCATACTCGTAGCGTTCGAGATCCACGGTCGCATCGGCGACGAGCGCGGCCAGGGTCATCAGCATCCCGCGGTCGAGTGGCTCGGTGACCGGCCCCTCGGGCTGGTCGCCCGCGAGGACGAACCTCGAGACGTTCAGCACCTTCATCGCCAGCTTGCGTCCGATCTTCATCTGGCCCACGTCGAAGGCGGTATCCACGCCAGGGCCCCCGCGCGCGGCCCAGTAGCGCACGCCGTCCGATCCGTATTCCTGCAGCAGCCCGAGCGGCGTAACCACGTTGCCCTTGGACTTCGACATCTTCTTGCGGTCGGGATCGAGGACGAAGCCCGAGATCGTTGCATGGCTCCAGGGCAGCGAATCGTGTTCGAGGTGCGCGCGCAGCACCGTCGAGAACAACCACGTCCGGATGATGTCGTGCGCCTGCGGGCGCAGGTCCATCGGAAAGGTGCGCGCGAACACGTCGGCGTCGTGCTCCCACTGCGTCACGATTTGCGGGGTGACCGACGAGGTGGCCCAGGTGTCCATCACGTCCGGGTCGCCCACGAAACCGCCGGCCTGCCCTCGCTGCGCCGCCGTGTAGCCGGGCGGCACGTCAGTGGAGGGATCGATCGGCAGGCTGGCCTCGTCTGCGAGGATCGCGTTCCCGTAGTCCACGCTGCCGTCGGCCCGCACCGGGTACCAGACCGGGAACGGCACGCCGAAGAACCGCTGGCGACTGATGCACCAATCGCCGTTCAGTCCGTTCACCCAGTTCTCGTAACGCGCCCGCATGTACTCCGGGTGCCACTGCAACTGGCGCCCGCGCTCGAGCAGCTGATCGCGGAACTCGATGGTCTTGATGAACCACTGCCGGCTCGTCACGATCTCGAGCGGTCGGTCGCCCTTCTCGTAGAACTTCACCGCGTGCGTGATGGGCCGCGGCTCGCCCTGCAGGTCGCCGCTCTCCTTCAGGAGCTCGACGATCTTCGCCTGCGCCTTTTTCGCCGACAGGCCCACCAGCTGGTCGTAGGCCCGCTGCGCCCGCGCCGCATCGTCCGACTCCCAGCCCGCAGCGCCCCACGTCACCGGGCCCAGGGTGCCGTTGGGCTGAATCACCGCGCGCACCGGGAGCTTCAGCTCGCGCCACCACGTGACGTCGGTGATGTCGCCGAACGTGCAGATCATCGCGATGCCACTCCCCTTCTCGGGATCGGCCAGCGCGTGCGCCAGCACGGGCACGCGGACGCCGAAAAGCGGCGTGATCACGTGCGACCCAAAGAGCGGTTTGTACCGCTCGTCGTCCGGGTGCGCCACCAGCGCCACGCAGGCCGGGATCAGCTCGGGACGCGTGGTCTCGATGGCGATGACGTCATCGACGGCCGCCTCCGCCAGGGCCTCGTCGGACAAGCCCGACTCCCGACGCCCGACTCCCGACACCTTTCTGAAATGAACTCGATGATAGGCCCCAGGCTGCTCTCGATCCTCGAGCTCGGCCTGCGCCACGGCGGTCTTGAAGTCGACGTCCCACAGCGTGGGCGCCTCGAGCTGGTAGGCAAGGCCGCGCCCAGCCAGCCGCCCGAACATCAGCTGCGACACGCGCTGCTCGCGCCGCCCGATGGTGGCATAGGTCATCGACCAGTCCACCGACAGCCCGAGGTACCGCCACAGGTGCTCGAACGCCTTCTCGTCCTCGACGGTCAGTTTCTGGCAGAGCTCGATGAAGTTGGGCCGGGAGATGGAGATCGCGTGCTTCTCCGGCTTGTCGGGCACCACGAAGGACGGGTCGTACGGCAGCGACGGATCGCACCGGACGCCGAAGTAGTTCTGCACGCGGCGTTCGGTGGGCAGGCCGTTGTCGTCCCACCCCATCGGGTAGAACACTTCCCTGCCGCGCATGCGCTGGAAGCGCGCGATGATGTCGGTGTGCGTGTAGGAGAAGACGTGCCCGACGTGCAGCGAGCCGCTCACCGTCGGCGGCGGCGTGTCGATGGCGTAGACTTCGCCACGCGGGCGCGACCGATCGAACCGGTAGGTACCGTCGGCCTCCCAGCGGGCGGTCCACTTGTCTTCAAGGCCTTCGAGGGCGGGCTTCTCCGGGACGGGCATATCCCGTAATGGTAGCGCGAGTGCCCGGCCGCGTGCCGGCGCGGCAGGCGCGCTACGAGCGCTGACCGCCGCGAATTTTCGCGATCTCCTCCCGCACCAGCCGCTCGGACGTCTCCAGCACCACGTCGCGCGCGCTCTCCTGAATCAGCGCGCCGATTGACGCGCGCAGTTCCCGCTCGACGGTGTCACGGACAAGGACCGCGATCCGCGACAGCACGAACTCCTGGACCGCCTTCTCGATGGCCGCGGGCAACGCCCGGCTCACGCTTTCATCGACGGCGGCATCCACCCGCGCGCTCACACCCTGGGCCACGGCCGAGGCCACGGCGGGAGGCACGGCCATGGTCACCGCTTCGTTCAACGCCCCGCGCACGGCCCCGACCAGGCTGCCATCCACGGCCGCCTGCACCGCTTCGGCGACGGCTGCCCGCGTTTCCGTCGCCACGCTGTCGCGTACCGTGTCGCGCAGGCTCGCGCCGAGGGCCCGCTGCAACTCGTCGCGGAGCGTCGCGGACTGGAGGCGTTCGACCACCTTGCCGGCAAGCGCGCCGAGCATCTCGTCCGTCATCTGGGCGGCCGCGCGGCGCTGCGCATCGATCGCCGTCGGATCGCCCTGCTCCGCCGCCAGCAGCGATGCGAAGACATCGGCGGAGGCCCCCCCCGCGGGGACCGGTGCGGCGGCCTGCGGCGGTGTGTCGACCGCGACCTCACCCACGGCTCCCAGGACAGGCTGAACCGGCTCGGACCCGGTGTAGAAGCCCGGACCGGATCCCTCGGCGCCCTCACCGGCCGTCCGGACATCCGAAAACCAGTCGCGGGCGTCGGAGGCCGGCCTCTCATCGATGGCCCCCCGGACGCCGGGGGATGCCACGGATGGGCTGTCGAGCGGCTCCTGCGTGGATTGCCGCGCGTCGTAGGCCGCGAAGATGTCGTCGAGCGGGGCCTCGGCACGGAGCGAGTCGACCGAGGCCTTGGCGGGCTCGGCGGCCGGCGCCGCGGCGACCGGCACCGGGGGCGGCGGGGCGTCCGACGCGCGCGCCGGAACCGGACCCGCCGGCTCGGCCGGCGCTGTGGAACGCCCTTCGGGCCTCGCTTCGGGCGGGGTCAACAGCCGTCCCGTCGGGGCGGTCGGGGCGGCGGCTTTCATTCCCAGGAGCTCTTTGACTCGGCTGATCACGTGAGTGGGCTCGAAAGGTTTCTCGAGGACGCCGTTGGCCCCCGAGTCGTGAAGACGCTGCTCATCCACCGGGTCCGTGGCGCCCGCCAGCAGCAGGACGGGCACCGTGCAGAGGTGCGGCTGCTGCCGCACCCACTTCGCCACCTCGTAGCCGTCCACGCACGGCATGTTCGTGTCGGCGAGGACGACGTCCGGCCGTTCGGTCGCCATGCGGTTGATGGCGTCCTGGCCGTCCTTGGCCACCACCAGGCGTACAGGCTGGTCGGCAAACGTCAGCGCGACCACGCGCTGGATAGTGACACTGTCGTCGGCGAGCAGCAGCGTCGGGGGGGTCGACACGTGCGGCTACACCCGCGCTCGGGCGTTTCCGTTGATGAAATCCACGATCTCCTGCATGGGTGTGCCTGGAATGAAGATGCCCTTGATCCCGAGGGCGTTCAGTTTCGGCACGTCCTGGTCCGGGATGATACCTCCAACCACCACCTGGACGTCATCCAGCCCCTTTTCCTTCAGCAACTCGACGACGCGCGGGCAGATGTGCATGTGCGCGCCCGAGAGGATGGAGAGTCCGATGACGTCGGCGTCCTCCTGGAGGGCCGCGCTGACAATCTGCTCGGGCGTCTGGCGGAGGCCGGTGTAGATGACCTCCATCCCCGCGTCCCTGAGCGCGCGGGCGATCACCTTGGCCCCGCGGTCGTGCCCATCCAGCCCGGGCTTGGCGATTACCACTCGTATCTTCTGGCTCATGGGTCCTTCAGGGTCTTGGGTCTTGGGTCTTGGGTCTTGGGCTACGCGGCCCTCAAATGACGGGCACTTCCTCGTACTCGCCCCAGACCTCGCGCAGCGCGTCGCACATCTCGCCCACGGTGGCATAGGCGCGCACGCACTCGAGAAGCGGGGGCATGGTGTTGTCGCGGCCGCGCGCCGCCTGTCGCAGGCCGTCCAGCGCGCGCCGCACCCGGTCGTTGTCCCGCGTCCGCCTGAGATCGGCCAGGCGGGCCAGCTGCGTGTCGGCGGTGGTGTCGTCGATGTAGAGAATCTCGATCGGCTTCTCGTCGGCCTGCACGAAGTCGTTCACCCCGACGATGATCTTCTCGCGGCGCTCCACGGCCTGCTGGAACTGGTAAGACGCTTCGGCGACCTCCTTCTGCGGGTAGCCCAGCTCGATGGCTTCGACCATCCCGCCCATGCGGTCGATGGTCTCCCAGTACTTCAGGGTACCCTCTTCCATGTCGCGCGTGAGCGTCTCGACGAAATAGGAGCCGCCCAGCGGGTCGACGACGTTGGTGACGCCGCTCTCGTGCGCGATGATCTGCTGCGTGCGGAGCGCAATGGTCGCGGTCTCCTTCGTCGGCAGGGCCAGCGCCTCGTCCAGCGAGTTGGTGTGCAGCGAGTTGGTGCCGCCAAGGACCGCGGCCAGGGCCTGCAGCGCCGTTCGGACCACGTTGTTGTAGGGCTGTTGCGCCGTGAGCGAGACGCCGGCCGTCTGCGTGTGGAAGCGGAGCTGCCACGAGCGCGGGTTCTTCGCGCCGAAGCGGTGCCTCATCGCGTCGGCCCAGAGCTTGCGCGCGGCGCGGTACTTGGCGATCTCCTCGAAGAAGTCGCTGTGCGAGTTGAAGAAGAACGAGATGCGCGGGACAAAGTCGTCCACGTCGAGGCCCGCGTCCACGCCGTACCGCACGTACTCGAGGCCATCCCGCAGGGTGAATGCCAGTTCCTGCAGCGAGGTCGATCCGGCCTCGCGGATATGGTACCCAGAGACTGAAATGGTGTTCCACTTCGGTACTTCCCTCGCACAGAACGCGAAGATGTCGGTGATGAGCCGCATCGAGGGGCGGGGCGGGAAGATGTACTCCTTCTGGGCGATGAACTCCTTCAGGATGTCGTTCTGGATCGTCCCGGAGATTTTCGTCCAGTCGGCCCCCTGCTTCTCGGCGACGACGAGGTACATCGCGAAGATCATCGGCGCCGGCGAGTTGATCGTCATCGACGTGGTGATGTCGGCGAGCGGGATCCCGTCGAAGAGGCGCTCCATGTCGGCGAGCGACGTGATGTTCACGCCGCACTTCCCGACTTCGCCGAGGCACAGCGGATGGTCGGGGTCCCGGCCCATCAGGGTGGGCAGGTCGAACGCCACGCTCAGGCCGGTGCCGCCGGCGGCAATCAGGTCCTTGTAGCGCTGGTTGGTCTCTTCCGGCGTGCCGAACCCGGCGAACTGGCGCATCGTCCACAGCTTGCCGCGGTAGCCGGTGGGGTGGATGCCGCGCACGTACGGATACTCCCCGGGGTGGCCGATGTCGCTCGCGGAGTCCACACCCGCCACGTCGGCCGCGGTGTACAGGCGGTCGATGGCGCGACCGGAGATGGTGGTGAACGGGCCTTGGCGCTCCGGCGCCTTGGCCAGCGCGGGCTCGAGGACCTCGCGCTCCCAGCGCGCCCTGGCGGTCTCGACGGGATGGATGACGCCCTTCATAAGCCCTCCATTATATCGGCGGCCCCGGCGGCGCTCGTTGTCTGCAAGTGTCTCGCATGACGCAGGTTAGGCGCATGAGGCCGAGCTAACCGATGAGTAGCCGGCATCGATTCAATACCTAATTGACATTACGCTGAGTTCAGGGCTACTTTGGGTCGTTTGTTCTCACGACAGGAGACGCTTTCATGGCGGAACACGGCACGGTATTCGGCGCGATGCTCCAGGAGTTCGAGGGAGCCGCGCGCATTCTGAACCTGGACAAGGGCCTGTGGCAGATGCTGACGCACCCGAAGCGTCAGATCATCGTGTCGTGTCCGGTGCAGATGGACAACGGCGAGATCGAGGTCTTCACCGGCTATCGCGTGCAGTACAACATCACGCTCGGGCCCGCGAAGGGCGGCATTCGCTATCACCCCGGTGTCACGCTCGACGAAGTCACCGCTCTCGCCGGGTGGATGACGTGGAAGTGCGCGGTGGCGCAGCTGCCCTTCGGCGGCGGCAAGGGCGGGGTCATCTGCGATCCGACCAAGATGTCCCGGCGCGAGCTCGAGGCGCTCACGCGGCGCTACGCGGCGGAGATCATCGACGCGATCGGCCCCGACAAGGACGTGCCCGCGCCGGACGTGAACACCAACGAGCAGATCATGGCGTGGTTCTCGGACACCTACTCGATGCACGTCGGCCACACGTCCACGGCCGTGGTCACCGGCAAGCCCATCGAGATGGGCGGGTCGCTCGGACGCCGTGAGGCGACCGGGCGCGGGGTGATGATCGTCGCCCGCGAGTCGGCCAGACACCTCGGCTTCTCGCTCAAAGGGGCCACGGTCGCCGTGCAGGGTTTCGGCAACGTCGGCGGCATCGCGGCGGAGTTGCTCTCGGCGCAGGGCGCCATCATCGTGGGTGTCACCGACTGGAAGGGCGGCGTCTACAACGCGAAGGGACTGGACGTGAAGGCGCTGATGGCGCACGTGGCGCAGCACAAGACGGTGCACGGCTTCACCGGCGGCGAGCCGCTGGGCACCAGCGACCTCTTCGGCCTGCCCGTCGACATCCTCATCCCCGCGGCGCTCGAAAACCAGATCACCGAGGCGAACGCCGGGCAGATCAAGGCGAAGCTGGTGGTGGAGGGCGCCAACGGCCCCACCACGCCGCCCGCGAACAAGATGCTGCACGAGCGCGGCGTGTTCGTGGTGCCAGACATCCTGGCCAATGGCGGCGGCGTCACCGTCTCGTACTTCGAGTGGGTGCAGGACCGCCACGGCTACTTCTGGTCCGAGAAGGAAGTGAACGAGCGCCTCGAAGTGAAGATGGTCCAGGCCTTCGACGCCGTGCTGCAGACCGCGCAGCGCTACAAGGTGGACATGCGGACGGCGGCGTACATCGTGGCAATCAACCGCGTGGCGACCGTGACGAAGATGCGGGGTATGTACGCGTAGAGCGCGCGTCCATTGGCGATTTGGTGATTGCAGAGTGATGATTGACTGGGGATTGGAGATTGGAGGATTGACGATTCATTGGCAATCGGGTGATTGGACGATTGGGTGATTCGGCGGCTCGCCGTCGTGAATCACCAATGCCTCAATCGCCGAATCCCCAATGAATCGTCAATCTGCAATCACCCGCCCCTTTCCCTAGCCAGTGACCCGGAAGGCCACCAGCTCGGTGGCGGGGCTTTCTCCCTCAGCGGTGGCTGAGACCTCCAGCAGATACTCCCCGGCGGGCAGGCTCGAGAGCGGCAGGTCCACCTGGCTGCCCTCGGGCTCGGCGGGCGGCGGCGCAACCGGCAGGTCGCTCATCTTCTGTCCCTGCTTGTTCAGCAAGCGCGCCGTCAGCGCGAGCGGGCCGGTGGGCTTCCCGAAGGCGTTGAAGCGGACCAGCATGCGGTCGGTGCGGCGGAACTCGCGCAGCGCCGTCGGCAGCGGCGCGGCGTCGGCCCTGAAGGCCTGGTACTCGCGACCGTTGCGCACGACGAACACGCGGGGCGTGGCCAGGCGCACGTCGCTCGAGGTGAGGTCGGGCACCGTTACTTCCTTGTCCTCGTTGTCGAGGGCCACGGGGCTGTCGCCCTCCACGGCCACGCGCAATCGCAGCCGGCCCGGCTTGACGTCGAAGCTGACGGCCGCGCCCCGGGCCGGCCCGGCCGAGTCGTCCGTGACCGGCCCGTTGAAGAACTCCTCGCCCGAGGGCGCCTCTGCCACCAGTGACACCTGTCGTGGCTGTTCACGCTTCATGCCCGGCGGCGCCGGAATGGGCTCCCAGACGAAGGTGACCTTCGTGCGGCCCTCCTCGCCCGGAGCGGTGCCGAGCCAGGTGCGCACGTAGCGGCGGCCGCCACTGACCGGCGTGATGCCGGCAATGGCCTTGCTGACCGCGGGCGGCGGCCCGGACCTCGCTGGCGCGGCGGCGCGCGTGGCCTCTTCAGCCGACAGCGCCCAATAGCCCCTGCGCGCGCGGACCTGCACGCCCGGCCGCTTCACGCGCACGCGGATGGGATGGAACTTGCCGTCCTGCGGGGCGCCGCTCGAGTTGTAGCCCAGCAGGTAGTAGGCGCTCGAATCGCGCACGATCTGCTGCATGCCTCGCGCGAGATCGTTGCGGTTCACGATGGCGCGGCCGTCGGTATTCTCGGCCAGCATCTGGAGGGACGCAATCGTGGAGCGCAGCGACTCCTGGCTCTGCCGCGTGCCGATGTTGTCGGCGATGTCGAACTCGCCGGCGGACAGCCCGCGCGGGTCCACCGCATAGATGGCCGTATTCGACCGGTTGGCGGCGTCGAAGACCAGCTGCAGTTCCTGCTGCATGTCGAACTCGGCCATGTTGCGCGCGCGCTCTTCGTTGAGGTTGTTCTCCCCCGCCAGCGGATTGCCGTAGGCGGGGTTGCCGAGGCCCGCGAAGCCGGCGACGGCATCCCGCTTCTGCGGCGGCAGCATCGCCGTATAGCCCTCGCTGACCAGCACCATCGCCTTGCGGCCCTCGCGCAGCGCACCCAGCTTGATGGCCAGGCCCTTCTGGGCGGAGAGCGAGACCTGACGGCGAATCCTCTCCACGATCTCCGCGGGCTGATGGGAGTACTGCATCTCGATGCTGTTGCGCGGCTCGTAATCGAACTTCCGTCCCTCGAACCGCTCCACGGCACGAACCAGGCTGTCGTGGTCGCGGGTGAGCACCACCGCGTCGAGCGGCGTCAGCGGATACATGACCGCCACCAGGTCGTTCGGCGCGAGCTGGGTGCGGATGAACTCGGCCACCGGCTTCCGCACCGACATGGCGGTGTTGCGCCGCACATGGTAGTCGTCGAGGAAGAAGACGAAGATGCGGGCGTTCTCGTCAGCCGCCGCGGCCTCCTCGTCCGCGCGCGTGCGGATGGCGCGGGTCGCGTACTCGGGTGCGACGTTGTCGACCTTGATGAAGCGGAAGGTCTCGACCGTCTGGGGCTGGCTGTCCTCGAACACCTCGAAGTCGCTCTGCGTGAGGTCGGCGACGGGGTTGCCCTGTTTGTCGGTGGCGATGACGTCCACCCGGACAAAGTTGATGCCCGCGCGAAAGACGGGCTGCCCGGAGGCGTCGGTCGACGCGGGCGGGGTGCCGGCCTGCGCCCCGGCGGGCGCGGGGGCCGCGTCGGGCGGCCGCGCCGGCTCCTGCGCGCTCGTCGCGACCACGAGTACGACCACGAGTCCGGCCAGAGTCGTCAAGCGCCGCATAGTTCAGGTCCCCCCGGTCTTCGGACTTCGATGATACCATTGCTTTCCTGACGGATCCGTCAGCTTATTGGCCTTATTCCTGTACGAGTTACGAGGCATCTACCCATGAGTCAGACGCTCACCGGCCCGCCAGCGCTCACGCGCCTGGCGGAGGACGAAGCGCTGTTCCGCGACAGCGTGTACGAATTCGCGGACAAGGAGATCCGGCCCCTGTCGCGTGAGATGGACGAACGCGCGAAGATGCCGCGCGAGCTCATCGACAAGCTGTTCGATCTCGGCGTCATGGGCATCGAAGTCCCGGAGACGCACGCCGGCGCCGGTGCCTCGTTCTTCCACTCGGTGCTGGCCGTGGAGGCGCTCTCGCGCGTCGACCCCTCGGTCGGCGTGCTGGTGGACGTCCAGAACACGCTGGTCATCAACGCCATCCTTCGCTGGGGCTCCGAGCAGATCAAGCACCGCTACCTGCCGAAGCTGGCCTCCTCCGTGATCGGCGCCTACTGCCTCTCCGAGGCGGGTTCGGGCAGCGACGCCTTCGCGCTCACCACGCGCGCCGTGGAGCGCGGCGAGGGGTACGCCATCACCGGCCGCAAGCTCTGGATCACCAATGGCAACGACGCGGACCTCTTCATCGTCTTCGCGAACGTGAACCCCGACGCGGGCTACCGTGGGATCACGGCGTTCCTGGTCGATCGCGGCACGCCCGGCTTCACCGTCGGCAAGAAGGAAGACAAGCTCGGCATCCGCGCCAGCAGCACCTGCGAGCTGCTGTTCGAGGACTGCGTCGTCCCGGCGCCGGCCGTGCTCGGCGAGGTCGGCAAGGGCTACAAGGTGGCCATCGAGACGCTCAACGAGGGCCGCATCGGCATCGGCGCGCAGATGGTGGGCCTCGCCCAGGGCGCGCTCGACCACACCGTGAAGTACGTGAAGGAGCGCAAGCAGTTCGGCAAGGCCATCAGCGACTTCCAGGCCGTGCAGCACCAGGTGGCGCGAATGGCCATCGGGGTGGAGACGGCGCGGCTGCTGGTCTACAACGCCGCGCGGCTCCGCGATGCGGGCCTCCCCTTCCTGCAGGAGGCGGCGATGTGCAAGATCGTCTCGTCCGAGGTGGCCGAGAGCGTCACGTCGATGGCGATCAACCTCTACGGCGGCTACGGCTTCGTGAAGGACTACCCCGTCGAAAAGCTGTACCGCGACGCCAAGATCGGGCAGATCTACGAGGGGACGTCGAACATGCAGCTCGATACCATCGCGAAGGGGTTGCTGCGGTAGCAATCCGTCAATCATCAATAAACGCCCTGGGCGCAGGTCCTGCACCCAGACGGCCCCGAGCCGGCCACCCCCCAGCGCGACTTCGTAGGTCCGGGGGCCGGGCTGCTCCGTCAGCCGCGCACGACGGTGGGCAGGAACCGCCACGTCGGGCGACACCAGCCGCGCCACGCCGGCCCGTCTCGCTCGCACGCCACCCAGGCATTTCGCGGAAGGCTGCGGCCGTACGGAAACGAAGAACACGCTGGCATCGGCGAGGACGAACGCGGCGAGACTGACGGTCAGCACGAGACGAAAGCCGTCGCTCGTGGCGACCGCCAGCCCGAAGCCCACGCCCGGCCAGAGGAGAAGAGACGAGAACGGAAGGTCGAGCGCGGGATGGGCGAACGCCATGGCGGGCCACGCGGCGCCGCACGCTTCCCCAGAGCCACATCGGACCGGTCCCCGCACGCCCCTCAGGTGAGCAAGGCGTCGGCGGCCTGGAGCCTCGTGGCATCCTCGGCCCCGCACAGCAAGGCGGCGGCACGCACGTCGCGACTGCACCGCTCGAGGACCGAGCCCTGGCGATAGGCTTCGGCGCCAACGATGCGCAAGGCGGCTTCGACCGCCCGGCCCGCGGCGCCGCACGCAAACACGAGCGCGGCGGCGGGACCCGTGCCCTGCCCATCGGCAGCGGCGTGCACGAGCAGTCGCGCCGCATCCATCTCGGTGGCGGCGTCGGCCAGCAGCCAGTGCGGCGGCGCGCCAGGCTCGCCCGCCGGCCGGTCGCCACGCCGTCGCGTGACCACCAGCGCCTGGTCCAGCGCCGCGCGGCCCAGGCCGAGGCACACGGCCGCCATCGCCAGTTGCTGCCGCTCCGTCGGCGCCTGGATCGGCGCCACGCCCCGCAGCCCCGCCAGGCCCTCACCACCCTCCGCGGGGCCGAGCGCGACGCGAGTCGCAGCCGACGCGCTGGCGGTGGCCAGCGCCTCGAGCGCCAGCACCGCGTCGAGCGCGGTGTGCGCCCACACGCCGGCCTGCTCCAGTTGCTGCAGGACGTCATCTGGTACACGGCCCGTGGCATCGATGTCGGCGGCCGCGGGCGCCAGGAGGCGCGCGGCGAGCGCGCGGAAGTCGGATAGTCGCTGGGTTTGCGCGGGGGTCAGGTCGAATGTCATGAGCGCGACGGTATAAGCCCGACAGCATGCCGGGATAACGCCTGATTATACCGTCACCGGCGACCCGAGAGGAGCGCGGGAAGGACTCAGCGGCCCGCGAACAGGCGTGCGAAGACGGGGCGCAGCCGCCCGGCCGTCTGGGCGATCTCTTCGGGCAGCACACGGACCTCGCCGACGACCGTCATGAAGTTGGTGTCGCCCGTCCAGCGAGGTACCAGGTGGGTGTGGATGTGATCGGCCACCCCCGCGCCCGCCGGGCGGCCCACGTTCATGCCGACGTTGATGCCCTGCGGCCGGTACACATCGGTGAGCACGCGTTCCGCGGCCTGCGTGAGCTCGGCCATCTCCACGAGCTCGTCGTGCGTGAGCGCGGTCATCGAGGCGAGGTGCCGGCGGGGCACCACCATCAGGTGGCCCGAGTTGTAGGGAAACAGATTGAGGATGACGAAGGCGGCGACGCCCTGGTGGACGATCAGCGCGTCAGCCTCGGGTGTGGCCTGCGCGCGGCAGAAGACGCAGTCGTCCGCGTGCGTGTCGCGCGTGACGTAGGCGTGCCGCCACGACGCGTAGAGCCGCTCCACGTGCGTCAGGCGGCCGGTTCGGGCGACAGGGGCACGTCGCCGTCCACCGGGCCGTCGGGATCCTGGTTGATGAGATCCTTCAGTTCCTTGCCGGGCTTGAAGTAGGGCACGCTCTTGGGCGGCACGTCCACCTTGTCGCCGGTCTTGGGGTTGCGGCCCTTGCGGGGCTCGCGCTTGCGGAGCCGGAAGCTGCCGAACCCGCGCAGCTCGATCTTCTCGCCGCGGTGCAGCGCATCGATGATGCTCTGGAACACCGTGTCGACGATGACCTCCGAGTGCTTCTTCGTGAGGTCCGAGACGCGCGAGACTTCTTCGACGAGTTCCGCTTTCGTCATAGCGATCGAGTCGGGAGTCGGGAGTCGGAAGTCGGAAGTCGGAAGTCGGAAGTCGGAAGAGCAAGTGTCGTAACGACTCCCGCTTCCCGCCTCCCGACTCCGATCTCGTCGTTACTTGATCCGCAGCCGCTCGCCGAGGGTGGCGCTGCCATCCCCCTGCGTGGACGAATAGCTGTCCCAATCGGAACGAATCTCGTCGGACTTGAGCGCGCGGATACTCAGGCCGATCTTCCGTTCCGACGGGCTCAGCTTGATGATCTTCATCGGCGTGGTCTGGCCGACCTCGAGCGAGATCTTCTCCCCGCCCTGGGTGTCGTCGAACTCGCTGACGTGGATGAGGCCCTCGATGCCCTCGTCCAGCTCGACGAAGGCGCCGAAGTTGGTCATGCGCACCACCTTGCCCTCGATGGTGTCACCCACCTTGTGGCGCGAGAAGAAGTCCTCCCAGATGTCGGTGGCGAGCTGCTTGAGGCCGAGCGACAGGCGCTGGTTCTCGGCGTCGATGCTGAGCACCATCGCCTCGACCACATCGCCCTTCTTCAGCACTTCGCTCGGGTGCTTGACGCGCTTGCTCCACGACATGTCCGAGATGTGGATCAGGCCGTCGATGTCTTCCTCCACCTCGACGAACGCGCCGAACTCGGTGAGGTTGCGCACCTTGCCCTTGATCCGCGTGCCCACCGGGTACTTCTCGGTGAGCTCGTTCCACGGGTTGCTCTCGACCTGCTTGAGGCCGAGCGAGATGCGCCGCGCCGCCGGGTCCACGCCCAGGACCATGGCCTCGACCGAGTCGCCGACGTTGAGGATCTTCGACGGGTGCTTCACCCGCTTACTCCACGACATCTCGCTGACGTGGATGAGGCCCTCGACCCCGGGTTCGAGCTCGACGAAGGCGCCGTAGTCGGTGAGGCTGACCACCTTGCCGCTGACGCGCGCGCCCGCCGGGAAGCGGTCCATCACGGTCGTCCACGGATCCACGATCAGCTGCTTGTGGCCGAGCGAGACGCGCTCGGTGGCGGCGTCGTACTTGAGGACCACCACGTCGATCTCGTCGTTCACCTTGAAGAGCTCGGAGGGATGGCCCACCCGGCCCCACGACATGTCGGTGATGTGCAGCAGGCCGTCGATGCCGCCCAGGTCGATGAAGGCGCCGTAGTCGGTGATGTTCTTGACCACGCCGCGCAGCACCTTGCCCTCGGCCAGCGTTTCGAGCGTGGACTTCTTCTTCTCGGCGTTCTCCTCCTCGAGGAGCACCTTGCGCGAAAGCACGATGTTGCCGCGCTTCTTGTTGACCTTGATGACGCGCATCCGGAGCTCCTGCCCCTTCAGCGCGTCGAGGTTGCGGACCGGGCGGACGTCGATCTGGCTGCCGGGCAGGAAGGCACGGACGCCGATGTCCACGGCGAGGCCGCCCTTGATGCGCTCGACGACGCGGCCGATGACGACCTTGCGCTCGGCGAAGGCCCGCTCGACCTCGTCCCAGATCTTCATCTTCTCGGCCTTCTCGCGCGAGAGCACGATGTGGCCGTCGCGGTCCTCGGTGCGTTCGAGCAGCACGTCGACCACGTCGCCTTCACGCACGATGACGGCGCCGGTCTCGTCGAGGAACTCGTCCACGGGGATCACCCCTTCGGACTTGTAGCCGACGTCGATCACGACCTCGTTCGCGGTGACCTTCAGTACGGTCCCCTTGACGACTTCTCCTTCCGCGATGTTACGGAAGCTGTTATCGTAAAGGTCGAGCAGGCGGGCAAACTCCTCGGGGTTGATGGACTCGTCGTCCTTGGCCCAGAGAGGGGTGGTCTTGGGAGCCTGCCGCCCCGCGGCCGCAGCCGTCGGGGTGGTAGCGCCCTTCGGCTCGGTGGCCGGGTTGTGCTCGTCTTGCGAAATTGCCATTGCGGTGCGCGTCCTCCTACTTGCAGATTTGCCGGTCGTCCCCTTGGATCGTGATCGGGGTACGTTAGGCGGGGGCCGGCGCCCCGCGTAACCAACAGACGTTACGATACTTAGCGCCTACTGTCAAGGAGCCGAAAGGACACCGCCATGGCCAAGAGGAAGCCTGCCCGTCCCGCCACCGCGCGGGCGCAGAAGACTGCCAGAAAAGCCGTCCGAAAGGTTTCGAAGGCCGCCGCCGGTGCCAGGGCCGCCGCCACCCGGGCGATGAAGGATGCCCGCAAGCAGGCTACCCGCAGGGTGGCCAGTGCCCGGGCCACCGCCACACGGGCGGTGAAGGATGCCCGCAAGCAGACCACCCGCAAGGTGGCGGTCGCCAGGACCTCAGCCTCGAAGCTGATCAAGAAGGCTTCACGCCTCGCCACCAGGGAGCGGACCCAGCTCGAGCGCGCGCTGAAGTCCGCAAAGGCGAAGGCCGCGCGCAAGGCCGTGGGGGTCACCCGCAGGGCCGCGGACGCGGCCCGGAAGATGGCCGCGCCCAAGACCAAAGTGGCCGCCCGAAAGGCGACCAGCCGCAAGGTGACGAGCCGCAAGGTGACGAGCAAGGCCCGGCCGAAGATGGCCGCCAGGCCGGCGCCGGCCGCGAAGGCGTCCAAGCCGGCCGCTCTCAAGCCATCCACGAAGACGGGCGAGCCCAAGCCGCGCCTGATCACCCAGCCCGCCGCGCCGGCCGCGAAAGCGAAGGCCGCCCCGGCCCGGAAAGCCAATCTCGACCGCCCGCGCCGGACCGTGGCCGACATCCACGGCGTGCCCTCGAGCCTCGACATGGGCGCCATCGCCTCGTCCGCCCGCACGGGCCGCGCCGAGATGGAGCAGAAGCTGCACGAGCACACCTCGTCGAGCCCGGCCCTCACGGCCGGCGACGTGGACGCCGACTGGGCGTCCGCCGAGGCCGTCGGCGACGAGGCCCCGGGCGGCGACAACCCCACCCCGGATCAGGACGTGGTCGAGGAAATCGGCCGCGCGCTGGGCGTGGAGTACGAGGACGGCGAGGAACTGCAGGGGGGCGACGAGATCGCCGAGCGCGACCGCCACCGCTGGGAACTCGACCCCGGGTCGTCGGACGACTTCGAAGAGCGTTAGTGAGACGCGTCTATTGATGATTGGCGATTGCAGATTGAGCGATTGATGGAGGATTGGTGATTGGGTGATTGATGATTGATTGAGGGATTGGCGATTGGGTGATTGAGTGATTCGGCCGTCACGCGTTTCAACGGCTGCGGCGGACCAGCGACCGAATCGCGCAATCCCCAATCACACAATCATCAATCCAATCCCGCAATCGTCAATCGCTCAATCCCCACTCAATCGCTCAATCTGCAATCGTCAATCATCAATGGACGCCCTCACCCTCCCCTGCACCAGCCCCAGCACGCGTTCGAACACCTGCTGCGCGTCCAACCCCGTCGTGTCCACGTAGGCAGCGTCCGGTGCCATCTGCAGCGGCGCCACCGTGCGCGTGGTGTCGCTTTCGTCGCGCGCGGCCATCTGGCTCTTGAGCCGATCCACGCTCGCCTGCCGTCCTCCCGTGTGCGCCTCGTCGTGCGCGCGGCGGCGCGCGCGTTCCTCGGCGGCGGCGTCCAGGTACACCTTCACGTCGGCGGCCGGGAACACGACGGTGCCGATGTCGCGGCCTTCCATCACCACGCCGCCTTCCTGCCCCATGGCGCGCTGGCGGGCAACCAGCACGGCGCGCACCGCCGCCAGTCGGGCCACCCGTGCGGCGGACTGATCCATGTCGGGCGTGCGGATGGCGCGCGTGACGTCGTGGCCGTCGATCGTGATGATCCCGGCATCCTGGCCGAACACGGCGCGTTCGGCCAGCGCGGCCAGCGCGGGCTCGTCGTCCAGGGGCAGGCCCTCCTGATGGGCCTTCCAGGCCACGGCGCGGTACATGGCGCCCGTGTCCACGTGGCGATAGCCCAGCTCCTGCGCCAGGCGGCGCGCGAGGGTGCCCTTCCCCGCTCCGGAGGGCCCGTCGATGGCGATGATGAGTGGTGTCACCAGCCGGCCAGTGTAACATTCGGAACGTGCCCCGTTCCCTGCGCTGGCTGCTTGGCGTGGCGGTCGTCGCGGCAGCAGGCACCTTCACCGCCGGCCCCTATGTGAGCGCTGCCGCGTTCATCGCGCGCGCCGCCGATCTGCCCGGCGCTCCGGCCACGCTGGCGGCATGGACTGCCAGTCCCGTCACTGCTCCCGCAACCGCGATCGTGCCCACTCGCTACGGCGAAGTGCCGGGCCGGATCTATCGGCCGGCCAACGGATTCAGCCGCACCATCGTCCTCGTGCCCGGAGTGCACCGCGACGGCATAGACGAGGCGCGGCTGGTCGGCCTGGCGCAGGACCTGGCCGCGACGGGTTACGGCGTGCTGACCGTGGCAGCGCCAGACCTGCAGCGCTATCGCATCACGCCGCTCGTCACCGATGTCATCGAGGATGCGGTGTATTGGGCGTCCGAGCAACGCGAGCTGGCGCCGGATGGCCGCGTGGGCGTGCTGGGCGTCAGCTTCTCGGGCGGGCTGTCGATCGTCGCCGCGGGACGGGACAGCATCCGCGACCGGGTGGCGTTCCTGCTGTCGTTCGGCGGGCACGGGGACCTCGCGCGGGTGATGCACTACCTCTGCTCGGGCGAGGTGGTGGGCGACATGGCGAGGGCACGGGCCAGCCGCGTGGTGATGGGCGCGGGCAACGTGGAGGTGCACCCTCCTCACGACTACGGTGTGGCCATCGTGCTGCTCACGATGGCCGAGCGGCTGGTGCCCCCCGAGCAACTGGGACCGCTCCTGGCGGGCATCGAAGGGTTCCTCCTGGCCTCGTCGCTCGACATGGTGGACAAGCCGCGCGCGACCGCGGAGTTCGCGCGCATGCGCACCTACGCGGACGCGTTGGCCGAGCCCTCACGCACGCTGATGCGGTTCGTCAACGATCGATCGGTGAAGGAACTGGGGGCACGCCTGCTGCCCGTGGTGGACGCCCTCACGAACCACCCGGCGATGCCGGCGCTGTCGCCCGAACAGGCGCCCGTCGCGCCCGCGGCCCCGGTGTTCCTCCTCCACGGGGCGGATGACAACGTCATTCCCTCCATCGAAACAGTGCTGCTCGGCGAGTACCTGCAGGGGCGGACCCCGGTGACGGGACTGCTGAGCGGGCTCATCACGCACGCCGAAGTGGACCGCGCCCCCACGGCGTCCGAAGCCTGGCGGCTGGCATCGTTCTGGCGGCAGGTGCTCGCGAATTGAAGAAGTGAGAAGTGAGAAGTGAAAAGTGAAGAGTGAGAAGGCAGACGCCGGCGGCGTGAGGCTGCAGAAGATCCTGTCCACGGCGGGCGTCGCGTCGCGGCGCGCGTCCGAGCAGCTCATTGTCGAGGGACGCGTCACGGTGAACGGCGCCGTGGTCCGCGAGCTCGGCAGCAAGGCCAACCCCGCGCGTGACGACATTCGCGTGGATGGCCGGCGCATCCGCGCCGACGTGCGGCATCGCTACGTCCTGCTCTACAAGCCTCGCGGCTACGTCACGACGCGCAGCGATCCCGAAGGACGGCCCACCGTCCTCGATCTCATGGGCCGCCACGTCGGCTACATCTACCCCGTCGGCCGGCTCGACTACGACAGCGAGGGCCTGCTCTTGATGACCACCGACGGCGCGCTCGCCGAGGAACTCACGCACCCCCGGCACGAAGTGGAGCGCGTCTACGAGGTGATCGTCGCCGGGGCGCCCGACGAGGGCGCCATCGAGAGGCTGCGTCGTGGCGTGTACCTGGACGGGCGCCGCACCAGCGCCGCCGAGATCCGGCGGGGACAGACGGTGAAGTCCGGCGGGATCACGACGAAGCTCACCATCACGCTGTACGAAGGCCGCAACCGGCAGGTGCGGAGGATGTGCCAGGCCGTGGGCCACCCGGTGCGGTCGTTGACGCGCGTCAGCATGGGCCCGCTGTCGCTGGGTCGCCTGCGACCCGGCGAGTGGCGGGAACTGACGGCGGACGAGGTCGCGGCACTGCGAAACCGGGACCGCCCAGACAAGGACCGCCGCTCGCAGGCATCCCACTCGCGACGGCAGGAGCACGGATCAACGACCGCCGCCTCCGGCGGCGCGAGGACTCGCGGCCGCTTCCGCCCGAAGGGTGATCCCTCGCCCTTCCGCCCGAAGGGCGGTCCGTCGCGCTGGAGCGGCGGAGCCGCGAAAGCGCGTCCTCCCGCGAGCCGGAGCGAGCGGTCCCCCCGCCCGAAGGGCAGTCCTGCGTCGCCCCGCCCGAAAGGCGGCCCGTCCTCCACCCGTCCGAGGGGGCCTCGCCCGCCGAAGCGGCGATAACCCCCGAGGGCGGGGCCTACTGCTGATCTTCGTCGAGCGGCAGCATGTCCTCGGGCACGGCCTGCTCCATCAACACGGCCGGGGGCTCGAAGCCGAGCTGCTGCGCCATGTCCTCGATCTTCGGCAGGTCGTTCACGTCCTTCAACCCGAAGCGGATGAGGAACTCCTTCGTCGTGCCGTACACGAACGGCCGTCCGACGACGTTCTTCCGGCCGACAATCTTGATGAGGTGCCGCTCGAGCAGGGTGGACAGCACGCCGGAGGTATTCACGCCGCGGATCTCGCCGATCTCCGCCTGGGTGATGGGTTGCTTGTAGGCAATCACCGACAGGGTCTCGAGCGACGCGACGGAGAGCCTCTGCGTGGTGCGCTCGTGGAACAGTCGGCGCACCCAGTCGTGCAGCTCGGGCCGTGTGGTGATCTGGTAGCCGCCCGCCACTTCCGCCATGTGCAGGCCGGATCGGCTTTCGTAGTCCTGCCGTAGCGCCTCGATGGCCGCCAGCACGTCTTCCTTCGGCTCGTCGGACAGCAGCTTCAACAGCATCTTCGGCGTGAGCGGTTCCGGCGAGGCGTAGACCAGGGCCTCGACGATGGCCATCAGCTGCCTGAGGTCCATGTGCGGCTTCTCGCCTTCCCCCACGGCGTCGCCCTCCGCCACGGCCGCGGCTTCGGCGGACGCAGCCGCCTCCTCCGGGGCGTCACTCGCGGCCTGAGCCGGGGGCTCCGCCTCGGTCTGAACCTGCTCCCGGGCGGGGCGGCCGGCCTCGCCGGCCGGCGTGTGGTCCGTCTCGGCGTCGATCGGGGTCTCCTCGTGCTCGCTCATTCCGTTGTGCCCTTGTCTGTCGGCGGTTCCTCATCGCCGGCCGTGCGATGGTGCGCCTTGTACTCGTCTTCGGGATCGTGGATGGGATGCGGCGCATCCTGCGGCCGCGCGCGCTTGTAGATGCGGATGGCGCCCATCTGGGCGCTCTGGAACACCCGCACCAGCTTCAGCCGGATCATCTCCAGCAGCGCCAGGAACGTGACGATCATGTCGGGCCGCGTGGCCACGTCCTGGAAGAGATCCTCGAAGCCGCAGGCGTCGGTCTCGGACAGCCGCTCGAGCAGCTGCTCGATGCGGGCCTCGATGGAGATCTGCTCGGGCGGCAGGGGCACCGGCGGGCGCTCGCGCGCGCGCTCGAGGACCGTCTTGAAAGCGGCGAGCAGGCTGAAGAGATCCACCTCGAACTCGGGCTCGTATTCGTCGCCGGCAATGGCCTCGACGTGGGCGTCGGGGCGCGTCCACTGCGCGCTGCGAAGGGTCTCGCGCTCGTGCAGCAACTCGGCGGCGGCCTTGAAGCGCTCGTGCTCGAGCAGCCGGCGAACGAGCGCGTCGCGCGGATCTTCCTCCTCGGTGATCTCCCCGGCGGCGGTCTCGGGCCGAGGCAGCAGCAGGCGGCTCTTGATGTGGATGAGCGTCGCCGCCATCACCAGGAACTCGCTGGCGACGTCGAGGTTCAGCTCCTGCATCAGGTCGAGGTAATCGAGGTACTGCCTCGTGATCAGCGCAATGGGAATGTCATAGACATCCACCTTGTTCTTCCGGATCAGGTGCACCAGCAGGTCGAGCGGTCCCTCGAAGGACTGCAGCTTGATCCTGATGGCGTCGAGTTGCGACTCGAACGTCTCGTCCGGCGCTCCCGGGCCTGTGTGCTCGTCGCTCATGAGCCTAGTACTGCAGTTTGACGGCGGCGCGAACCCGCTCCATCGTCTCCCGGGCGATGAGCCGCGCGCGCTTGGAGCCTTCGACCAGCACCTCGCGCAGGTAGCCGGGCCGCCCCAGCGCCGCCGCCCGCCGCTCGCGGATCGGGTCGAGCAGGGCATTGACGGCGATGGCCAGCTTCGTCTTCACCTCGACGTCGCCGACCTTGCCCGCGCGGTACCGGGCCTTCAGCTCTTCCACCTCGGCAACATTCGGGTTGAAGGCGTCGTGATACGTGAAGACCGGGTTGCCCTCGACCGTGCCGGGAATGTCGGCGCGCACGCGCTTCGGGTCCGTGTACATCTGACGGACCTTCTGCTTTACCGTCTCGGCATCGTCGGACAGGTCGATCGTGTTCTGGTAGCTCTTGCTCATCTTCCGATTGTCGAGCCCGGGCAGGCGCGACACGGGGGTCAGCATTTCCTGCGGTTCGACCAGCCCGCGCGGCGGCGCGCCCTCGGGCACCGGAAAGTAGAAGTTGTTGAAGCGCCGCACCACCTCGCGCGAGAGCTCCAGGTGCGCCACCTGATCCTCGCCCACCGGCACCCAGTGCGCCCCGTAGATGACCACGTCGGCCGTCTGCAGCAGCGGGTAGCCGAGGAAGCCGATGCTGGAGAGGTCCTTCTCTGCGAGCTGCTGCATCTGCTCCTTGTAGGTGGGGACGCGCTCGAGCCATGGGATGGGCGTCACCATCTGCAGCAGCAGGTAGAGTTCGGCGTGCTCGGGCACCATCGACTGGACGAAGAAGACGCTCTTCTCGGGATCCAGGCCCGCGCCAATCCAGTCGGCCACGTTGTCGAGGGCGTTCTCGACGATGTCGCCCGGGTCGGCGTAGTTGCTGGTGAGCGCGTGCCAGTCGGCGATGAAGTAGAAGCAGTCGTAGACCGACTGCAGCCTCTCCCAGTTCTGGAGGGCGCCGACGAGATGGCCGAGATGGAGCTTCCCTGTCGGGCGCATGCCCGACACCACGCGTTGCCGTTCAGTCACAGTAACCAACCCAGGACGAAACGCTGCACGGGCCGCATGATGGCGGAGAGCACGCCCGTGAGCATCAGCGCATAGAGGAGCAGGAACCCGTAGGGGCGCACGCGCTCGATCAGCGTGGCGCCCGAGGCGGGCAGGACGCCCATCAGCACGTTGCCGCCGTCGAGCGGCGGCACCGGAATCATGTTGAATACCGCCAGCAGCACGTTGAGCAGCACGAACCGGACGCCGACGTCGGCCAGGAGGCTGCCCTCGCGAACGGCATCGAGCCCCCCGAACGCGGCGAGGGTTGCCGCGCCCAACACGGCGAGGACGAGATTGCTGGCCGGACCGGCCGCGGCAATCACCGCGAAGTCGCGCCGGGGATGCCGCAGGTGCCGGAAGTCCACGGGCACCGGCTTGGCCCACCCGATGAGCGGCAGGCCCGTGGAGATGGCCACCAGCGGAAACACCAGGGTGCCGATCACATCCACGTGGACAGCCGGATTCAACGACAGGCGTCCCAGCCGCCGCGCGGTGGGGTCGCCCAGTCGATTCGCGGCCCACGCATGCGCGGCCTCGTGGACCGACAACGATCCGACGAGCACGACCATGAGGACGAGGATCTCTGTGAAATTGATGCCAGCCAAGAACCTAGAAATATACCACCCTACACACGGGAGAAGTGGGCGACGATGGCGTCGGCGGCCCTGGCCCCGACGACAGCGGTCAGTTCCTCGCGCGTGGCGCGGCGCACGCCCGCCAGGCTGCCGAACCGCGTGAGCAGCGTCTTGCGCCGCCGCGGCCCCACGCCGGGCACCTCGTCCAGTTCCGAGCGCAGGTCGCGCATCGCGCGAGCCTGCCGGTGGAACGTGACGGCAAAGCGGTGCGCCTCGTCCCGAATCCGCTGCAGGAGGCGCAGCGCGGGCCCGTGCGGGTCGAGCGCCAGCGGCTGGTCGTGGTCGCGCGTGAAGACCAGTTCCTCCTTCTTGGCAAGCCCGATGGCCACCAGGTTCGACAGCCCGACGCTTTCGAGCGCGGCATATGCCGCATTCAGCTGTCCCTTGCCCCCGTCGATGAGGATCACATCCGGAAACGGCCCGCCGGCCTCCAGCAGTTTCGTATAGCGCCGCCGGACGACCTGCTCCATCGCCGCGAAGTCGTCCAGAAACCGCTCTCCGTCCCGACTCCCGACTCCCGCCTTCGCCGAGGTTTCGGCGGGCAAGCCCGACTCCCGACTCCCGACACGAAACTTGCGATACTCCCCCCGCTTCATCCGCCCGTCCTCGCACACCACCATCGAGGCCACGGTCTCACTGCCCTGGATGGTCGAGATGTCGAAGCACTCGATGCGGCGCGGCAGTTCGGGCAGGCGCAAGGCGGCCTGCAGCAACTCGAGGGCCTCGTACTGCGCGGTGGCGCCCGCGTCGAACCGCGAGCGGTAGGCGAGCTCGGCGTTTCGTCGCGCCAGGTCGAGCAGGCCGCGCTTGTCGCCGCGCTGGGGCACGGCGATGCGGACTTTTCGACCCGCGTGCTCCGCCAACCAGCTCTCGAGCGCCTCGGCCTCGTCTGGCCGCTCCGGCACGTGCACGTCGGGCGGCGCGGCCTGGTCGGCGTAGAACTGCTGCACGGCCGCCTCCACCACATCGGCCTCGCGGGCGGTGTCGGTGCCGGCCTCGGCGGCGAACTCGACGCGCTCGACCACTCGCCCGCCGCGCACCTGGAACACCTGCACGATGACGCCGCTCGGCCCCACCTTCACGCCGAACACATCCCGATCGCCCAGCTCCGGCGTGGCCATCTTCTGCTGCCGCTCGCGAATGGCGCGCACGGTGCGCATCGCATCGCGCAGCGCCGCCGCCTCCTCGAACCGCTCGCCGGCGGCCGCGTCCATCATGCGCGCGTGCAGCGTGTCGGCCAGCTCCTGGTTGCGTCCCTCGAGGAACAGCCGCGTGTCGGCCACGGCCTGGGCATAGCGTGCCGGTCCGCAGATGGCGGCCACGCAGGGCGCCAGGCACCGCTTGATGTCGTACTCGAGACACGGGCGCCCGCGCTGGCCCGTGATCACCTCGTTGCACGAGCGGATGCCGAACAGCTTGTGCGTCAGGCCCATCGTCCGGCGTGCGAGCTTGGCCGGCAGGAAGGGCCCCGCGTAGAAGTGCGCGTCGCGTTCGACCGACCGCGCCACAAGCACGCGCGGGAATGCCTCGCCGGTGGTGAGCTGCAGGTAGGGGTAGTTCTTGTCGTCGCGCAGCAGGATGTTGTAGCGCGGCGCGCGCTGCTTGATCAGGTTGTTCTCGAGGGCCAGCGCCTCGACCACCGAGTCGGTGACGATGACCTCGAGGCCGGCGATGTCGTCGAGCAGCGCGTCGGTCTTCGGGCTGGTGCCGTAGGCCCCGAGATAGCTGCGCACGCGATCGCGCAGGCTCCGCGCCTTGCCCACGTAGATGGTCTCGCCCGCCCGGTTGGCATACAGATACACGCCGGGCTGCTCGGGCAGGCGCTGGATCTGTTCCTTGAGATCGTGGATGGGCATCGGCTAGGCTTGAGGCCGACTTCCATTATGACCTTCACGGGCGCCATCGGCGCCGCCTGCATGCTCCCGCTGCGCGCCATCATCGCCACCTCGGTGGCGCTCGGCATCCACCCCAACGTGCTCACGCTCATCGGCGTGCTCGTCAACGTGGTTGCCGCGTGGGCGCTGGCGACGGACCGGTTCATCGCGGCCGGCATCATCATGATCGTCGCCAACATCTTCGACTTCATCGACGGCAAGGTGGCGCACATCACCGGCAAGCAGTCGCAGTTCGGGGCCTTCTGGGACTCCACGCTGGATCGCTTCTCGGACCTCGCGCTCTTCGCCGGCCTCATCTGGCTCTATGCCGACCTGGGGCGCAAGGACTACGTCCTGATCGCAACGCTCGCGCTGATCTTCTCGATCATGACGAGTTACGCGCGCGCGCGGGCAGAGTCGCTGATCCCGAAGTGCAAGGTCGGCTTCATGGAGCGGCCGGAGCGCATCGTGCTCTTCATGATCGGCGCGTTCACCGATCGGATGGCGGGCGTGCTGTGGGTGATCCTGGCGCTGTCGGTGGTGACGGTGGCCAACCGCATCTATTACACCTACTTGGAACTGGAGCAGCGCCCGATGCCGTCCACCGGGGGCGTGACCGGCCTGTTCTGGCGGTACTTTTTCTGGCGGGACGATCGGGCCACGCTGCCCTACGATCTGTGGGTCATCGCCATCCTCGCGTTCACCTGGCTGACGCCGCCGGACTGGCTGCGGGATCCCACGGCCAGCGGGATGGGACTGCTGGGTTTTCTCCTGGGGCGCTGAGGCGCCCGCGCCGGCGCGCGGGCGGCTAGCTGCCCCAGACGGCCTTCCGGCGCATGCGCGCGTTGGCTTCGGTCACGAGGCCTTCCGTTTCTTCGGGGCGCTGCGCCCCTCCGCGGCCACCTTGGCCGCCTTCTTCTTGCCACCGCTCACCTGCTCGAGGCTCTTGCGGAGCGCGTCCATGAGATCCACGACCTTCGGGGGCGCGGCCTCGGCCACCGCCGTCACCTCTTCACCGGCCACCTTGGCGTCGATGATGGCGCGCAGGCCCTTCTGGTACTCGTCGGTGTAGTCGGCGAGATCCAGTTCGCCCTCGATGCTCTCGATCACCTGCTTGGCCAGCTTCATCTCGGCCGGGTTCACCTTGCCCCGAACCTCGCGCAGCTCGTCGATCTGGTCGATGGTCCGGATCTCGGCCGCGTGGTGCAGCGTGTACATCACCAGACCCTGCTTGTGCGGCCGGACGGCCACGAGGTACTCGCGGTTGTTGATGGCCACCTTGCCGATGCCGGCCTTGCCCTGCATGCCATCCCGCATCACGGCGTAGGCATCCGCGGCCATCGGGCCCTCGGGCGCCAGGTAGTAGGCCTTGTCCACGTACATCGGGTCGATGGCCGTGACGTCGGTGAACTGCATCAGGTTGATGACCTTGGTCGACTCGGTCCTCACCTTCTGGAGGTCCTCTTCGTCCACCACCACCCAGCGGCCCTTCTCGAACTCGTAGCCCTTCACCACCTCGGCCGAGGTGATTTCCCGCTCGCAGGTCGGGCACCACTTCTTCTGCTGGATCTTCGTCTGGCACTCGGCGTGGAGCTGGTTGAACGAAATGGTGGCGCTCGATTCGGTGGCGGGATACACCCGCACCGGGATCGTGACGAGGCTGACCTTGAGGAACCCCTTCCACGTGGGACGTGCCGCCATCGTTTCCTCCTATCGGCCCCTCGGGGCCGTGACTGCAGGGGACGCCGCCTGGCCCGAGGGGTCAGACGCTTTCGCGCATGTCGCGATCGCCCAGGTGGAGCCCCGGGCCGCCATCGAACTCGATGGCGCGCTCGCCGATCTTCTCGCGGAGCAGCCGTCGCACCTCGCCCAGGCGGGTGCCCGGGATGGTGAGCGTCCGCGCGAAGGCGCGCAGCCGCGAGGCCAGGACGAGCGTGGCGCCCGCACCGTCCTTCCACGAGAGCCCGCCGATGTCGGCGTAGGCCATGAAGCCGGAGTCGGTCCACACGCCGTCGGCGTACAGCCCCCGCGCGATGCGAGTGGAAATCGGCAGGAGGTAGCCGTAATACAGGAACATCATGGCCTCGCCGAACACCGACCCGGCGGGCCTGGGCACCAGGAACACCGTGGTGAACAGGAGGATGCCGAGCATGACGCCGATGGCCAGGTTGAGCGCGTAGAACGGCGGCTTGGGGGCCGCCCACACCAGGACCGCGCCGGGGCGGCGTCGCCACCAGCGCCAGATTTCGCGCCCGACGCGGAGGTTCACCGCCAGGAACAGCACGCCAAGCGCGACGAGGCTGACCTCGAGCGCACGGGCCAGTTCCTCGACCGTCATCGGGGCTCCGTGCTCGCCGCTTCCGCGCTGGCACGCGCGGCGGCATCCTTCTGCTTCTGCTCTTCGGTTTCGGCCAGCGTGGGGTCGAAGCACCGCCGGCAGCGCGCCTCGTAGGTGCCCGAGGCGCCCAGCAGGACGCGCGCGCTGTTGCCCACGAGACGCTGCGTGTGGTTGGCCGGGTTGCCGCACACCATGCAGATGGCGCGGGTCTTGGTGATGTACTCGGCGATGGCCAGCAGCTGCGGCATGGGCTCGAAGGGCTTGCCCAGGTAGTCCTGGTCGAGCCCAGCGACGATGACCCGGATGCCGCGAGCGGCCAGGGCCGTGGCGACCGCCGGCAGTTCAGCATCGAAGAACTGCCCCTCGTCGATGCCGATCACCTCGGTGTCGTGCCGCACCTTGCCGACGAGCTCGGCCGCGGTGGCGGCGCTGTCGGACGGGATCCTCAACTCGCTGTGCGAAACGATGTGATCGTCGCCGAAGCGGGTGTCCACGGACGGCTTGAAGATTTGCACCCGCTGGCGGGCAATCTGCGCGCGGCGCAGCCGGCGGATGAGCTCCTCGCTCTTTCCGCTGAACATGCTGCCGACGATCACCTCGATCCACCCCGCCGCCGGGGTCCGCACGACGTCCATGAATCGATTATAGGGAGGTTTGCCCTCCTCAGTCGTGGGGCCTACGCCCTCGCGAGATATTCCCCGGTTTCCGTGTTCACGCGGATGACGTCGCCCTCGCCGATGAAGGGAGGCACCTGCACCGTGACACCGGTCTCGAGCCTGGCCGGCTTCAGCTGATTGGTGGCCGTGGCGCCCTTGATGGCCGGCACCGTCTCGACGACCTTCAGGTCCACCGTCTGCGGCAACTCGATGCCCACCGGCTCTTCGCCGTAGAACTCCACGCGGATGGTCATCTCCGGCTTCAGGAACGCCACGCCCTCGCCAAGCGCCTCTTCCGTGAGGTGAATCTGCTCGTACGAGTCGGTGTCCATGAAGTGGTAGCCCTCGCCATCGGCGTAGAGATACTGCATCTCCTTCTCGTCGAGGGTGGCCCGTTCGATGACATCTTCCGAGCGCGCCTTGTGCTCGGCCATGGCCTGGTTGCGCAGGTTGCGCATCTTCAAGCGGACGAACCCGCGCAGGTTTCCCGGCGTGACGTGCTGGCGGTCGTGAATCCGGTAGAGCTCGTTGTCGAGCTTGATGATCATGCCCTTCCGGAGCTGCGTGGCGAGGAGCGTGTCTGCCATGGTGCCTTTCGATCGGTAGGTAGAACCGGGCAATTTTACCACGGAGGAATCCGCGGGCCGTCCGCGGTGGGACGAGCGCGTGGCTTCACTCCCGGCGTCACCATGCTACGATGCGGTGTTGTGGCGTTTTCGCGCTGGGACCCCTTCCGGGATCTGATCGCCATCCAGCACCGGATCGAGCGGCTGTCGGCCGCCGGTTCGCACGGCTGGGCACCGGCGGTGGACCTCTGCGAGACCGCGGAGGCGTTCATCATCACGGCCGAGCTGCCCGGTCTGTCGCGCGACCAGATTCGCGTGGACGTCCGGGACGGGCGCCTCACGCTGCAGGGCCGGCGCGACGCACGCATCGCCTGCGAGCACTACCACCAGGTGGAACGGGGCCACGGCGAGTTCTCGCGCACGTTTGCCCTGCCGCACACCGTGGATGCCGGTCACATCGCGGCCGACCTGGCCGACGGCATCCTCACCGTCACGATTCCCAAGATCCCCGAGTCCGGCCCGCGCCGGGTGGAAGTGTCCTAGCCCCGTGGGGCGCGCGCCATGGTGAAGCGGTTTCTTCTGTTCGTGTTGCTCGTGGCCACGGGCCTGGTGACCGGACTGGCCCTCTCGGCTCGTGTCGCCGATCGCGAATCGGTGGTCACGTTTCCGTCCGACGAGGCGCCGCCGCCCGAACCGACGACTGGCGCCGCGCCGGTGGCCCAGCGGCCCGCGGCCCTGCCGGCGGCCGTGGCCGGCGCGCCCGACTTCACCGCGGTGGCCGAGCGCACGCTGGGGGCGGTCACCAACATCTCGGCCGTCCAGGTGGCGCGACGGCCGAACTCCCCGTTTGCCAACGATCCGTTCTTCCAGTATTTCTTCGGCGGCGATCCGGGCGAGATGTTCGGCTACGGCAACCGCTACGAGTCGAGCCTCGGGTCCGGGGTCGTCCTGTCGGCCGACGGGTACGTGGTCACCAACAACCACGTGGTGGGCCAGAACAACGCCGAGGTCACCGTGGCCATCGGCGATCGCCGCGAGCTACGGGCGAAGATCGTCGGCGTCGACTCATGGACCGATCTCGCGCTGCTCAAGGTGGACGCCACCAACCTGCCCGTCGTCCCGTGGGGCGACTCGTCGAAGCTGAAGGTGGCCGAATGGGTGATGGCCATCGGCAACCCGTTCTCGTTGAACCAGACGGTCACGCTGGGTGTGGTGAGCGCGCTCGGGCGCGCGGGCGTGGGCATCGCCACCTACGAAGACTTCATCCAGACCGATGCGGCCATCAACCCGGGCAACTCGGGCGGGGCGCTCATCAACAGCCGCGGTGAGCTCGTCGGCATCAACACCGCCATCTTCTCGCAGAGCGGAGGCTACCAGGGCATCGGCTTCGCAGTGCCGAGCAACCTGGTCCGCCGCGTGGTGGACGATCTGAAGCAGTACGGCGAGGTGCGCCGCGGGTCCATCGGCTACGTCGAGGTGTCGCCGCTCACCACGCGCCTGGCCGAAGAGCTGCGCGCCCCCGGCACCGACGGCGTGGTCATCACGCAGATGAGCCGCGGCTCGGGCGCCTACGAGGCAGGCCTCCGCCCCGGCGACATCATCAAGGCCGTGAACGGGCAGGCAGTCGCCAACCCGTCGCAGTTCGTGCGCGTCGTCGCCGACACCGACATCGGCAGCACGGCGCGCATCGAGGTGCTACGCGACGGGAAGACGAGCACGATCCGCGTCGCCGTGGAGCGCCAGCAACCCCGGACCCCGCGCCGCCGCTAGCCCGGTCTGTCGCCCATGCAGCAGGCCTCCCCAGCCGCTTCTCCGTCGATCCCCGCGCAGAGCCTCGAGATCGTCGTGGCGCTGACCTTTGCGGCCATCCTCGCCGGTGCCCTGGCGCTCATCGCGGGCGGGCTGATGCGCCGGCTGCTGGCATCGGTGGAGGATCGCACGCCGCTCTCCGGGTCGATGCAGAAGGCGCCCGTGCGCCTGGTCCGCCTGCTCACCTTCATCATCGCCTTCATCGCCCTCGCCTTCCCCGCGCTGGCCATCGTCGGCGTCGAGCTGCCGGTGGAGCTGCGAGGAGAGCGCGTGGGCGAATGGGTGGCGCGCACCGGCCTGCGCATCGGGATCGTCGTGCTGCTCGCCATTGCCGCCTCGCGGCTCGCGAGCTCCACCATCGCGCGCGCCGAGCGCGAGATGGCCGCCGGGGGCAGCGTCGCCGACGTCGAGCGCCGCAAGCGCGCGCAGACCATCGGCCGCACGTTCAGCCGATTCCTCTCGGCCATCATCTGGGTGGCGGCGCTGCTGATGGTGCTCCGCGCGCTCGACGTGGACATCACGCCGGTGCTGACCGGCGCGGGCATCCTGGGGCTGGCCGTGGGCTTCGGCGCGCAGACGCTGGTGAAGGATGTCATCTCGGGCTTCTTCCTGATCATCGAGGACCAGGTCCGCGTCGGCGACGTCGCCATCGTCAACGGCACTGGCGGCTCGGTCGAGCAGATCAACCTGCGCACCATCGTGCTGCGCGACCTCGAGGGCACGGTGCACGTCTTCCCCAACGGCGAGGTGAAGACGCTGGCGAACCGCAGCAAGGACTTCTCGTTCTACGTGCTCGACGTCGGCATCGACTACGGTGACGACGTGGACAAGGCCATCGACGTGGTGCGGGCCACAGCGGCGGAGATGCAGGCAGACCCGGCCTGGGCGCCCCACTTCCTCGCACCGCTCGAGGTGATGGGCGTGGACGATTTCGGGGCGTCCGCCGTGTCCCTGCGCTTCCGCATCAAGACGGTGCCCCTCAGCCAGTGGAACGTAGGCCGCGAGCTGCGGCGCCGGGTGAAGAAGGCTTTCGACGCGCATGGGGTGCGCATCCCCGTGCCACAGGTCGAAGTCACGATGAGAAACGATGGGACGAACGTTCGGTAACCGGGGCCGGACCGCCACTCGTCCCTGACGTCTGCCATCGTTTTTTCATTCCCGAGTCAAACCTTCGCCACGTCCGTCTA